>Ga0307375_10004174_pt1 | contig 13931 bp, 7 predicted proteins | sample TR1MG_FD_202531 | JGI IMG/M metagenome (GOLD analysis project Ga0307375, IMG submission 202531) | Soil microbial communities from Risofladan, Vaasa, Finland - TR-1 | ecosystem: Environmental > Terrestrial > Soil > Coastal area > Acid sulfate soil | place: Finland: Risofladan, Vaasa | collected...
AATTTCACGACATCCAGGACGCTGCGGGTCGTGCTGCCGAAAACACACTGCGCCTAGCGAGTAATTTTCATGTCGTGTGCCAGGGCGAGGGCCTCATTTCGCGCGAGATGATCGAGTGCGCCTGGGCTTTTGTAGAGTGGTCGCTGGGGCAATTTCGCAATGTGTTCGTACACGCGTTACAACCACCGCCGAAACCCGCGATGCTCAAACAGTCGGCACAACCGAAGTTGCCAGCTCACCAGCAGAGGCTGAACGCCGACATGGAATTCGTGCTCGAGGTCATCGCTGCGCGCAGAAATGAATACCCCATGGGCAAAGTGCCGCAGGCCGAAGTTGCGTTGCTGACAGGCTTTCCTAAAGTCCGCTTTCAGAAGACGCTGGGTTGGTTGGTCACGGGTCGCCTGGTCGAAGTTGAGGGCGGTAACGACAACGGGACGATCCGCCTTCTTCCGCTCCAACACTTCAACGCGCCCTACGGGTATATGCGTAGAGCTTTGCTCCCCTGATCTTGAGGAGGAGGTGGGTGAGGGGCTTTTTGCGTGCCGGCGCTGCAGTGGCCGGCACCGCGCGGCTGGCAGGGACCGCCGGCATCGGCATGCCGGGCATCGCGGCCATGTCCATGCCACCCATGTCAGCCGACGCGTGGCTGGCGGGGGGGGCGATGCGGTCTGCGCCGCGGCGGCCAGCAGCCGCGCAACCAACAGCACCGAGTGCCGCGGCAGGGTCGACGCCCTTTCACGACGCGCAGTCATCACACCACCACTTAGCGGAACATGCCCGCTTCCATGTGGTGGGGCGTATGGCAGTGATAGGCCTAGCGGCTCACGGCGTCGGCGCCCACCGCATAGTTGATGTGCAGTGCCGCCGCGCCAGCCTACCGCCGTCGCTTTCGCGGTCGTCGCATGGATCAGCGCAGTCGCCATCGAACGGCGCGAGCAGGTAGATCACTGGGAGGCTGGCAGCGGAGTCGGCAAAGGCAACGTGCGCTTGATCACGCCGGCCGCGCGCGACTCTCATTACACCAAGTTGAAGCGTGTCGCGGATGGCAAGGCCCAGGCCGCGCCCGCCAGCATGCTCGCCGCCATGCATTCCATCGACCATTGTGTTGGCAAGCAGCAGGTCTGGCGCGAGGACAGCAGGTGCGTGACTTGCGTGTTGGTGCCAACTGCTGCAGATTTTTCGCCTGAGGACCGACGCTCATGATGGAAAGGCAAACGTGCCACATCTCCCACCCCCATGCGCGAGTGCGCATGAAGGTGGGGCTCTTCATCATGCACCCTCCACCTCAGGCTCGTTAAACCTGGGCAATCGACACGACCGACCCTGCCGCACCGCGACGACCTTTGCACGAACGCTTCACTCTTGTGATGTGCTCAGATCGCAATCACTTCTTTCTCCGTTCCTGGACGTAGGCTTCTTTCTCCGCCGCCGACATCTTCCTGATACACGCCTGACCCAGGTGGCGCTCTGGCCTTCGTTCAATGCCACGCTGGCGCAATGACCGGTGGTCAACACGCGCTTCATGGCCGTACTTCTCCAATGCCGCATTCTGAAGCTCCGCGCTCTTCCTGCGAGTCTCAATGACTTGATCCCTGAGCTCCAGTCGATTCTTGCCGCCACTGTCCTTCTTGCACCCGCCTTTTTCGGGGTGCGTGGGGTTGTACCGGCTGAAGGTTTGCTTCGGTGAACGATCGACGCCGTCGGGCGTCCGGTCCGAGTACATCAAGTGCAGGTGAGTATTGGCCAAGTCCTCCAGGGAGGAGGAGGGTCCATGCACTCCGTATTGGTGTGGCTTGCCTCCGACCAGTTCTGAAACCAACTCGCGCACGAGTTCGAGTAGCTCGTCGGCCGTCAGCTCGGAGGGAAGGGCGACTTCATGTTCACGGTACACCGCACCGTTCGATCGTTCGTAGATATCCGCCGTCTTCCAGAATAGATCTGGATCTTCCTTTGCCCACGGTGGCATGTTCCCATACCCTGATGCCACGAGGTCTCCATGCTTGTCGTGCTTCCCATGTCGGGAAATGTAAGCTGCATGCTCTGCTGCAGAACCCTTCTTGCCGCTTTTGATTCGATGATGAAAGCTCGCCATGACACTACCCTTTCTGCGTAGACAATAAAAAGGCCAGCGATGCTGTTCGCTGGCCGGCTCGTGAGGTGGTTCCCGCCAAGGTTTGGTTGGTCCCAGGGAGAAAGGTTAAGTGCGCGTACCGCAATCCCCTCCTACCTACTGATGGGAATGGACATCACTACATGCACGCTACACAACTCTCTCGGTGTCATCGTGTAGCGCTAGCACCAACCATGATCGACTACTCACCTCATATCCATGGGCATCGCAGTAAACATTTACTGATTGAGGTCACTTGCGGAGCGAAGCTAGCGTTGGGGCTTGATGATCTGTAGTCCAGTCAACGCTGATGCAAGGATCCACCTTCCATCGAGTGCCTCAGGCCGCAATGATGTGCCAACGGCGATCGCAACCGGAGTGATGGCTGCCGTGCTGGCAAGTGTTGTGCACGAGACGTAGCGTACGGCTTGACCTGTCTTGCTGGGGGTGGATGCATCACCCTGTTGCCGTCGATGTAGTTCCACTGTCGTGGTGCCACTGCGCTCACGGATGCCGCTGAGAAATGTGGTGGTGGCGGTGGTGTCGCTCTTGCTCCTGTCGACCAAGGGTGCATCGTGTCCCGTCAGTCGATGGTTCCTTTCGTTCTTTGCTGGGGTGAACCTTTTCTGGTTCGCCAGATACAGCGCCCATTCGGGCGCAATGAACAACGGTGATCTCGCGTTCGTTGCGCGCGCTCTTGGTTGGTTTCCAGCATGGCGCCCGCTTGCTATCGTCGTCGGGGATGATCCGGTACATCCGCGGTGGTCGGCTCATGAGCGATGTCCTGCGAGACCTGGTTGTAGAAGGCGAACCTGTAGGCATCCTTTATTGTCGGGTCGCCATGCCGTACATTGCCGGCGTGCTTTCCGCCGTATGCGTCGGGTTGCTCTGGCGTAAGAATCCATGGGGCGGGACAATGGAAGCGATGCTTGCCGTTGGTATGGCGCCAGTAGGCTTATGCTTGGTTACTTGGCGAGCCGGTCAGTAGGGATGGCGCCTGCATCGCTCCGAAGTCCGGCAGTGGACCCAGCGGAAGGCTACGCGCTGCTTCTCCTGCCCTCGATCCGGCAGCATGTCGAAACGACGTTCGCTGGACTGGTTGGGCATCGCCGCGGGTGGTGGCAGGACCACGCCTTGATCGCAGTCGATGTGCGCTTGGCCTGTGCTGCCGAATTCTGGTCCGCGCTTGCGCCGTTACCGACGCGTCCGTCATGACGGTATTTGCCGATGAGGTTGCTTTGTCTTTTGAACATGTGAAGTGGTGAGTATGAAATTCATCGACCTGGATCGCACGTTTAGCATCCGTCCGGCCAGCGCCGTCGAACGCGATCAACAGGAGCAGTCCTATTGGTTCGGTGGCCGCGGCAAGTTGCGCTGGCCGGATCTGCTGGATAAGCCCCGCGTGGTCATTCTGGCGGGCGGGGGAGCGGGCAAGACCGCCGAGATCCGTCAGACTGCGAAGCGGCTTGACGCCGAAGGCAAGCCGGCCTTCTTCCTGCGCATTGAGCATCTGCGCTCGGACTTCGAGGGCGCCTTCGAGGTCGGCACGCACGTACAGTTCCAGGAATGGATCCAATCAGGCGAGGAGGGCTGGGTATTCCTTGACTCGGTCGACGAGGCTCGCCTCAAGGGTCCAAAGGAGTTCGAGCAGGCCATCAAGCGCATCGCGCGTGAACTGCGGCCCGCGCTTCAGCGGGCACACATCATCATTACAGGACGCGAAGCAGCATGGCGATCGCGATCAGACTTAGACCTGTGTTACGACCAATTGCCGTACGAAGCACCGCCACGCGTGTCGGTCCCCGCCGCCAGTGCCGATGAACTGGCACCGGACAACGCGTCTGACCTCGGGAGCGATGAAGAGGATGCCGAGCCGTCCTTCGACGGACCGCCTTCCGAAGCGCAAGAAACGGATCCCAACTCCTTCCTGATTGTCACCCTTGACCCGCTATACGGGACAAACATCGACAAGTTCGTAAGCGCTCAAGGCGTCACCAATGCGGATGAGTTCCAACGCGCGGTGGAGCGCAGGGACGTCGAAGCTCTCACGGCGCGCCCGTTGGACCTGGAGGAACTGGTTGAGTATTGGAAAACCCATGGCACTATCGGGTCCCATCGCGACCTCATCGAGGCCAGTATCACACATCGCCTGAGCGAGCCGGACCCCGACCGGGCACAAGCGACCGAGCTTACTTCCGACCGTCTGCGGGAAGGGGCGCGGCTGCTGGCGGCCGCAGCAACGCTCATGCAGCAGTCCGATATCCGCCTTCCCGGTGCTCTCGCCGGAGTCCAGGGAATCGAGCCACGCGACGTGCTCAATTGGTCCGAGAGTGACATTGTGACGCTGCTGGGACGCCCCATCTTCGACGGGAGTATTCATGGCGCCGTGCGGTTCCACGTCGGGCGCGTGCGCGAATACCTGACGGCGGAATGGTTGCACGGCTTGCTCGTCCGGCAAGCCTCGCGCGCGCCCATCGAGGCGCTGTGCTTCCGCATCCAGTATGGCCGCGAGGTTGTCGTGCCTATGATGCGCGGCGTCCTGCCGTGGCTCGCCCTGTTCGATGATCGAATCTTGGAGCGGGTCCAACGGGTCGCGCCCAACGTGATGTTCGAAGGCGGCGACCCCAACCAGCTTCCGCTGGAAATGCGAAGCTGTTTGTTGGCGGATGCCTGTCGTCAGCTGGCCGATCCCGGTGCCGGGCGTTCGCTCACGGACTTTCAGGCAGTACAACGGTTCGCGGCGCCGGACCTGGCGCAAGACATCAAGCGCCTGCTGGTCGCCCACCGTGACGACGACGAAGTCGTCTACTTCCTCATGCGCATGATTTGGCAGGGCGAGATCCGCGATGCCGCTGCCGAAGCACTGCAGGTGGCGCTCACGGCAAGTGGCCACGCTACGCGCATTGTCGCCATCCGAGCCCTCGTGGCGGTCGGTCGTGCAGAAGAGCAGGCAAAGGTTCGCACTGCACTGCTCGCCCAGCCCGGCGACGTCGATCGGGATTGGCTCAAGGAAACGCTCGTTGCTTTGCCGCGCAATGCGGCCGGAGTGGACTGGCTGCTGGCCGCGCTCGGCCGCGCCGCGAACAAGAAGCGATTCAGCGTGGACGGGTTGTCCGACGCCGTCGAGGATTTCGCGGAGGCGATCCCCGACGCCTTGCTGTCGCGATGGCTCGATGGCCTGCAGCAATTATTGTCCTCGCCACCGCTCAAAGATGACAGCGACAACCGCGTGTCCACGCGATACGAGTGGTTGCTGGGCACCGCGATCGCGGCCCTTCGGCGCCTGGTGGAGGGCCGCAATGCCCAAGCCCTCCACCGCGCCACCATGCATCTGCTTCGCATTCTTCCGGTGGCAGTCGTTTACGGAGACGAAGAAAGCCGTAAGGATAGTGCGCAGCTGGGTGCTCTGGTGGCAGCGTGGCCGGAACTCAACTATGCGCTGTTCTGGGCGGACGTGGCATACACGCGGGAACGGTATCGGAAAAAAAGCGAACGCGTGACCAACGTATGGAGCGTCGGTGCTCTCGGCCGCTACTGGCAGCTCACTGTGAATGCCTTCGACGTCTTGGACGAGGCGATTGCGACCCGGGCCGTACTCGACGATCGATTGGTCGCCTTGTCTGCGGCTGTGGCGCTTTACCACGAGCACGGCCGATCGAAAGGCTGGCGACGGCGGCTGCAACGGCGCGTTCGCGGTGAGGACGAACTTGAGGTCGAACTGAGCGCGTTGCTAAATCCAAACACCGAGCAGCGACGGCAATGGAAGACGCGGGAAGCCAAGTGGAAGCGCCGCGCGGCTCGGGAATCGGCGGCAAGGGACGAAAATCGACGCAAGTGGATCACCTACCTTCAGGACAACTTCGAAGACCTGCGCAAGCCAGCCACTGCCGCGGGAATCCTAAAAAGCCAGCAATACCTGTCGACGCGCCTGCGCGAGGTGGACAAAAATTCTTCGCGATGGGCCGATGGGAAGTGGCGCGCACTCACCCCGGAGTTTGGCACGGCTGTCGCGGAGGCGTTCCGCGATGGCGCAGTTGCTACCTGGCGCGTCTATCGGCCGGTGCTGCTTTCCGAGGGCGCAAAGGAGAACTCGACCGCGCTGGCGACCATACACGGACTGGCCGGTTTGTTGATCGAGTCGCGCGAAACGCCTAACTGGGCGGCGACCTTGAGCGCCAATCAGGCAGAGCAGGCGACGCGCTACGCAATGTATGAGCTCAACGGCTTTCCGCCGTGGTTGCCGAACGTGTTTGCCAATCAGCCCGATGCAGTGATGCAGGTCGTCCTGGGCGAGATCGACTACGAGCTGAGATCCGCGACGCACGAAAGCCCCAGTCACTACGTGCTGAGCGATGTGAGTAGTGTGGGGTCATGGATCTGGGATCGTATCGCCCCGGAAATCCTATCGCGCTTACGTCGTCCGCAAAACAACACTCACCAAGTCCGCCAGCAACTCGTCATTCTCGCGGGTTCCTCCGTCGCCGACGCTGATATCGCCGCACTTGCCAAGGTTCGTGCGGCGGCAAGTGCAAGCGACGAACTGGCGGCGCTGTGGTTCGCAGCGTGGGCGGGCGTGGACCCTGACGCCGCCATACCGGCCTTCGCCGCGCATCTGGCTGGTCTGCCCACTTCGGTGCAACAAACCAACACGGCAATGCACTTCTTGACGTCCTTGGTCGGCGGACGTCGAGAACGAGCCCTCGCGCGCGAATGTTATCGCTCCGTTTTCCACCTCCGCGCACTGTACCTGTTGATGCACCAGTACATCGACGAGCGTGAGGATTTGGATCGCGCCGGCGGAGGCGTCTATAGCCCAGGCTTGCGCGACGATGCCCAGGATGCCCGGGAGGTATTTCTCGCACAGCTGAAGGACATGGCTGGCCAAGAGGCCTACCGTGCCTTGCAGGACATCGCCCTCCACCATCCCTCGACGCGAGGGCGGGATTGGGTAGCTGGACTGGCGCAAAAGCGGGCCGAGACGGATGCGGATTCAACGCCGTGGCAGGCCACCCAGGTACGCGACTTCCATGAACATCTTGAGCGAGTGCCCAGCACTCACCGCGACCTGCACGATCTGGCGGTAGCGCGGCTCGAAGATCTCAAACATGACCTGGAGGACGGGGAAACCAGCATCGCAGCCGTACTGCTGACCCCCGAGGAAACCGAGGTGCGAAACGTGATCGCCAGCTGGTGCCGCGATCGAGGCGTCAAGCGCTACTTCGTGGCCCAGGAGGAAGAGTTTGCCGATCGCAAACGCACCGACATTCGTTTCCTCAGCACGCATTTCGATGGCCCCGTTCCGGTGGAGTTGAAGCTGGCCAATCATTGGCCCGGGACGGTGCTGGCCGAACGGCTGGAAAATCAGTTGTGCAATGACTACCTTCGGGATCAACGATCAAGCCGTGGCATTTTTCTCCTGATGTATCAGGGCGGCCGGCACCGCTGGGATATGCCGGACGGAACGAAGGCTGATTCGTTCGAAGCGCTGGTCGTTTCGCTGCAGCGCCACTGGGATTCAGTGGCGGCCACGTTCGGGCATGTCGAAGAAGTGCGCATCATCGGTATCGACCTGACGAAGCGTGCCAAGCCGAAGGGCCGATCCACCAAACCTGCCAAAGCGACTGACGCTTCGGGTAAGCGAGCATCGAAGAGCAGGCCGACCACTGCAAGGTCGAACGCCGTGAAGCCAGGGACGCGATCGCCTCAGAAGAAGGTCTCTCCACCGGCGAAGAAGGCAACAGGGAAGCGGATCATTGCAAAGAAGGTGATGGCGCAGAAGGACACGGCCCAAAAGCCCAGCCGAGGGCGGCATTGAATCTCGCCCGACATGGTTGACGTTTGTTCTGCGCTCGCATGGGACGCGAGTCATGTCAGCCCCAGCTGCTGCTTGAGGACGGCGCCTGCAACCTCTTTCAGGATGGCTAGGCTAACCCCGCCCGCGACCCTTCCAGTTCGCTCTTTCACCTTCGCCCACACCGTGGCGTCCCGGAGACTGGAGATGAAATCGTGTCCTTCCGGGGTAAGGCGAAGTGCGATCACCAATTGCGGAATTGTCGGATCTCCGCCGCTGTTGGAATACCTTGGCTCGGGACCATCCGCGAAGCCTGCTCGAACGATCTGTGCGAGATGGTAGGCCACCTGGTCGCGACCGAATCCCTCCACCTTGTGCTCACCGGTTATCGCTTGGCTGGTCTGCTCGAGATCGAGCATCAACGCCCTGATCAGATCGTCATCCCTTTTCATCCCTGGAAGCCTCCGTCGATTTCAGATTTGAAGGCCCTGATCATACTGGCCAGCTCGCCGCACAAAACAAAAGCCGCCGGTGATGCCGGCGGGCCTCGTGCATGGTCACGGGTTTGAGAACATTTCCGGTGGCTGACCGGCTTGAGAGTGGAATCGGTGGTGTCTGACCCTCCCGCCGAACAGACTGCTCGTGCTCAGTGGGGTTGACCGGAATACACAGCTGGTTCCGCGGATACGAACCCGTAGCCGGAGAATTGTTCAGGCTTAACCCCGCCGATGCTTTATGCGGCTCTCAAATCCCACCAGGAATCCCCATGGCCGTTAATCTCGAAACCCTCTCGCCCAAAGAGCTGCAGGCGCTGATTGCCGACGCGCAATCGAAGATGAAGGCGGCCCATGCCAATCTCATCCAGGATGTTCGCAAGAAGATGGATGCCTTGCTCAGTATCAGTGGGCTCACGCTCGCTGAGGTCTACCCTACTCGTGGGGGAAAGAAAGCAACCGGCAAGAAAGGGAACACGGGTTCGGTTGCTCCCAAGTACCGCGACCCATCCGACGCGTCCCAGACCTGGTCCGGTCGTGGCCGTCAGCCTTCGTGGTTTGTGGATGCCTTGAAGCGCCGGGGCGTGACCGCAGAGAGTCTTCTGATTGCAGGATCCTCGAAAGCAGTAGCACCAGCCAAGAAGGCGGCAGCGAACACTCTCAAGAAGGCAGCCAAGGGCCGGCCAACGGCGGCAGCCAAGCCAGCGAGCAAGAAGGCCTAGTCAAACGCCGAATCTTCCTCTTGCCTATCCAACGAAAGCCCCGCTGAAATCCGCGGGGCTTTTTGCTTTTCGTTCTGCAGCGGGTGGAATTTTGGCTGTCTAAAGAAAAAACCACGCACCCCTTCGACCAGACTTACGATGAGGTTGCACCACAACAAGGCCCGGAGCATCATGGTCTTCGGGCATGCCAAGGACTGGGGAAGCGCCAGCGCCGTGCCAAGAGGGGTGGCTAGGTGATTCGTTCCATCCAGCGGCTTCGCCACTTCGGCGTGTTTGACGACTTCCGAAAAACGGCGGCGCTGTCGGATTTCGGGTCAAAAAATATCATCTACGGTTGGAACTACTCCGGGAAGACCACCCTGTCCCGGCTCTTCGCTGCGCTGGGTCAAGGCAAGCCCTACGCCGAATGCCCCTCGGCCACTTTTGAGGTACAGACCTCGACCGGTCAATCCGTTACCGAAGCCACACTGTCCACTTCCAATCTCAAAGTGGAAGTCTTCAACAGTGACTTTGTAGTGGCGAACCTCAGTTGGACCGGCGAAGACTTCCAATCCATTCTGCTGCTGGGCGATGAGTCCATCGAGGCAGAGAAGTCAATCGAACAATGGTCGAAACGATTGACCGAATGCCGTAGCCGATGGGCCAACACCCGCACCAAGATTGGCGACATCGACGGTCGCATCAGCGGGGCAAAGACCACTACCGCTAAAGCCATTAAAACGACCCTTCAAATCGTTGAGGCATTTAACGCTACACATCTCGTATCTGAAATTACGCGTCTGCCCGTCGACCCTCAGCAAGCGGTGTTGTCTGATGAGGCCTATGCGGCAGATATGCGACTGGCTATGACCAGCGGAAAAGAACAGTTGCCGGCTGTTCCATCCATCGGTTCACCAACGCTTTCCCTGCTGACCCTGCTTCAGGACGCAACGCCGCTTCTCGAGTATCTCCCAGCCATCTCCACGACGCTGGACCATCTTCGTGCGCACGCGGACATAGCACGATGGGTCGAACAGGGACTTAGCTTGCACGAGGGCGCAGCCGCGTGTGAGTTCTGCGGCGGCCCTCTGACAGAGGAGCGATTAACGCAGCTGCGCGGGCACTTTTCAAAAGACTTGACCCAACACAAGGCGTCATTGAACGCGCTGCTTACCCGCGTAGAAACTGCTCAACTCGCTACCGGATGGCTGACGCCAACTGCCTTTGCCCCTCAGCTTCAGGCAGAAGCGACGACCCTCAATACAAGCCTTAAACAGCTCTGTGAAGCCTACAACGGCGACTTAGTCCGACTGATGGCCGCAGTCCAGGCGAAAGTGGATGACCCGTTCGTGGATCAACCTGCCCCGGTGGTGTTCCCGGATATGTCGCCCGTCCTTGAAAGCACCTTCACTCAAGCGAAAGACCTAATCCATCGCAACAACAAAAGTATCGGCAACTTCGGCCAGGAGAAGAAGTCAGCGATTGGCCGACTGAAGGCCCATTTCGCAGCCAAGTTTGCCCTGGACTCTACCCAAGCCAAGGAAAGCAAGAACCGAGCGTACGCCGTGCGCTATCAGGGTCGCCTCAAAGCGCTGGGTGAAGGGATGGGGCAACAAATCAAAGACCTTCGGGCGAAAATCGATCGAGCGCAAAAGGGTCGGGCGCGACTGAATGAGCGCATCAGCGGACTGCTGGGCACGGGCATCATTCAAATTGAAGTGGTGCGCGTGAATGACACTGACCGTTTTGCGTTACGCCGGCAGGGACAGCCAGCCCGCAACTTGAGCGATGGGGAGCGCACAGCGATTGCTTTCGCTTTCTTCCTCACCAAGCTCGAAGAGCACAAGTCGCTGGATGATGTCATCGTCTACATCGATGACCCCATCTCTAGTCTCGACAGCAACCATGTTTTTCAGATTTATTCGGTCATGGAAAAGACCTTCTTTAAGAAGGCTACTCAACCGAACGGGAAAGAAAAATGGGTAACCAGCTGCCAACAGCTGATTCTGTCCACCCACAACTTTGAGTTCTTCGAGATGCTCAAGAAACTCCCCGTCGGCGGGAAGGAAGATGAGCGATATTTCTTCGTAAAGAGAACTGGGCCAGCCACGTCTACGTTGACCGACCTTCCCGACTCATTGCGGCGCTATACATCGGAATACCACTATCTGTTTAGTGTCATTCATGAGTTTGTGCAGAATCCGAGCAAGGATGACTTGGGGCAGTTGCTGGCACTGCCCAATGCGCTTCGCCGCTTTGTGGAGCTATACACCTACATGCGTCTGCCATGGCCTGGAAGCTCAGTAGAAAAGCGGCTCGCCGCCCTAGTTGGTCCGGAGAAGTCACTTCGTATCACGAAGTTACTGCACCACTTCAGCCATCTTGAAACAGTCGAACGGCTGGCAACTCACTCGAATGTCATTGCGGACATCGAAGCGGTCGCGAACGAGGTGATGGCACTCCTGCAGGAAGACCCTGCGCACTTGGCTGCATTGATGCAAGAAGAGCCAGCACTAAATCCTTGAGGGTCCATCGTTGCACCAACTACATGACAGACCTACGAGTTGGGTGGTGTGGCGCCTGATTCCGCAAAGCGGCACGGAACCACCTTCGGCGGTCGAGCGAACAGCCCACGCGAGCCTTCGAGCGCGCGCCAGATCGTGGGCGTCCACGCGGCCGGCTCGCCCCAGAGAACCATCATGAGTGGCGCGGGGCACTGGGCCTCCGGGGCATGTCTGCCCTTCGTAGGGTGTCGGGCCTTCAGCGAGACTGCAAGTGCATCTGACGGACGTCCGGTGTTCAGTCAAGAACGGGCGCTGCCCTAACAACGTGAGATGTGGTGAACCTGCCTCATCCTGGTTGCGCTTTTCAGACCGGCCACATTGGCTGGGTTGCGACCGTTACAGCCAAGCTGCAAATGAGACGAATGGATCGTCGGGGAATCCACGTCCCGCGACGGGCTGCGACATCGAAGCCTTGGTCAGTGCTCTGTGATTTCTGTCTTCTCCCCCATCGCACCCTCTTGCTCGCGAAGAAAGCGGCCCCCGATGACGACGGCGTGGATCTCTTGCTCGGCGATCTTGGTCAGCTCGGCTATGTGCGCTTTCAGGCCTTCCAGGTCGTCGGTGCTGGCGGGCTTCTCAGGATCTTCTAGCAACGTCTGCATCCCGGAAAAGATCTCGCCCAGCGCCATCAGAGTGTCCAGTGAATCGGCCATCGGTCCAGGTACCTCAAGGTTCTCCTGATCACCAAAGAGCCCCGTCAAAAATCCATGGATCTCTTCCGCGCGTGTCTCGACCAAGCTGCCCAGGCTCTGGCGCGTCGCCCGGGGCGGCATGGACAGCAGCCGATACGGTTGCGTGTCGTCCTGGTGCACGGTGAGCTCATTCCAAAGCCCGTTGATCAGTGCCTCCAGCAACGCATTGACTGCGTCGATAGATGGGAACGCAGGCAACGCGCCGTCCCAGATCGTGGCCAGCACTTTCATGGGTTGCACCGGAGCGGCTGCGCTCATGGCGCCAAGAAAGTGCGTGCAGACGGCGTGGTAGGGCGTCGGGCAGTCGTAGCGTTCCAGGAAGGCGATGGCACGCGCCTCGCTGCCGCGGTTGCGGTCGGCTGTCGATCGTTTTGGCACAAGCAAAGCTCCTGACGCTGGGAGCGTGAATCGTACGGCTGTTCGGGATATCTCGCAAAAAAAAAGACACAGCACCTGCCGTGGCTGCCTTGGGCAGCCACGCATGTGGTGAAGTAAGCAATCGATGTGTAAGGGCATTCCTTTCCCATTTGTAGGTGAATTCGTACCCGCTCGGATAGACTGTCATTTCTTAATCACTGCCAAAGAGCACAGTCATGGCCATTAGTCTTGAAACGCTGTCCCCCGCCGAGCTCAAGGCACTCATCGCAGATGCCCAATCGAAGATGCAGGCCGCTCACAGCAATCTCGTCAAAGAGGTCCGGGAAAAAATCGAGCGTTTGTTGAAAAGCAACAGCCTGACTTTGGTCGATGTATATCCGACCCGTGGCGGCAAAGGCGCCAAGGGGCCGAAGTCGGTGGTCGCCCCCAAGTATCGCAATCCGGAGAACGCGACCCAGACGTGGTCAGGTCGTGGCAAGCGACCGTTGTGGTTTGTGCAGGCCTTGAAGAAGCGAGGCATCACGGCCGAGAGCCTGCTGATCGATGGCGCACCCAAGCCGGCTCCAGCGAAGGCTGCCAAGAAGGGCGCAGCCAAGAAAGTGGCAAAGACCGCCGCCAAGAAATCGGCCTGAGACCAAGGCGGACGTTGTTCCGCGGCGCGGATGAAAGCCTGCGCCCGGAATGCCGGTACGTTCCATGGTGTCCCGAACTGCGACTGAGCGAGGCTTTGACTCCCGCCCGGTAATTCCGAGATGTGCATTCATGGATGCACCATCCTTGCTCGCGCCGCGTTGAGCATCACGACAGCGGGTACGGCACGATAAGACCCAGCCCCACCGGTTTTGGTTAGCTCCTACCTTGGCCCCTTTATTTTCGGCCCAACACTCACCTGATGCGCCATGTGTGGTCGTGGCCCATCGTGATGTATAGATCACATTTCAGAGGAGACACCGCAACATGGCAAAAGCAGAAGCAACTACCCTGGCACTGAAACCGATCAAGGAAGCCTTGAACAAGACCGGCCTGGTCGCCCACATCGTTGAGCAGACCGAACTGGCCGCGAAGGATGTTCGTGCAGTCCTGGCTGCGATCGAGTCGGCCGCCCTCGCTTCGCTGCACAAGAAAGGCGTTGGCCACTTCACCCTGCCGGGTCTGCTCAAGATCACGGCGCTCAAAGTACCGGCCAAGCCCAAGCGCAAGG
>Ga0307375_10004176_pt1 | contig 13928 bp, 14 predicted proteins | sample TR1MG_FD_202531 | JGI IMG/M metagenome (GOLD analysis project Ga0307375, IMG submission 202531) | Soil microbial communities from Risofladan, Vaasa, Finland - TR-1 | ecosystem: Environmental > Terrestrial > Soil > Coastal area > Acid sulfate soil | place: Finland: Risofladan, Vaasa | collected...
TACGTAGCTGGCGGGGTAATTTTTTGCTGAGATTTTATATACGTTTCCACAGCTTTGCGGGCTAAATTTACTGCAAATATTCCATCCTCATGTGAAATAATTTTCCTCACCTACTGTGTGGTTTTTTTAATATTAACTTATCAATTTTAATGTCATTCTCTTCTTTTTTCTTCAATCTTTTCAATAATTTGTTTAAATGCTTTAGTAATATTATCCCAATGCTGTCCTTGATAATAAATCTTTCCACAATTTCTATTTGGACATATCCAAAACTCATTAAATGCCAAATATGTCTTTTCAGGAACTTTTCCCTTAATTTTTTGCTTTGAAATAGGCATAATTATTGTATTACAATTTGAGCAACGGGAATCCGCTGCCGTTAAATCCAATTTTAAATTTGCTTGCATTACTAAAGAAGCAATTCTGTCAATGTACGTTTTTTCATAGAGTAAAAAGGAAGGTATTTTTTGTTTCAAAGCATGCTGATGTAATTTCAGATCCCGCGTTAGAAGTATTCGTTTTTCTTCAGATGCAATTCGCAATAATTCAGAATCGGAATATGTGTTGCTATATAGCGTGTCATAACCAAATAACCGTAAGAATCGCGCAGTGCGTCCTAACATTGCATCACAAACAAAAGACAAATAAATCCACCGTTATTTTAAAGGTCTCTGAAGAATTTTGCCAAGACCTTTTGGTACCATTATTTCCCCATCTTTCATAACAATTTTTCCATTTACTATGGTCATTGTAGGAATCCCTTTAACTTCTCGTCCATTAAAAGGTGAGAATTTTGCTTTTGAATGAAAATCTTCTGCTTTAATTACTTTAGATTTTTTTAAATCAATAACTGTTAAATCCGCATCAAATCCAACAGCTATTCTCCCTTTACTAGATAAATTTAGAAATTTAGCTGGATTTTCAGAGATGATCTGAATTAATCGAGTTAAAGTAATTTTTTCTTCATGCATAGCTGTAAACATTAATGGTAATACTGTTTCAAAACCTGGAATTCCATTTGCAGCCTGTGAAAAATTACAATCTTTCTCAGACTGCATATGAGGCGCATGATCGGTTGCTAATATATCGATTGTTCCATCATTCAGTCCCTGCCATAAGCCAGCTTGATGATGGGGTGCCCGTAAAGGCGGAAGCATTTTCGCAAGGGCACCATATTTCAGTAAATCATTTGTATTTAAAAATAAATGATGAGGCGTTACTTCTGCAGTGATATTTTTTTCCTTTTCTTTCATTTCTCGAATAATATCCATCCCTGCAACAGTACTGACATGGCAAATATGAGTTTTTGATCCAATTTGTGCAGTTAGTTTTAAAATAAATTCAATTGCCTTTTTTTCAACCACTTCAGAATGACTTTGTAGATATATTTCCTGAGGCGATAATTGTACCCCACGTATTTGTGTCTGAATTTCTTCAATATCCTTTTTTCTCTCTGCATGAATTAAAATTGGACAATTACTTTGTTTGATTTTTTGAAAAAGTTTTCGAAGTAATTCCAAATCATCGATATCAAATTCGCTTAATGAATGTGAAAGATATAATTTAAATCCAAATACCCCATGATCTGCCAAAGAAGTTATTTCTTCTAATATATTTGGAATGCCTGCATAAAATCCAGTATTGATTACTATTTTTTTTCTTGCTATATTCATTTTTTGTTCCAATAAATCAGAAGATATTGTAGAAGGATTAGTATTTGGCATATCCACAACGGTGGTAATACCCCCATTTGCTGCGGCACATGTGCCCGAATAAAAATCTTCTTTGTCTCTATAATTTAAATCTCTTAAGTGTGCATGAATGTCAATTGCTCCAGGAATTACCAATTGCCCTTCTATATTAATAGTGTGATCACCCGGAGGTAATTTAGAATCTTTCCCGATCCCGGTAATTTTCCCCTTATCAATAATAATACCTCCCTCAATAATTTGGTTATTAAAAAAGATTTTTGCGTTTTTAATTATGAGATCCACAGTGGTTGAATTTCTTGCTATCATTGGCCGGTTATCTTCCAATATCAGAGAACTTATTATTTTAATTATTTTTTGTTTTAAAACCTCGGGCTACAAAACGGGTTAAGTCACCTTTGGTCACTATTCCGATTATAGAATTATTCTCATCTACAATGGGTAGTGCCCTTACTCCTTGTTTTAACATTATCTCTGCAGATTCAGCTACTGTAGATTCGATTGTTAAAAATTTATCCAATTGTTTCATTGCATCTTGAACTAATAGGTATCGAATCCGTTCCTCTTGATGTCGGGCAGGTACCGTTTCTCGAAAATTCGCAAAACCTCTCGCTAGGCTTCCCTCTGAAATAACTCCTACTATTTTTCCTTCATCTATAACTAGTAAACTTCCAAATTTATTGTCAAACATTAGTTTTCTCGCGTGTATTAACCTATCTTCGGGTGAGATAAAGACTTTGACTTCAGACATTAAATCCTTCACTTTAATTGTAGTAAATTTAGTACAAAGATTGATAATTTCATTCTGAGATATAAAACCTATTGGGTCCTTCCCCTTAACGACGGGTAGACCGCTCACTTTATGTCGATCCATTAGTTCTGCGGCTTCCTCAATAGGTGCATCTGCAGATATAACTTTCGGATTATATGTCATTACTCCTGACACATGAATCCTTGAAGGACTAAGTTGTTTTGAATGGCTGGATCCTAATCTATCCGCAATATCTCGCTCGGTAATCATCCCGACTAACTTTAAATTATTAACACATAAAAGCATAGATAAATTATATTTATCCATTTCAGTAAGTGCATCTGTTACGGATTGATTCTTATCTATAGTTAATTTTCTTATCTCAGTTTGCAGTAGTTCTACAACTTTCAATTAACTCTCACCTTCTGACTTAAAACTCAGATCTCTTTCTTGCGGCTTTACATTGCTCACAAATATATTCATCATCAGATTCTATAAGTATGTCACTCCAATTCCTACATAGCTGACAGTAACCTGCTGTAAATTCTGTTTGATAACTTTCTTCTACAAAATTTGCTTTTTCCTGTAATATTTCAATCATATATGGTGCTATTGCGAGGATGTCACTTTGTGAAATTATTCCTGTCATTTTTTGATTTTCCATGACAATCAACCGTTTAATTCTTTGAGTTGCTATTTGGTGCATTGCATCAGTGAGGCGTAAATTTGGTGAAACAGATTTAACTGGTTTTGACATTATTTCCTGACATTGAATATTATTGGGTAATTTATTCTCTGCAACTACCCGATTGTTCATATCCCGCTCTGTTATTATCCCGATTGGTTTCTGATTGTCTTTCGGATCAACAATTATTACAGAGCCAATTTCCTCGTCTCGCATCAATCTTGCTGCCTCTTGTACGGTTGCTGTTGCTGCTAGAATTTGTACTTCATTATTCATAACGTCTCGAACGGTTAATTTTTGGTTGACATTCATAAGATTCACCCGCAAGAATTGACTTTCATCCAGCTTAATAAATACACTCTTTTTTTTAATGATTTCGGTAATTTTATTTTAAAGATAAATTTTCTAATATTATGATTATAATTAATGAAATTAGTCCTTAATTTCCCCCCTACCCCCGGGAAGAGCCCGTTGTATTTCGTCAAGAGGGATATTTCGAATCATTTCTTTATAAGATTCATTGCTACTTCCCTTTAATAATTGTGCTTTAATGAGCTTGGCAAGTTCAGAACCTGATTTGTCTCCAAATGTGATTTCGATGGAGATTTGTGTATGTTTTTTTATTGCTTCGGGAGGTCCTGACATCACTATTGCAAATTTTTCCTCAAATTTCACGCCTAACCTCAATTTGAGAGGTACATTTTTAAATGGATTTTTTGTTCCTCGAATAATAAAAGATCCTTTTTGCAGATATTCACCAGATGGGGGAGTTTGAGACACTTGGTTTGCAAGAACATAATAAACATCTGCCTGACCATATTGAGACTTCCAAGCGCTAGAAAACGTAATCTCAAACTGGGCAGCCTCCCGTTGAGTTTGTTCTGGTACTTGTTTTCCCTCTGTCTTAACTACAACCACAGGCGCCCCATGAAATACTGCATGGAAAAAAATATCTTCCTCCGCCATATATCTTTTTACAATCAGCTCATTCGTCTTTAAATCGCGCCCCCCTATCACAAGAAATCCATCTGATGAAATAAACCAATGAAATTTTTCATACCAATGCTTCTTTCTCATTTCACGCAGTTTTGTCTCTTTTTTAGCAATAATCTCGGCTTCAAGTTCTATTTGATCCTTTTGTTTTAACATCCGTTGATATGCAGCTTTAGCGCCCTCTAATTTCGCTGCTGATTTCTTTGCTTTCGTATAAAAATTGTTTGCATTATCTGCAACGGATTTCCGAAAATCAACAGGAAATTCTTCTCCTTCTATGTTTAAAAGAAGTATCGCATTTGTATAATCAATTTTTTTAACTAGATGTGCCGGTACAACATTTTTTTTCTTAGCTTCCCGGATGATTGTTTCAATTTCCTTCCATGATTTACCATTACTGCGTGCTTTTTTAATAGAAATTAGTAATTCTTCGATGCTCTGAAAGTTTTGATATAAAATATCGCCCAATCGTCTGAAACGAACTGAACCTTGTTCTAATTGCTGAATCGCTACTTCTTGTTTCTTAAGAATTTTATCTGTTTTAGTTAAATCTGTTTTTTTATCTTTGAGCTCAATGGTTTTTATTTTAATTTCTTCATTCGCACTGAAAAATTCGTCTGCCGCTGTATTAAAATTATCAAAATTTTGTCTTTTTGCATCTGAAAATTGAATAAGTTCGATCGGGGCTAAGATTTTATTTGCATCAATCTCATAAATACCTGGATTAAATTTATTAATATTAAAGGATGAAATAAAATCCCTCATGATCTCAAAGATACCTTCTAAATTTTCGTCAGATAGAGATGTACATTGCATTTCCTTTTCGAGATGTACTCTAAAACATATTTCTTCTGCATAAATTGGACTAATATTCAAATTCATTATAAGAGTCCTTATGAGATTTTGATCGGTGGACTGAAAAATCGCTTTCAAATCATTTAAGGTTAATTTATTAATATCCACTCCTCTTGAAGGCGCAAAGTTAAATTCCCGATTTGGAATGATGCGCCTATCACGCATTGTTCTATAACTCAATGCGATTATTACTTTTCCATTAGAATCTAAAAGAACTAGATTTCCCCTTTCAAAAAATTCTACGATCAATTTATTGTTACATTTCTGTATCTCGTCTTCTGTGCTAAGCCGTCCTACTTCGATAATTATTACACGGTCAAATTCATGCTGCTCTATTCCCAAAACCCGCTGATTTCTTAGATATTTCCGTAAGGTCATGCAAAACTTGGAAGGTATCTTAGGTTTCTGACGCTCATATTTAGTTAAATGGACTCGTTTCGCGGGTTCAATTAATAATTCTACATTTCCTTCTTTTGTCCGGAATTTTATCGTAAAAAGTGAATCTATTTGATATACATTGCTGATCCATTGCTTAGTAACTAACGATTTAAGCTCAGATACGATTGCTGCAATATCGAAAGACGACATTTCTGTCAATTTTAGACCTCACTTTTGAGTTCATTCAAAACATTAAAAAGTCAAGAAACCTCTCTCAATTCAAAAACCATCTTTCCTTAAAAATCTAATAAGAAATTAACCAAAAGATAAAATTAAATAGTTATTATTAAATTACAAAATGCCAAAACATAAGCATATTAATTCAAAAAGTGAAAATAAATTTATTCCATTTAGAGGTTATTTTGTCAGTATGAATTGATTTAGATTTGGAGTTTGACTAACTGTGGAATTTAAGGATAAAATTTATTATTCAAAGATTTTATTAGCAGGAATCTCAAGTATTGTTTGTAATCTTTTAACTATACTCGGTTTTTTATTCCATTTTGGTCATGCTCAGGCATTTGGTGTTGCCTTTGGATGGGGGATTTTGGTTATTTATTGTTTACTCCTTAATTGGCTCCTTAGTAAAAGGCCAGATAGCGAGAAAATCTTTTTAGATATAGGTGGTAAGAGAAAAATTGTTATGGAAGGTCTTGGAGGATACGTCACTTTTTGGGTCAGCACGTGGGCACTCTCCTATTCCTTTTTACATTATGTACTTTGGCCTGAATTATACACACCTGAAATATTAGGACCGCCCTTCTTTGCAAATGCCCCCTATTTCATTACCACTCTTCTAATTCTTGGAATCTCGTTTGCGTTGTCCTCAACAAGCAGTCTTTTATCCTTAAAAATTATGGATGTGAAACGCTTAAAACGATATTCAAAGGAGATTAAGAAATTTAAAGACCTTGAAAAACATGTTAAAGAAACAGGCGATAAAAAGGCTGCAATAAAATTAAAACGGAAACAGAAGTACATCGAAAAGATAACAAGAACTACGATGTGGCAACGGATGAAACCTATGCTATTTTACATGGTGCCCTTTATGATTCTATTTTTTATATTGAGTAGTACTTTCAAAAATACCACCTGTGCTATGTTCCCCTTTAATATCTCAGTAGTTCCACTTCTGAATATGTTCATTCGATCTCCTGGGGGTGTATATTTACCTATGGGCTATCCCTTAGGTTATGTCAGTTGGTATATCGTCTCCTCTTTTGGATTTACAACAGTTATTCAAAAAGTGCTTGGGCTTCGCTTTGAGCAATGATGAAAAAAGATATTAAAGAGATCGTAAAAAAGGCAAAGTGAAATTGCGAAATTTTAAAAAGTGTAATATCAAATAAACATATAAAAAAATGATGTATGTGGGTAAAATAACGCAATTCTAATTTATAATCTAAAAAAATGACATTTGTGTGGGATGAGACAGTAATTTTCTCTGAGGAAGATGCCGATCATAGCGTGGTAGATAAGTGATGGAACAAATTGATGAACTTGATCAAAAGATAATTAATATGTTAAAAGAAGATTCCCGGATTGCATATACCAAAATTGCAGAAAAACTTCAAGTTCCTGATACTACTATTCACTTTCGAATCAAAAAGCTGAGGAATTCCAATATCATTAAAAATTTTACAATCCTGATATCCCCCGAAAGTTTCGGATATAATTTAGGCGCCTTATTGAAAATAAAAGTCGGAGATCACATAATTAAAGATATAAGCATAAAAAAGACGCTTGAAATCGGAAAATCTTTCGCAGGACAAAAAAATTTTTGTTTTGTTGGGACCGTTGAAGATGGAACAATCTTGTATTGCATAATATTTACGAAGAGCGAAGAAGAGCTGGACAAATTTGTATCCGATATACGTCATGATCCGGATATAATAGATCTTGAAATAGTTAAATTTACAAATGTCATAAAAGGAAATGAATTACTCGGTAGTAATTTACTTTAATTTGAGGTGGATTTATGAGTGATCGTGTGAAAAGTGGAATTTTAGGGCTTGATGAAATTTTAAATGGAGGCTTCATTAGAGGTAGTAATGTTCTTCTGGCAGGATCAGCTGGAACAGGTAAAACTATTTTTTGCCAAGAATTTCTCTGTAAAGGCGCTACAGAATTTGACGAACCAGGTATTTTTGTTACCTTAGAAGAAATGCCCGTTGAGTTAAGACGTGAAGCTCTCCTTTTCGGATGGGACTTTAAAAAGTTAGAGGATGAAAAAAAATTTGCAATAGTGGATGCTGCATCAAGTAAGGCCGGACTTCCAACGGGAGAACGCTTCGCATTACGACGTGGATTTGATGTTAATATTCTAGCACAAGAAATCTATCGAACTGCAAAAGAAATCGATGCTAAAAGAATTGTAATTGATTCAATTGCAGGACTTGGCATCCAATTTGAAGGGACTGCAAATATTAGAACCGCAATTTTCCGTCTATCAGCACTTTTACGTGAAATTAAATGTACATCTCTTATGACTTCTGAAGTTGCGGTTGGCGAAGTTTTTACGCGATATGGTGTTGAAGAATTTATTGCACAAGGTGTTGTTCTTTTATTTCTAGAAGAGATTTCAGGCGAACTTCGACGATCCTTAATAGTACGAAAAATGAGAGGTACAGCACATTCTCTTCGCCGCTATCCTTTTGAAATTTCACCCGATAAAGGCTTTGTGGTCATGCCAGGCGGCGAAATTTAATTCCTCTCCTTTTTTTAGAATTAAGGACGAGTCTGCCTAATTAAAATTAGATACAAATTGAAAAATTTTATTTTCAGCTATAAAATATTAGCTGGAAAGCAAATTACTTTCCATCCTCTGGTTCTTCCCATCCGAGCACCTTTAGCGCTTCCAGTACTGCTTCTTTATCGGAAATTTTAAAGAGATCTTCATCATCTCCTGTAGTAGCTGCAGGAGCCGTAGCTACGAAAGGTATATTTGCGGGTTTAGCTGCAGTTTTTGCGGGAGCTGGTTGTCCAACAAAAGGTATTTGCTGCCGAGCAGGTTGTGGGCGCGAAACAGGTTGTGTGGGTTGTGGTTTTGCTTGTGGTTTTAAAGCATCCATTAATGCTTGCGTATCTACCTTTGAAGTAGTTGCCGTGGTGGGCGCAGGCTCTTTTTCTGTTCCTAATGCTTGTAGTGCTTCAAAAAGCGCACTTTTATCAATAGAACCTGAGGAAGGTTTAGGTGAAATAGGTTTCGGTTCTTCAATCGCAATTGGCTCAGGCTCAAAACTTACTGGAATCGGTTCCGGTTCTTCACTTATTGCAATAGGCTCCGGTTCCTCGATCGCAATCGGTTCAGGTTCCTCAATTGTCTGAATTGTCTCTGGTTCCTCAATAATACTCAGTGCCTCCAATGCCTCCGAAATTTTATCTTCTACAGGTTCCGGTTGTACTTGAGAGAATTGCGGGGTTTGTAGATGAGTAGGTCTAGGTGTTGGAGTCATTGCTTTCGGTATTTGCGCCGTACTGACAGCTGGCTGTGCCCTAACAGTTGAAGTAGGACCTTCTAACAGGGATGCTGCAGTAGGACCCACAGCTCCAACTGGCATTGGAGCAGGTTTTGGTACTGGAGTAGGCGCTTCAATTGCATATCCCAATGTTTCAGCAACTTTTGCAGAAAACCGATGAAGTAATGCTAAATAATACCCCATACGTGAAGTATTTTTACAAGAGCCAACTATCATATGTTTGGGTCCAGCAGAAGTTAAAATAGTATATCCGTCTTCTCCTCTTACAATAATCTCTTTGAGGCTTCCATGGCGTAGTTGTCTTAAAGTGGTTTCTCCTAAATTAACTAAGGCAGCACTGGCTGCTGAATATACATCTGCATCAAGTTCTGCACCAACGGCACAGGCAATTCTCATTCCCTCCTTGGAAACAACAGCGCACGCTTCGAGTTCCGTTCTCGCTTCTAACTTCTGTAATAAATTGGTAAGTAGGTGTTTTGTCTCTTCTGATAATTGTTCTTCCATTTCTTTTTCACTTCTCTTCCTTAATTTAGTAAAAATCTTTCCTGATAGCAATACTATGCTTATTTGGGGGTGATTATTTATCAAATACAACTAGGGGATAGTTACATAAATATTTTAACCCTTCATTAAAAGTTTCGTTTTAACTATTTGAATCTATGTTGATATTTGAACTTCTTTAATTTAAAGAATATGACCATAGAGATAATGCTGGCAAATAAGTTACAATTTCAGTAACTTGCTAACTATTCAGGAAAATGGGGCTCAAATTTTGAGGATAGGGCTTTCCCGTCTCAAATTTCATATATTCTTGAAACCCCCTTTGAGCAGCTTCTTCGATAGATTTTACCATCTTTTCGTAAATCGAGCGAAATTTCTCATCGAAACATTCTGAGTACCCATTAGGGTTAAACTCGGCTATTAATTTTCCATTTTTATCGAAAATTTCAAAATTTGGTCGAGGAATTGGACCTGCCACTGGTTCCGAAGTCCTTATAGGCTCACGCCTCTTTATTTCATACTCATTCGTCGAATATTTCTTAAATGCCTCCGGAATTTCCCACTCTCGTGCATTATCCATCGCTTGGTATTTTGGGTGTTTTACCATCAGACTCACCTTTATTTTTTAAAATATTTGTTGGTTTTTTTTTAATATTCCTATTAAAACTGAATACATAAATACCTGAACCTCTATTAAATGACAATGGATGATGATTAGTGTGGATAATGAATGAGTGTTTTTATGAAACCAGTTTTGGTTTAAAAAGGCTATCTGAATCCCCGCTATCATCATCCACCCCTCCACATCGCAGTTCTTTCATTATCTGAGGGTTTTTTCAAATAGCTAAATTGTTTTTCGTTTTTTTTTGCGCGAATTCGTTAGGAAGTTGCATGGTATAGATATTAAATAAAGGGGTCTTTAAATATTCTTTATTTTGATAATTTATTAGGTTGAGGCATATGACTTTATCTCCATCTCAGTTTGGATATCCACGGGCTCTTTATGACCCAAATTATGTTCCACCAAAGCTCCTTCATAGAACTAAAGAATTGAAATCTTTATTGAATATCTTCCAATCCAGTTTAAATCCAGGAGATTTATTTGACATTAACGTTTATATTCACGGAATTCGTGGAATTGGAAAAACAGTTTTTGCTAAGTACTTCATAGAACTTTTGAAAGCTAATTTTGAAGAAAAATTCATTCCTATTCATTTAAATCTTACAATTAAAAATCCGAATGAAAACTTACGATTAATTGTTGAGCTATATTCTCAATCTATTTCCAATAAATTCACTTATTTAAAGAATTCAAAAGAATTATGGAGTTATTTTCATTTTTTACGGAATAAAAGCAATATTCCTCTAATTCTTATTTTTGATAATGTAGATTATTTTAACCAACCTTTATATGAAAGATTTATTCGATATTCAAAAGATCTTAAAATTTCAACGATTGCTACTTCTCAAATTTCTCCCAGATCTTGGAAAAATAAATCAGATGTCTTAACTGAATATTTAGATTTCCCTCTTAAACTGGATATCTATTCTCCATCTGCTTTATTGGATATCCTCTCGCAACGAATTTCAATAGCATTTCCCGTTGAACTAGATCATGAGATTTTACAATATATTGTAGATATTGTTACACAATTTGATAATTATCGCCCAAGTACGTGCATAACTGTTTTAAAAACAATTTACCATCAATTAATTAGTGGAAATGACATTAATCCGACGTTAATAAGAGAATCTTCATATCCTTTACTCGAGTTTCCATATCAAGGTGATTTAGATTGCTTGCTTCAATTGGATGACTCTTTAATTGAACTTCTTTATTACCCTTTTCTAGAGAAAATCGCTCTTTACTTTAAGAATGGAAAAAACATCTATGTTTCTTACAAAGAATTATTTAGAATATATAGAATTGCATGTGATGAACTTCTTTTACCGTATAACCAAAATCAATTCGAAAAATTTATCGAAAAATTAGTATTTGATGGATTCTTGTACCCATCCCAATTTAACGCAAATACAAATGAAAATCGATTCTTTATAATAATTGATCCTTTTAGATTACTCGAGTATTTAGAAATAAAATTTTCAGAAGATCTAGACTAAAATTAGCCTTCAATTTCATCTGCTTTATGTTGTGCCGTGTTTGCTTTTTCTTCATTTCCCGCTTTCTTATACCATTCAACTGCACTTAACAAAAGACTTTTAGCTTTTTTTGGTTCTCGCGATCTTAAATGCTCTCCCGCAAGCTCCACGTAATAATCGCCTTTTTTTTCCGCGAATTCAATCAATTGCTTACTCATCATTATCCCCAGTTATTTCATTGCTATACATTACTATTCAATCATCTATATTAATGTCTTTTTAATTTCTCAAGAAAAGAGAGTTCCATTTGAAACAGCGGATAAATCCATAATTTTATCACCCTACAAGCAATTGTTCCGCCTTATTTTTTTAAATTCATTCAAAATTTTATAGAAGATGCAAATTGTTTGATTAATCATTTTAAATCCTTCTTATTCTTCCAACCCCTTCTAATATTTACGATTTTTCTTCTATTCAAAAACGGCTCTAGACGGTTAATTCGCACTTAATGCCTTTTGCTTATACGCTTCATTCTTTCTCCCCTTAAACCGCGGAGTTCCCTTAAACGTGCAGGAAGTGATTCTATCCCACAACCAATAAGATCCAAGCGTTTGAGTGCTTGTAGATTTTCTAGGCTCGCAGGTAATTCAGTTAAGAATTTAGAACCGATAATTGATAATTTTTTGAGTGCTTTTAAATTTCCCATACTCTCAGGTAATCTAATAAATCCAAAACATCCAAAAAGGCTTAATTCTTGAAGTGCCTGTAAACTTCCTATGCTCTCAGGTATTGGCTCTCTTACATTGTAAATATATAATTTTTTTAATGACATTAAATTCCCATTTCTATTTAAAAACGAACAAAATGCGACCCCATCAACCCATAATACTTGGAGTTTATGTAATTCAGTCACATTGGTAGGCAATTCTTTTATTTCGGAACAGTTTCTAATATGCAATTTTTTAAGAGAGCTTAAATTACCAATAGTTTCGGGTAAATTAGTTAAGGACTTACAGCCCTTTAACGAAAGTATTTTAAGTTTTTGTAGATTCCCTATTTCTTTATCTATTTTTTTTAAGCAATGACACTCATCTAAATATAAAAATTCTAGTGATTGAAAGGATTTCAGGACTTTAAATTCTTCAAATGTATTAAAGGGAAAAATAGCGTCTTTCCGTTTTAGAAACTCATAAAATGATTTCAAATCTTTCAAATCTTTAAATTTATTGAAGGTCTGTGGTAGATCAGGAGCTAGATCACTAATATCGGTATAATTGCTTAGATACAGCGCCTTAAGCCCCGTAAGTTCCTCCAGCCCCTCAATTTGATGCATATATGAAATTCTTTTTCGACGAAGATCTAATTTACCTCTATCATCCAGAAAGATTTTCTCCCCATGCACCATAACAAACTGCTTATGGGTATCGGGCGCCACGACCTCAACTCCATCCTGATATGTTGAAGAATTTTTTAATATAAAGGTAAGTTCCTATACTTATTTTATATTATTTAAGTTTAGATAATAGCATTTCTAATCTATTTTTAATATATATTTACTATAAAATAAGTAAGTCTCCGGTTTTGAAGATATCTATTCGTTCTTAAATATGTTTATTTGTTCCAAAAATTCAAATTCTTCTTTCCCAATTAAAGTTTTTTGTTTAGATATTAATTTTTTCAATGCAACATTTATTGCTTCCTCTGATCTATCTATTCCTATCCATGTTCTACCTAATTCTTGAGCTGCTTTCAGAGTTGTTCCTGAACCGCAAAAACAATCCAAAACAATACTATCTTGGTTGGAAGATGCACTTACAATTAATTTGAGCAATTCCGAATTCTTTTCAGTTGGATATAAAGGGTTCTGCAAATCTTTGAACTTTAAAATATCTTGTATTTTTTTTCCATCCTTTTCATCAGCATAAATTTTTTTTCGTTTTAACATTATTTAAAGACGAAATTAATTTTATATATATTTAATACTCCCGCTTTTGGTTAGTTATAGATGCTTAATAAAATTACTTTTTAAGTTTAGTTAAATTTAAACTCAACCCAGAATATTAGAATACCATTAAATTTAATGAAAGATATCATATATCTTCTTATTTATAAAATTAGAGCCAAACTGAACTTATAGAACATATTAATACATATATTCCTAACTTTACTTAAAAATAAAAAAAATTCTGCCCTTTAATATTTTTTTTAAACCTTTACGAGGGTTTTATGAGAGTCAGACTTTTTTAGAAAACCTTTATAGAGAAATTCTGAATAATAAAAAACTATCCCTTTATCCAGATATTAAGGGAAAAGTTTTTAAGATAAAATAGCTTAATATTAGTTCAAAAGCAGAAAAGATGGGGAAAAAATGATAAATATGAAAATCTTTTCAATTGTAGTCCAAAATCACTCAGCTG
>Ga0307375_10004179_pt1 | contig 13920 bp, 23 predicted proteins | sample TR1MG_FD_202531 | JGI IMG/M metagenome (GOLD analysis project Ga0307375, IMG submission 202531) | Soil microbial communities from Risofladan, Vaasa, Finland - TR-1 | ecosystem: Environmental > Terrestrial > Soil > Coastal area > Acid sulfate soil | place: Finland: Risofladan, Vaasa | collected...
CGCGCGCGCCACGGATCCCCCCGGTCATTCCGACGCCTCCGACAACTTTTTTTATTTTTTCCGCGAATTCCCGGAAAGACCGATCGCCGGCAGAAAGGATTAAAAATTGGTTATTGACAATTCCGACAGTTCCGTCAAGATATTGACATCGGGCAATTACGCACATGAAAACGAAACAAAACACGAAGGCGCAAATCAAAACGGTCGAATCACTCGAACGGCGCGGATACGACCACGGCTACACCCAAGCCGACGGCAACCCGGTGATGGTGCTGCGGAAGAAAAACATCTGGGTGGAAGTCACCCGCAACGGCGGATACCGCCCGGCATCGAAATGAAACCTATCTGCTACAAGGATACTGAAATCCTCGCCCGGCTTCCTGTCGGTCAGTGGGTCGCCGCTGGCGCATACTCAATTCACGGCGCAAAGATGAACCGTCTGGTGCGTCTTGGCCTACTCAAACGTCGGGTCTGCCCCGCTGGTCTGGCGGTGTCTCGCACTTGGGACTATCTCCGCGAACATGAACTCGAAGAACTCCAAGACAGAAAGGATTATTTTTCCTTGTTATCAACAAAAACCTTTTGCCGACAAGTTTGACACATTACGCTAGATTCCTGCATGATCCGTCTATTCTCATAAGCTGCCGCCGCCGCATCACATTGCCGCTTTTCACTATCTTTCAGAGACTGTTTTAATGTCGCGATTGACACTTTTAACGTGATGACTTCCGTCAAAATCCAAGCCTGAACCGCGACCGTCACGCCTAGCATAACAGTCACCACCGCAACAACCATTTCGGGAGATATTTGCATGATCATTCAAAAAAATTGGCGCGTCCGCATTGGCGGGACGCGCCTTTCAAGGCAGGTTAAAGTCAAAGCTGAACCGGATTTTGCGCGTCGGCCAGATGCCTGGCGACTTCCGCCGTAGAGCCATTAGCGGCGGCATTGGTCATGGCCAGCGCGGTTCCAGCCGGCTGCGCGGCGACGGTTGCGGCCAAAGCGGAAGCGGCTTTCTTGCTCCCTTTGGCCTGACTGTTTTTCCACGTCGCAAGACCGCCGGAGACAAGCGCAATCAACCCGAATATGCCATCGGCTATTGACGGCACAAACGGCGCTACAGGCGCGGCAGGCGTCAATGCGACGGCTGGCGCGGCAGCCTGCCATAGCGTTTGGAATTGCGCCTGCCGATTTGTTATCGCCGGCGATGGTGAATAGACCGGTCCCGGATTGGGATTATCAGCGGTTGGGGCGGGCGTCTTAGCTGTCAGACAGCCGGTTGTAAACATGCTGAGAGACAGCGCCATCAACAGCGCGACAATTGAGAATTTAATTTTGTTCATGTTATTTTGTTGTTGTTGTTTACCGAAAATGACTAATTCGTCAAAGTTCTTGAAAAACTCCATTCAAAAGTAGCTGTGCCGGAAAATGAGCCGGTCGGCAAAGTGACTGGGGTTGTCAATTCGAGTAGAAAACTGGCGTAAGTCGAAGAGCCCGATTTAAGCCCCAAGATAAAACCTTTGCAGGTTTGCCCCGAAGTAGAGATCGAAAAATTAAGAGTTGAAGAACATACGCCGACAGGCTTTCCCGCATGTGACGGCGTCGGAATTGTGCCTAACTGGAATTGGTCGGACGACGCGTAACTCACGCTGGATGTTGCCGGGGACGAATTCAGCGCGGGGAAAGTCCCAATAAACACGCCGAAAGAGTCGTCGTTAGTTCTGCCGTCCATCGTGTAAGCGGTAGTCGCATTGCCGCTCGAATCAACGGTGGATGAATGCCAGCTTTGCCACATGGCTTGGCCGGACGTATTAAAACCGGTTCCGACATCCGCGACGGCGGCAGGCGAACCGGGCGAAACGGCGTAGGTTATTTGAGCTATTACGACGTAGTATTGCGACGGCGCAACTGTATCAGACGCCGATAAAACAATTCGCCCGTAAACATTTGAACCGGAACCCGACGAATAATAGCCTATCTCATTTACGTTATATGTCGTGGCTTGCGACGCGAAAACGAAAGTCCTCTTCATTGTAACGGTATTGCCGGAATACGTCGTTGAATTAGAACCCGTGCTACTATCATAAGCCGCAAACGAGTAAAGAAAGTTAGACATGGTGGTTTGCTGGACCTGCCAAACGGTAGCAACAGACGGCGTAGTGACGGTAGCGGCGGCGTCGGCGGTAGCGTGCGTCGCATCAACGAACGTAATATAAGTTTCGACTCCGCCGCTGCCAGTCCCCCATTTAAACAAACCGCCCGTCATAGTGACATCAAAAAACGTGCCGCTTGCCGTTATGGTCGTGCCCGATTGTGTAAACGTAATTGCGCCGCTGGCAAATTTATTCGGCGCGGTTCCATCTCCGACTTTGCAGCCGGCGAAAAGCGTCGCCAATGATGCTGCCGGAGAATTTTGCGCGAGCGCGTTCAATCCGGCGTCCATCACCAGATTTTTTTGCCAGCGCGATTGCGAAACAATCTTGCCGGTTTTGATGTCGCGGATTTGGGTTTTCACCCTGCCCCAAAGTTGTGTGTCGAACATTTTCATGGCGTAGTAAATGAGGTTAAAGAAAAAGACGAATTCGATGAATCAATGAGATTTCTGGTTTCAGGCAAAAATTGCGTAAATCCTGTTAAAGCAAAACCGGCGTTGCCGCCGTCGGAAATAGAATTTACGGACGGCGTAAATTGAACAAATTCGGAAAGCGCAAAACCGGCGTTGGATATTTCTGCAAATGAATTGTTCACCGGGCCAGTCTGCGCAAAAGCGGAAAGCGCAAAACCGGCATTTCCAGTTTCGGCGACAGTTTTAGGAAAAGGAACAAAGACGACGAACGCGGAAAGCGCAAATGCGGCGCTAGATTTTTCTACCAAAACGGGGATAGTCTGTTTAGCTATCCAAGCTATCCAAGGTGTCGGAATTGAATTTATTTGATTCACGACGTAAGCGCGATCGAAGTATAAATTTCACTCACGACGGCGTTGATATTACCGCCGCCGATGTTGATTGAATAATCGCCGCCGAAATCGAAGCGTATCGGCGTCAACGGGTAGATAGCGCCGACTGCCGGGCCTGAACTGGTAGCCGCGCCTTTTTTCTGTAGAAGCATGGTGACACCGCCATCAAGATTGAAAACCAAAATTGATTTGCGCGTAACCGCTCCCCATTTATTGCCATTGGCGTCAGTAAACGTCTGGCCTGTCAGATCAGGAATTTCCAATGTTGAAGCGGCGTTCGGCGTAGGGTATGTAGGATAAGCAACATCAAAAAAAGCGTTATTCGTGATGGTGACTTGATCGTTTATGAAACTGTCATAGCCGACCCAAATTGAGGCGACCACGGGGAAAAGAGAAAGATTGCGGACGGTCAAAGTATCGAAACCGCCTGAAACCGGCTGACCTTGCGCCGTGCTGAAATTATTTGACGCGCCGATTGCGCCGGCTCGGACCGGCTGAATTTGGACGCTGGCGGATGCGGCCAGAACATAAAACAGATTGCCGGCTTGGGCGATAAAAGTTTCAGCCGGTTGCACCTGACCATTGACGAGCGTGGCGGCAGGCAAAACGACTGGCACCTGACGCGAGACTTGCGCGCCGGGGATACCGCTCAAAATTTTATTGGCGTCATTCATCGCGTTACATGCCCATGGATTGCAACCAGCCGACAGCGGTCGAAACCGGGCCGGCATTGCCGGTTGTGCCGGTTGTGTTACCGCTTGCGTTTGGCTGCGCGGCATCATTCACAGGCGTCCCGCTGCCCGAATTCGTTTGCGAAGTATTGCTGCCTGCCCCGAATAGCCAGTTCGACAGATCGCCGACGAACGTCCCGCCGGCGGCAATGCCGGCGTTTGTCAGCGCCTGATTATTGGATTGCGTGCCGTTGCTGGTCTTGTTGTTGGTTGCGGCGGTGGCGGCGCTGGCGGCGCTCATTTTATGGACGACGTAATAACCTCCATAGGCCAGAACGGCGACGACGCCAATTTCGATTAAAGTTGATTTCTTCATGGCAAATTTTTCTTGGGGATTTCTTGGAAAATTTTCAGTGCGACATAAATGACGGCCAGCCCGGTTAACACGGCCAACGGATTTGAAACGAGATCGCCGAACGTCTTTTTGATAATTCCGTTGGCGGCGTCAATCGGAGCGCCAAGCGGGTTGGTTTCAAGTTGATTCAGCAGGATTGACGCTTTATCCGTGTTGAGAGGAGCGCCGTAAATGGTGCTGACAAGCGCCTTATTTACGTTTCCTTCGTCACCGGTCAAAGCGGCGGCGGCGGCGGCATTGGCGACATTCACGCCGCGCGTGGCGGCAAGTTGTTTGTAAATATCACCATTTGGTTGATAGCGTTGAATTAGCGCGGCGTCCATCATGATAGAACTTTCTTTGCGAAGGCTGGTTTAAAAATCGCGACGGCGGCGGCAATTCCGCCGAGCAGGACAACGATTTTGCCGGTATTCGAAGCCGGCAAAATGCCTGAACCGGCGGTGACATCCGCCGGATTGATGCCCTGCGAAATTTGCGATTGCGCGGCGGCGGTTTGGGGCACGGTGTTGGCGACGATGTTGGCCAGCTTATCGGCTAACGACTGGGTAGTCTGTTGCGCCGCGTAGTTAGCCGCCTGTGCTTCTTGCTGGCCTTGCATGGAAATCGAAGAAACATTGGCCAACGCTTCCTTGCCAAAACCCAAAGCGCTGGCGACATTCTTCTGTCCGGTAATCAGAGAAGTATTCGCAATCTGCATTGCTTCCTTGCCGAATCCTAACGCCTGCTTGACTGTTTTTTGTTGCGCGACAATCGAATTATTAGCCGTCGCCGTCAATTGATCGCCAATTTGCGCAACTAGACCGGTGTCGGCATTGGTAACATTGATGGTAGAATTTTCAGCTTGAATCGCGCCCGCGCCAGATGCGACGGAGGCGTTTGAGCCGATGCCGATTTGTGTCGAATCTTGCGCGGCGTTGCCGACACCGACTTGAGAATTTAAAGTCTGTTGAGTTGTCGAACTGGTCGAATTACTTTTTTTATTGCAAACGAGCAGGCAACCGATACCGGTGAATCGCCGCGAATAGCGGTTGCTGCCAAGATCGGCGTCCGGCTCAAAATTGCTGCAAAGATTAAACATAAGACTTTTCTAATTCGACATTGGTCACTTTAGCGCCCCATTGCCGCGTCAATCCGACCAGCGCTTTACGCGAAGTGACGAAACTAAATTTTTTGACTTTATGCGCAACTGCCAGTTTATCGGCGGCGCAAAGCAACCATGAAATGTTCGCTTTCTTCGCAATTTGGTGAGCAAACACAACGTGCATTTGCACGTTATTCATGCAGAGTTGCCAAATGATGCGGTAAACGGGTTTACCGTCGTAATTGACAATCGTTGAAAAAGCCTGCCTTTGCGCGACAAGCTCTTCAAGAAAATTCTCCGGCATTTCGGAAAGATTGCCCATGATCGGCGTGACGCCCGAAATAGCATCTTCGCCAACCAGCGAAATCATGTCGTCTTCCGTCATTTGCCGATATTTTTTCATTTCGCCGAAATTCTGAAATGCGATGAAACCGCCATTAAAAATGAAACGGCGCCTAAACCAACGGCAATCCACAACAGCGTATTATTATTGCCACCGTTGGCGGCGCCGGTGAAACCGCCGGAACTAGCGCCACCCGCGCCGGGTGATTTTGCGGCGGCGGAAGCGGTTGCGCTCCCCTGCGGCGACAGATTATTGTCAATTGGCGCGGCAATTGAACCGCTGCCCCAATTGAAATAAGTGCCGGCATTTTGAGCGCCGACCGGTTGCTGCGATAGCGCGTCAGATGCTGCAAGTCCTAGATCCAAATTCATCCTTAAACATGGGTTGCGCGCGAATTGCCGGCCAGCACGGTCGGAACACCTGCGGGGATGGTTCCGGCCTGCCCGGCGGCGTTTTTAGGTGCTGTCACCGGTATTTGCGTTTGCCGGGCGTTTGGCGCATAAACGGCGTGAATTGTGCCTTGAACAGTTTTGACCTGCCCGACATTTGAAACTTTTTCTGCGGCCATAATGATTTAAGAAAAAACGGCGCGGCGGGAATTCGCCGCGCCGATAATAACAAACAGACTTTTTACCCGCCGGAATATGCACCCGGCAAGGTTTCGCGGATGATGGTAATTTGTTGAGAGACAGCGCTGGCGACATAAATCACCAGATTTTGAGCACAGCGAAGCGCCTTTGAAATGCGACGATCATAGTCGGCGGCGAACATGGCGCCGAAAATGTTCACGTTGAAACCGTATTTGTTGTAAATTTCCTGAATTTGTTTTTGCGTCAATTGAACGATTTTGTTGCCGTCTTGATCAATCTCAATTTGAGTGATATTGCCCGGCGTTTGTTCCTGCATGTAAAGCCGGAGGATTGGCAGCGGCGTCGTCGGATTGATCAGAAACGGAACCGTCGTGATGGAAAACAGCGCTGAACCCGCCGGCACCGCAAACGACTGCGCGTGTTGCGCGATTGGCTGAATGATCGGCGTTTGAACGCCGTTGATGACGGCCATGTTTCGCAGCGCCAGATCGGCATCAAATTCATAAACGCCGACCAATCCGGGGGACGTGATGCCGGTCGTGATAGGCATTTGCAATTGCATGACCGACTGCCCCCAAAGATCGAAGATGTTCAAATCCGGGTTGCTGGTGAATTCGGCGCTTGGCTTGGTAAAGTCAATCGTCAATTCGTTCAACTCCCATGAATTGTTTTTGTCGTCAGCCAACGCGCAGGCCTTGATTTGGGTAGCGTTCAGATCGCGCATATTGACGCCGCCGACAGTCAGCAGAATTTGACCATTGAAAAAGATTTCAGGCGGAACCAGACCGACGGATCCACCTGAAACAATCGCCACGGCGCTAACGGCGGCGGTTGTGATTGTGATATTGACAACGGCGGCATAGTCGTTATTCCAAATTGAACCATCGGCCAGCGTGATATTGTCAGTCACTACGGCGGCATAAGTTCCATCGGCGGCACCGGTGGCGGTGGCATTAACTACAGTCACCGCCGTAATTACGCCAGCCGTCAAAACGACTGAAAAAGTCGGCTGAACGGTTACGCCGGAAGATGCCGGAAGCGTCAGAACCGGCTTGACGTAGGAAACGCCGGTCGTCTGAAAATTCATTCGCGACACCCGGCGGTTTGGATTGATTTGGACCTGTGCCGTCCCGCCTGAACTGACGCCTTGAATGCCGGGGATGACTTGGATTTGTTTGCCGAAATTTAGGGGCATGATTTATTTATTGTTGATTTTTGAAGTTGATGATTTTATGCCCGGGCGCCGCGTGTGGCGGTCGTGGCGGCGGCGGCGGTTGCCGGTGCTCCCATTTTTGCGCCGGCTACGTAAATATTCGCGGCGGTTTGACCAACGGCGGCGTTTGCATAAATGCCGGTTCCGGTTTTCGCGCCAGCCAGATAAAATCCGGCGATTACGCCCGCGCAGATCGCGTAATAAAAATGTTTATGCATGTCAGGGTGTTGATTTTGTCCAGCCTTTCGCGTCGGAAATTCCCTTCGCGTAAATGCCGGCGGCCATGCCGGCGGCGACTAGCGCTGCCAGAACGACCCAATGTTTTGCTTTGCTCATAAGTTTGAAATAACTTTCGATTGCAACAATGCGCCCAAAGAAAAAATATGAAAGTCAGGAAAGGTAACTATCTGGCGAATTCGGAAAGTTTTAGCGCCGCCTGCGCGGTCGTTCCGACCTCCAATTTTTTTCGGATACGCTGCAAATGAATGTCCAGCGTATGAAGCGAAAATTCCAAATTGCCGGCAATTTCTTTTCGCGGCAAACCGCGCATAACCTGTAAAGCAACATCTTTTTCTCGTTTGGTGAATTTACGATAAGTCAGCCGATAATCAAAAAGCACGTTTTTCATTTTGAAAGTTTCACCCGGATTGGCGGTTGGTAGTTCGCGACGGTTATAAACTCGTATTGCGCTAATTTTGTCGCGCCTGTCAGATCGGCACCGGGAAAAACGGTTTCCCATTTTTCGACAGAATCACGATTTTGAAGAAAAAGGAAAATACGTTGCAACTGCTCGCGCATTTGCGGCAGCAAATTTCCGGCAGAATGGCCAATTACTAACAGCTTATGACCTTGATGCCGCAACGTCGTGAATACGCCATTTAATTCATTGTCGCGATTTATGGTCACGCTGGCATCATCAACCACAACCAGACAATCGCGCGCTTTAAATATATCCTGCCAAAATTTGTCCTCACTGGTGTAGACCTTGGAATGTTCGCCCCAATAACTTTTCGACACCGCGTCCAAAACCAGCGCGGGACGTTTTTCTTTCGTCCAAAAATGCCACGCGATTTTTTTCGCCAGCGTCGTTTTGCCGGATTCTGACGGGCCGAAAATTCCGAATCGTTTGTAGTTGGAAAATAAATCGCTCATTTGATTTTTTTCGACAATTCCCTTGCGGCTTTGCCGATTACATCAATTTTTGGCGACGGCGTAACTTGGCCGCAAGGCGTCAGCCAGCGCACAAAATCAATTATTTCGTTTTGCATGTCCGGCGTTATCACGTTGCGTTTCGGAAAACTGATTTCACACGCGGTTTTTTCTGCGCTCAAAATAAGCTTGCCGTTATTCAATTCAAATTTTGATTCTTTGACGGTGTATTCCAATTTAATTTCTCCGTCAGCAATTGCGCGGACAATTTTTTCAATATTCATAGATGAAGTTATTTGGTTATCAGTCATTTTTAGGAAAACACAAAATTAGCAATGCCAGCAACCATCCGGCTATTGTCAGCATTAGCAGGCACACGATTTTTTGCACGAAATTCATAATTCTGGCGGAAAGTCTGTAACCGGTTCAGGCGTGACGGTTTCAGTTTTCGCTTGCCGCGTGTCAGTTTCCGTCTGATTTACAGGTTTTGGCTTTTTCTTGAAAAATGTAGCTTTCAAAAATTGGATTGTGCCGAGCAATCGCGGCGCACAATACGCGCCAATCGCAAGCCATAATTCTTGGATTGGCGTCAGAAATACCATGCCGATAGAAACGAAATATTTGCAGAATGCCTGTAAAACATTCTCGCGTTCGTCGTAAGGCAATTCTCCGGCGCTTGCGTCGCTTCCGACCGGTCGCGGCAACCAGAAATCGCCGACCAACGTTGCCATAAAAGCGATGATAGTATCCCAAATGAACATGGCCAGCGGACGATGATTGTCAGGATTGTCCGGCGGCGGCGTATATTCCCCGTCCGAAGCTTCCGCGCCGCCATCGGAAGCTTCGCCGCTTGTCTGGTCGGCACCGGGTTCCGACCCGCCTGCCGTAGTAAAATCAGGCGGCGGATTGTCGAAATCGGGGGTGGCACCGAAAATTTGCTGGTCAAACAAGCTCTGCGGCGGCGCGGTGTCGCCGGGGACGGGTTCAGCCTTTGGCGCTATCGCCGGTTTGAACTTTGTGTCCGGCGCTTTCTTTTTGGGAAAAAGTTTGGCGCGAATTTGGGCTATTCTTGTCCGCGTCACGCCATGAATCTTGGCGAGTTCGCCATTGTCTTTTCGCCAATCAATTTTCGCGTAATCAACTGAAATTTTTTTTCGTGCGGCCATTGCGAAAGTTTGGTCTAAGTTGCCGCCGAAAGCAAAATAAAACTGCCGCCGACCCGTTGTGCGCGGATGCCGGCGGCAGTCGTAAGGCGGGCAAACCTGCATTGCCCAATGCGATGAATCTATCAGTCAACGATGAAAACGTCAAACATGAAAACTTTCTTCGGTCCCTCGCCCTTCGCCGCATATTTGGTCGTTTCGCCGTCCGGTTGCCGCACGACGATCAAAGTCTTGCCGGCATTTTCGTTGACTCCGTCCACGCCGCCAATCGCTTTCTTTATCACGCCGCTCAAAGGTAGCAAGAATTCGGCGCCATTTTCATGCTTCATGTGAATCAATTTCGCGCCGCGCATGTCCTCGCGTGGCGAAAGGCTGTCGCAAATGCCGACCACCTCGCCTTTGACCATCGCGCCAACCGGGATGGTGTCGAGTTTCAACATCGGCGGTTTGGTCAGTTTCTTCGCGTTCGCCGGAAGCAATCCCGGTTCAACTTTCTGAAACAATGATGCCGCGCCGCCAATCGCGACACTTCCGGGTTCAGCTTTCACCATTTCAAGTTTTTTGCTTTTTGCCATAATTTTGTCTTTCGTTTTGTTGTTATTTATCCGCGTTTTACGGACAAAAGTATTAAAGCAAATTCACACGTTTTGGCAAGAAAAAGTTTCCTGAAATTTTCTTGCGGTCATAGCGCGCCGCACGGATTTTTTCAACCTTGCGCCAAACTGACAATTTGCGGGAATTATCGCGGTCGTAAAAGGTGATTGATTCGCGAAGTTTGAACGGCAAATCATATTCCGCGCCGCCGGTCAATATGAAGTCTTTTGCTTTCGATTTCGGAACGCCCTTGGCTTTGTAGGTCTTGTCGAAAATGTAAGTTTTAGGAAGATACGGGACGCAACGCTTGCCCCATGCTTCCAGTTTCATGTCACCAAGCGCTTTGTTGATCGGGAAAGGCGGGTTGCCACGACAGAAAAAAATGATGCTGTCAGTGTCGCAGTATATAAGATCGTCCGCCGGAATTTTACGCAAAAAGTCGGCCAGCCGGATACGTCCATAACTTAGCACATGCGCCGCATGGAGATAATTTGTGAATTCCGGCAATGGCATTTCGTAATCTGCCAAAATCTTAGTGCCGTAGGGCAGCCCGGTTCCTTTGTTTTCTTCCGTCAAATTCAAACTTCGCGAGATCACGCCGCCAATCGCCAGCCGTCCGTAAAGATTATTCATCAACAATTTCCAGAACAGGTTTTCTGCCGGAGATTCTGATTTCATACGGTTCTCATACATTGTCAAAATGTAATCACGGTAAAATGGCCTGCCTTGCTTGCTCCCGTATATCCAGTGCGTTTTTGTCACTTTCGCCCCGGCTGCCACGGCGGCGCGGATTTCGTGGATTGTCCAAACTCCGCTGAATTTTCCAATTGGAAATATAAGACGATTTTCTTCATCTTTGACGGGTAACGGAGCGACGCGCATTTTGGGGACTTCGACATCAACTTTGGCTATGCCGTAACCCTCAAGCTTCGTCAATTTCTCCATGCAGACGGGGAAGTTTTGCGTCATTGCCCATGGATACAGGCTATTGATGTCAACGTATGCTATCCGCCCTGACCCGCCGCCGCTAAACAATTCGACACGCGCGCCGGTCAATGCTTCGCGGCTTTCGTCCGACGAATCAAACCAGTTTTCATTGCCCAAACTTTTAAATGCTTTCGTGCATAATCCGCCAAGTGTCGCCGGGATTTTTTCAAGCCCAAGCTCTTCGCATTTTTCGCCGACGAATTTGAGCCAACGCATCGGGATTTCACAGTCCCGGAAAACATATTTTTTGTTGTCAAATCCAAGCTTGCCAGAATCAAGTTTTTCCAGCCCGACAGCTTTGCCAAGCGTTTTGACGGAACTGCCAGCGCCGGACAGATTATGCACGTCGTAAAAATTGATTCCTTGATAACGAGCCTTGATAAACCGGCCTTTGACCAGCGTCAGATCAAAGTCGTAAAGATGAACATCTGATTTGTTGCACAAGTTGCCAAGATCATATTGCGCGTTGAAAGCCCAAACATCCCCGCCTTGCTGGTGGCACCATTTCAAAAACTCTTTAGGGTTGCCGCGATTGTGAAAGCGTTTGCCGGTGTCCGAAATCGCGGCAATGTTTGTCACCTTTTTATCAAAACCGCTTTTTCCAGCGGCTAACAGCCCGGCGCTGTCATCTTCGGTGTCGTAAACTATCATACGACAATTTCATTTTTTTTTTTTAAAAGTTTTCATAAAGTCAATTCGGGGAAAAAATGTGAAGAACTGTTATGTGGAGAATCCGCCAGTTGACGAAACAATGAAAATCATTGCAGCCGCATGGACAAAGGGAAAAGACAATTTCAGGCAAAATTCGTGTTTTCATAACGTATCATGTCAATTAAATATTTTTCGTGATTGCTCAATGAGGGTAAATTTGATTTAGCGCCTAAAAGTGATACGCTTGTCCGGCATTGCCCGCAAATGTAACGTGCAACGTTCCGGTTTAATTGCATGACAGTGCCGCAAAAACAAAGCGGTGGCCGTTCCCAAAAATATTTGAATTCGGTGTCACTCATATTATTTCCCTATTTTTAATTGGTCTATACGGTATTCGATTTTTTCAATTTGCACGTTTTTTTGATCGTGGCCTTGCCATAGAAAACCGTCTTTTGTCCATTCGTCCCTAGGATTGCCACGGTTTTCTTTTAACCGCCCAATGTGTCGGGCGCTGCCTTGTAAAACCAAATCCCTGTCCGATAATTCTCGCGCCAAAAAAGCATAGACTTCGCGACCTAGGAAAGCGCGGCATTCGGCTTCCGTTGCTTCCTGTTTATCGGCTCGGCTAAAACGGCGGGAAAGTTCAATCCAATGTAGTTTACCTTTTTTTCCTTCGCGAACGGCAACGCCAATCGTGATAAGGAAGTCGCGCTTTGACCGTTGCGAATTATTCGCACGCGATAATTCTTTCGCGATGATTTCCACAGAATCTGAATTTTCATAAAATTTGTCTGTTTGTAGTGTTCCGGCGTAGCGTGTCCCTTTTGAACTTATTCCGCGTTTACCTTTTTTTGTCTTTCTTCGCAATTCTTTGCTGGCAATCGGATTTAAATGCGCCGTAAGAAATTGTTGCTTCGCCCGTTTTGATCGAACCCGGCTAACATCAATGCTTGATAACTTTTTCGCAGTCGGGATTTTTTCGACATGCTTTCGATCGCGCGTTAGCTGCCTGACAACTTGCTTTTTTCCGGCGCGGTTCACATATACCGCATAGCCGCGCCGGTTTGCCGATGCCGGTATCCGACCGCCGCGAACCCCTAAAAAGATTATCTTGCCACGTTCGCTTTTTCTCGGTCGGAAAGTTTTTAAAGCGCGTTTTAATGCTTTCTCCCGGTCGGCATAAGTGCGCGCTATTCGCGCCAGTCGCGCCTTGTAAGCTTGCTTTGCCGCCGCCACGGCTTTTTGCCGCTCGGTAGGATGAAGATGTTTCTTGCCGCGCACATGACCACCTTACCCGGCGGGAATGATCCATGTCAATGCCTTTTAGCGCGTAAGACCAACGGGCCGGCATCCGCCCTTTCTTGCAGCATGAATTCAGCGTAGCGCTTCAACATGCCTTCCTTGTGATAATCGCAAATGCTATGCGATATTTGCACGTAGTCCGGCAAATGCGGATAGTCCGCCAGACATGTCTTTCCCGGATGACAGGCGGCGCAAACTAGAATTTTGTCGAAATCTAGGGATTTCATATTAGTTTATACGGATTTGGAATCAACTCGCGGATTTTATCTGCCTGCCATTTGCGCTCTGTTGTTCTGGCGCAGGCGCAGGCGTCGGCGGCGTAGGCGTAGGCGGCGGCGGCGTAGGCGTCGGCGGCGGAGGAGGCGGCGGCGTAGGCGGCGGCGTAGGCGGCGGCGGCGGAGGAGGCGGTTTTACATTTGACGCGATTTTCTTCCGTAGGATTTTTTGCCCAATTGCGAGCGGATTCTATGGCTTGTCGCGGGCGCAAGTCTTTAGGATGTTTCTTTTCGTAAAGAAACAAAACGCGCTCGGCACATTCGCACGCGATCAAGGCAGCTTGATGCTTGTCAATTGCCTTCGATTTTTGCAACAGCCAAATCATCCAGTCGCCGCGCTGGCAAGTGTCGTAAATCTTTGCGAAGTCGAAATTACAGGACTTCGCAAATTCAAGAACATCGCGGCAGGGGTTAAGTTTCATCAAATCGGATTCGGTAAATTTTTGCCAATGTTCCAATTGTTCACCATAGCAGTTTGGGCACGGCTGTTCTTCTGGTTGTTTTCCAGCGGTGACACCCTCGTGTATT
>Ga0307375_10004180_pt1 | contig 13918 bp, 4 predicted proteins | sample TR1MG_FD_202531 | JGI IMG/M metagenome (GOLD analysis project Ga0307375, IMG submission 202531) | Soil microbial communities from Risofladan, Vaasa, Finland - TR-1 | ecosystem: Environmental > Terrestrial > Soil > Coastal area > Acid sulfate soil | place: Finland: Risofladan, Vaasa | collected...
GAGCCCATTTGGCGCGCTGTACTCTTCCCACCCATTCGACCAGCTCGCAGAGCCCTTCCTTCAACTCCTCGTCGCCCTTCCTCTCATCTCTCCCAGATCTTCCCGAATTTGGTGCGCCTTGCTGAAACTTGTCCGATTTGCTCATCCACAAGTCCTCGTTCAAAGCACTGCGCTCATTCCGCTCCTTCGCTCCGTCTTCTTCAGCCCGAAGGAATCTGTGAAGATTGTCCAACAAGACGTCCTCACCATCTTCCTAAGCGTAGCCAACACACCCAATTTCGGAATCGTAGGACAAAGCATGCTCGAATTGCTCATCGAACACACCGTCGCTCTCCCACCTGGACTCTCCTCCAAGACATCCTTCCCCTCATCCGCCTCTTCTTCGCTTTTCGTTGCCTGCGCAAAGATCTTGCAGCAAAGGATACCCTTTGGATCATCTGAGCAATGGGAGAGGAACGTTACTGAAATGACGCCAAAGTTCCTGGGAGCGCTCACGCATAGACTTGGCTGTGGATCTGACGACTTTGCCCTGGTTTCCGTTTGCCTTGACCTCATCAACTGCATCCTTGAACATCCGACCTGTACTCGCAAGATGAGGACGAGAATCTTGAAGAAGTTGGCCGATGCAGAACCGACTGAGTTTGACAGCGGAAGTCAGCAATTCGAATCTGATTCTTCTTCAGCTGCTTCCGAATTTGGAGGAGACCCGATTGGAATTGCAACACGACTTCTCAGACTGGTTGCTTGTAGAGGTATGGTAATGACAGATCCAAACATGGAAGGACAGACATCCTGGCCTCATATTCATGTTCGTCTCGTTCGTCTCTTCCGGCTCCTTTCTGGCGATGCGGAGAACGCCATGGTCGTCTCTTCTATGGTGTTGACTCAAGTCATGGCTTGTCCCGAAATGGATGCCCTGCTTCAGCAATGCCTGCTTCCAATTCTGTCCGCCTCGCCCTCCTTCGTCGACAAGTTCATGGCAACTCCTTCGCCCTTCAGAAAGCGTCAAACCGTTCGGGACATGTTGGCCACATCAATCATCGTGCCATACGAAGCAGATGCGAATCAATCGAACAACATCATCAACGGCAGCAAGGGAGCGGTGATCCAACGAACTGATGCCTCTGTTGCGTCCTACTTGCCCCCCTCTCTTATTAGAGCTATTGCCATTGCTGATAACATCGCTGGAGACTCCTCTTCAATTGGATCTAGGGGTGGATCTTCAATTGACGACCAGAAGTGGAAGTCTTCTTCCAAGAAGGTGCCGGTTGGATCTTTGTCCTCCTCATCCTCCTCGGCATCCTCCTCCACGAACAACAACAACAACGCAGCAACAGGAACGACTTCAGCCTACCCTACAACATCTTCGCCATCAATGCTCCCCACAATCGATGGAATGGACAACCTCTCGTCTCTTTGTCATATTCTCGAGCCATCAAGCCCCATACTTGCGAAAGTGTTCGAAGGAAACGCTTCATCGTCCTCTTATCTGCAGTCCACAGGCGTCAATAGCTCTCACCACGCCCATTCCTCCCACCTCAACCCTCCCATCTGGACCCATCACCTGCCTCCCAACCATAGGACTCTTGCCATCTCCTTCGAGTTCCATCATCCTGCTATCCTAAAGCAAGTTCGCATACAGTTCCTGAGCGAGCACAATGGCGTTCAGTGCACTACGCCGACTGATGTTTCCATGGAGCACGGAGTCTCTCTCTTCGTTCTTCTGCCAAGCAACTTGACACCGAGATCGTCCTTCCCCTACAACAGCGATTCATCGCCGTCGTCGTCGTCGATGGGAACGAGCTACTCCTCAATGACAGTCAGTGGAAGTGGAGGTGGAAGCCAGTTTGGTGGAGCGGACATGGACTTCGTGGACCTCCTCCAGAACGTTGCATCTCCGTCATTCCTGCCATCTTCTTCATTGCCACAGACCCCCTCTTCTTCTTCCTCATCATCATCATCTTCTTCTTCTTTTTCCACTATGATGAAGATGATGGTATCCATGCCAAAGGGAAGCACATCACAGCCATCCTCATCATCATCATCTTCAACGTCCCAATCTCAAACGACAGTCACTCCGACCAAAGATGAACAGATTAACGCCTTCCTCTCTGGAGGCGAGATGTGGAAGATGGATCTGGAGAGTCCAGAGATGGTGAAGTACGTGAGAGTCACGTTGACTGTTCCTGACACTCACAGCCCCATTGCCCTCTCAAGGATTCAACTACTTGGCCACGTTTCTTGCATCAGCCAGTCTTCAACTTCTTCCAAGTCATCTGTGAGCCCATATGCATGGTCGACGATTGGTGATGGACACGAGTGTCCTCTTCCGTCCTTCCACTCCCTCTTTCCAGCTTCATGCACCGAAACCGCCTTCTCCTCTCACTTCGCCGGCCTCTACTCTCAACATCGCCTCGAAAACTTCCACAATAACAACAACAGCAGCAGCAGCAACATCGTCACTGACAGAAACAGCACCTCTTCTTCATCGTCATCTGCTCGCAACACCATGCTCAATGAGAGTGAACCGCTCCTCTCGTTTGATTCTGCCCTTCTACTTCTGAAATATTCTGTATCGGTAAGCAAGAAAGTCGCAATGTCGTTCACGAAGATGGTGTCGAACCCAAAATCTCTCCTCGACTCCTTACTCTCAACCTACCTCACTGATCCAAGTACCATAGCGGATATCGACAAGGTTGTCTATACCATCGTTCAACAAAACCAAGAACTATCGCAATACGTCATGGAGAAAGCAGATACACCGCACCAGATGTCGCGACATTGCAAGCTCTACCGTCAGCTCCTCTGTGTCACTGATTCATCTACCACTGCAGATGTTTGCAACAGAATTGAAATACTCATTGGATACGCCATGCAATACCTCAACAATGCTCTGAACAAGGGTGCTGCAGACGAAGAAACTTCTACTCCCAGACACATCGCTTATCGTCATCACCACCCTTCTCTCACCAAAGCTCTCCCCTACATCGAATGCATTGGCTCATGTCTGTTTGCACTTCTCCATGATGGCCATATGGAGAGTGATCTAAACGAGCTAGGCTCAACGGACGAAGATGAGTCGGGTCCATCTTCCAAAGCTAGGTCAGCATCTCCACCCAAGTCTTCCTCAAACACATCTGCTACCACCCCACAAGAGAATGCTTTTGTCATCCAAGTACCGAAAGCCTTTGCAGAATCGCTGTTAGAGGTGTGCACAAGTTCCGACCAACTCATCGCCGATCGTGCTCTCGCTCTCCTCGTGACTCTTGTCCAAATCGATTCATCCATCTTCTCGCATGTCCTCAAAGTGTATTTCAAGCGCTCTGTTGTTGACGAGAGATTGAACCATCGCCCGGAGTTTTGGAAGGTGATCGCAACGCTTAGCACCGTTTCCGATAAGTGCGCTTCGTCCCTCCTCTCTAGCAACCTCATTGAATCCGTTTTACGCCCGATTCAGGCCCTGTTGTCTTGGTATGCGAATGGCACACCGAATGGGTCGCCACACCCCGAAGATTCCCCTCATGCCGCTACCTATAGTGCTCTTTCGAAGCTTCATACCCTGGAAAAGGAAGTGTTGGGCATTTTCATGCCGTTTTTGAGCATCTTATCGTACGGAAAGGTGATGAACGCCAAGACTGGAGAGCGAATTATCGAACTCTTGTTCCCCTTCCTGCGTCTGTCCTCTTCTAGTCAAACAGCCGCATCCTCGTCTGCAATGATGATATTCGACTCGGTATTGGAAATCATGAGGAGACTGTGCATTGCGAATCAGAGGAACATGGCGAGGTTTGCCGGTTGTTTCAGCGATCAGTTGCTTCCACGCACGTCCTCTCTTCCTGGCTCATCCTCCAACGCATTGTCTTATACACCATCGTCGTCAATGGCGTCTATTTCTGAGAACGCATCGAGAGTGCTTTACCACATCACCTCAGTGGAGCCCAAACTCTGCTTCCACTTGTCTCCCAAGTCCTCTTCTACCTTCCCGTCTTGTACCTCTCCCGCCTCGTATTCTGCTTTCTTATCATCTCCTCCGTCGTCTCTTGACTTGGGACTGGATGTCACCGATAGCACTTCTTCTGCTTCCTGTGCTTCTTCTGCCTGGATCGAAAAACTTGCCCTTGATCGTCTTTGTCGGGGTCATCGTACCGAGGAAGTGTTCATAGATGTGAATCATTCTAATACTGCTCTCAAAATCAGTGACGATGGTAAGACTGTGAGTACTGCGAATCCGCAACAGAGATGGCGAACCGCTCTTTGCTCTAATGTCCTGTCTGGAGGTGGTGTGTATTACTGGGAGGTGAAGCTTTCTAAAATGACATCCGCAGGCAATGTGATTATCGGTGTTTGCGAGTCGTCACATGACCTGTCGTCTTGGATTGGACAATCGTCTTCGTTCAGAGGTTGGGCATTCCATGGTGCCGGTTCCGGCAAAGGCTACACTTATCATTCAGGAACCTTCAACTCAAGTTACGGAAGAGTGATGATGGAGGGTGATGTCGTTGGAGTGACACTGGATCTCATCGAAGGAACGCTCGCATTCTCTCTGAATGGTCTCTCTCTCGGCGTCGCCTACTCCAACCTCACACATCAACAACTCCATCCTGCCGTCTCTCTCATCGATGCCACAGATTCTGTTCGGTACGTTTCTCCCATCCACGTGCTAAGAGCCAATACCATGTCCATTGGAACACACCACATCGTCAGGAAACTCGATGCATTCGCAAGCGACGCTCAGAGCGACCCGAGACACTTCCAAAGGTTCCAATACCCGATCTTCGAATCTTCTTTATCGACTCCTATATCGACAATCAAGAATGCGATACTACACGCCATCCCAGATGAAGTCAGAAACAGATGCCAACAATTGTCTGTTAAACTCGAATGGCAACACAGGCAGAAGAACATGGAGAGGACAGTAAGCTTGGAAGATGAGATGACCATTGAAGAGGCGCTGACATGCAATGATGAGAGAGGTGTGGGCATGCAACACGAAGTTCAGAAGAAGATCTCGACTTTACCCCATCCATTCAACATTGATTCCGAAGACATTCTTCTGGACATCTTCAACATCACCTTTTCTATCGTTTATGACAATCAATCTTCTGATGCAGAGTCGTCTGAAGGAGAAAGAGAGTGTTCTTCGAAAGTTCGTACTCCCAAGGTCGTTGCGTATGCCTCAAGCTCGCCAAAGTGTGGAGAAGTGATGAGAAACACCGTGACGTCGGCAGTAGTGTTGGAAAAGTTCAACGGCATTGGAATGATGGAGGCCTTGATCGAGACGATGATGACCCAGTTGGTGAGTCTGCATCGCAGCCCAGACCGAGCTCTCATGCTTCCATTACCTTCTGCTGGCTATGTTCCTCTCGGAGATGTTCAGCCGAACCATTTGGCTTCTCCTGTGTATCAGGATGTGCTTCTCTTTGTTTGCTCGGACCGATCCTCCCTCAAGAGCTTCCAATCTCACTTCAAGAAGCCCTCTCAATCACTTCCATCATCAAAACAAAGTGCAACAGAGGATAATGCCAAGCGTGATGACAACCAACAAGAGCAACAGCCCAAATCGAACTTGTCTTCCTCTCTCAACACTTCAACCTCATCACAAGCTTCAACCACATCATCTTCATCGCCTTCATCATTACCATCTTCAGGATCGTCTTCAAAGCTACCTCCAGTATCAATAGTGCCCTTGGGAAGTTGGATCGCCTGGCTCTCTCTTCTTCGCTCTCTCATTGCCGTAGATGGCTTCGTCTCAACCATGACTCGCCATAAAGACGCTATGCTAATCTTCTGCGAGATCCTCAAGGACTGTCAGCTCACTTCAGTAACAAGTCAGTGGATACGCGATCTGAACGGCTTCGAAACTTCGCTCAAGTCCATCTTGCCTCGCACTGTCTGGCAGCAGCCTATTCAGGTGCTCTTCAATACCCTCAGACTTCACTTGGATACATTCCACCTCAATTACCACGATGGTCGCTCATTAGCTCATGATAAAGCGAGTTCTCAACACTTGCCCGCGTCTTCCGCTTCAACATCTTCCGAATCGGCCGTGTTTATGAGGAATAGAATGGCAACAAGCGGTGCATTGGTGGCGATACTGGTAGCCCTATCGAACGTCACTGATATCCAGCCGAGGCTTCCTGACAGTTCCTACTTCAGAGCCGCTACTCATGAGATGCAAGCGCGCAAGAACCTGCTACTTCAAAATCACTCCCATGGAACCGATGGCAAAACGTCTTCATCTTCTAGTTCCCTCTCGCCCTCCATTGGGGTCGGAAAAGGAGAGTCCTTCGTGTATGCTCCTACAACTACCCTGGCATCCTCTCAGCCTCTCTCAAAAGCCACTCACATGTTGCCCAATGGCGCTAATAGTGTTTCAACGTCGAATGTTGGTGGTCTTAGTACAAGTAGTGGTAGTGGAGGCCTCACTCCCGTGAAGAAGCAACATTGGGCTAAAGGCACTGGCTATGGCACTGCAGATGAGGATTTGGCACAATCTATGCAACATCACTCCTACTCTTCGAATGTGCTATTGCTTCATCACTTCTATCAGCATCATCATGGAAACGCCTCTCAAACGTCGAACTCCACCGTTCTCTCCCTTCTTGCTCTTCTCATCTCCTTCCTCAATATCGCACGAGACGGAGAGCATCATCAAGTATCTAATGGCGTGGAGAAACATCATCAACAACTTCAACATCAACAGCCTTTGCTTCGTCAGGAGGTTTACGATATCCTCGCTGCTTCTTGCCTTGCACCTACCTTGGAGCAGTTCTTGAGGAATGATTCATTGCTTGACATGGGCAGACACTTTGAGCGCTACGAGGCAGTCTTCCAGTTGAGCTTCCTGCTGCTCTCTCACGCGCCTTTAGTTCCGCTCTTCAGCGCTCGAACGAATCCCTCTTCTTCTTCATCTTCAACCTCCACTACCTCTTCTTCTTCTTCCAATTCATCTTCATCGTCTTCCACGCTTCGCTACGCTATTGGCAGGCTATTCGAAGTCATCACAGCAGCGCAAAAGAAGCTTGGATTCAGACGCATGAGCCACAACAAGGAGTCCTCCTCCTCCTCTTCTAACGCATCCCTCTCTCGTAGCTCAAGTCCCATGAGAAGCTCCACTCCTACTACAACTTCGATGACGACTCAAACCTCAACTGCAACAACAACCACACCAAGCACGATGAAGATTCTGGCACCTCAATCTCAAACTCCCTCCACGCTCCTCCTCCTCACACCACCAACCTCTCAACAAATGCTTCACTCGCCTCTTCTCCACAGCTCTCCACAACTGGTAGCCACGAGCCATTCAGCATCACCCCTACTGCACCCACCGGCTCCGGCTGGAAACTCGCTCTTCTTGCAATCCACGCCTCCTCCCTCCCCTCTACGCGCGTCTCCTTCCCTCTCCATTGGCGAAAGCGAAATCGTCGACGAGCAGACTAGAATCATGCAGTGGATACAGCAATTAGAGAGCATGCTCGCGACGAAGGTGGAAACGACGAACGGCGCAACTTCGACCCCCTCCTCTACACACACTTTGCATTCCAATGGCCTCGCGCCGAACCATTCCTCTTTTCAAACAACAGCAAACGCGAATACAACACAATCACCAACTGAAGACCACAAGGAATCTTCGAAAGGTCAAACTTCGTCCTGTTCCGCAATTGCTGTACAGCCCTCTTCTCGTCTCTCGTATTCGCTGGAAAACACGACTGCAATCGATGAAAAGCCTTCAGAAGAGAACTCAATGTTCTTGGAGTACAAGGAAGCGCTGGAGCCGCTGCAGTTTGATGAAGTTGATATGGTGGTGGATGGCGTGTATCAGCATTATTATAAGGAGAAGATTTCTTCTGAATTGAGTGCTGCGCCTTCTAAGATGAAGTGGTTGACGCATGAGGTGGGTACTTTGAGCCTTGGTTTGCCTCTCCATTTGTCTTCCAGCGTGTTCCTTCGTGTCGACACTTCTCGCCTTGATTGTATGAAGGTTGTGATTACTGGACCTCGCGATACGCCATACGAGGACGGTGTGTTCATCTTCGACGTGTATTGCCCTGCAGAGTACCCGAAAGTTCCTCCGCTCGTGAATCTTCAAACGACTGGTCTTGGCACCATTCGCTTCAATCCCAACCTGTACACCTGTGGTAAGGTTTGTCTCTCCCTGCTTGGCACTTGGCGAGGTGGACCGAATGAGATGTGGCAAGAGCACGAGAGCACGCTGCTTCAAGTTTTGGTTTCGATTCAATCCCTCATTTTCGTGGATGAGCCCTACTTCAACGAGCCTGGATTCGAGAATATGATGGGCACCGAAGCTGGAAGATTGGAGAGCGCAGCGTACAACGAAACGATACGTTTGGGAACGCTGAGGTGGGCGATTTTGGAAAACCTCAAGACTCCTCCTTTTGGCTTCGAACACGTCGCTAAGGAACACTTCACGATCAAACGCGCAGAGATCGTCAAGAACTGTTACAAGTGGCTAGAAGAGGCGAAGCGAAGCCAAACCAAGGGATACTTGGAACAGATGCAGAAGCTGATCAATGAGATCGAAACTCAACTGCAGATGCTCAAACCATTCTCCATCGACAAGGAAGACATCGAAGACGATGACGATGATGATGATGGCGACGACGACCAAGAAGAAGGAACAAGAAGAAGAAGGAACAAGAAGAAGCATAAGAAGGCGGTGCAGGAGGAGGAAGAGGAAGTCGCACAGAGACATCCGGACCCAAGATGGAATGCAGCACTCGAGATTCAACCACTCTTCCCTCAGTTCAGCATTGGCACCGTACATAAGGCGCTAGAGATCAACAAGGACCAAAGCAACGCCGCTGTGGATTGGCTACTGGACAATGGAGAGAAGTACGCAAAGGAGCACCAAGAACATGCATCGAGGCTGCCTCCGCCTACTTAAGTTAACCCTTTGAAACCTGAAATTTCGGAGCAAACTTTGTCAAAGTTGAATAAACGCGCTCATTCGTCCATCTACCTGTCTGGATGTCAAGAATCGGGCTCTCCTGGAAGCCGCCTCGACTTTCAATGACCCTCCCTCAGAGACGGTCTGACCAGGACCTCAACTCTGAGCTAGGTCGATCATTGTAATTCCAAAATGAAACGCCGCCTCTACTGCAGCTGAACGTGTACACGTTAGATCAGTGGATCGGGATATTTCCGAAACACTTCAAGGGGGTCGCGTTTCCTGCAATTTAACCTAAGATTGCATTGCGTCTGAAACGCGTTTCCCTTGAAGGAAGACATCGAAGACGATGACGACGATGATGATGATGTCGACGACCAAGAAGAAGAAGAAGGAATCGCGTCTCAGACTCTCTACTATCTTACATTCATCATGTACATGCAAGTGCGATTCCATTGCGCATGTCATCTCTATTAGTAGTCCATGATCTGTTCCGGATCTTGCAGTAGCACGTCCACCTCCGCCTCTCTCTTCGCCTGTTCAATCATCTCTGCCTCCATCTCCATCCTCTCCCTTGTCTCTGCGCTCGTTACGGCCACTGTTCTCCTGAGTGCATTCAAGGTCGGTGGTTTCACGATTTGGTACTTTGACGGGTCTGAAGTGCTCTGCATTGCGATCTGTGTCTCTGTCCAGAGAGAAGTTCCTATTTGCGATTCTCTCGTGAGCGGTTGAGCCATGAGTTTCAAGAATTGCTTTGCCACTGAGCTTGCCTCTTGCGTGGTGAGGTTCATTTGAGCAGGTGAGATGAATTGCGAGATCCATGGTGGCATCTTGTTCCTCTTGTCGGCCCTCGAGTATCTCTTGTCTGCAAAGATCATGATGCCGTAGTCGGTCTTTCCTCTCACTACTCTGCCTACGCACTGCGAGGCCATCCTCATTGCATCGAAAGTTAAGAAATCGTTCTCAGGGATGTTGAAGTGGATGCGGATGAAATCCAGCCTCGCCTTCAGCACTCGACTCTCCGTGAACAGGAACGGTATGCCAAACAGAATGACGCATCTTCCATAATGATGATCGAAATCGACGCCCTCAGATACTTTGCCTCGTGCGACGCTCAGGAGAACCGCGCCGCGACCTGATGCGCAAGCCCTCCTATAGTTCGAGAGAGCGACCTGTGTCTCCAATAAGTCCTCAGTTTCGACAAACACAAGTTTGTGATGCACTAATTTGTGAAGCATACCCATTTCGTGCCACATGGAAACCACCATTTCGAGGTACAAATACGAAGGGAAAAAGCAAACGATGCCATCCGGCACCACTTGCGCCATAGACAGCAAAAGAGAGGCGTAGTTGCGAACCACATCGGGCTGTGAACGATATTGGAACTTGGTACTCAAGGGAGTCTGATCATCGCCTCTAGTCACGATCAGCGGACAAACGGAGGTTCTCGCCAAAGACATCGGCAATGAGGCTGCAATCACTGGAGAGAGACCAACAATACGTGGCAACATCGAGATTGGAGAGAGGGTGCCAGAGGTGAGAATGACGCGCGGGAATTTGTCCAAAACCGAGCGCATCGCAATTTGCGCATCCAGACACGCCAATTCAAGTTGTGGATTCGAGATGGTTGGGGTACGATCATCCCAGGGCTCCATCAACACAATAAACCCCTGTTCGGCATACGTGGACGCAATAGAAACGAGATCGCAGACCATGCCGATGGGGCTGAATTTGTCGCCCTCTACCACCTCGAGTGTCGACATGAGAGACATGAGCCTCCTGGAACAGTATTGAAGAGCCTGTGCTGTAATGGCTTCTGAAGACGAGGACTCACCGACACCAAAGGGATGTCGTGTAGAACGACCGTTGTCCAACGCGGCCGAGAATGACGTTTCACCCATTTCCTGTGCTGCACCATTCAGCGTTCTGACCATCGCCGCTAAAAACGTGTTTGGTCTCTCTTGTACTACATGTTTCATTTTGAGACGTGTCCTTAAAAACGCGAGGATTTCGTCCAGGATCGAGAGAAAAGTTTTGGCGTTTCGAATCTGCGTCGGTATGGACTCCCTTATGAGCTTTGGGTCTAATATTGGATTGGCGCGAATAGAATCCATTGAAGAATCGTATGCTTCACCAGAGGAGGAAGAAGAGGCTGAACGAGCGATCTGATCGAGTCCTGAAACGAGTGCCTGATATTCGCGTTGCAACTTCTCAGCATCTCTCGCTTCCATCTGTTCCAAATCGTAACTGAGCTTTCTAACATTGCCTTGGGCCTTTTGGACGATGGGACGGTTGATCTTCACGGAAAGAGCTTCGATACAAACATTGTCGATATTGTGGGCTTCATCAAACACTATGATGCAGTCGCTCTTCAGTTGTTGAGATACTTCGTTGGAGATTCTTGGATTGATGAGATACTGATAGCTGTACACAATCACGTCCGCAAGCGGCAAAAGTCGTCGCGCCAAGTAATACGGACAAACCGCCTTCTGTGCACCTACTTCGGCCAAATCGTCGAATGTATAGATGCCTGACAGAATCATATCCTTACCACGCTCCTCGTAACCTTCATAGTAGCGACACAAACCATCCAAAACGCGATTTCCGGGGGAAACGTCGATTGCCACCTTCTTTGCCCTCACATACGGAGCAGTCATGTCTCGACATTGGGCATCCACTTGCACCCTCTTGGCCGATAAGTCTATTTGGTCGTTGATGCACATGCGTTTGCGAGAAGAGAGGGAGAGCGCCAAAATCTTTGAGCGTGACATTTGAGCGCCATTCGCAGAAGCAGACGACGGCGAAGTGGCATCATACGTAGAAGAAGTACTCTCATCTAATAGCATTTGGGACTCAATGTTCGACCAGACCTGCTTCAACTCCTCCACAGTCTTGTCGATTTCTCCAAGCGTTCTACAGCAATAGATGAGCCGAAAGTTGGTCGCCGAGCCACTATTAGCACTTCCAGAAGCACCACCTGACTCAAAAGTACGTTGTTGATCAGTCATACCACCTCGACGAGCCAGAATCCAGGACAGAATCAGACTCAACAAACTCACCGTCTTTCCAGTACCAGTAGGCATTTCCAAAGCACAAGGACCACGCGCATCCAAAGAACGCTTCAAATTCAACATGTACTGATACTGCTCGGGGTAAATGGAAGAGTACGGGAAGTAAACCCAAATGCCGTCAAGGAAGAACCTAAAAACACCAACCACATGACGTCAGCAAGCGCACACGGACATGAAACAGGCAAAGGGAAGAGACGATGGGGAGGAGGGACGTACTTCATGTTGAAACACAGGTCATTGTCACCAGAGAGCGTTCAGAATCGAATGGACTTCCGAGGTCCGCAGGCCGGGTCGATTTCCCAGAACAGACCTGCTCTCCAATAGAGAAATTGCCAGAATATGCTATAAAAATGGTTTTTCTTCCTGAAGGATTCATATTGTTGAGGCATCCACGCATGTTGGAGCACACAAACGAACGTTTTGTTCACAAAATTGTGAACGGGGAGTCAAGCGGGTTGTGTTCCAAATGTCTTCTATGGAAACCCCGGCATCGTTGTCATAGGGACAAATATGCTTGGGATGGATTGAATCCAAAATGTAAGGGATGTAGGAGGAAGGTTGACTGAGGTTGAGAGCTTTCGGGCAAATTGACGGTTTGGAGGTGAGTTGAGTCTCCACTGCACGTCCCTTTCCGTCATTCGTCTCTGCTCACTTTTGATAGGAATGGGTGATACTCAACAAACCTCCATGCCACACCCTCCAGTCGAGTTGCGGTCCTCAAACGGCTTGGAGGTGCATCCAACGTCACCAGGGTTGCATCCTCTCCTTCCGGCCGGAATTCCTGTACGTGCCTTGTTAAAGATTGGTATTGAGGCTGAAAAACTGGCATTTTTGAGTTGCTTAATGTTGAAGAAGAGAGCTGACCCGCCTGTCCTGTGCTTGTGTGTTTGTGCGTGCAGCAACACTTTCCCATGTTTGAGACATTCCAGCTGGTCGTCAATGGTGTGGCGCAACCTCCAATCACAACTGCTCGCATATTAATGGCCGAATATGATGAATTAAAGGCGGCGCAGAAGGAAAACAGTGACCTCAGATCTCGCAACGCGATGCTTCTCGAACAGGCTCGCCATTGTGAGGAATTGAAAGGTTTGTTGGAAAAGTACCAACACGATGCAACTACGCATGCAACTGAGATGACGTCTCTCATCGCAGAAAACAAAAAATTGGCCGCCCAAGTTTCTGAGCTCGAAGCCAGGTTGTCCGACCTCCCACTTTTACGGGCAGAGTTGGCTGAATTGAAAGTGTGGAAGAAGAAGGAAGAAGCGCAAAAGAGGAAGGCACACAATAAGCTGCTTTGTGGTGCGATCGCGTATGCCATATCAGCGAGGCTCTTCACAGCCGTTTGGGCGCCCGGCCGACGTCGGTCCGACCTACTTGTCCTCCGTAGAAAGCTTCGCACGCTTCCCGAGATGGCAGAAGCTGCTAGCAAGGACCCCACACTACTCGATCGGTGGAATTCGACCATACAACGATTTTGCAACGCACGCACTCCCCCCATCGAACACGACGATTTTATTGAGCACATCGAACTTCTCCGAACGCAACGGAATGAGCAAGCTCACCCGTCTTGTCTCTTCGAGCACATCGACGAGGATGATCCTCCCGTTCCCACCCCAGCCGAATTGCAAGCTATCGTGAACGCCACCTTTAGTGCAAAGGATCACAAGGCACTCCGTGCCGCTGTATCGGCCTCCATCGACATACTAAATGGTCTCTCTCGAGAACAGACTGTGGACTTGTTGGCTGACTCTTGTTAGCTTATCATCCGGCTCTCAAGCGTACTCCACGCGCTTCAAACCGCCTCTGACGCACTGAGGGAAAATCTGACGGCTAATAAAGCTATCTATTGACCAACACACTACGGGAGAGTGCTGGGGGTTCTGATTACCTTTGGGAACCACCCCCAGGCCACAGAGGAGAGATCTGGCTGCTCGCTGGA
>Ga0307375_10004181_pt1 | contig 13917 bp, 24 predicted proteins | sample TR1MG_FD_202531 | JGI IMG/M metagenome (GOLD analysis project Ga0307375, IMG submission 202531) | Soil microbial communities from Risofladan, Vaasa, Finland - TR-1 | ecosystem: Environmental > Terrestrial > Soil > Coastal area > Acid sulfate soil | place: Finland: Risofladan, Vaasa | collected...
GCGCGGAAGGATGGCGGACTGTTTGGATTTATTCATCGCCAACAAGAGAGGGCTGGGATATGAGCAACGTTAACGATCAAGGCATCATCGCATTCAAGGGCTTCGACAAAGAGTTGACGTGTCGCGGATATCAATTTGCGATTGGTGAAACATTCACCCATGAAGGAACTGTTCAAGCATGCGAGTCAGGATTTCACTCCTGCGAATACCCGCTTGATGTACTGCATTATTACGATCCAGGCAATAGCCGTTTTGCTGTTGTAAAGGCGTCCGGTAAACTCAGCCGTCACGACGACGATACCAAGGTAGCAAGCGCAGTTATTCGGATTGAGGCAGAAATAACCCTCAATTCACTGGTGTCAAAGTCTGTTGATTGGGTAATTGGCAAGATCTATAAGTCGATTGCACAGACGGTTGTTCCCGGCGACAGATCGGCAGCAACCAACACCGGCTACAGATCGGCAGCAACCAACACCGGCGACAGCTCGGCAGCAACCAACACCGGCCACAGCTCGGCAGCAACCAACACCGGCCACAGCTCGGCAGCAACCAACACCGGCTACAGCTCGGCAGCAACCAACACCGGCCACAGATCGGCAGCAACCAACACCGGCGACAGATCGGCAGCAACCAACACCGGCTACAGCTCGGCAGCAACCAACACCGGCGACAGCTCGGCAGCAACCAACACCGGCCACAGCTCGGCAGCAACCAACACCGGCTACAGATCGGCAGCAACCAACACCGGCGACAGCTCGGCAGCAACCAACACCGGCTACAGCTCGGCAGCAACCAACACCGGCCACAGATCGGCAGCAACCAACACCGGCTACAGATCAGCAGCAACCAACACCGGCGACAGCTCAGCAGCAACCAACACCGGCCACAGCTCGGCAGCAACCAACACCGGCCACAGCTCGGCAGCAACCAACACCGGCTACAGCTCGGCAGCAGAAGTTAGCGGGCGCGCGTCTGTAGCCGCATCAATAGGCGAGTTCGGTAAATCACGGGCATCAGAAGGATCGGCAATCGTCCTCTGCTACAGGGATACATACGATGGGAGTTTAATTCATATCCGCGCGTCAAAAGTTGGCGAAAATGGCGTTAAACCAAACATATGGTATTCGCTGAACAAAGACGGCGAATTCGTTGAGACGGATACTTTGTCATGATCATCCAAGAAGAAATCAGCGATATTCACTATGAAATGGGTCGTCATCTTCCCACTATCCAGGCCGTAAAAACAAAGTATGGCCTGATGTATCTTGATGCAGAAATGAGGGATGCTGTGGAAGAGCTGCTACGCCAGATTCTCGAAAAGCGACTAGCTGCATTGAAAATTCGCGCAATTGATGAGGCGAACAAATGAATAATTTACACGATATTCATGATGATGTTCTATTTCGGAACATGTGGCGGACGATAGACGCTCAAGACGCATACGACGAGCTAGTTGAGATTCATTATCAAGAGATAGCCTGCGATGCTGATTTGCTTGATGAGGCGGTTGGTGAGTCAAGCGCGGAAGATATGGAGAAATTTAAGACTGCACAATTTGAAGTCTATCGCGCGGCTGGAGGCGGTAGCGCGGACGATATGAGAACCGCAGGCATTGCGCTTGCTGAGGTGCTTTACACAATGGCTAAGGCTTATGCAAAGAAAAAGGCAGATATTGGAATTTTGTAAACGTGTACGATAGATAAACGGCGGCAGAGTCTCGCCAAAGAGGTGAAAAGTGAGTAATGAAATTTCGGCATTGGTTAATTCTACTAAGGGACAATTCCTTAGCCGCCAGGTTGGTGAAGGGATCAGCTTTGAAGCAGAGGCGGGTTTTGCCATCCAGCTACTGTCGAGTGATTACGCTCGCGGCATTGCGCTGAAAAACAAACAGTCTGTCATTGACGCCGTAACTAACGTATCTGCCATCGGGATCAGCCTCAACCCCGCGAAGAAACAGGCATACTTGGTGCCGCGTGATGGGAAAATCTGTTTAGATATTTCCTATATGGGGCTAATTGATCTGGCAGTTGCTACCGGATCAATCCTATGGGCACAGTGCGTGATTGTGCGTGAAAATGACGATTTTGAATTACGTGGTTATGACCAGCCGCCGCATCACAAATACAATCCGTTAAGCACGAACCGTGGAGAAATAATCGGCGCTTATGCGACAGTCAAAACACCATCCGGCGATTATCTGACGCACGTTATGACGCTATCAGAAGTTCACGCAATCCGCGACCGCAGCCAGAGCTGGAAGTCCGGCAAATCATCGCCGTGGAAAACAGACGAAGGCGAGATGATCAAGAAAACGGTTATCAAACAGGCGTACAAGTACTGGCCGAAAACATCACCACAGCTTGAGAGCGCGATTCATTATCTCAACACGGACGGCGGCGAAGGTTTGCAGGAAATCAACCGACCGGCACGAATCACCGCATCAAGTGCCGCTGAAAACGCGCGTCAAAAGCGACATGAGCAAGTGATTGATGTTGTTGATGAGGCCGCATTGATTGAGCGCCTTGAGCCGATTGCAGAGAATGGCATCGAGGCATATCAGGAAGCCTTTGCGCGTCTTACAAACGACGAACGGCGCGCAATTTCAGCCAGTGGTGAACATGCGCGACTCAAGAAAATCGCATCAAGCATTCAGGGTGAAATCAATGAGTGAATTACAACGGACTGATGAATGGTCAATGGATCGTTCTGGCAAATTCACGGCAAGTGCTTTTGTTGATGTTTTGGCGCGAAACAAGCGCACCGGCGAACCGCTAAAGTCATATCACGATCTAATCTGGCGTGTAGTCACAGAGCGCATGACGCAAATACCGACAGAAGGGCCTCATGGTTTCGCGTTGCAGTGGGGCACAGAGGCCGAGCCGTATGCGCTTGAGGCATACGAGGCCGAAACCGGCAACATTGCAACCGAAGTTGGATTTATCACGCATCCAAAATATGAATTTGCTGGCGCTTCTCCTGATGCTTTAATCTCGTCGGATGGTGGATTGGAAATCAAATGTCCGAAAGATTCCCGCATTCATCTTGAGCGATTTATCCACGGCGTACCAGAAGACTACATTCCTCAAATTCAAGGCGGCATGTGGGTAACTGATCGGAAATGGTGGGATTTTGCGAGCTATGATCCGAGAATGCCAGAATCACATCAATTACTTATTATTAGGGTTGAGCGTGATGATGAATTTATCGCGCGGCTTGAAAGCGCAGTGATTGAAGCCGAATCGCTTGTGTGTGAAACGATGGTGAAATTAATGAGTAAAGTCAATTTTAAGGAGATGAAGTAATGATTAATGCAAATTTACTCGGACGGCTTGGACGTGATGCTGAATTGCGATATGCGCCAAGCGGCACCCCGGTGTTGAGTTTTGCATTAGCTACAGATAGCGGCTACGGCGACAAGAAAAAAACGGTATGGGTGGAAGCCGTGCTTTTTGGGAAGCGGGCAGAGTCGCTCGATGGGATGCTTCTTAAGGGGTCTTCCGTGTTGATTCGTGGCGAACTTATCCCGGAGACATACGTTTCCGGTAGCGGTGAAGAAAAGCACAAGCTGAAGCTTATGGTTGATAGTCTGGAGTTTGCCGGGGTCAGGGCCGATCAATCCACGCAAGCGGTGCCACAGACGCGCAAACCTGCACAAAGCAATGCGCGCACAGAAGCATCTGGCGGGGACTTTGGGCAAGATGACATTCCTTTTGCCGCTGTTGATTGGAGATTCTAACCATGTCAAGTCTTTACCAACTAGCTGAAGAGTTCAAGATCATTGAAGCAAGCCTTGAAGACATGGATCTTGACCCGCAAACGCTCGCTGACACGCTGGAATCCGTCGCCTTCCCATTCGAGCAAAAGGCCATCAACGTTGGCCTGATGATTCGAAATCTTGAGTCCGGAGCGTCGGCCAAGAAAGATGCAGCAGCAGGGATCCTGAAACGGGCCGCATCTGATGAAAAGAAGGCCGACTGGCTGCGTGAATACCTGCTAGCTGCGATGAAGTCAGTTGATAAGCCGAAGATCGAAAGTGCATTGCTAGCTATATCAATACGCAAGAATCCCGCATCTGTAGTAATCGATGTTGAGTCGGAAGTTCCCGAGGAATATTGGTCGAGGCAATCGATGCGGGGCTATTTCAACAAAGTGAAAGGGTGGTAATCAAATGACCAAATCAGCTAAACGTGAGGAGATAAAATTAAGTGCTGATCTGAAATACTGGCGGGCGGCTTTTCGCGCGTCCCGCTAGAACGCCGTGTTAGCAGCCGCGCACGCATAGGAGAGAACGATGAAAGCAGATGTTTTGAAGTGGATGGTGCAGGGTGAAACAGGGATCAGCTCTAAGGCGATGGCCGCTGCTGTTTGCGACATTGAGCCAGATGGACAATGGGCTGAATTTGGCAACCACCCGAGCGACCCAAGCGACCTGGATCGTTGCATTAAATTTCTTGCCGCGGTTCCATTGGCACGGTTTCACCTTGCGAAAGTGGCAAAGTTGTCAAAAGTGTGGGCCGCGCTGATAGATAACTGGCAAGAACTTGAAACACTTTATGCGCTGGAACAGCCAACAGGGAAAGCGCCAATGACGTATGCACGGATGAAGGAACTAGGCTGCTAACGCATAAGGTAACGCGCCGCGCTTCAGCGCGGTCGCTGTTGACCGTCGTGTTATGCCACATATTTAGGAGAGAGCGATGAAGTGCCACTACTGCACCAAGACCAGCGATCTACGCCCCTACGGCCCCAAGGGCGCGATGGTTTGCTTTACCTGCGCCATGACGCCGGAACGGAAGTTGGAGACAGAGCGGAACTTCGCCGCACAACTGGACGCCGCTGGGCCGATGGCTTTGATCGACGGCACGGAAGCTGGCCCATACCCAGCAGAACACAACCCGGCTGCGATGGCTGCGCTGGGGCATAACAAGTGATATGCACCTATTCAGGTATATAACACAGAGGAAAAATCATGAACCTACTTGAAAAAATTGAAGCAGCTTTAGATAGCGCAACACCGCCAATGTCTGATCTTTTGCGCGAGTTCGAGGCATATGTGCGCGCAGCAGGCGAATGTGAAGATCTGCTGCTGATCGCTCACATGGATGGCTACTACAAGGGGAAGCAAGACGGGCAGAAAGTTCCTGATGGGGTGCAGTTGGTGCCGGATTCATTCGTTGAATTTGTGAGCCGTATTCAAAAGCAGATCCCAGAAAAACCAGACCATTGGGATTCATGCGGGCAATGCGAAAACAGTTCAAACGAAGCCGACGATTTGATGGATGAACTCATAGCCGCGCGAGGTGGATCATGAACAATTGCATGGGGCCACCAAGACAACCGGCAATCAATCGGACTACTTATCAGGACGAATCCAGGTCTATGTCCCGATCTGAGCGCAGGTCTCCAAAAGGGCGGCTGATTCTAGCGCAAGCAGAGTTGGCAGACGCGAGGGCAGAAATTAAGCGGCTCAAAGATGAGCTTGAGTACGCGCGAGGTGAATCATGAGCGAGATTAAGACTTGGCAGGCTAGTTGTAACGAAGATTTCCAGAAAAATGGTCATGATTGCAGTGCCCAATGGGAGCACGTAGCAAGAGAAATCACCGAACTCCGCGCGGCTTTGGCTGAGCACGAGTGGCGACTAATTGAGAGTGCACCAAAGAATAAAGATCGTGTGCTTATATTTTCTGAAACTTACGGAGTAAGAGAAGCACGCTTTCACTTCGAAAACAGTGAAGGAAGTGTGTGGTATGACATGATGATGGGAGGCGGCCCAATGACAATATTTTATGATGTAATCCGCTGGATGCCACTACCAAAACCACCAATCGACGCCATGCGCGAAGGGGGTGATTGATGCCATTACCCAACGACATAGCCAGATGCCAGGGTATATTTGATGAAGGCGAATGGCGGGAAGGATGCGAGAATTGCCTTCGCCGTACTGATCCCGGTGTTGGGGATCATATTCCGCACATGACGCCGCCGATCCTGATCGTGTTTGAGTGCGAATTTTTGATTGAGGGTGAATCATGAGCGAAAAAATCACATGGCTGCCAAAATCACCATATTGTCTTAAATCATCATGCGGCCGGTTCACGATTGCGAAATATGGCCGCGTGAATTGTGACTACACGCTTTTCGAAAGAAACGAAATTGTCCGCGCTAGATTGGCGAGCGCGGATGAAGCCAAGAAGCTTGCAGAGGAGATGATTGATGGTGTAGGATTGGCGTACTGACGATTTTGGATTGCTGGATTGCGGTCGGTTGTCAGTGCTAACACGCATGGGTATTGGACGAGAGGTCGCGCCAATTGGTCGATACCCAGCCGTGTTGGTGAATGAATGGTGGCACTTTCCACCATGCGAGTGTAAGGGCGGTAACAATACCCATTCAGTGAATGCACTGGACGCCAACAACAAAATATGACCGTCGCCTCTGCTTATGTACGCGGCGGTTTTCTATTTCAAAACCGCATATCCAGCCAGCTTTTCCCATCCCACGGCCCTTGACCAAAAGCACGCACACCCGCCCATATCATCCAGCGACGCCACGCAGGCACGCCAGACACCTTACCTGCTTCACGCAGTACCGCATCAGCAATCCGGCGCGGCACGATCTTGCTCGTGTACAGCCAATCATGGATAACAGCAGCTTCCGTGCTTGTATCTCCGCACAGCCAGAACACGATCGGCAGGCGAGGCACGCTGGCGAAATCGGTCTGGAATCCCTTTGGCGCGGTGATCTTTCGAGCAGCCACGTCCGAGTAGTAGCTGAAATCTTCATCCAGTGACCACTCACCACGACCTTCTGCTGCGTTGTTATCGATCAACGTGACTTCAAGTTTGCTTAGGAAATAGGCCATTACGCACCTGCCTTGATTTCGTAATCCGGTAGGTCAACCGTTTGGCCAGCAAGAGCGTGCGTGCAGTCGCCAAGGAACTGGATGCGACCATCTCGCACGAAGGAGTGGCACACTCTCTTTGCACGCCATTCCTTGAACTCGTCAGTCGCGTTTGGGTTGGCTGGCCAAGTCACAAGAACCGAAGGCGAAAACGTCGGTTGATCATAGCTTCCGTTCCAATCCCATTCGACGCCGCTGGCTTGAACCCCGGGCGCATGGACTTTGACCGTGTGCTCCTTTTCGCAACCGGGGCATCTGAACGTCACGTAATGCTTGTTTTCGGATGGGTGACGTAGGCGCGTCATAACCAGCACCACACGGCATTAACGAGCCGATAAAGCAGCCACCCGATTGACAGAACAAGAAGGATGATCCCGACAGGGAAAACCCATTCGTCTTTTGTGTCATCAGCCACTACGTCCGACATGGAATCTGCGAAACCCCACAGAAACAGGAATGCGCCCACGAATAGGCCGAAGATGGCCAGTATTGTCAGGATGCTCATGGCTACGCACCTGCCACCGGCGCACCCGGCGCATCCACGCCACGCGCTTTTGCCGCCTCTTCGATCTGGCTTTGAGCAGACGCCACACCCGAAGTAATCGCCGCCATAATCTGCGCTAGCTCTGGCGCTCCAGCCTGCTGCATTTGAATCAATTTGACGATAATCGGTGCAATTGCCTCTGCGGTTGCCACCCATGGATTAGATGCACCAACGCCTGCCTGAACGCCTGCGAGGATCGCGGGAAGCAATTGCTCGGCGGTGGTCAGGGCGGTTTGCTCAACGGCGCTCAAAGTTGACTGGTTCATTTGATAACTCCTGCTGCCGTCGCTCCGGCAAGAATGGTGATGGTTGTAACCGCGCTCGTGATCTGGGTGGTTGCGCTCGCAATGTCTGTCGGTGGCGCTTTGCACATCGGCGTGATTTGTCGGGTGATGATCAGCACCTGTTGAAGCTGTGCATTGCTCAACTTGTTGATGTTGGCGATCACAGCTTTCTGTGCGCCGTTGTACAGGAGGCAGCTTTCCATCCAGCTGGCTTGCAATTGGGCAGCGTTCGCTGTTGCTTGCTGCGCTGCGGTAACCGGTGCCGCGCCTGGTGCTACCTGAGCACAACCGCTCAGCATTGCTGTTGCCGCAATTGCGGCGAGAATAATTCGTTTCATTTAGGTGACCCCATGTGAAAACCAACAAGAAATGGCACGACGAGCTTCGCCATGTCGATGAAATCATTTGCCGGTACCTTGCCAAGCAAAATGAATGAATACCAAGCTGCGCAAAGCAGGAACCCGGTTAGAAACTTGACTGTTAATGCGTTCAAAACTTGTGCCTCCATTGAATACCTACTGAATCAATCTCACCGGATTGAATGCTCGATACGACGCGGAAGCCGTGTATATACGGCGTATCGATGGTCATTGATGCGGTGAGAACAATGGCGAGAATTGCGGCGGTCATGCGTCGTACTGCGTCAGGTTTCGGCCATGGATGATCGAGATCAGCAACGCGGCGTAATTGGGATCGGTGGCATAGCCGCACGACTGCAATTGGTGACAGAATGCTTCCGGCTGATCTTTTACTGCTAGAGCTGGCGCGTATCGCGGGTTTTCTTCGAGAAACTTGGCGTGATCTTCAATGGATGACTCCCAATCTGGATAGGATCGCCATTGCGCCACGACTTCAATGCGGTTGCCGTTTTCATACTCGTGCGTTGGAAGCGAAATCGTCGGGCCGGTCCATGACGGATCAGCTTTGATACCGAACAGATTATGAGCGCGCTGAGCCAATCCAGACCTGCCCCAGTTAGACTCAAGGATTGCCTGCGCCATCATTGCGCTGGCTGCGATTCCGGTCTGGGCTTGTGCTTTTTGCGCCTGCGGGATTAGCTCTTTTAGGAATTCGGAAGGAATCATTTCTTAGCCTGCGCTTGAGCAATCGCGTGCTCGGCCAAAAGCTGCGACTGGAACCGAGTTACGGCATCCGGGCAGGTAAAAAATGACTGGGTGTTGTTCTGGGCCTTGTAGCCTTTGCCGCCAGCCATGCCGGGAATTACAAACTGGCCTTCACCTGAAACGCTCCAATTCGTCGAACCCTCTGCGCCGACCAAGCCATCGGCAACGAATCCTTTGGTATGGCTGATTTGATGCGTGGCCGACTGGCCGATGACAAAATGCGAGTTGTACCCAATAGGGTCTTTTGCAGCGTCCGATTCGAGTAGCCGTTTCTCATGTACGCCGCCAGCCTGCGACTTGTCCAGCGTAATCAGGCATGTGATCGACGGATCGTGGATGATGCCCATCACAATGTCGTTCAACTCGTCGTCATCGTAACCGAACATCCCAAGGTAAAGCGATACAGTCACGCGGCTTAAAACATGTTTTAATGCGCCGTGAATGTCATCCCGTCCGGCAAACATCAGGCGAAAGTCTGACGATGCGCGGGGGTTTGATTGTTTCTCTTTTGTGAACTCGACCAAATCATCGAGCTTAAAATTTTGTAGACTCATTCAATATGCTCCTTGATATCTTCCAGGGAATCGCTTTGATCTTTCAGCATTATTTGAGTTGCTTTGCTCAATAAGAGGATTGTTTCCAGCACTTCCTTGTTCTGATCCTCTTGTCGCTGCTGATTGATCATGATCAGAATAGTCATGACGATGGCAAGCCATGAAAGGACAAGAGTTAGAAAATTATATGGGTATGGGTCGAACGCGTGTAGACCAAGGAATATGTTGACTGATGCCCATAGCAGGATGATGGCGTTAAACGTCCGAAGCGTGGTCTTAGTTGGCCTTACAATAAACTCAACCAATGACCTGGACAGACTAGGCATGATTCGTAACTATAGCGGCTATAAGCGCGCACAAGGCAACGATAGCGGCAACAGCAAGCCACATATTGCCCTGCTTGGCGATTTGATTAGCCGCCTTTTCAGGGACGGCATTTAGTGCATCTCGAAGCAGGCCATTAACTGCTGCATCAATTTTGCCATTCACCGCTTGAATATCTTCATGCGTTGCCGACTGTCCAAGCGTAGTCATGATCTTAATGTCGTTATCACGCAATTCTTCAATCATCTGGTCATGGTCATTCAATCGCCGCTTGAATACGGCAATATCTTTAGCATGCTCGATAAGTTCTGCGCGGGTTTCTGCATCCATATCATTTTCCGGTTTGTCTATGTTAAGTAGTGCGCTCATTTTAACAGCCATTGCATCATAATAGCAGAACCAAATAATGCGCCGATAATAGGCTCTTTCTCGGCGTGCTTTGCATCGATGTATTCCATCAGTAGGCGCGTTTCATGACTGGCCTTGCTCTTGATCTCAGCGGCGATTGCCGCGCGGTCTGCCCGTAGTCGCTCTAGTTCTTTCTCTGCGTCTGACATTTCAAAATCCCTTTATTGTTGGGAAAATCCGCCCGAAGTCGGCTTATGTGTTGCGGAAATTAATCGTAAAACGGAATTTTTTGAAGGTTGCCGTTAATATATATTTCATTATATCCCGCTGGTGTTGCTGGTAGAGCTGATGCATTGCCAGCAACGGCTGATGTTGCTACAGTCGCGCCTGCAAGCGCGATATTCGTGCCTGCTACTATTTGGCCTGCCGCGTATAGTCTTCCCGTCTGATCAATATTTATCAGGGTCTTAGTATACGTATCGTCAACAATATCTAATCCGGTACTACTTGCTCTAATATAAAACCCAGGTTGTCCAAACTGTTTAATATTAAGATTAGACCCTGCTGGATCATTAGAATACTGGCTGAACCCAGTTGGGTTATAGTCAGAGTTCATCAGGTAGTAATAGCCTGACTGAGTACCTGGGTCGGGGATAGCTCCACCCATAGACTTGAGTTTTCCGCTAGCGGCAATCGTCCCGAATGTAACCGCACTGCCGATATCAAGTTCAACCGCTCGGACTTCAGTATTTGCCGCGATGTTAAAGGCCTCCCCCGTACCCCAAATCTGGCCGCCGACAATAATTGCTGCGAGCGCTGGCGCCGTTGTAGCAGTAATGTCGTAATCGATATCTACCGTAGTTTGGCATCCGACATAGTTTGCAGCAGCATAATTACCACCAGTTTTTCTAAAACCGGTTCGGGTTGGGTTTACGCCGGGTGCTCCACCATCTGTTCCACAGTTGAAATATGTATTATTTCCCGAGTTATTTTCAGAATAGCCACACTCCATTTCATAGCTGAAGCAATTTTCCACTCTATGCCAAGACGAGCCTCCGCCTTCTATGTGTACGTTCGACCCACTTCTGAAAATAGCAGATTGAGGCGCAAACTGAGCGCACAGGAATGATTGACCTCGCACGTTTTTAATAAGCGAAATATCATAGGAATCCTGTAGCCAAACTCCAGTATCACAATCATGCCAAAGGCCATCAACCTCCACTCTGACTGCGCCGTAAGACGCCACGGCCATTGAAAACCCGGCAGCAAAAACATTTTTCACAAAAGGTGATGGTGTACCCGGAATATCCCCTGGGTTATTTACCTGTATTGATGTCCCGGTTCTGGTTGGTGTCGTGGTATACCCAAACGGGAACCCCTCACGGATAAGCGCAATATCTTTTATGCCGGATAGGCTAGAAAGTCTGATTGTTGCCGTTGATGCAACAATCAGGACTCCGGGATAGCTCGCCATATTCGGGATTTCATCGCGCATACCGAATGCTTCTTCATAGGGGCCGCGTAGCACAACACCAACCGGCACCGTAATATCTGAGTCAATGTAATACCGCTTCATCATGCGGCACGTGCCGCCAATGCCAGACAGAGCATTGACCATCACCTGAATCCGTGCAGACGCCGGGGTTACGCCGTCATTCGGGGCCTCAAACATCTCTGGCGTGAGGTCCGTTTCAAGGATGCGAAGCCAAGCCACTGAACCATCGCCACCGGTGGGTACGATGATAGTACCGCCGTTGTCTACATATTGGCCAGTTGTGCCAACGGTTGAGGCAATAAATATCCCTTGAGCACCGTAATTTTCGGACACACCGCCATCAAGATAGATGGCTGCCGGATTGACCGGATACACTGCGCGTAAAGAAGCATAACTTGAAATCCTCTGATGGTATCGGGCGTCTGCCTGGCTAATTGCCTCCGGAACTGTTGCCGCGATAGCCGCGTTAATGTCGGCGGCGCTGCTAGCTGGAAGCCCGTCATGAAGCAGGGGGATAGACATTATTTTATTCCTTTATCAAATTGATGGGATGAACAAATAGGAAAGCCCATATGTCGCGCTAATTCCCGGTGATGTAGTCGTGCTAACGTTGAAAGTAACAGTTACCCCCACACCAGATGATACCGAGTAAACGGCTTGATGGAATTGCGATAGATTTGTTGCATCCGATGACTGGGTAACGCCATTAACCGCAAGCAGGCACGTAACCGAAGCGGAGGATGCACCAGCTAGATTTATTTTTGCAAACGCCATAACTTTTCCATTGCATGGCGGCGTAAATGTCAGCGTCTGCGTCACGTTATATGACGCGCCTAATACGACACCTTGCGCAGAAATCACGCTTTGCGGCGCTGAGAATTGCCCGAGCCGGGTTGCGCCGGTAGTCGTGATTGCCGTTCCGACATTGTACTGCGTGGTCGAGTTACCGTTATTTGGTATCAGATTTACCCCATCACAAAATGATTCCTGTATGCCAGTTTGTGAAATTGTAAATCCAGTTCCTGCGGCGGTTTTGCATGTTATGGTAAATGATCCCGTCGTATTATTTACCACCTTCCATCGAAGTCCAGCAATAGTCGGGAATATCACCTGCACGTTGGCGGTAAGCGCGCCAGTAAGCGTGATGATATTTTTGGCATATTGCGTAGCAGAAAGAGTGACATTGGCATTTGTCAGCGCAACTGATGTGATGCCTTCATTGTTAACAGGTACCCATGCGCCCGTAGTGTCGGTTTCTGGATTTACGGCGTTATTATCGGCAGTAGATAGCCAGAAGCCTGTGGCGTCCACACGGGACAAAATGGCTCCTTTGGGATAGCCGCCAATTGATGCTGAGAATGTTGCATCATAAGGATAAAACCCGCCTGCGTTATCCCACCGAGTATTTGCAGAAAGCAGGTTTAGAATTCCATTCCAGTCTGCGCCGAAAGGAGGTATGCCGCCTGCGTTCAGGGGGGTGAATGTAAGGGGCGGGAAACCGTCAGTTAGTGATGCAGCACCCGGAGTAACCGCAATTTGTGATGCGGTTGGGATTGTGTTCTTTGTTCCGCTATTTGCCCATGGCAACGGTACAAGAGTCGGAATCTGTGATAATTGCATTAATGCATCCTCTAAGTTACTGGGATTATACCAGAGCCAAACGTACCAAAGCCATAAGGCTGATACGACACAATCGCCGATGTATCATAAGTCGTTCCAAGTACGGCAGGGAGAGCGGCAGGTAACGTGAAAGATGATGTGATCGCACCCGTAGCGCCAACCGAAGCCTCAGCAAACCCAAGTGTTCCTGATAAGTCAACCTGAAGCAGTGAAGCGCCGACACCAGATGGGCGTGGGAATACAGACGAATTAGTTAATATTGCAATTTCATACGGTTCAAGATAAAACTCGAACACGCTTAATATTTTCATCAACCCCTGATCAATAATATAAGCTCTTCCGCGCCCCTTAAACATAAAATTAAGCAGTTTGTTATAGCTCTGCGCGGTTGAATCAGATATGTTTGCAAGAGCCTTTAGATAAATTAATTGACGATATGCGTCATCCGATAAAATATATGCGCCAAATTTAGGCCCCGAATATAAAATTCCTGATCCATATGGCAGATAATCGTTAGCCGATGTCTGCCCTTCGTTAAAACCAAGGTATCCTGACGTATTCGTAACATTCAGACTTCTATCGACCCCGACAATCCTTCCCCAAATATCAAGCCCAAATCCCTGAGCTGTGTCAATATTCCTAACTACATTATAAAAAGCGTCAAGGTCAACTGACGGATCAATATTTCCATTCATGTTCGCAATCAGCTCTAAAATCTTAGC
>Ga0307375_10004182_pt1 | contig 13916 bp, 18 predicted proteins | sample TR1MG_FD_202531 | JGI IMG/M metagenome (GOLD analysis project Ga0307375, IMG submission 202531) | Soil microbial communities from Risofladan, Vaasa, Finland - TR-1 | ecosystem: Environmental > Terrestrial > Soil > Coastal area > Acid sulfate soil | place: Finland: Risofladan, Vaasa | collected...
TCGTTCTCGACCCGACCACAGGTAGATCCGTCATCTGCTCGGGCGGGCGAGATCCCTGGAAGATCGATCATCTCCTCCTTGACGGCGACCGCATCTGGTGCGGCACGAGCGAGGAGAATGCGGGCCTATCGGTGTTTGAAAAACGCGCGGAGACCTTCGTCGAGCTGGGCGCAGGTCCCTGGGTTCAGGGGATGCAGCTCTTCCTGTGGGGCGACACGGAGAAGCTCTGGGTAGCCACACGGGATTGCGTCACCATCGTAGATCAGGCAACGTACGAGACGGAAGTCATACCAGTACCAACCATGTTAGTCACGGGTATGGCAACCGGGATGGCCCGCCTGCTGCTGGGCACAGACCAGGGTCTGGCTGTGGTTGACGCCCAGGAGGGCAAAGTGCTGGTGAATAAGACGGATCTCGCCCATGGCCAGTACGTAACGGCGGTGTGGGGCACCCCAACCAGAGAATGGATAGCAGTCGAGGGAGAGGGCGTTCTCTGCCTCTCCTACTCTTGACAACCGCTTCTAGCTAGCATATAATAGTATGGTTGAGCACCTTTCAGGGTTGTGAGCGGTACTTCCACGGGTCGGTCAATGCTGCGTGGGCTGTCGCCGTTGTCAATAAACATATCGCGTACAACCGTTGTCCAAGAGCGAGCGTGGACCGCCGCCAAGACAAGTTTATATGGCACGCAAGGCTACCAAGAACAACAAACCTCCTTTGTGGAGACGCTTTCCCATCAGCCTCGAGCCCCGTCTGCGAGAGGAGATCGTGGGCTTGTTGCTGATGGCTGTCGGCGGCATCACACTGCTGAACCTCCTGTCGGTGAGCCACGCACAAGGCTTCCTCGTAGACAGCTGGTCGATGCTGCTACGATGGATATTCGGCTGGGGCGCCTTTCTGGTGGCGTTGACCACGGTCGTACTGGGGGCAGTCCTCTTGCTGCGAAACATGGAATCAATCCGAGCGGTATCTCGCCTGAGGATCGCCGGCTGTTTTCTGCTCCTTCTCAGCCTGCTGGGATTGCTTCATTTCTTCTACCCGGATCCCCTGCGCCTGGCCCAGGAGGGTCGAGGCGGCGGTTACATCGGGTGGGCCATCACTACAGCGCTTTACGCCGCCCTGGGAGATATCGGCGCCTTCCTGGTGCTACTGCTTGTAGCCCTGACGGGCGTCTTCCTCATCGTGAGCGTATCCCCTGCGCAGATGCGGGACGCGGCAGCGTCCCTGAGCAGGCGGGCGGCGTCCATCTATCAGGACCATGTGACGCCCTATCTTGAGACTCTGCAAGAGCAGGGCGGGGTTCCGCAAGAGCCCCAGCAGGTAGCGCTGCCAACCTCACTGACCGCCGAAGAGGCCCCACTGGAAAGCTCGATCGTTCCCCAGCGGGCGGCGGACTCTGGATCACGACCCGGGCGACCGAGACTCGAGGAGGGTCCACTCCCTTCGCTGGAGCTACTCGAGGAAGTGTCGGTCGAAGCCTTCAGCGAGACGGAGGCGCGGCGCAAGTTGAGGACCATCGAAGACACCCTCGGCAGCTTCGGCGTGCCCGCCAAGGTGGTGGAGATCAATCAAGGCCCCACGGTTACCCAGTTTGGCGTCGAGCCAGGCTACGTTGAGCGAAAGAGCTCCGACGGTGAAATGGTCTCCAGGAAGGTGCGGGTGAGCAAGATAAGCTCGCTCTCCAAGGACCTTGCCCTGGCTCTGGCTGCGGCGCCGATCCGCATCGAAGCCCCAGTGCCCGGGCGCTCCATGGTGGGTATCGAGGTACCCAACGATAAGATCTCCCTCGTTGCGCTGAGAACGGTCATGGAATCTGAGGAGTGCCGCCGCATTGACTCACGCTTGAAGATCGCGCTCGGCCAGGACGTATCCGGCCACCCCGTGGTAGCCAGCCTCGACATGATGCCTCACCTGCTCATCGCCGGGGCGACCGGATCCGGTAAGAGCGTCTGCATCAACGCCATCATCACCTGCCTTCTCTTCAACAACTCTGCGGCGGGGCTCAGACTACTGATGATAGACCCCAAGACGGTGGAATTGATTCATTTCAATGGGCTTCCGCACCTGGTGGCACCGGTGGTGACAGATATGCAGCGCGTGCTCCCAGCCCTCAGATGGGTGATGGCAGAGATGGACCGTCGCTATTCCTTGCTGTCGAAGGTCGCGGCACGCAACATAGAGGATTACAACCACCGGAAGCTGCCGCCGAGCGAAGATCCCCTGCCCTACATCGTAGTAGCCATAGACGAATTGGCCGACTTGATGATGATGGCCCCAGATGAGGTGGAACGTATCATCTGCCGGCTGGCACAGATGTCGCGCGCCACGGGCATCCATCTGGTCATCGCCACGCAGCGGCCCTCCGTCGACGTGGTCACAGGGTTGATCAAAGCCAACTTTCCAGCCCGCATCTCCTTTGCGGTGACCTCCCAGGTGGATTCCCGGGTCGTCCTGGACAGCGCAGGAGCCGAGACGCTACTCGGGCAGGGAGACATGCTCTACATGTCGCCTGACTCCTCCAAGCTCGTGCGCCTGCAAGGGTGCTTCGTGTCAGACCGGGAGATTGCCCGTGTGGTCGAGTTCTGGAGCCAACCAGGAACCCTCGCACCCGACACCACCGCTCCGTGGGGCGAGATCGAAGAAGTAGAGAGCAAGGAGCAGCGCGATGAACTACTGGAGGAGGCCGTGGCGCTGTTGAAGAGACAGGAGCGTGCCTCAACCTCCCTGCTGCAAAGACGCCTTCGGATTGGCTACCCCAGGGCAGCCAGGCTCATAGACCAGCTAGAAGATGAGGGCATCGTCGGCCCTCCCGAGTCAGGGGGACGTTGGAGAACAGTCCTCATCCTGGATGAGGACGAGGAGACGGAGGAGGACGATTGGGAATTGTGACTTTGAGAAGAAGGAGAGTATATGGCGAGGAAAGAAACGGAAGAGAGAATCAAGAAGAGTAAGGGAATCCAGGCCGAGGGCGTGGTGGTCAAGGCTCTGCCTAATGCCATGTTTCGGGTCCAGCTAGACAGTGGACCCGAGGTACTGGCGCACATCTCCGGGAAGATGAGGAAGTACTACATCCGCATCCTGCTGGGCGATCGTGTTCTCGTAGAGCTTTCACCCTACGACCCCACGAGGGGGCGCATCCTTTACCGATACAAGAAGTAGCGAACGGGGCAACCAACACCGCACAGGGGACCGAGTACATGCGGTGATGACAGCGAACGAGGGACGCCCCGCAGCTCTCTTCCGTGTTTGGGTGACCAGATGATCTACTTCGGAACGAGCGGCTTTAGCTACAAGGACTGGGTAGGACCCTACTACCCGCAGGGTACGCCGCGTAGTGAGTGGTTGGAGTTCTATGCTCGCGACTTCAACGTAACAGAGCTGAACTTCTCTTACTACCGCGTGCCCACCAAGTCTACGCTGGAGCGACTGGTCGCCAAGACGCCAGACGATTTTCTGTTCACCCTGAAGGCCCACCAGGACATGACACACGACAGGGGCGCGAACGAAAGCATCTTCGCCGAATTCGTCGAGTCCCTGGAGCCACTCATCCAGTCAGGTAAGTTCGGCTGCATCCTGGCTCAGTTTCCCTGGTCCTTCCGTGCCGGGAAGGGGGGACTGGACTATCTGCGTATCGTCCGTGACCGACTAGACGATCTCCCGGTGGTCATCGAGTTCCGAAACCGTGACTGGATCACTGACCGTACATTCGAGTTTCTGAGGGAGAACGACCTCGGTTTTTGTTGTGTCGATCAGCCTCGCCTCAAAGGGCTCATTCCGCCCGTGACCGAGGCCACCAGTTCCATAGGCTACGTTCGCTTTCACGGTCGCAACGCCAAGAAGTGGTGGCAGCACGACGAGGCCTGGGAGCGCTACGACTACACCTACAGCGAAGAGGAGCTGGAGGAGTGGGCACCGAAGATAAGCAAGCTAGAGGAGAATACGGAGAAGACTTTCATCTTTGCCAACAACCATTGGCAGGGGCAGGCTGTGCAGACCGCCCGACAGCTGCGCATGCTATTCCCCGACCTTGAGCCAAGGAGGTAGCCAGATGTCCGGGCACTCGAAATGGAAAACCATCAAACGCAAGAAGGCAGCGACCGACTCCAAGAGAGGGCAGGTCTTCACCAGAATCGCCCGCGAGTTGGCTATAACCGCACGAGAAGGGGGCGGGGATCCCGAATCCAACTTCCGCCTGCGCCTCGTGATGGACAAGGCCAAGCAGGCGAACATGCCCAAGGACAACATCGAGAGGGCCATCAAGCGCGGAACCGGGGAGTTGAAGGGCGAGTCTCTCGAAGAGATGATGTATGAGAGCTACGCTCCCCACGGCATCGCCCTCCTTCTTGCCACCTTGACCGACAACCGCAATCGTGTCGTGGCCGATATCCGGCGCATCCTCAACCGGCACGGCGGCAAGCTGGCGGAGAGCGGCGCGGTGAGCTACCTCTTCGAGCAACAAGGCTTCATCTCCGCAGAGGCCGGCGACACCGACCCCGAAGAACTGGCTCTGCTCGTCATAGACGAAGGGGCCCTGGACGTCAACATCGAGGACACCACGCTGGAAGTCTACACCGACGCCAAGGACTTGCAGAAGATCAAGGAGGTTCTGGAGGCGCAGGGCATCGCCCTGGAAGCGGCAGACCTGACCATGACGCCCAAAGCGATGACCGAGCTCAGCGAATCCGACACCTTCAAGGTGATGCGCATCGTCGAGGCGCTGGAGGAACTCGATGACGTCCAGCAAGTGTACACCAACCTTTTCCTCACGCCTGAGCTGGTGATGAAGTACGAGGAAGCACAGGCATAACACGCTGGCGGACGCCTATGTTGGTCCTGGGTATCGATCCTGGCACGGCGATAACCGGCTGGGGACTCGTGAGCAGAGAGGGTGGCGAACTCGCCCTCGTAGACTACGGAACGGTGCGTACCTCCCGTGACGCGTCATTGCCCCAGCGACTCCAGGTCCTCTACCGGGAACTGGGACAGGTCATCTCCAGTCACCAGCCGAGCGCTGTCGCCGTGGAGAAGCTCTTCTTCAACAAGAACGTGCGTACGGCCATGACCGTCGGCCAGGCGAGAGGAGTGGTCCTCCTGGCCGTGGCAGAGGCTGGCCTGCCCGTCCACGAGTATACCCCCCTCGAGGTAAAACAATCGGTGTGCGGCTACGGCAGGGCCAGCAAGGAGCAGATACAGAAACTGGTGCAGATGCTCCTCCGCCTCGACTTTATCCCTCAGCCCGATGATGCTGCTGATGCCATCGCCATCGCCATTTGCCACATTCATTCGTCGCGGCTACAGGCCATGGTGGCCCAACACGACAACTAGCAACACGATGTGCACGCACGCACTTTCCCCCAGGCGTTCGTGATCCTTCAGATGACGGTGGGCAGTTCGAGCCAGGAACTGACAGGTCAGGAAAGGCGCACGTGCGAGACTAGGTAGGAGCGCTGCTATGACGCTGACATTGCCTGCTTTTCCCCCATTCTCCTTGTCCGCCGTCGTCACCTCGCACGGCTGGGCCAGACTGTCTCCCTTCGCTATGTCCGAAGATGGACGTCAACTATCGAGAGTCGAGCGCTTGCACTCCGGCCAAGTGGTGGAGCTTGTGATCCAAGAGGCGGACCACGGCGTGAAAGTCGAAGTCTCAGACCAGCTGAGTGACAGGGAGATGGCTGAGGTGGCGGACAAGGTCACCTGGATGCTGGGCCTGGACCAGGATCTCTCTGCCTTCTACGCCGCGGCACGCCAGGAGTCCAAGCTGGCTCAGGTGGAAGCACGCGCTCAGGGACGTATCATTCGATCTCCCATGCTCTTCGAGGACGTGGTCAAGACTATCCTGACCACGAACACGAGTTGGACCGGAACCATCCGTATGGTCGAGGCACTGGTCTCGCAGTTCGGCGACCCGCTCTCTTTTGATCGTTCCCGCCGAGCCTTCCCGACCCCCAGCCAGTTGGCCGCTCTCGACGTGCAGAGACTGCGCCTGGCTGGCCGACTCGGCTACCGCGCCCCCTACGTGCTGGAGTTGGCGCTTGCCGTGGTCTCCGGTGACCTGGACCTGGAGACCCTGAAGACAAGTGACGAACCTACCGATCAACTCCGATCCCGTTTGCTACAGATCAACGGTGTGGGTGTGTACTCGGCAGCCAATCTCCTCGCCATGCTGGGGCGCTATGAATACATCCCTGTGGATAGCTGGGCACGCAAGCTCGTCTCCCACGAATGGCACAGCGGTGAACCCGTACGAAGTGTAGAGGTCGAGTCTGCCTTCGAGCGCTGGGGAAAGTGGAAGGGGCTGGCATACTGGTTCTGGGACTGGTCGTATCTGGCCCAGGACTAGAGCGGGGCCACCTGGCGCCAATGCGCCCTGGGGCTAACGGAGCACATGGGAGGAGGAAGATAGGATGGCCCAGCAGAAGTTCTTTGAGCGGTGGGTCCAGAACCTCATGGAGAGCATGGACGCGCACCTCGACGAACAGACCAGGACAGCCCTCATGGAGTCGTGCGGACGAGCCTGCGCCCGGGGAGGCGCCATCAACTCAGCCAGCAAGTGCTAGGGGAACGTGGACAGGCTGATCACTACCCTGCAGAAGTGGATCGGCAAGGGCCATGCGCGCAGTGACGGCGACGCGGTTCACGTGGTCTATCCCAAGTGCCTCTGCCACCTGGTGGCCAAAGGGCCTCCCGTGCTGCCCGACACCTACTGCCTCTGTTCGAGCGGCTGGCTCAAGGAGATGTTCGAGGCGGCGGTGAGCAGCCCGGTCGACGTGGAGGTACTGGGCTCAGTGAAGCGCGGGGCAGACCAGTGTAGCTTCACGGTCAGATGGTGAGAGACGATCTCCGCACATTGCGAGGGAAAGGGGTCCCCACGTGTCCTCAGACGAGCCGAGGTGCAGGATCACCGTTCTCAAGCGGACGCTCAACCGTGATTTGATCGACGAGTATCTGGCCGAAGAGTACAAGGAGATCGGCCCCTGCGAGCAGTTCTCCGATGGCCAGGAATTCGTGCTCGACGGCTTCGAAGAGATAGCCACAGTGCCTGAGGGGTTCTGCGCGTGGGCCTGGGCAGACATACGACATGACATCCTCAGGGTCGCCAGCGGCGGCGACATGCCGGGCTTCAAACAAGCCGGTATGACCATCTCCGGCTGCACGGACTGGTTCAGGCCGGTGATCTTCAAGATCGAGAGAATCGAGGATGGCTGACACCGACGGGTACGTAGAGAAGCTGCTGGTCACCGATCCCCTGAGACAACCGGTCCTTCGCGCGGCGATCGCAGCCCTGGACCTGCCAGGGGAAAGCCGCGGACTGGACGCAGGGTGTGGGATCGGTCTCCAGATACCACCGTTGGCAGAGGCAGTAGCGCCGGGAGGACACGTGACAGGCCTCGACGTGAGGCCGGAATTCCTCACGCGCACTGAACGCCTGGCCGAGAAGATGGGCCTGGCTGAGAGGGTCGCCTTCCGGAAAGGTGACATTAACCATCTTCCTTTCGATGATGGTGCTTTCGACTGGCTATGGAGCGCCAGCGCCGCTGGGTACCCCGCACACGAGCCCACTGGACTGCTACGCGAACTTGCCAGAGTGGTCAGGCCGGGGGGGACCGTCGCCATCCTGGTCTATACGTCTCAGTCGTTGCTGCCAGGATACCCTCGCCTAGAGGCCCGTCTGAACGCGACCACCGCTGGTATTGCGCCCTTCACTCGCAGCATGAGGCCTGAGACCCACTGGCAACGAGCACTGGGATGGTTTCGGGGTGCGGGCATGGAGGAGGTCAGAGCTCGGACCTTCGTTGGAGAGGCCCAGGCCCCCTTGAGCGACGAGCTGCGGGCTGCCCTGCTCGCCCTCATCGATATGCGATGGCAGGGAGCTCAGGCCGAGTTGGGCGGCGAGGAATGGGCCGAATACCAGCGTCTCTGCCAGCCTGAGTCGCCGGACTTCCTCCCCAATCACCCAGACTACTACGCCTTCTTTACGGAGACACTGTTCAGCGGCGAAGTCGCCACGTAGAGAGCGGTGAACCACCCCCCCCCGAATTCTGTTTAGCTGGATGGGATACCCGAGACAGAAGGAGGATATGCGGTGCAAGAGGCTGCTGAGAACGCGATCAGAGAGATCATCGAGGAAGCCTACATCAAAGGAATCCACGGCGGTCAGGACGAGGCCACCATCAAGGGTGGCTTCCACAAAGACTTTGCCATGCTGGTCCTCCAGGACGACGGACTCGAGAAAGTCGACGTCGATGAGTGGTTGCGCAGACTCGAGAAGATGAAAGCAGACAGCCCAGCTCTGTGGAGCGCCGAGACCAGGCACGAGTTCCGGTTGATAGACGCCGCCGGCTACGCAGCGGTGGCCAAACTGGACGTCTACAAGGGAGAGACGCATTTCTCTACCGACTACATGCTGCTCTACCAGTTCGATGAAGGCTGGAGGATTGTCTCCAAGGTATTCGCGGTGCCGTCTTAATGAGAGAAGAACGGACAGACTCAGAACCCAGCCAGCTGATCTCGACCAGGGGCCGTCTCCTCAGATGGGATGAAGTGGCCCTCGTCGTGCTGGGCGCCGGTGCGGGGCTTCTCTGGGGGCTCCTCTCCCTCGTCTTCGGTATGCCTCTGCATCTCGCCTAGATGTCGGGACCACTGCGGGTTGCGGCCACCCTGTTCAATCTTCCGCTCTCCCTCGCCTGGTGGTTGGGCAGCACGCTGCAACTGCCGCTTGTGGATCCGACCGGGCTGGTGGTGACCACCGGGGCCACCCTGGGTGTGCTCCCTGTTGCGGTGTGGCTGGGCGTCCTGCGCTGGCGATACAGATTTCAGATCGGGTCACCAGGCGCAACCTGCCGCGTGGCGTGCCGGGGCAGCCCAGGCGCCCGCCGCCCTGCGAGGACATAAGTAGCCGGAGAGCAGAAGAAACGTGGGCTACATCCGCCTGATCCACTGGAACGCCGACGATGCTGAGCAGCGGGCGGAGCAGCTCCGCTCTGCGGGATACGAGGCTGTCTCTGCACCCTTCGACTCCGCGGCCTTGCAGGCACTGCGAACTGAGCCGCCTGATGCGGTGCTCATCGACCTCTCGCGCGCACCATCACAGGGTCGAGACGTTTCCCTGGGCATTCGCAAGTACAAGGCCACCAGGCGCGTCCCGCTGGTCTTCGTCGAGGGAGAGCCGGAGAAGGTGGAGCGCATCCAGGCGCTTCTGCCCGACGCAGTCTATACAACGTGGGAAAACATCGCCGACGTGCTCGAGGAAGCCATTGCCCACCCACCAGCAGAGCCAGTGGTACCAGAATCGGTCATGGATGCCTATGCCGGGACGCCGCTTCCCAGGAAACTCGGCATCAAGCCTGGCTCAGTAGTCTGCCTGCTGGGCGCCCCGAGAGGTTTCGAATCGAACCTCGGAGACCTGCCCCCTGGCGCAACCCTACATCGGCGCAACCAGGAGGACACAGACTTAACACTCTGGTTCACGACATCGAGGGCACAGCTGGAGATGGGCGTCTCCGCTATGTTAGAGCGGGCCGAGAAGGGTGGTTTGTGGATCATCTGGCCGAAGAAGTCCTCTGGTGTGGAGAGCGACCTGTCGCAGACCGTCGTCCGTCAGGTCGCCATGGCCACAGGACTGGTAGATTTCAAGGTGTGCTCGGTTGACAAGACCTGGTCTGGTCTCCGCTTCACGCGAAAGAAGACCCCAGCACCATAACCCCTAGAGCCTGGCTGGTCATGGCCCGGTCATCATGGCAGCCAAGATTTGGAGTTACCAAATGCCCTTCTTGTGTCCCGAATGCTCGCGTCACGGATCACTCAGAATAGCTCTCAAGATCGAACTCCCGCCCGATAGCCGCTCGGACGAGATCACGCTCCAGACAGTGCGGTGCGCCGACTGTGGGTTTGCCGGCATCGCAGTCTACGAGGAATCGAGAAGAGGAGCCCTGGACACCGAATCCTTCCAGCACATAGGGTATCAGGTGGCCAAGAGCGAGCTGAGGGATCTGCGCAAAGCTATCAGAAGCTGTCCTGAGCCAGCCAACGGGCGGTGCCCATGCGCTGCTCACCAGATGTTGAGCAAGACCGACAGCTCTGGTCGATGGAGTGCATTGGACGACCTGGAGACCACAGGGACCTTCGCGCTCGACAGGTGAGACCGATACCATCTCCCACGAACTCTGGACCCACAGCAGAAACGACCTTATCGTCGAACCGTGTGAGCAAAGCCTGGCGTCGTATGCGGATGGGAAAGCGAACTCCGCCGCTCCACTACCTGATCTCCGATGCGTCTGGTAATTCCGCAGTGGTGGAACTGATAGATGGTCAGATGAACGTGGTCGCGAACGATGAGCCGTGGCAGGTGGCAACGAACTTCCTTCTGACGGAGGTAGATCCAAATGGCGCGAGCTCACCTTGTGGCAGATACAACGGGGCATACTAAGCCCTCGCCACAACAGCCGGCGCTGTGTCTCCGAGCGAGGCTATGGCCATTCTCCAGCGCGTATCCGCTCCCCGCATCCTCTGGTCGGCAGTGTACGACATGACCACGGGTGACGTCGCACTTGTGATGGGCAGGGAATACAATCGAGTGCACACGTTCCATCTGCAGATGAGTGGAGTTGCTCCAGACTGAGGCTGGGAAGATGAGTATCGAGGTCAGCGATCAGAAGAAGAGCAGGCCTGGGACGCCTTCGACGACCCTATGGGAGGCTCTCCTATGGTACCGTCGAGGCGAAGCTCCAAGAAGATCATCACCTATCTGGCACTGACCCTGGCCATCAGCTCCATCTCCTACTACGTCATGATCTCCACTGGCTCAGCTCAGAGCGTGGCTTTGCCCTGGATGTGGAGCCCCTGGATCGCCGCCATCGTCACCCAGTTGCTCTTCCGCGACGGGTTGGGCGAATTCGGCTGGCGCCCCGGACCGCTCAGATACCTCATCCTGGGTTACGCTGCTCCCTGGATCTACGGCCTGCTGATCCACACCGTAGTGTGGGTCACGGGGTTAGGCGGCTTCCAGGCGAGGCCCTTTGTGCTGCTGGGAATCCCCATGCCCTTCGTGATCAGCCTGGTTGTAATGTGCCTCCTTGGGCTCTTCCCAGCCTGCGGCTCGGCTCTGGGCGAGGAGATCGGGTCGCGAGGGCTGCTGGTACCGGAGTTGGCGAAGATCACGACCTTCACCAGGACAGCATTGCTGACCGGGATCATCTGGGCGGTCTGGCACTGCCCCGGCGTCATCTTCGCCGACTACCACCGCCCAGCCCCGCGCCCCTTCGATCTTCTGAGCATCACGATCAGCGTCTTCGGGATGAGTCTCTTCACCGCCTGGCTGCGACTGAAGACCGCCAGCATCTGGCCGGCCGTGCTCTGGCACGGCAACCACAACCTGCTCATACAGAGCATACTCCTGAGGATGACGGTAGACACGGGGGTGACGGGGTACTTCGTGGACGATTTTGGTATCGGGGTGCTGCTCTCTTCCCTGGTGATGGGCTACGTATTCTGGAGCAAGCGATCCGACCTTCCCAACACGACCATCGCGTCCAACTCGAGATAGCCGGTCGCAGCCAGCGAGCTACGTTGGGGTGGTGCCGCTGATTGCAGGCACGCCACCGCAGCAGATGGTCTCTTGGCGAGGACTACTTCACGACCAGGACCGGGCAAGGGGCGTGGCGCACCACGTACTGGGAAATACTGCCCATCAGGGCCTCCTCGACCATGCTCCGGCCCAGGGCGCCCAGCACGACCAGGTCAGCCCCCTCCCGCTCGGCAATGCGGACGATCGCCGTTCCTGACTGACCATCCACGCTCATCGTGCGGGCCCGCACTCCCTCTTGCTCAGCGATCTCCGCGGCGCTCTCCAGAACCTTGTCCCCGAAGTCCCGTAGCTCGTCAACCAGTTGCTGGTAGAACGCTCCGGTGTACCACGCGAAGCTGGTCTCCACGACGTGGAGGATGAGCAGTTCCGCTCCCGTCATCCTGGCCAGGTAGATCGCCTGGCTCGTGGCGCTCTCCGACACCTCTGAGCCATCGGTCGCGTTGAGGATCAACTTGTACGGGGGGATCCTGACCTCTCCGCCCACTTCAAAACACCTGCATCGCCCTCAAGGGCCTAAATACTCGATACGAGCTGGGCTCGTAGTGCGCGCTCCAGCACAAGAGCAGGGCTGAAGCCCCTGCTGCTAAGGCCGCCTACTTGTACTCTGGAAACTCATCCTCTTTGAAAGTGGCGACAGGCAGTTCTTCTTCCAGACTCCGCCCAGGAAGGTACTCGAACAACTCCTGGACTTTGTCCCCCACGGCACGGAAGATGAGGGCCAGTGGAAGGCTGCTGGGGCACGCACTCTCACACATCCCACACCCCACGCATGAGCTGACCATGTGATTCATCCTGGTCAACTGGAAGAGTACGGTGTCGCTGGGCATTCTGGCAGCGCCCTTCCTGCCCGCCCATAAGAGGTATCGCTCGGATGGATGGCGGAAGGTATCGGTCTCAAAGATGCACTCCTTGCAGTAGCAGATGGGGCAGGCATGGGAGCAGTTGTGACAGGCGATGCATGTGGAGAACTGTGCGACGAGGCTGGCTGAGTCCTTGAAGGTCTCGTGGAAGAGGGCGAAGGCCTCGTCTCGCGCTTTCTCCCGGGCCGCGATCAGCTTGCCCACAGCCTCTTCTCTACCAGCAGCCTCACCCCCCTGGAGACCCAGCTTCTGCAGCAGCTCCTTCCCTATCTCCGGTTCCATGTCCAGCAAGACCATGGTCTCCGTGTCCACTCCGATCAGGCCGATGTTGACGTCCACACCGGAGGCCACGGGGTATTCGCAGATCTGACAAGCTGCACGGAACTCGTACCCCTCCACAGGCGAACCCTGCCCTGCGGTCGCCGCCTGCAACTGCTCAGGGGAGGGACCGACTCCGCCCTCCAGTTCGCCCCTCAACTGCGCGTACTGAGTCACCTCGTAGGTGCCCAGGCAGTCTATACCCAGGGTGAGCAGATTGTCGAGACTGGCCTGCTGAAGCTTGACCAGCTCGATCAACGCCCTCATCTCGCAGGATCTCAGTACCACGGCCACTTTCTCCCTGTTGCCGCGGCGGGTGAGTCTCGATACCAGGTTGGCGGTATTGGCCATCATCACCGGGGCCAGGGGGTTGGCCGTGGCCAGTTTCTCAGGGTCCTTGATCAACGTCTGGGCAACAGCGTCGCCCGAGGGCAACTCCACAGGGACAAGCAGCGCATCTACGACCTGCTCCTCGAGCAGCCGCCGCAGGAACTCTCGCAGCGCCGCGAGCACGTCGGTCTCCTTGACCTCCAGTATGGCCTTCACACCCATAAGTCGCGCCTCCGCACCCTTCCGCTAGATCGCCCAAGCCTCGCGCATGGGACTGGGCCCCTTATCCTTGAGAGCATCAACCATCTCCCCCATCGTATCCGCGAAGAGCTTACCTTCGCTGGCACTTATCCAGCGCAGCCAGACGCGGTCGGGATCGAGACCCATCTCTTCCAGGATACTCCTCAGGATCACCATTCGGCGGCGAGCCTTGAGATTACCGCTCTGATAGTGGCAGTCACCAGGGTGGCAGCCCCCGATGAGCACTCCATCGGCACCCTCCAGAAGGGCCTTGATGACGTAGATCGGATCCACACCCCCCGTACACATGACTCGTATGGCCCTCACGTTGGGTGGATACTGTAGCCTGGAGGTGCCCGCCAGGTCCGCACCAGTATAGGCGCACCAGTTGCACAGGAAGGCTACTATCCTGGGTTCAAAACCGTCCATTATCCTAGCTCCATGCCACGCAGTTACGTGCTAACAGCACCGACTAGTCCAGGGCCGCATCAAGCATGGCCATGAGTTGTGTCTTCTCGAAGACGCGCTGCTGGATGGCGCCGCTGGGGCACGCTACGGTACAGGCCCCACAGCCCTGACACAAC
>Ga0307375_10004183_pt1 | contig 13912 bp, 6 predicted proteins | sample TR1MG_FD_202531 | JGI IMG/M metagenome (GOLD analysis project Ga0307375, IMG submission 202531) | Soil microbial communities from Risofladan, Vaasa, Finland - TR-1 | ecosystem: Environmental > Terrestrial > Soil > Coastal area > Acid sulfate soil | place: Finland: Risofladan, Vaasa | collected...
TGGCGTTGGTCGTAGTGGTAGTGGCAACAAACTCATCGCTATCGGCGGTGGCAAGCAGAGCAGCAGTGGATCTAGCTTGAAACTCTCTGCTAGTGGCGTTCACGTGCATCGTATGACCTCTTCAACTGAAATACCTCGCGTCGAGCTCAAACGAAGGCCTTCTACGATTCAAGTATCATCCTCATCACCTAAACTTCAACAACAGCAACAGAAGCAGCAGCAACAACAGAGGAAGAAGGAAGGTGAAGAGGAAGCAGGAGCCGCAGCGTCAAATGATCGCTCCGATGACGATGACTACTACGACTCCTCGTCTGAGAGAGAAATGTCGCCCGTGAGAGGACTGAGGAGAGGAGGATTGACCGATGATGAGGAGGCGGCTTTGGGTGGTGATGGTGATGGCGATGGCGATGTGGCCTCAAGAGATGGGGGAGCAGCTGCTGCAGCTGCTGGAGGAGGAGGAGGCGTTGGAGGTGGAGAGCCTGGATTCTTCGATAGTATGCGCGTCTCCATTGATGGTACTCGTCGACATCTAGAGCGTTCCTTCCCTCAGCATGGAGGAGGTTCCGAGTCCGATTATGGAGTGACTGATTCTGAGATGGAGACTGATATGGAAACTGATTTGGAGTCTTCGAGAAGAGATGACGAGGAAGGAAGCAGTGGCGATGGAGGAGGTCATGGTGGTGGTGGTCATCATCATCATCATCATCATCTCGGCTCTGATGAAGATGAGATGAAACTCTCTAAAAGGCTTCATAGATTGAGATTGAAGAGTATGTCAGTCATGAGAAGGCATGGTGCCTTCATCTTCGGTCTAGTGTTCGTTCAAATCGGTTGTCTCCTGTTCAACTGGGGTATCGTCTACGGACTCTCCCCGCTCTCTCTTCAAGTTGGCGGCTGGCTCCCTACCGCGTACATGCACGTATATGGCATTTCTTCGAGTCCCAAGTTCCAATACGCAGTAGGCGTACTTCTCATCCTCGTTTTCGGTTTCCTCCTCGGCGCACTCGTCACCTTAGCCGAACCTGGCATGGCTGTCTTCTGCCGGCAAGTCACAAGTTTGACCAACGGAGAGGTCGACACACCATTCCTACTCGCAACGGTATCGGTGGGCGTAGGAGCGGGGTTGGGTATCGGACTGCTTACGCTCGTCTTCCACATTCCAACGCTCTACATCGTCCTCGGTGGGTACCCAATCGCCGTGCTCTTCACGCTTTTCACGCCAAACGTCGGACTCTCTGCCGTGGCATGGGACGCAGCCGGAACTGTCACAGGACCGGTCACAACGCCGCTCGTACTGAGTATCGGACTCGCCTTCGGTCTCAAGGATCCCGTCGTGGACGGGTTTGGCGTTCTCACTTGCGCTGCCATCTTCCCGATCGTATCCATCTTAGCTACAAAGATGATCATCGACATCTTCTCAGGACTCAAGGCACAGGCAAGACTCTCGCCCGTAAAACCCGGACAAATGGGCGTACTCAGCGCAACACTGCTTTGGGAGGACGGCGAAGAGGACTTGGATGGCAAGAAGAGATTCCACGGACATCACAAAAGAAGAAGGAGAAGACACAGGAGAAGAAGGAGGCATAGAGAAGAAGAGCAGCAGGAGACTCCAGATCATCGTCACCAAGATAATCAACAAACACACGCGCAAGCGGCTTCATCATCCGATGAAGATCACCAACAACTCCATCGTCACTCATAAAAGGCGGTTCTCATTCAATTAGCCAATCAATCAATCAACCTCAGTCGGGTCGATAGATCGAACCATGCAATCACTCATCCAATCATCCAATCAACTCATCATTCATCAAACTTGCAGAAGGATGACGACGATATCCAAACAAGGAGAGCTATAGAGATGCAGAGATGTGCCCTTCACGCCTTCCCGCCCTTTCCCCTCTGCACACAAAAGCACTCTCCAGAAGTCATCTACAAGACACTCATGCTACGTAATCCTACATCTAGAGGTCATTGTCGATATGTACAAATTGGGTTCCTAAGACACCGGTGTGCGTGCATGCGTGGGATCGAGTCATCATCGTTGAATGGGGAAGAGGCCTGGAAGCGGGTTTCTGTGGTTTGCATTTCCTCGTTTTCCAATTACCACAGTTTGCCATATGCGTTTAACTCCCACATCGGAGTATAGATCGCGTGCGAGTGCCCAATCAATGCGGGTACGTGGGGCGATTCCATCTCCGGCGAGAGGGTCAGCGCCACCATCTCCTCCTCCTCCTTCACCTCAAACAGCCGCATCAGCCTCACTGTCGTCTCCTTCAGCTCTTCTTCTTCTTCTTCTTCTCCTCCTTGGCGCATGTGCCTCAACAACTTCCTCCTGCTCGTGCTCCGCGATCGCTTCTTCTTGTCCTCCTTCCGCTTCTTCTCCATTGTCATCATCACCATCATCACGTTCTCCTTGTTCGTCGTCTTCTTCTTGCCTTCTGCGTCTAGCACGCGCTCCTCTCCTGAGCAGGGGATTGTCCTCGAACTCGTCCAGACTGTCGTTCAGCTTATCCAACGTGGTTCCTTGTGCCTCATCTCGATACAACCTCAGCAATTGCAGTACTCCTGAATCTCTGATGTGGCTCCTCATTTCATAGGAAGCATGCGCGAAATCACCAAGCATCGCGGCGCAAGTGATGAGCAACAATTGGGTCTGTGGCGCAGATGTCGGGCTTGTTGTTGCTGTACTTGATGATAAAGATGATGAAGCACTCGTTGATGTCGGAATTGGGGATGAAGAGGGAGATGCAAGGGAGGGCACAGAAGAAGAACTTGTCTTTCTCGTCCTAGACTCTGCCGCCCGTGTATGACCCGATGAAGAGCTAGAAGTCATTGCATTCAACATGGATGGAGGTCTTCTGAGCGCCTCGAGCTTCAAAGTCGCGATGAGAATGTCAACGAATCGTCTTCGCTCTCTCGTGTGATCCCATCGCTTCCATAAGAGAGAGAAGATGATAAGATAGCAATTGATCATGTACGGTACCATAATGTGTGACTTGATGAAGGTTTCGGAGAAGAAAATGAGAGAGAAGAGAAACGGTCCACAGTACGCAGAATCTTGATTGAGTACGCCCCATTCAAAGATTACGAGCAAGCAACGGAAGGCAGCTACCAAAAGCGAATCGACATGGGGAAGGGGGATGCCATACAACATGATAATGAGGTCTCCAATGAGCGTCGCGCATTTCACCGCCAAATCGGGCTTCAACATATCGTAATCCGATCCCAAAACGCACAATACATCCAGGTACTTGCGAATCATAGCCAATTCAGACAGACGATGCTCATTATGAAGCACAGATTGCACAAAAGACAGGGTAGGACGCCGCTTCAAAATCCAACGACTCGCGCGCTCGTCTGCCTCCTCTATATCACGTGTCTGGCGCCTCCACACCTCCTCCTTCACCTCTTCTTCCAAATCCATATCACCTGAGGTGACATCAAACGAATCTTCGCCCTCAGAAGTCGTAGAATCAGTTACGCCCGCTTCACTGCCTCCACATCCGACTATGTACGGGATAGAGTCCGTAAGAGAACGCTGATCATAGCTAGAACTCAGAGCCAATTGAGAACGCGGTGGTTGAAAGCGATACGAGTCCAGAACGGGCTTGAGCGAGGTGAGCACTTGTCCTTTCGCGCCTGCGCTCACCAGCGATGCGCTGACCTCATTTAAAGTGGTGCTTGCGATTGTTATTGACGAGTCGAATGCCTTTTGATCCTTGCGAGGCGCAGGTGGCGCCTGTGAAGCCGTCGCGGGTGCGGTGGAAGTCGGCGCGGCAGTTGGCACGAATTTCCCATTTGGACGCAGGGGGCGGATGAATTTCGCTATTTGTTTGACGGCTAATTCGGGAAAATCTAGGTCTCGCAATTTGCGTTTGAACTCCTGTTGTCCGTCGCACACGTTGAGGAGGAGGAAGATGCCATAATCGACCACACGTGGGACGGAGTGATGGCGTTTCATGACGCGGACGACGAGTGGAAGGCCGCGTTCGCCGATGGCGCGAGCGGAAACGGACGTGAGCGCGAGATTGCCGAGTGCGACCAGTATGGCCGATGCGAGGGTGCATTCCTTCTGATACTCCTCGAGCGCTTGAAGAAGCGCGTCGACGATGGAAGTAGAGGAGAGACGAGCGCGAATGGAGTGCAAATTGTGCAAGAGAGAGGGCGGCTCCAGATAACACAGCCTGCGCACAATGTACGCGCCAACAGAGATGACTCGCGGGTTGAAGCGATACACCGACATGACGCTCACCAAAAGATTCTCCTCGCTCATCACACGCCAGCGACTGGAGGCCAAACCAGGGATACAAAGACTCTTCGGGTCGGCGAGACCAAACCACGCCTTGTCCACACCTTCCACGACTGAAGCCACTGTAATACTACTCTTCGGCTCACCACTCAACACATCATCCACTTGCGGAGAGTCGTACTTCACGAGACGCTTAGAAAAGGAACCTTGACCATCGCCGGAAGAACTCGACTTGGAAGGCTTGTGGAACAAGTGCGCCACATGTTTCAGCTTGGAAAGACTACGACGAAGCACTCCATGAGGTTTTTTCGCAGAAGGAACGGCATCAGACATGAAGAAACCGGGAATATCAACGTTTGGAACTTCGCCGCCACCCGCGTCTAACGCAGGCTCGTCTTCGCCTCTCTCTTCGCCTGTTTGAGCTCCTTGTGCCTGAGGGGCATTGAATGAAAGGGGTTCTGTACGATGTGAAACATGAGGGTACACCAACTCGAGACGTGAGGCAGAGAGCGCCGGTTCAGGGGTGGGCGGAGCGTTTGGGGCCAGACTCGTGTTTGCTGCACTTTGTAGCTGTGAATCAGTTGTGGAGATAGTGGATGTAGTAGTCGTAGTAGTGGTTGAAGGAGAAGGGGGATGGGATGGATCAGTAGAAGAGGAGGAGGTGGTCGAGAAGAAGCGGGCGGATGGGAGAGAACGGCTGAGCACGGAGAGAGAGACGCCGGTGGCGCGCAGGCAGAACGGCCGAAAGTCGGGCGATACGAGCGCCTGTGCGCAACAGCGCTCGTGCAAGACGACGTATTTCAGAAAGAGCTTGGCCTCCATGCTCAACACATCGAAACGAGCGCCAGGCATGGTAACAGCCTGCCAAGAGAGCGGTAGACAAGCGGAGCCGGCGAGGCGCCACGCCACTCCATCGCCCGACACGAGCTGGCGCAATCGGACGCTCGTCATCATCGTAGCAAACAGCTGCATCACATCCATGTTGCGGATCACTTTCAGCCATATCTACATTGCCTCATCAAGATAGAATTCACTCGTCAGTAAGGAAGTGGAATTCAAGATGGGGCTGATGATGGTGCAGAACACACAAACCGCAGCCAGCCGTGCAGCCGAGCAGCCGAAGAAGGCAGAAACGTGGGCTTCTTCGTGGCCTCGAGGATACCTCGATCTCAATTTCGCCTCTTTCTCACATGAACGGCCTGCTCAGCGCAGCAGAAGATTGGAAATCATTCAAGAGGCATAAACAAAGGCAATAACCCGCCAATGGGCTAGTCAAATGCATGCACAGAGCGGAAACAGGAAGGGGAAAAAACGCTGGCCACACGCGCACCTCACTGCTCAGTCCGGCCCAATCTACACGACTTTGTCGCCTTCTGTGCTTTCGGGACATGGATTTGGATGGATGAACGTGTTCTACACGCTCGCTTACACCTGAGTGTCCGGAAGGGGGGATGACTTCCATCAGTGTCGCATAGGAGTCTTCAAGGGAAAGTGGAGGAGCTTATCATTTCAAAGCTTTCAACAACAGGGCGCCCTGCTCTGGGGCCCTGTGGCCTCCTCAACCTTCCTCTTGCTTGCTACGACCTTCCATGGGCCTTCAATGTGCTCTCTCGCCCGAATACATGTTCTTGCATTCATATAGCATTATTGTCGATGGCTCAGACTGCCAAGGAGTGCAAGTTCCGAACGCGGGGCGTGAGCTGTTTGGGCCCCGACAAGCGCGAAACTCCGCCGCTCACCCGCCGCCCTTTGCTAGCATCAAAATCAGCCTCCTTTGGAACCATAATGCAGTGCGTGCGCATTGTCGATTGTGAATGTTGTTGTACTTACATTTTCCATCTTGTTGGGTCGGTGGACTAGAGCCTGAGGTTGTCTTGGTGGGCGGGAGAGGTGCTTGCTTCTGGACGTTGTCGTCTTCTTCTGCTGCCGTAGGTGTTGAACCTCTTCAGGAGCTCCTCAACCTCCGGCAGCGCTCTGCCGTGCTGTAGTAGTGCGTTTCTTAGCGGCGCCAGTAAGTGTGCTTGATTCGCATTCATGAGCGCGATGAGGACTTCATCAATGGTTTCATCGGAGACGGCTTGAGGGTGCTTTCCCACCGCGGCGACCACGAGTTTCACCAATTCGTCCCAACTGCCGTTGCTGATGCAGCTTCGGATCATGAGCAAGTACGTTTGCGCCGTCAGGGCCATGTTGAACGGTTCAGAGACCAAGCGCATGTACAAATCGGCTTGGTAACCATCTTTCACGCAGATCAAGTTGAAGGTCTTGGAATCCAACACCATCCACGGCTGAGTGCCCGCAATCGCCTCCAGGGTCAACTCGTCTCGCTTCATCAACAACGTATCGGCAATTCTAGCGGCGAGTACAGAATTAGGCGCATTCAGAGTCGCAGAGCTCTGCGCAGAAATCGCCGCCATCAAACTCGGCTTCGTGCTCGGTGGCATGGCTTGCAATCGCATGAGATTCAACTCCATGTCCTTTGCCAGCGAACCGGCCAACGAGGCGAAGTGGCCACCCAAACGCTGAGCACTGGCGATCGCGAGATTCGCGCACTTGCTGTCGATTCGTATTTCGCCCGTATCAGCCAACTTTGAGTACAAATCCCATGATTCTCTCCACATGCGATGATTAGAAAGGGCAGAGAGCACAGAATAGAGCAGGGCAGGGGTCCACGAGAGCTGAGAACGCTCAAATTGCTCGAGAAGGCCACGAAGTCGAAACTCGCTCAAATTCGTCGCCTCGATGTGTTCAGCAAACACCTTTCGGAACATGATGGCATAGGCACTTGCACCGGCTTGACCACTACGACAGGCGCGGTAGAAGACCTCACTCACGTGCGAGGGGGAGGTGGAAAACGAGCACAAGAGACGGAACGTTGAGGAATCGCCTAGGAATGCAAACTTCTCGCGTAGCACCTCCATCTTCTTCTTGAGAGCCTCAAAAGCACCAGAAGAGGTAGAATTCTTCGCAATGATACCAAGATACGCATTAAGGGCAACATCAGTGACACCAGAAACCAAGGACATGCATTCCAAAGTCGACCAGGCAGCGGCGTCGCACATCCTATCCTTTCCATCGCAATTCGACTGCGCAACCAACAACCACTCGTAGCGTTCATGAGAAGGGATCAAGGAGACCACCTTTTCGGGCAAGTGGGACAGCATACCAAGCATCTTCTCCACAGAAGAGACGCTCTTTGAGGCGAATCCCAAAATCACACTCTTGTAGGCTCCAACGAACATCTTCAGAGACACATCGTCTAACAAAGCTTTCATAGGAATACCAAACAACATAGAAGCGGCTGAATCAGCTTGACCAGACGTCAACAAACCTTGAATGAGAGAGAAGAAGATTCGATTCGCGGCCAAACGCTTCGCGTCGCCATCTCCGAGTTGATTCGCCAGATAGCGCGCCCTTTCGGCATGTTTGTACAACAAATCGAGATAAGGAAGGTAGGATGCCAATTGAAGTTCCAGTAGCGCGATGTCCAAGTTGCTAGGAGCGAGTTTTGAAGTTGGGATAGAAAGCTCCTTGTATAGTCGTAGAGCTCTGATTGGTTGGACTTTAGCGAGTGAAGAGACGAAGTAAAGGGCAAGATGTTGCATATCAGAGGAGTGGTAGGCAGGGTGCGTGCGAATTTGATGCTGGAAGAGGTACAGAAGCTGGTTGACCGCGGTTTTGGAAGAATGGTCCGTTTTGAGAAGAGCTTGAATGATGAGCCGGTAAGATTCAGGAGTAAATAGGTTCCATCGGTTCTTGGTGATGTAACGAAGCAGTCTCCAGAGGAATTTGTACTCATGGACAGCGATGGCAGAGATTGCAAGATGTTCCAGCGCGGCTCGGTCGCGTTCCGCAAAAACCGTCTCCGCTGCTGAGCTTTTGGTATCGAGTAGCATCACACGGCACTCTTCGTATTCTTGACAATTAGGAGGAGGTAAAACAACCACTGGAGGCTTAGGAGTAGCACCTTGAAGAGCAGGAGAGTCTCCCAAAAGTGCGCTGAGGGCCTCCCGAGTTGGGTTCGACAATTCTGACCATTCACGCGCGCTATCGACATCTTTCAATCCATACATCTCGAGAATACCATCACGTAATTGCTTCACATTAGAATAGAGGTGCGAGTTGGAGAAGGTACGCGTTTGAATCGTTTGGAGAGTCGAAAACGGATGCTGGAAGATACCCTTGTTTCGGACCTTGAAGAGTTGCGAATCACCTGTTTGGGACGAAAAGTCGTAGAAATGGGTCAGTAAGGTGAAATGTAGAGGCAGAAAGGACGAAGTAAGGGGATGTACGCACGATAGAGCAGCGCAAAAGATCGAGTAGGCGGGCGAGGTGTTGGTGAGCTCCATCGCACTTTTGAACGGCAAAAACTCGGCGCATGTCTTGAAGCCAGTTGAGACAACCCAACAAGCTTCAGAGAGGGCAACATGACATGTTCGAGCCTCTGAAGGGGACTGCGGCTTCACCAAGAAAGATCAGCCAGGCTCCGAATGCAAGCATGTCAAGCAAAGTCTGAATGAGGCTACTGGTAGCGTTGTCCCTGGTCCATAGGAGGTCCACGTGGGAAGATTGGCACCTCTCAGTACTGAGATGAAGCGACGAAAGTCGAATGTAATGAGTTGTGGCTGGGCTGCTTTCAGTGCGTTGAGGGCACACGCGGTTGAAGAAGAGCCCAGTACTCAGTGTGCTGAGGTGCGTGACAAAGCGGTGTGTCGGTGTGTGATCTCTTGCCTCGATGCTCCTTTGCTTCCTCCTCTCTTGTTTCTCCAATTTCATGGCTACGAAGATATTGCACATGGCATGTTGTTGCCCGCAGTGGAATTGCAAGCTGTTGTGGTTGAGAGGCAAGAAAGCGAGCGCAAGAGTTTTGGCCCACGGAGTCTACTTTCGCGCTGCGTAGCTTGTATCCCTTTGTGGCCTTCTCTGTCTACTGGCAGCTGAACTGGTTGTAAAATACGATGCTCGTTTGTCTGTTCGATCTTGTATCATGTGTCTGTCAGTCGAAGATGGTCTTCTGGGGATGGAATGACACGTCCTTATTGGCCTCTGCTTCTCGCCCTGCAGATCTTGGTCCAGATCACTTGGCAATCGATGTGTTTCGGCTCAAGAATGTCTCCTTTCCTTCTCGTTATTCATCTTGTATCGATTCTGACCATTTTTGTGCTGTTTGGTTGTCTTACACGGGCGGTGTGTGTTTGGCTTTTCGGGCGTCTCTTCGTTTGCGCGGGTGGCATGTTGCTGTTTTTGGTGTGTGCGCTCGATCCGTGCTTTTTGGCGCTATGTGCTCGAATTTCTCTATTTGGTGTGTCCGTGTGTGTGCTCTTCGGCGTCGATCCTTGGTCCCTTCCCGGTTGTTCGTTGGTGTCTGATCTGTTTCCTGTTGGTGGTGTGGTTGGTCGTGTGTAGTCGTTGTTAAAGTCGCACAAAATGAGCAAGTTCGTTCGTTCATCCAAGTATCGCCACGTCTTTGCTGAGCCCTCCAAGTTGGAGCACTCGTATGCCAACTTGAAGCTCTCGAAGAACCCCTGGGATTCCAACTACTGTGCAGTGAACTCGCAGTTCTTGGCTGTCTGCTGGCAGACTGGTGGAGGTGGTGCTGCTGCGGTGCTCCCCCTGAAGCACACCGGAAAGCTAGGAGATGTTGCGCTGATGGAGGGTCACTCTGCCCCCGTGTTGGACGTTGCCTTCTCTCCCTTCAACGACTACATCTTGGCGACTGCGTCTGAGGACTCTACTGTGAAGATTTGGGCGATTCCCGAGGATGGCCCGAAGACGACTTCGACTGCCGCTCAGGAGTTGCGTGGACATGGTCGTAAGGCTGGTTCTGTTACCTTCAACCCCGTTGCGAACAACATCTTGGCCACCTCTGCGATTGACTACAAGGTGAAGGTTTGGGATATCGAGCAGGGAACTGAGAAGTGCACTGTCGATGGCCACGCTGGTATCATTCAGAGTGTCGAGTGGAACTGGAACGGCTCTCTCTTGGCCACCTTCTGTAAGGATAAGAAGTTGCGCGTGATTGATCCCCGTGCCGCGCACGTCGCGAGCGAGGTCGAGGCGCACCAGGGAGTGAAGGGTGGACGTGCCACTTGGCTCGGTCGCAAGGGACTCATCTTCTCCGCCGGTTTCAACAAGCAATCCGAGCGTCGCTTGGCCGTCTGGGACCCCGCAAAGATGTCCGAGCCCCTCGTCGAGCAGGCCATCGATAACGCCGCCGGTATCGTCATGCCCTTCTGGGACGACTCCTCATCCGTTCTCTTCACCGCCGGAAAGGGAGACGGAAACGTCCGCTTCTACGAGATCGTCTCCGACGAGAAGGTCATCCACTTCCTCTCCCAGCACGGAACCAACACCCCCCAGGCTGGCATGTGCGCCCTCCCCAAGGCAAACGTCGACGTATCCAACAACGAGATCATGCGCCTCTACAAGGCCACCGCCTCCGTCGTCGAGCCCATCTCCTTCCGCGTGCCTCGCAAGTCCGACGTCTTCCAAGACGACTTGTTCCCCGACTGCCCCGGCTCCACCCCGGCACTCACCGCCGACGAGTGGTCCTCCGGAAAGAACTCCGACCCCATCCTCACCTCCCTCGCACCCGGATTCGTCAAGGCCGCCGCTCCCAAGGCTGACTTCAAGCCCGTCGTACAGGAGAAGAAGGTACTCTCTGAGGCTGACCTCCGCATGGAGAACGAGAAGCACATCCAACGCATCTCCTTCCTCGAGGCTGAGCTTGTCAAGCGTGATGCCCGCATCAAGGAGCTCGAGGGAAAGTAAACAGCACACTCTCATCATCTTCATGAACATCAACAACTTCATGACTATGTGTTTCTGAATACCACTAACGTCTCCTACACCACCCAAGTCTTGTCCCGTTGGACTTCACGTACTTAATACACACACTTTGACAACAGTAACCTAGATTACCTATATGCCAACTCATTCTATTCTTGGGCATCATAATTGGGCATCTCAGAGTACACGGGCGCGAATGGGGATTTGTCTTGACCGATTGTCCGAAACTCTCCAGGGCATTTCTTCTTGCACGTCTGCAACGATTTCGCCTCCGTCCACCCGCGCCAACATCTTCCAGAATCATGGCCTATGGTTACCCTCCTCGACTAACCTTGAATGGTGTTCTTCTTCTTCTTTGAAACTGCTTTCACAAGTTAGAGGACAGATATAACCAACAATGGGTGCTAACTAGGTTGCCTCACGTCCCAGAAGGTTCAAGTGGTGAGAAGTCACACCAATGAGGAGGAAATAAGCATAAACCCTCGAAAATGGGGTAGGGGTAGGTGTCTTCTTTGTATTGCGATGAGGGAACCTACCAATGCTAAGGGTTTGACCGATTTGCGCTATGTACATTTGAAGGGGGAAAGTGGGGGATTCTACGCTATGTAATACAGTATTTGAATGAATCCAGTCCTGGGAAACGTTTTTCGGATCTCATGGGACGAATTCCAAGTCAGGCGTCCAGAAGAGGGGCCTTTCCCATTTCAGGATGGATCCTTATCCTTTGGCTTGGGGTATTCGCTCAGAAAGTCAGTGAGGTACTCTCTATGGATGTATTGAGTTGTTGCGAATTGAGGAGCGAACGTTTGAGTGTGATCTCTGATGGGTGCGATCCGTAGCGATTCCGATTTCTTGCGTTTGGCGTAGCTCGTGACTTTGATGGCGCCAATAGTGACATCGTCTGGATCTGTGTTCGATCTCTTGTGGTGCTGCATTGTGGATTGTAATAGTGCGTGTGCGGCGTTGTTGAGTCCTTCGTTGCACTCGTATTGCTCGGGTTGGATTTCAGGCCAATCGATGGCTCCATCTGGGTAACTCGAAGCAACTCCGTCTGAGCATGCGAACACTGCGTCGCCTGGGTTCAGTGTGAGGAACTGAGGTTCTGGAATGGCGCGATCTTTGAGTCCAGGGAAGGGAATGAAGGGACTCTTGCCTGAATCGGTCAGAACTCTGGACCATTCGCCGCATGGAAGTCTCGGCGTTGTGACGCTCGTAGCAGATGTAGTAGCAGCCATTGATGCGACGGAGTCGTCTGTGTCTGAATGTTCGGTGTGTTGTTGACGATGAAGGGCAGAGGTCAAGTTCAAACTCAGGGATTCGCTGCGATTCATGGGAGCCATCTGCTCAAGGATCATGGCCTCAAAGCTGGGCATATCGGAGAAGGACTTAGACAGTCTCTTAGACCTCATTGTTGCAGAATTGGCAGCACGAGAAGTAGAAGCGTTTGAAGAAGATGCTGAAGAAGAAGAAGAAGGTTGGGTATGATGAGGATGATGAGACGCACTTCCATCAGTAGCAGCAGCAGAAGTAGCAGAAGGATCAGCCGAACCAGTTGTTGCAGCAGTGTTGGTAGTGGTGTTCGTAGTAGTGTTGGTAGTGGTGTTCGTAGTATCATCAGAAGTCTCAGTGATAGAAGTTTCAGCAGTATTGGCATCAGTAGAAGCAGAAGTAGTAGTCATAGCAGCGGAGAAGTTGGAAGTCAATGGAGGAGGAGGCTGATGATCCACCCCAGAGACGTCCCTTCCTCTCCTCTGCCTCCTCCTTGAAGAGGATTCTATGGACGCTGACGATCCTCCATCCAAAGACATGTCCATTCGTTCAATGCGAGAGAAGAGAACACTTCCAGAGGTTCTCGCGTCATCGTCATCGTCATCGTCATCATTATCGACACCATTGCCAATACGTCCACCAACACCGATTAATTCTGCTCTTCCGAGACTTCCTCCACCAATGTGATCCGAAGTTGATGCTCTTGTAGTGGAAGAAGCCGACGCTGAAAGAGAGGTTCCATCCTCGGACGTTTCTGGAATCGTCGTGATCGCAATGGTGTCAGAAGTCTGTGCTTTTAGAAGAACAGAGCTCGATGAAGACGAAGCTGCGAGGGAATGGGCGCTCAGATTGGGTGTGGCGAGGGGGGAGCGAGCAGGACTTTGTCTCCCGAGATCGTGGTCGCGACCTCCTCCTCCTCCTCCGTTGCTGTAAAGTTCTCCTGATGATCTTAGGATTGCGTAGGATTCCGAGGAAGCGGATGGAGAGAGACGATGTGGCGGATGAGAGGCGGGGGAGATAGGAATGGGAGGCGTTCGTGTGGGTCTTTCCATGTTTCCTCCACTCGTGATTGTGGCAGCAGTAGTCGTAGTCGAGACAGTGGTTGCACTGAAAGTAGTAGCAGGGGCGCTGAAGGTGATGGCGGAGTGTTTTGAGTGAGTCGGAGATCCTGCGATGGTTCCGGAACGCACTTGTCGAGTTGGGCTGGGATAGTTACCTTGTTGTTGTTGTTGGAGGAGGAGGGGTTGATATGAGCTTCCATCACTTGAAGTTCTGAGAGTTCTCGCTTCTGACGAGAATTGCAATTGGTCGTCATTCGATGAAGTGAGAGGATGAGATCTGATGTGATCAAATGTTCCTGAGGAGCTTGAAGACGATGGATGGAGGTTTTGGTGGTGAGGAGTAGGAGTAGAAGAAGATGCGGCAGAGTCCAAAGCGGATGGTCTTGTTTGAGGTGAGGACAATGTAGGCGAAGCTGATATCGTGTGAGGAGACGAAGAATCGCTTACACTAGACACTTGAGAAGTGTGATGTGGCCGAGAGGAGGATATCGATGACGACGAGGGCGTGGATGTGGATAGAGACGATTTCGTGTTCTTCTTGTCC
>Ga0307375_10004184_pt1 | contig 13911 bp, 13 predicted proteins | sample TR1MG_FD_202531 | JGI IMG/M metagenome (GOLD analysis project Ga0307375, IMG submission 202531) | Soil microbial communities from Risofladan, Vaasa, Finland - TR-1 | ecosystem: Environmental > Terrestrial > Soil > Coastal area > Acid sulfate soil | place: Finland: Risofladan, Vaasa | collected...
GCACTACCCTGGCGACCTTGCGCTCGGCTGAGCTGAAGTCTTGCATCCGCTGCCGCAGCGAATCCCAGATGGAGGCGGGCGGGCCGCCAATCGGTTCCGTTCTGACCTCCGTGACGATGTTCCTTGCTGACTGTCCTTAGCGCATCTCGAACATACGTTACATGATGATCGATCACTGGGACAATCGGAACATCTATTAAGTAGCCGCCAGGGTCGGCCCGCCGGGCCGCAGGGAGCAAGCAGGCGAACCGGCTCGCCATGACGTACAGGCTAGCCGCGCCGGGCGCTGTCATCGCGCGGCTAGCGGCTAGCCGCGGCTGGCCGCGTCCCTGGCCGACACCTCGGACCGCGGGTAGGGCTCACCCCCCGCGCTCTATCGTCCCCGTCCTGGACGGCCTCCTGGCCGCTCAGCAGCATGCCCTGGCCAAGATCGGCTCCCGTTCCGCTCCCAGAATCGGACACGAGAGGGGCAGCAGGAATGCAAGGAACGGGTCGCACAAGGCGTGGCAGCGGGCCGAGTCGAGGCTCGCCGAGGGCAGGGTCGGTGACCCGGCCAGGGGCCGGATGACGTTCCAGCGTTACGTGGAGGAGAAGTGGCTGCCGAATCACGAGATGGAGGCGACCACCCGGCAGAGCTATACGTACTCGATCTACAAGCACATCATGCCCGAGTTCGGCCCGATGCGGATGGTGGACATCCTGCCCGAGCACGTCAGGGCCTGGATCGGCAGGCTCAAGGACAGGGGCGTCACCCCGGTCACGATCAAATACAACAAGGTGATCCTCAGCGCGATCTTCACGACGGCGCTCAACGACCAGGTCACGTTCCTGCATCCGTGCAAGGGCGTGAAGACTCCCACGGTGGCGGCCAAGCCGCGGGTCATCATCACGCCAGAGCAGTTCGACATGCTCTACGGCGCGCTGCCAGACGCCGAAGCTCAGCTGCTGATTGAGACGGACATCGAGAGCGGCCTGCGCTGGGGCGAGCTAGCCGAGCTTCGGGTGGAGGACCTGGACTCCCGCACCAGGATCCTGACCGTGAGCCGGGCGGTGGTCGAGGTCAACCCCCGCTTCCACCCCAAGGGCGGACGGTTCATCGTCAAGGAATACCCCAAGGACAAGGAGTACCGGCGGTTCAAGCTCAGCGACCAGATCGTCCGGAAGCTGGCGGCCCACGTGGAGGCCGAGCACCTGCGCAAGAGCGCCCTGCTATTCGCGGTCCGGGACCAGCAGGCCAAGCCGGAGCTGCGGGTGGCGCCGGACCCTGACGCGCTCGGACTGACCGAGCCCAACGCCGCCGGGCGCCAGTACCGGCACGGCACTCTCAGCGCGTACTCGGCGGGCAGGTGCCGTTGCCGGAACTGCAAGGACGCCTACGCGATCTACCGGGCCAGGCGCCGCGCCGACGGCCGGGACGATCCACGCCCGGCGCGGACGCCGGACACCGACGGCCACATCCCGGCTGACTGGTTCCGCAACCATGTCTGGAAGCCCGCGCTCAAAGCTGCTGATCTGGAGATTCGAGTCCGCATACACGACTTGCGGCATGCGCATGCCTCGTGGCTCTTGGCCGGAGGCGCCGACATTCAGGTCGTCAAGGAACGACTCGGCCACGCCGACATCGCCACGACGGCCCGCTACCTGCATACCCTGCCCGACGCCGACGAGACGGCGCTCGACGCCCTCTCGGCGATCCGGAACCGGACCCCCAAGAAGGCACCTGGCACCTCGTAGAGCGGCCCGTCCAGGTGCGCTAACACCGTGGACGGGCCTTGATCCAGAAACCCTTTCAGCATCATCCAGCTCGGGGATGGCGAATCGGACGTAGCGTTCGTTGAGTCCGTAACTGGTAGCCTCTTGGTCGAGGACAGCCGTCACCTGCGGCGACTCAACCGCTTGTACCGCAGCCTCACCAGTGTCGCGCTGCCGCCCGAAGAGAGCCTGCGGCTGATTACCCGCATCCGCGACCAAGAAACGTGATCCAGAGGAACTGACCTGAGATGGACGACAAGAGCGCGCTCTACGCCGCCGACCTGACCGCTGTCACCTGGCGCAAGAGCACGTTCACCGCCAACACTGGCCAGTGCGTGGAAGTAGCGGCCCTGCCAGGCGGCGCCGTCGCGATCCGAGACTCCAAGTCCCCTGGCCGCGAGCCTCTGCGCTTCACCAGCGGCGAGTGGGCCTCGTTCCTCAGCGGCGTCCACGCCGGCGAGTTCGACTAGCCGACGGCTGGCCAGTGCCAGGGCCGGGGGCCGTGCTCGCCGAGCAGGCAGCCCAGGCGGTGTCTGGCCGTATCTGTGAGCGCCGGGTCGTCGTTGGCGCGCTGGAGCCCGTAGCAGGCGACGCGGAGTTCCCGGATGTCGCGCAGCAGTTCGTAACCTTCCCAGTCGGTGACGTCCCGGCCGTAGGTCGCGCAGTACTCGCGGTAGTCGCTGCCGGGCATGGTGCCGAAGCTGGTGTAACGGACTGCGGTCGAGGCGAGGTCCCACTCGGGCGGGCCGACTGAGCATCGTTCCAGGTCCAGGAGGATTACGCCGAGTCCGTGAGCGTGCACCACGTTCCCCGCCCAGGCGTCGCCGTGGATCACGCATTCGGGGAAGCCGTCGGGCCGGGACGCCCAGCGTGCCCGCAGGTCCTCCAGCCGGCCGAGCAGCCACCGCCGCTCGGCTTCGGTCACGATGCTGGCGTCCCTGATCCGCTGGTCAAGCCGCACGAATGGCGCCAGCTTCATGTCGCGGAGCCCAGGCGGGATCGGCAGGGAGTGCAGCCGCCGCAGGACGGCCGCGACCTGGCTGACTGAGCCGTGGCGGTGCTCTGGAAGTTCGTCCCAGAAGGTGACGGCTCGGTCGCCAACCACGACTGGCTGGCTGACGTCCAGGGGACGGATCGCGCTGATGCCATTGGCGTTGAGCCAGCGGGCCACGATTGTCTCCCGGGTCACGTTCGCGGCTTCGCCAGGTCGCGCGACCCTGCCCACGACTCCGCCGGGCAGCCGATAGATGTGGTTTTCCCCGGCCCGCAGCAGAACGGCGGCGGATGCGTCGAGGCCCGCCTCAGATGCCGCGAGCCGCAATACCTCCAGAGTCTCGGTCACGTAGTGCTGGTCCTTTCCCTCAGCGTTCGTGTCAGGTCCGTGATCTCGGCCATCTGGACGTGCGGGCTGGTGGCCCGGATGAAGTCCGTAACGACTCTCTGCAGCCTGCGGGAATCGACGGTTCCCAGGTCGGCCAGGGCGGCACGGGCGATCCCGGCGGCTTCACGCGGATCGCCGGTGCGAGCGGTCAACTCGGCCAGCTTGAGGCTGGAGAAGGCGCGGGATCTGGGGAAGGCGTCACCGTGGCCGCTCACGGCAGCGGCCAGGCGAGTCGCGGCGGCGGAGCTGTGGCTGCCGCGCACGGCCAGATCGAAGAGCGCATGTCCGGTGTCCCCAAGATGCTGTGCCTGATCGTAGTAGGACATCCAGGGCGGGTCCTCCGCCGGGCAGGATGCGGCGTAGCTATCATCGGCCAGGCCGATGGAGCGCAGCGCGTCTTGTTCCCGGCCAAGGTTCGCCAACGCCCTGGCGGCGGCAGTGTGCAGCATCGCCCGCTCGGTCGCGGTGAGCCTGTCGCTCCGGACCAGGCCGAGCTGGGCGTAGGTCAGCCCGGCGTCGGGGTTGCCGCGCCATGTCTCCTGCCTGGCGCGCAGGGACAGCGCCTTCGCGCGCAGGTGCCAGTCCTCGGCCTGCTCGCCGCATTCGGCGGCGAAAGCGAACAGCCGGTCGGCAACGTAGTACTCGTGGCGGTCGAACAAGACGGCGCCGCAGGTGATCCCGAGGTTCGCGATGGCCGCATTCAGTTGGTGACGCAGGCCTGGCGGGCACCGGGCGGATAGCAGGCGGAGGGCGCGGCCGACCTCAGCGGCGACCGCCCCGCGCATCGCCGCGCCGCCATGTGCCCGGTCCCACGTCTTGAAGAAGCTGGCGACCGATTCGATGCGGGTCACCTCGGCTTGGCTGACGCTGGAGGGCGGGCTATCCAGATCGATGAGGTCAGCGATGTCCCCGGCGACCAGGTCGCGACTGATTCCGGGGTGGCCCGGTTCCCCTGACCCTGGCCAGCTTCGCCTGGTGGCAATCCCGGGGTTCCGCCGGCCGATCGTCACAGGCTGGCGCGGCTCACGGGTCCTGTCCGATTCGCCGCGTGGCCGGACGCGTTCGCGCGCGGCGTGGTGCCACGCCGCCAGCACAGCTCCACCGGCGTCAAGCACGCCGTCAAGTGAGGCTGCCAGGGACGGACCGCACATCCTCTCTGCCTTCTCGAACTTGCCGATCAGCGCGCCGCTGACATGGACACGATCGCCGAGTTCGTGCTGCGACAGGCCCCGCAATGTCCGCCACTGCCGGAGCTCGGCGCCGGCGAGGTCATGGAGCGAGCGCGTCGGTTCGAGCGGGCGAGGCGGTCGCGCCATGACCAGCCTCCATTTCGGACAGCCGGATTCGGACGCCCGTTGATGTCCGTTTCACGGTTATCGACCATATTGGCGGCTTGCTCTTCTAATGATGGCATGAAACCTGCCGCCGGACTGCCGGTGATTTCCGCCGCTGATCAGGCCATCTCGATCGTCCCGCTCGCACGCGCCCTGGCGGGCACGGCCGGTTCTTCCGATCGCGAATGGATCTTGTGGGCATATTCAGTCGTTGCCAGCGGCCTGATTGACGTGCCGACGCTGATCGCCATGTGGCATGAGATCGTTGCCTACGACGAGGTCCTCGCCGCATACCTGGCGAGCCCGATCCAGGTGCCGGAGCGAACGGTCCTCGTGTCGGGGAGCGGGAAGGAGACGTTCAAGACCTTCAACGTCTCCACTGCGGCGGCGATCCTCGCCGTCGCGGCCGGGGCGCGGGTGGTCAAGGGCGTATCCGCATCGGTATCGGCGACTTCGGGGTCTGCCGACATCTTGGCCTGTCTCGGTGTCAGCGTGCTCACCAGCCCAGCCGCGATCACGGAGGCGATGTCCCGGCTCGGCCTCGCGTTCATCCCCTATGCGGCCTTCTGCCCGAGATATGCCGCCAGATACGACGGCCGGTTCCGCGCGCTCAGTCCGATGAGTTTCGTCATGCCAGCGGCGACGCTAGCCGTCAGTGCCGACGGGTTCATCCACGGACTGGCCCATCCCGGCGTGGCGGCTTCCGCCGCGGCCATCGCTGCGGCGCGCCCTGATCTGGTCGCGGGGCAGGTAGTTACGACCCTGGTGTCAGCCGGGGAGCGGGTGGACGAGATCGTCGGCCGGGGATCAGCCAGCGTCGCCTCGGTGTTCCGTGGCGCAGTGACCGTCAGCGAAATGACGTTCCCCAGGCCAGGAGCCCGCTGGCGGAGCGCGGTCGGCCACAGGTCGAGCCACTGGGCGAACGCCAGGGCCGTCGCGGACTCGCTCTCACCGGGTGGTCATCCGGACGCCCGCGACCTGGTGGAGTGGAATGCCACGGCGATCCTGGCGATCTCGGCACCCGAAATGCGGCCAGATCAGGCGCGGCACGATATCCGCCGGGCACGTGAGTCCGGAGCTGCGATACGCCTCCTACGGCGGCTCGCCTCGGCCAGCGGGGAGTGAGACCGATGCCCCGGATACCCCTTTCCGAAGCACCCGGCTCGCTGCTCAGCGCGATCGGCCCGCTGGCCCGCAGGTTCAGCCAGCATGACGGCGCCGACAGCGTGCTCTCGGGTGCCGCAGGAGGCTCGCTCGCCGTGGTCACAGGGTTCGGCCCGACGAACGCGCCGACAGCGGGGACGCTGTCGGTCATGCTCGGGATCGTCGAGCTTCAGCGGTACTTCGCGGCCCCCACGACGGTCGTGATATCCGAGCTGGGCGCGTGGAACTCCCGTAATGTTCCCTGGGGACAACTGCTTGATGTCCGCGATCAGATGATCGAATTCCTCAAGGCGATCGGCTTCGACCTGAATAGCGGCGAGCTGCGCTCGCACCTCGACCACGGGAACCTTGTCCGTTGCGGGCGCATAGCTCGATTCCTGAACCGGCAGGACTTCCTGGATAACCGCGAGGATCTGCTGGAACTGTACGGAAGCCACGGCCTGCTCGGAAGCGAGGTCGGGATCATGATCGACTCGCTCTACACGGTCGCCGACATCCTCGGGCCAGCCGAATCGGGCGCCACGAGGATACTCATGGTCTCCGGAGCCGAGGAAGCGTACTTCACGGACCTGGCGCGCCTGGTACTGACGCGACAGCATGACGCTGGCGAACTCGGGCTTAACTGGGACGCGGTCCTCGGAGCGCTGTACTTCCGCGTACTCGAAGGGCTGGCTGGATATCCGAAGATGTCCAAGAGCATCCCGGCTTCCAGCATCCACCTGGGCATGCCGGCCAGCGAGATCACCCGGCAGATCCTCACTGACGATGAAGCAAGTCAGCGCCCCCTGCTGTCAGCGATCGAACTGAGCAGCGGGTGGCCACTGGCGGAGATCGATTCCGCCCGGCAGGCGTTCGCCGAGCGCCGGAGCGCCCCCGCGGCGTGGGAAAAGGCGAAACGGAACTTCACCGAGACCTTCCTGTCCTACCGCCAGCGATGGCAGCGGTGCGGCCGATGACCGGCCGGGCGCCGGGCGCGGTCGTCCTCGGGGCTGGCGGCCGGATCGGCCGGGAGCTGCTCCCGATGCTCGCCGGCCGGGGATTTCCCGTCGCCGCGATCACCAGGAACCACGACCCGGGCATGCGGGGAGCCGATCTGAGCGTGATCCCCGCCGACGTCACCGAGCGCCCGCACTGGCCGCAGACATTCCGGGCGCTGTCAGCCACCGTCGGCGAACGCCGGATGGTGGTGATAGCCGACCTGATCCTCGACCGGTCCTCGGTTCCGGCGATGCGCCAGTCCATAGCCGCAGCCTCGGCCTACACGCGGGGGCTAGCCCGTCTGGTCACCGACACGGGCGGCACCCCGAGGATAGTCGCGGCCAGCACAACCGCGACCCTGGCCCCCTGGATCTACCAGACCCCGTACGGCCTGGCCAAGCGCCGCCAGGCGGATTGTTACGCCACAACGCCTGGCGTTCAGCTCGTACTGCTGCCCATCCTCAGCGCTGGCGGCGCCCTGGCAGGGGAATGGGCCTACCGGGACGCGGCGCACGTGCTCGCCGCCGCGATCCAGGCCGCCGCTGATGACTCCATCCCGGCCAGGCGCCTGTGGGCTCCGGCCGGTATGACCAGCCGCAGCGACGAGAAGGCTGACGAACTCGGGATTTCCGGCATCATCTCGGCCCATTTGGAATGCGTAGTCACCCGGAGGGATGACCCTGGGGCGCACCGCCGAGCCGCCAGGGGGAGGCTCTGGCTGACCCCCCGCCCGCTGCGGGAAAAGGTCGACCATCACTACGCGCCAGATCGGCTGACGACAGCCTTCGCCCACCGCACCGGACTGATGGTCAGGCACATGAGCATGATTCCCGGACAAGACGAACAGGAGCGAACCGCCGATGGCTGACAGCGAGATATGCGTGATCGGCGCTGGCTTGGCCGGACTGGCGGTCGCCCTCCACCTCGCCGGGACTGGCCGCGGCGTTACCTGCTACGGGGACAGCAAGGCCGGGGCATCGCTGTCGAATTTCGGCCAGCTGCATTCCGGCGCTGTATACGCGCCGGTACTCCCGGAAATCGCCACCGACTGCTGGGAGCACCGCACCCGCTGGTTCCCCTACCTGGACAGCCCCGGCCGCTTCCCCGGCGGACTCGGCCTGTTCGCGGAGCAGGAACAGGCCGATCGATATGTTCGCGCCTGGCGCGACCTGAACATCCCGGTTGTCGGCATCGACCCGCGAGATACCGGAAGCGCTATCGGCACGCCCAATCCGCACCCGGCTGCCGCGTTCAGGCTGCCTGACGTTACTGCGGATACCGCGCTCCTTCACCAGCGGCTCGCCGCGCACGCGGCTAGCGTCGGCGTCCGGCTGGTCGCTCCGGCCGAATGCCAGCTCACGCGCGATGACACTGTCGTCATCGCGTTCGCGGGCGGGGAACGTCTCGCCTCCCGGCTCATCGTGTTGTGCGCTGGGACCGGCACGGTCCCAGCGCTCGACCAGGCCGGGCTACGCCACCCGCTCGCCCTGTCCTACCTGCCGTATGGTTTCGTCCCTAGCCGGATCGACGCGCCGCTGGCTTACTGGCTCGACGACGACATGCTGGCGATCAGCCCGGCCCCTGGCGGTGTCAGTGCGGCGCTGCCGGGCCGCAGCCCTGATAAAACGGGCACCGAGCCGGAGCGGTCCCGGCTGGCGGAATCGGTGTCACGCCACTGGCCATCGCTGGCCTGGGAGCGCCTGACATCCCGGCGGGGTATCGCCGCCGAGCCGCGCGGCGACCAGGCGGACCCATCGGCACAGGTGATCGACCTGCGCGTTTCGGGGCCGACCTGGGACGAGGCGGACAACCTGATCGTATGTCTGCCGGGCAAGTGGACGACGGCCTGGAAGGCGGCGGATCAGGTGCTGGCCGCCGTGGAAGGCCGGGCGTAGCGGCCTAGTCAGCCAATGCCGATGGCTTTCCGGGTACCGGCCAGGACAGGTTGAGCGCGCTTGCGGGCCTTCTCAGCTCCCGATTCGAGCAGGCCGTCAAGTTCGCTGCCGGGCTCCATCAGCTCGCCGTAGCGCTCCCGCAGTCCGCCTATCCGCTCATTGATCACCGCGAACAGCTGATCCTTCAGCTCGCCCCAGCCCAGCCCTCCAGCCTCTAGGCGGGCCCGGGTGCTCGACGCGACCTCCGGCTCGGCCAGGTACTCCAGAACTCGGAACACCGATGATGAGTCCGGGTCCTTCGGAGCCTCGACAGGAGTGCTGTCAGTGGGGATGCGGCGGATCAGCTTGCGCAGCTCAGCCTCGGGCGCGAACAGCGGGAGCGTATTCCCGTAGGACTTGCTCATCTTCCGGCCGTCGGTCCCCGGTAGCGCCTGCCCGCTCTCGGTATCCGGAATCAGTGCCTTCGGGATCTTGAGCCGGTACTGGCTGCCATAGACCGCGTTGAACGCGCCCGCGATGTCCGCCGCATACTCCACGTGCTGGACCTGGTCCCTGCCGACCGGCACGACATCGGACTCCATGATCAGGATGTCTGCGGTCATCAGTACCGGGTAGTTGTACAGGCCCATGTTCACCCCGGCGTCCAGGTCCGCTACGCCCGCTTCCCGGTTGCGATCCCGCGCGGCCTTGTAGGCGTGCGCCCGGTTCATCAGCCCCTTGGCCGTCATGCATGACAGCGCCCACTGCAACTCGAAGATCTCCGGGACATCGGACTGCCGGTAGAAGACCGTCCGGTCCGGGTCGAGACCAGCGGCAAGCCACGTAGCCGCCACGGATCGCGTGTAATGGGCGATCAGGTCCGGATCTCGGATGGATGTCAGCGCGTGGTAATCGGCGATGAAATAGAGCGACTCATATTCGTCCGCGAGCCGCAGCGCGGGCCATATCGCGCCAACCAGGTTCCCCAGATGAGGCTCACCAGTTGGCTTGATCCCGGTCAGAGAGATCTTCGGGGAGGCTTCCAGCACGCGATCCAGTCTATCGGCGTTGCCCGGTGACGGGTCGGCGCTGCCAGGTATTACAGTCGCGGTTTCACGGTGGGTGTCCGTTCATGTCGGATAAGTAGTTGCCTGTTGCCGGTTCATGGTTACGCAGAGTGATGCTGACCGGGATGCCTGCGCGTGAATTACAGGAGTGTGATTCCGGGCGGCCGTGCGCGTTGACGGTTTGTGAAACATGACAACGACGACACGGCCGCGGTGGCCAGCATAGAGGACGTCGCCGATTGCACGGCGAGAGCAGATGCCCAGGTCAGGGCGGTCTTGCAGGGGGCGATGGCGCAGCGGCGCAGCGCGGCGGTGGCGGCCGGCTACCTGGCGGCGCTGGCGGCGGGGACGAAGGCGAACTGCTGGTCGCTGGCGGAATCGGCTGGTCATGAGGGGTGGGGCCGGATGCAGGCGCTGCTCGGCTCCTACCGGTGGGAATGGAGGGAGCTGCGCGCGCGCGGTTGCCCGGGCTGGCGGCGGCGTGGATCCCGGACGCCGAGGGGGACCTGATCGGCCCGGGCATAGCGATCGACGAGACCGCGCAGCTCAAGCACGGGGACGCGACCGCGTGCGCGGCGCCGCAGCATGCCGGGTGCACCGGCAAGGTGGAAAACTGCGTGACCACGGTGTTCTCCGCCTACGTCACCGCGCACGGCCAGGCGCGGGCGGACTTCGACGTGTACATGCCGGACCGCCGGGCCGGTGACCTGGCCCGCAGGCGTGCCGCCGGCATACCCGATGACCTGGAGTTCGCCACCAAACCGCAGCTGGCGATGAACCAGCTGGACCGGCTGACCGCAGCCGGGCTGCCAGCCAGGCGGGTCGCCTTCGACGAGGTGTACGGCCGCAGCGAGAAGCTCCGCAAGAAGGCCGCGAAGGCCGGGCTGGCCTATGCGGCGATCATCCCGTGCGACTACCAGGTCACCACCCCGGCCGGGACGACGATACGCGCTGATCAGACCGTCACGGACGCGATCTTCGAGCGCCGCTCGTGCGGGAACGGGTCCAAAGGCCCCCGCTACAGCGACTGGGCGATGACCGCCACCGCCGTCGCGGGACAGTGCCTCCTCATCCGCCGGCTGATCTCCCGCCCGGACAGCTGCACCTTCTACCTGTGCTGGGCGCCGCCGGGCCGGCCCGCCACCATGACCTATTTCATCACTATCGCCGGCCGCAGATGGCCCGTAGAAGAAACGTTCAGAACAGGCAAGGACACACTCGGCTGAGACCCGTCCCAGACCCGCACCTGGAACGGGATCTGCCGGCACACCGCCCTGTCGGCCCTCGCCCAGCTCCGCGCCGCCGCCATCCGCGGCGCGCTGACCGGCACCATCACCCTGCCCGCCGCCAGCCCCGGCGATGATGAGGCCGGCCGCATCCAGCCTGGCGACGGCGACGTCAGCGACACTGACCTGCAGATACCCCTCGGCGACGCGCCCGTCCCGGCCCGCGGCGGGCAGCCCCGCCCACCGGGCATCGCCCCCATCAAACTGTCCATCGCCGAGACCACCAGGCTCGCCGGCCTCGCCAGCCAGTTCTCCGCCGGGCTGATCACCCGCGCCCGCCTGGCCTTCGCGCTGCGCTGGTCTCTGCGGCGGCGGCTCCACCAGGCCACCGCCCGCTGGCATCACTACAGCACCCGGCTGCTCACCGCCTTGACCGGGTAACCAGCGCCGACCGCAAGGAGGTGACCGAATGTAACACCCTCAGCCACCCAGGACATCACGCTGAGCAGCAGCGCAACCCCGCACCGGAAAACCGCGACTGTAATACAGGCGACCACTGGTGGCTCATCGGACCGGCCATAGTCGCTTCGCGAATCCTCCATTCCGGCGGAGACCGGGCAATGACAAGGGATGTTCTCAGGGCGACGCATGACATCGCCTCCGCGAGGGTCTCTGCCGAACTGGCTCACGTAAGCCAGCAGCTGGCGCCGTGGTCCGGCCAGCAGACGGTGGCAGACTTGCAGGCAGAGCTGCGCGTCGCCGGGCGGCCGGCGGCTGATGCGTTCGCCACGCAAACGCAGGGACTACCGTGACGCGGTTCCTGCCTACGGCCACCACGACCGATGAGGAGCTGCGCAACGCGGGCGTAGCCGTACTGCCGGTGGGCAGTTTCGAGCAACACGGCGGTACCTGCCGCGGCAGTTGACACGGCAGCGCTAAAGAAGGCTGGAAGCTCGGGCGGACGGCGGACTTTTCCTTTCGGAAGACGTCCGGCGAGGTTGCAACCGCAGTTCGCCACCGTCTGGCTGACACCGAGAGTGCCAGCCGACTGTTGGGGCTGAGTGGCCCCGGCGGGCTAACAGGTCGGCGGTGTCTTCTGTAGGGGCCTGACACGCTCCGGCGGGCCGAGAGCGGCACGGAGGGCGCACCACCGAAAGTGGGTTCCTGCGGCGTTGCAGGACGCCCGTCCAAATCGGTAGGTCTCCGCCGAGCTTGCCCACCGTCGTGCTGGTCGATAGGAGCGCCATGACGCTGAGCGATTGGATTGGATGCGGCGAGACCGGGTCCCGGAACCGGATTCCTGTCTGTCTCCGACGGGCGCCTCTACCTGGCGGCGGCCGCGGCGGTTCGGATCGCGTCCTTCCATAACGATCCGGTCTCGGACATGAAAATAGGCTGCTAATCACCGATTTCCTCTATGGGAGGTGAGAGACCTTGACCGAGCACTCTGACCTGCTTCCGGTTGCCCGCGCTGACGTTCGCCCCGGCCGACAGGGCGGACGGTTGGGCGGACGCTGCCCCGGACACCCAGAACGTCCGGCCCACTTGCCGGGGCTAGCCAGGCTAAAGCGGCAGGTCGACGGCGAATTGGACCTGCGGCGCGCACCTGGGGCTGATGACTGATGTCATCGATCAATCGTGCGGCGGGGCGCGGGCGCGGGGCGCGCTCTCTATCCACGCGAGTCTCAGACCAAGCCTTGCTGGACGTCGCCGTCCACCTGACCGCCCGCGACCGCCGCCTGGTCCGCGTCATCGCCGAGCACCGGGTGCTCACGACAGCGCAACTCGCCGCGCTCGGGTTCGGCAGCGCCATCACTGCCCGGCACCGGCTGGCCGTGCTGGCGGATCTCGGTGTCGTCCGGCGATTCCGGCCGCACCGCGAGGTCGGGTCGGCGCCCTGGCACTACCTGCTCGGCCCAGTCGGCGCCGCGCTGCTCGGGGCCGAGGATCGGGACGAGCGCAAATGGCTCGCGGCGGTCCGCGCCGACCGTCAGCTTGCCTTGCAACGCTCCCAGCGGCTCGATCACATGATCGGGGTGAACTGGTTCTTCACCGCCCTCGCCGCCAGCGCCCGCCAGACCAGCGATGCCGAGTTGCGGCTCTGGCTGAGCGAGGCCGCCGCCATCGACTGGCTGCATGGCCAGGTGCGGGTCACCTACAACCATCTGGAGCTGCCGCACCCCGATGGCTTGGGCGAGTGGACCGAGCGGGGCCAGGAGACCGCGTTCCTGCTCGAATACGACAATGGCAGCGAGCACCTGCCCCAGCTCGCGGCCAAGCTCGGCGGCTACGGCTCGCTCGCCAAGGCGATGGCTGACCTGGACCACGTCTGCCCGCTGCTGCTGTTCTGCTTTCCCGATCCCCGCCGCGAGCAGGCCGCCCGGCGCGCCCTGGTGTCCTGCCACGACGCTCCAGCACTGCGGATCGCCACCGCCGCGATCGACCCGGAACGCATCAGCCCCGCCGGGCCGGTGTGGATGCCGCTGGTCCCAGGCTGGACGAGCGGTCCGGTGGCCCTGTGTGCGCTCGACACGGCATTGCCGGACCCGTGGCTTGATTACCGCGTCCGGCACGCGCTGGCGCGGGACCGGGCCACACGGACCGACCGGCAGGCTCACTGGGCGTACGACCCCTACGACATGGACCTCAGCGAAAGGACATCCACGCCATGACCAGCTCGGACCACCTGACCATCAACGACCTTCACAACCTGCCCGTCACGATCGACCTGATGACCGCGGCCCGCGCGCTCGGCATCGGCCGCACCAAGGCGTATGAACTAGCCCGCACCGGCGAGTTCCCCTGCCGGATCATCCGCGTTGGCGACCTGTACCGGGTCGTCACCGCCGACCTGATCAGGCTCCTTGGCGTCACGATCGACCGCGGTCAAGCGCCGCCCAGCGCCGCGTGACGACGGTCGGGGACATGTGCTGACGTTCAATGCCACGGTCAAATGATCAAGAAGCCAGGCCCGGCATCCCGGAACCTGGCCTCTACCTGCAAGTTCTTGGTCGGGGTGACAGGATTTGAACCTGCGACCTCTTCGTCCCGAACGAAGCGCGCTGCCAAGCTGCGCCACACCCCGCCGACCGCGCCAGAAGTCTAGCTGATCCTGGGGACCAGCGTGAGCAAGGT
>Ga0307375_10004185_pt1 | contig 13910 bp, 19 predicted proteins | sample TR1MG_FD_202531 | JGI IMG/M metagenome (GOLD analysis project Ga0307375, IMG submission 202531) | Soil microbial communities from Risofladan, Vaasa, Finland - TR-1 | ecosystem: Environmental > Terrestrial > Soil > Coastal area > Acid sulfate soil | place: Finland: Risofladan, Vaasa | collected...
TCCTTGCGAGCGATGTTCTTGATGTCCCGTTCGATGGTCGGCCGGTCGATGCCTACAACTGTCAAGGGTTGATCCTCGCGCACAGCAGCCCAATCGCGGGCGCTGCCCTGCGGGTCAGAATCGACCAGCAAAACGTCTGCGCCCTCGATCTGCAAGGCGCGGGCAAGGTGGGTGGCGATGGTCGTCTTACCGGACCCGCCTTTCTGGTTCAATACGGCGATGACGAGCATGCGCACTCCTTTGTGCAAATGATGTTGTACTCAACGCATCATACCGCAACAGGCTAATGAGTAAAGATGTTTCCGCACATTGCTTCACTGGTCGATGTCCGTGCCAAGGGCACGATACGGGGTCTGGCGGTGGGCGCCAGGCAAGGCATCAACTTTCTTGTCCGAGCGGCCGTCGCCGTCGATGATCTGCCGCGCGCGGGCGATCTGGGCGGCGGTGAGGGCAGGGCGGGACCAAGCAAGACATAAGCACGGTCAAAGACGTGAAGCCCCCGGAACCCAGCGATAGAGGGTCGGCAAGGAGACACCAAGATGCTCGGCCACCTCCCTGCGTGGCGTGCCGTTATCCAGAAGCTTCCTGGCCGATGCCACCTTGCTCTCCGTCATCACCCGCTTTCTCCCCGGCATCCGCCCGAACTTGCGGGCGGCCTCCAATCCGGCGCGAGTGCGTTCAATAGTCAGATCCCGCTCCATCTCGGCAAGACTCGCCATGACATGAAAGAAAAACCGTCCCGATGGCGTCCCGGTATCGATGGCGTCGGTCAGGCTTTTGAACTGAACGTCCCGAGCTTGCAGGCTGCTGACCAGGTCGATCAGATTCCGCACGCTGCGTCCCAGACGATCTAACTTCCAGACCACCAGCGTATCCCCTGCGCGGAGATCTCCCAGCGCCCGAGTGAGGCCCGGTCGCTCTGCGCGGGCACCACTGATCTGGTCCTCCATGATCTTCCCGCAACCGGCTTTGGTCAGCGCCTCCCTTTGCAGGTCCAGATTTTGGTCCTGGGTGGATACCCGGGCATAACCGATCAGCATATTTTTCTCCTGACTCTCTCGATATTCATAATGACGGTAATGAATCAAGAAACCCATTTCAAGACCTATTTTCGAGAATCCTATCCTGTTGATTGTTGGTCATGGCGCCCGTGGCGGGTTTCTCCTCTCAAAAACCCTCGTTTGTGAGATGTTGTCACAGTGACAACCACGGATTAGATCTTGCCGGTTGGTATGGCGTTGAAGGTGGCCCGGTCAGGCTCTTCAAGAGGATCTGGATGCTTTTGGTGGCCGGGGATTTTCCCGATTTTCTCCGGTGGGTTGCTGGTTTCATCCACAGGGTGGCGCACAGAATTTGTGGACGGTTTCCTGCAAACCCAGAAACCGTCTAATATATGCTTTAAGGGCCGCATGGTTGGCCGAGTGGGGGCTTAAACCCGCACTAATGATCGGTAATCAGAGGAGCACCCAGAATGAATGCCGTTTTACCTTCTATCATCTCCGAGTTTGAGACCTCAGATCAGGAGGCTAGCTATACTGCGTGGCTGCGTACAAAGGTCGCGTCAAGCTTGGCTGATAAGCGACCCAGTATTCCGCATGACGAGGTGATGGCCGAAATGGACGCGATCATAGCGGAAGCGGAAACCTCCGCTCAAAGGAAATTCTGAGTTGTTACCCATTATCTGGCGGGCCTCGGCCCGCGATGACTTGGCGAATATCATTCGCTACATCGCCAACGAGAATCCGCCAGCGGCACGGCGTATGAAACGCCTGCTGGAAGAGTCTGTCCTGCCTACTGCCGAACATCCCTATCTGTATCGTCAGAGCGAGCGAGTTCCCGGCCTGCGCGAGATTGTTGCCCATCCGAACTATGTCGTTTTCTATCGTGTTGCAACCGCCAGCATTGAGGTTGTGAACGTGGTGCATGCCCGCCGTGAGTTCCCGGTTTCAACCCAAAATGAGTAGCCTCATCGTAATGTCGCAAAAAGGCCCCTCACGGATAGATGAAGAACCCAGCAAAATCAGGCCATCCGCCCAGCCGTGGGCAGTGCCCACGAGACAGAATGATGCATTCTGTCTCGTGGCTCAGTAGGAAGATCATCCAATGTTATGCGGCATAACGCCTTGTTACACTGCACCGACAAGGCCGTCGAATTTACGTTAGGGAGACAATGATGCTTCATGGCAGTTGCCTCTGCAGAGGTGTTAAATACGAAATTTCCGGCGAGTTATCTGGCGCATTGAATTGTCATTGCTCAATGTGCCGCAAGGCTCATGGTGCCGCGTTTCGTAGTCGAGCCAGCGTGAATGCCTCCGATTTCAAGTGGGTGCAAGGTGAGGAACTCGTCACGTACTTTGAGTCTTCACCAGGCAACCATCGCGGGTTCTGTCGTGTGTGCGGCTCTCCGCTTCTGAGCCGCTTCGATCAAAATCCTTCCGTGTTTGGTTTGCCGCTCGGCGCTCTTGACGACGACCAAAAGGTAAAACCAATGCTTCATGCTTTCGTGGGCAGCAAGGCTCCGTGGCACGATATAACTGACAACCTGCCACAATTTCACGAGCTGCCGAAATAAAGCAGCTCCCTAACCCTACGCTCAAGTTCGCTTCCTCCGGTCGCTGGGACGCGCCTTCGGCGCGCCCCTTAGCTACACACGTTAGAGCGCACTGGCAACCGCTCGTGGATCTTCAAGCAAGGAGAATGACATGGCTCAATGCACGGCCCCCCGATATGGACATCGTACTGCGAGTGGACGCGCGGCCTGCCCCGTTTGCGGTGGTAGCAGCTATCGCAGTTTTAGCGGGTACAGTCACTACTCACCACCGTCTCCCACTTACCCTGTAGCAAGCAGCGGTGGTGGTGGCCGAACCAGTTTGGGCACATCTCGTGGCAGTGCGAAGCCACGCTGGTCGCGAGCTGGATCGTCCGTGATGTATACGCCTGCTGAGGTGCGAGCATTGACGCCGATCCGAGAAAGCGTTGAAAGGCGCTCATCGTTACCGGATCTCCGAGATGTCTTTCTGTGCCATGCCTGGGACGATCGAAAAGAAGCTGCTAAAGATCTGTATGACCTCCTCGAATCCAATAACGTCACAGTTTGGTTTAGTGAGAAAGATGTTCTACTCGGCACGAGCCTCTTACGTGAAATAGATAAAGGGCTCGCAAAGTCTCGTGTGGGTATTGTTTTGGTTACCCCTTCCCTTTTGAAACGTCTTGCTGCGGAAGGCATCGCCGACAGGGAGCTGTCAGCACTTCTTGCACGTGACTTGCTGGTTCCTGTAGTCCACAACACCACTTACGACGCGCTGCGTGATGTCAGTCCCTTACTTGGTTCACGGAGCGGTCTCAACACAGCCGAAGAGCCAATGTCAGATATCGCAGCCAAGATCGCCGAGTTGGTTGCCGCTTAGGAATCTCAAGTGCGCCCTAACAATTCATTCAAGCCGACGCAGCTTCGCGGCGCGGCTTAATTCAGGCGTTAGTCCTTTAAGGTCATTCTCATGAACAAGTGTTTTGTAATGCAGCCTTGACGCGCGGTTAAGCGCCCGCATTGCGCTTCGCACCAGTGTCGCCTATGTTTTTAAGCAGGCCCCCATAAAACGCACGGAGGAACACCATGACCGCCATCACCAAAGCCGCCTTTGTTGCTAATCTAGTCGAAACGCACAACATGAACCGACAGACCGCTCAGGAAGCCGTAAACGTCGTTGTGGCCACCCTGACCCAGGCCCTGATCGACGGTCACGGCATCAAACTGCCCGGACTGGGTACCTTCTCCCTCAAGGAATGGGCAGGACGCACCGGACGCAACCCGGCCACCGGGGAAAGCCTGGAGATACCGGCTAAACGCACTGTCCAGTTCAAAGTGGCCAGTGATCTACAACGACATATCCAACAGCCGGAATGACCTCTTGCGACAGAATGATACATTCTGTCTGTAGGCGGCCTCTACAATCGTTCTCTGCCGTAATGAACACGGAAAAATAAAAATGCTTATAAAAATAGCGGTCGCGGCTTTTCTTATCTCTCTCATGGCTGGATGCACCACAACCCAAGAAATCAGGCGACCTGATGGAAAAGTGGATTACGTAATAGCGTGCGGAGCTAGCCTTGGTTGGGACATATGTTATCACAAGGCTAATCAGGTGTGCCCTGAAGGCTACACGACGAAATCTCAGGATGCTGGATTCAATCGCAAAGAATTATTCATTTCGTGTCCATCTGCTACCCACAAGTAGTGACATAATGAGTTAGCATGAAGAAGGCTATAATTATATCAATAATTATGTTATCAATGCTTATCGCAGAAGCGCCAATGGCTTTTGCGATAGACTTTTTCTCTACCAGATTGGCAGCACACAATCATTGCCCACATGATACGGTAGTATGGCTCAATACTGCTACAGGAATTTGGCACTATAAAGGAGAGAGGTGGTATGGAAACACGCGCCAAGGGGCATATGTTTGCGAGCGTGAAGCAGCTCGCGCAGGTGATCGCGGCACTGAAAATGGGCAGTAAATAATGATCTTCCGTATCACTTGTACAGGCGCCATACTTTTGGCCCCTATAAGATCAGCGGCTTTCTCATTACACATTCCTCCATTTAAGATCACTTCCAGAACATTGGCGACAACCCTCCACCATTCGGGTAGTTAGGTTACTGGGTGGCCGCTTGGTAACTGCGTGCGTATGCGCCGTTAATAAAAGGTTTCATGGGGCTCCCAACAATTATAAATCGTGTGCTCGTAGGCTCGTTCTTGTAGCTTAATGATCCGTAAAATGGGTATAGGCCAGTTTGTGTTTTTGTGCCGCTTTCCCACGCAGCTTGGAATCTGGCAACCTTTTTAGCCACCAAAGCCTCCGGAGCTGTCGGCATAAAGGCGGTCAAGAGCGGGAAAGCCATGTTGTCTAGCTGTTGATTGCTGAAATTGGTTTTATTGATGAAAACGGTTAATACATCACTACCACCGACATATGCATACCCGCCGCCCCATTTGAGCGCGATGGCGCATTCAAAGTTATGGTTATCTTTCCGGTGGCAGCCTTCCAGGAAGATCGGCTGCGAGAAAAAGGCAAATGTCCGGTTCACCTTAGAGATAAGGCTCTCCATGTGAGCAGATGGGATAACATGCTCTTTTGCTGCCAAAGCTTCCGCTTTTAGCTGGGCTGAAGAGGGAATATGGACCTTGGCAGCCAGCGCCGCTTCCTTTGCCGCTATCGCATTAAGTTGGGCCTGATCGTACTTCTCCTCGTATTGCGAGGACGTCATCCACCCTGGCGAAAGGGTGGATGCTCGTGCATACCGGATGAGGACCGGGGAGTGAGTCTGCACTTTGACCCATCCGTCACCTTCGTCTTTTACGACCATCAAGCGCCACCATCCTTCGGCGGGCATCCAAGGCTTCTGGCCGTCCTGAAGGGAAAACGCGTGTTCGGATGATCTGGTGATGCGTACTTTCTCGCCTTGGAGAAAAGCTGGAGCGGGATCAGTTGCCGAGCTAATGAAGCGGACCAAAATAAAAACACCGACCAGCCCCATAACAAGGGCACCAAATCTTTTTGCCATTAACGGCCTCTTTGAGATTTACCGTAATTCCCGATTTTCCATCTTGCTAGGCTACCAAGGTAACCCATCCACACAACAAGAATCGTCAGCGGTTTGATTTTACTATACCATTGTATCAATCCGTAGATAACGCATTCCAACATCATATTTCTGCGGATGATTGAGTAGTTTAACTGCAAAGCGACTGAACGTCGCTGACTTGAATCGCTGATTGCCCATCCGCGCGTCCATGCCGACAGTGTGATACTCACGATCTCGCTCTCACAACCGACCGTTTTTGATAGGCCCTCAATTTCGAGAACGTACGCCCGGTGTTTCAGGGCTTCCCGATTCTCGAAACCCTCTCCATTTTTGAATCTGCAAAATGCATGGGTTTTGAGAACGTCAGCAGTAGTCACAGTGACGGCCTAGCCCCCTGATGGGGGCCGCACCTTCAGTCCCCTTCAGAAGGCGGCGGCATGGGGCTTCCTGATTTTCCGGCAAGCGTCCATAAATCCCGCAGGGCCAGCCAATGGGCATAACGCGTGCGGGCGCTCCGATGCACGATGGTGCGCCAATAGAGCTTGACGTGTCGGTGTCCTACTTCGGTCATATTCCGCGCTCCCAGCGTCGCGCAAACGGTCGCAAAAGCCAGTATCCTTGCCCTTTGCTGCCGCCGGTTATCCTTACCACCACGACGGACGTAGCCCACCGTCAACTGCTCGACTTCCGTGACGATTTTGTAGCTCATGCGCGCCCCCCGACGTAAGAGGACACCACATCCACGCGGTGATGGCCCAATTCTTCGCCGATCCGCAGGCGGGCGGCGTAATCCGCCGCCCGGGAGGCCACCATCCGTCCGGCCACAACTGGCGCGTCGTGTCCGGTCAGTTGGCGATATCTTTCGCAGGCGTACGCCGCCCGCAGATCATGGAGGCCCTTGCCGGTCACGTCCCGAATGGTATTGCGGATCTGCCCCAAGGGCTTTTGCCATTGCCTCAGGCTCATGTTCTGGGGGATGAGATTGTGACGCGCTCCCTGGACCTGGCCCGCCTCGCGCAAGGCCGTGACCTGGTGCGGGCTGGTAATGGGCACGGTCCGGCTCTGTCCGCCTTTGGTGCCCAAGGTGATGGTGACATGGCCATGCCGCTCTGCCTCCTGCAGCGCTCTTTTGGCATCGAGCAGGGCCGCCTCCTTGCTGCGCAGGCCCAGATGGCGGGCCAGGCCCGCTAGTGCCGCCCCCCGCGCATTTTGCGCGGCCACCAAAGCGGAACGCGCGACCGCAAAGCGCTCGGGATCGAGACCCGCCGGCGCCATCGTCCGCACAAAAGACCGCCGACCAATGCCGCAGTCAGCCACGGCCTGCACCGGCTGCCATGGTGCCGGCGTAGCCCGCATGACGGTATTGGTGGCGGATACCAGATTGTGGGCGTAGGCCGCCGACATTTTGCCAGCCGCGACTTTTGCGGATAGCTCTCGGCCATAGGCCCGCACGAGATCCGGCGTCACCGTCGTCAGCGATCCAACACCGTGCGACTTGGCGTACGCCGCAAACTGCCGCCAGCGGGCCGAGATCGTCGCACTGCTCGCAAAACTCAGGTTTTTTTGCGCCACCTCCCGACTTAAAAACTGCCGACCCGCCTCTGCCAAGTCGCGGGTACCGATGCCAAAATTACGCGCCATAACTACCTCCTTCAATATAAAAAATGACACAGTAATGCCTCCGCAATAAAGCGGAAAAATGTTTTTGTTCCCGTGATTTTTTCAAAAAAATCACGGGAACAAAAACGTAACCGATAATTGTCGGTTACGAATCGTAGGATTAATTTTGGGGATTACATCGAGATATATAGAGACCAGCAATATTGCATCATAACGACACGTCTAGTCGCCGCCTGGCCCGCGGGCCCAGTGAAGGGCGTGTCGCTCGCTAAGCGACAGCATATCAGCGACTAGACCACCCCCACCGGACCCGCGAACCAGATAAGTGTTACACGCACGAGACGCATCTCTCGGCAAGATTAGGGGGCTGCCCGAAAACTTATGAATCGCGAGGGCGGCGCGATTATCCCGATATTATTTAGAGTGGCCGGAAAACCAACTAGCAGTGGGGGTCAGCCGTACGAGCACGCTGTTTTACAGCGGTGCCCGCCTGCGTCGTGGCCGGTCTCCGGGGGGTGCCGGGGCCAAAATCACGTGTTGTCACGCGCGATTTTGGCCGGCTGAGCCCGATAATACGGGGAGCTCAGCCGTCTGTCTCTTTCCTGGAGGCAAAGAGACAGACGTGCGGCTGACGTTAAACGTCTTGGCAAAACCCGCGCATGCTCCCAGCTCCCAGGGCTACGCCCGGTCGCGGTCGAATGCGCTCACATCGATTATGTGCGGTTTTGCCAACTTAGGTTGTTGTTGGATATAGGGCGCAGACCACCCTGATCCACCAACATTAGCTTGGTTGATGTGGAGCATTTGCAAAGCCTTTCTGCAGGACCTTGCGCTCCTATTGCGTCGTCGTTTCCCATTCGACAGTTTGGCTCAATTAAAGCTCTGGGTGTAAGAGCTTTTAGTTTGCCGTGGCTTTTCCTGGTTGTCAATTCCGGCCTCATCGACAGATGCCGTATTCCATATTGGGGACTCCTTACACCGCATCCGTTCCGCACTGGTCGTCGCCATGAAATCCTCTCCCGCAATCGTCACTGTGACAAATCTTAAGGCAGATCCACCCCCTGTAAAAAACCCCGCAGCAGAACTGCGCGGGGGTTGTTGAGAGTTACTGAACAGACAACTGAACGTGCTTGCCTGTTCTCGCCAGCATGTCCACTAATGCGTCAATGGTGAATTTAATGGCCTTTTTGTTGATTACGTCGGAAACACGCGGACGTGTCACGCCAAGGATTTCCGCCGCTTCAGCTTGCTTGAGCTTCTTCGCTTCAATCCATCCTGCCAACTCAGTCATCAGGGAATCCTTGATGGCCAGCTTTTCAGAGATGATGCGTTGCGATTCGGCCTTCAGCGCTGCCGCTTCTTCCGGTGCAAACCCCAAGTCAGCGAACACGTTGCCGCCGACAGGGGTAATGTGCACGGATTTGGTCTCGATGCTCATTTCTTACTCCTTTCCTGGATAACGGACTTGTAGCGAGTAGCCGTAATGTCCTTGTCGTGTTTGCTGGTTGAGGTCGTCTTCTTCTTGAAGCAGTGCAACACATAAACCGCTTCCGGAAACTTGGCGACGTACATCACGCGGAACCAACCATCGTCGAGATTGATGCGAATTTCTTTCGTTCCCGCGCCAACCCCGTCAAAGGGCTTCCAGTCATCGGGTTCAAGTCCTGCCTGAACCTGACTAAGCTGGTGTCCAGCCTCCTTGCGAGCATTAGGGGTGAAGATGTCGTCGTCCTTGATGTCTCGCAGCGAAGACCCTCGCCAGTCAATCGGTTTCTCGCTCATGCATCCCCCTCACATCAGTGTATCAAATTTTGTACGCGATGCAAGGTAGAGGGTGTAAGCCCGGGAAACCCCCTCAGCCACCGGCTGCCGATGTGATCGCACGGCGGTGATATCATAGAAGCGGATTCTTCAGCACATGAGGGCCTGTATGCCACCATCTTCTTCTCATGAAGCCGTTTCCCCGGCACCCCTGGTGCTCGCGGTTTTTGCCCGTTGGCAGGCGGCCCCTGCTACGCAGGCCGCATTACTGGGGTTCCCGCCGCATCAGCTGGAGAGGCTCGAAGCCTATCGCGCTGGCCAACCCCTCCCAGACGTGCCGGATCTTGCTGCGCACGAGGCGCAGATATTGGCGATTCATCGGGCATTACGGCAGCTGTTTCCGCAGGATCGGGATCTGGCCTACTCCTGGATGGGCCAGCCGAATCATGCCTTTGATCAGCGCACCCCACTGGCGTTCGCGGAACAGAGGGGGTGGTCTGGTTTGAAGCAGGTACGGGCATACCTCGATAACCAGCTTCATTGTTGAGTATCTGTGCTGACCGCGAGCCGAACTGTAACGGCGCAATCGGTCCAACCGCCGCGATTCTCATGATTTCCCAAAAGGACTGTTTTGAGCGGCTGAAGCACCCCAAACACCGCGTTCTCAGGCATTCCAGGATCGAGTATCAAAAAACCACGGGTGGGGATGCCATTTTAGAGGGGATCTTCACCTGGATCCCGCCGCCAGGCCGGTAGAGCGCTGAGATCAATGTGGTCTGACCTCAGTGGCCGCCCGGGATCGCGCTGCAGGAGCAAGGCCTCTTCTCGTGCTTCTTCCAGCGCCTTGCGGTGAATAAAGTCCGCTAGCTGTACCAGCACACCCAGCCCAATCCCCGCCACACACGCAGCGACCACAAACCAGACCACGCCGTTCATATCGATTATCCTTATCGGTTTTGAGAACTATATTTACAAACAATAGGTTAACTTGTTGCGCCGATGGCGCTAGCCCGGCAAAAACCTACAACACATTGATTGAAAACAAAAAACCACAAAATAGATAATTATCTATCTCATAGATAAAAGTAGATAATTTTCCGTATCTGTTTGAAAAACAAGTATTCATTTTGTTAAACTTCGGAAGCCCCGGATGGCGTGAGATGATTCATCCTTCATCCCTCTTGCTGCTTGGAAATGAAGTCTTCAATTTCATTCCGCCATTGGGTCCAGTTTCTGACGGATTTTGCATGTGATTCGAGGCTTTCGATACTCGCATTAGCCTTTGCAGCCTCCTGCAACAACTGAAGTGCCAAACTCTCGTTGAGATAAGACAAACGATTTCTGAGAATTCCGCGGATATAGTACAGCCGCTGCATGTACGGCTTGTCTTTCTCTTGGCGCCGAATGTTGCAAATGCCACCAACACGACACCAGGCTTCATCAACCGATTCTTTCGTTACAACGCCATTGTGGAAGACAAGGTACTGTTCCCCGGAAATCTTCATGGCCACCAGTATTTCGTCCAGGCCAAAATCGCGTTTCAATTTGCGAAGGCTATTCAAACCACTCTCGTTCAAGCGGTAGCCGTGAACAACATCAGACCAATAAGAAGACAACTCGGAGATCACGTCGTCTTCAAGATTCAGTAGCCCTTTCTGCCACTGGAACATCATTTCTATTTGTTCTTTTCTCTTCTGCAACTCCTCTAACTGCTCCCGCTGCATGTCTATGACGGTGGTATCGGCCGGTGTGCGATCAGACTTTCCAGAGTTACAGTCCTTGCACGAAGTTATGAGATTCTGTAGATCATTGGTGCCGCCCTTCGACGTGGGCTCAATGTGATCAACATCGAGAAGTACGTCGGGAGTTTTTCGTCCACAATATTGGCATGCAAACATGTCTCTTTTGAACACCTCGAAGCGGAGAGTTTTGCTAATAGCCTCATGTGTTCCCATGGTTCGATGGCTAATGTTGAGGTAATGAACGGGCGAGAAGCCGCCCGTCCATCTTGACCGTAATGTTTTGTAAATAGTATGTTTTGTTAAAATTTATTTTTCTCATAAAACCCCGTTGTACGAAATATCTGTCTTATCAATTCCGACGTCAAGACGCACCTCATTTATGAGTTCAAGAGCTAAAATTCTTACCTCAGCCCAGACATATGGTTTTCGGCTGTTAGATATGCACAAGAGGTGATCAATCAGTTTGTCTTGTGCATCCATGACGGTTTGTGGCGCAAACATGGCCATGTACCCGTAAAGGCGAATGCGCTGCTCGTTGAAATTATCAAATTGTCTTGCTGCCTCATCAGGTGGCAAGCGTGAATTATAAAAAGCATCCAAGTTCGCCAACGCTTTTGCCACGAGATCAATAACACCCCTGTAAATGGTTATTTTGTCGCTGTGAACGCGAGCATGAGCATCTTTGATGAGATCTAATTCTCGCTCTGCGGTTTTAATAGATAAATCCAGTTGACTCTGGGCTACAGCAAGTTTCATTTGTAGTTCGTGCGTTTCGTTTCTAAGGATTCGCTCCGCCCACACTTTCCCTAGCCAAGATGCCATCCCTACGACGATGGCACCCGCGGACACCACAGAAAAGAGCGCGGCGCCAATGATTTTTAGGACGTCATCCCAGGGCATATGAACTCCGATTTACCTAATGTGAATTCGGCTATATCAGGAGCGCGGCATAACATGCGCTCATCCTGTCTATCGGCGTAAAATATCAACGTATTAGGCATAAAAATATAGCGCTGAGCGCAGATAGAGATCTTATGCATCATTCTGGCTGTCGGATCTGTCGTTGGAGACCGCTGGCGACTTTGAACTGAACAATGCGTTTAGCCGGGATATCGAGGCTTTCCCCGGTGGCCGGATTGCGTCCGGTGCGTCCAGCCCGTTCCTTGAGGGAGAGTATCCCAGTCCTAGCAATTTGATGCCGTAACCGTCGATCAGGACCTGCGGCATGGTGGCCACAACGGCGTTTACGGTTTCCTGAGCGGTCTGTCGGTTTGGTGCGTTTCGGCCAGATCGGCAACGAAGGCGGTTTTGACTAGTGAACATGATGTTCCTCCGCGCATTTTTGGGCTTCTGCTCGAAAACATAGGCGACACTGGCGCAAAGCGCAATGTGGGCGCTTAACAGCGTGTCACAGTGACTTGCCCGACAAACCGATCCGCGCCGCGATTTCCCGGAGCAGTCCCAGGGCAATGGCGTTTCCCTGCCCCTCGCGAGCCTTCTGGCAGGCGATTGCCAGTTGTTCGATCAGGGCGGTATCGCTGAGCTGTGATTCATCACCCTCGCCCCAGACCGTGCCCCGGTCCCGCGCCCGCTTCCACCGCATCCGTTCCGCACTGGTCGTTGCCATGGAATCCTCTCCCCGTAATCGTCACAGTGACAAACAATAAGGCAGATCCACCCTTCCGTCAAACAATGCAGCGTGCCCCCCCTCCCGCAGAAGCCACCGTAAAGGCCTCAAATTTGCCCTACGGCGCACGCAAAGGACTCTGGCTAGGGAAATCTATCTCACGGCATCAAAAATCGATTCTGGGCCATTTCTCGATACCCCTCCCTGGTTGAATGAAAATAAAGGGGGAGCCGATGCCGCAGGCAGTGGGGGACAGCGTCCCCAGAGGGGGTCGATCCGGCGAGCCGAAGGCTCGGACAGGGGGAGCGGCAGGCTCCCCGCCGGGAAGGTTTGCGCCCGGCGCCGTAGGCGGCAAGTGGGCGCTCCTTTTTTCTTCCGCTGTTGGGTTTTCCACCGCCGGAGGCGTTAAAAGCTTTTCTTAAAGTTAAAAAACGCGCGCGCGCGTTACGTTTTTGCAAGCCAGTGCCATTATTGAGTTTTCGGTGGGTTCCGGTGGGTGAAACACCGTGCCTTCGGTGGGCGAAACACCGTGCCCATCCACAGGAAAAGGTGGGTGAAACACCGTGCCCATCCACAGGCACACCCCTTTTGAGTGGGTGAAACACCGTGCCTTCGGTGGGTGAAATCACGACAGTTCGGTGGCGGTGGGTGAAACACCGATAGAGGGCGTGTACACGCCTCCGAATGACCGGCATCATGACCGGCCGACAATACCTGCCAGCAACTTCTTGGCGTCTCTGGTGTGGAAGGTCACGGTGTCGTTATCGTTGAGGACAAGGCGGTACTCGGGCAGGCTGTTGTCGGCCTCGATGGCACGCACGGCCCGCCGAAACTCCTTGAGGGTGGATTTGCTACCGGCCTTGGCCTGTAGCAGCTCAAGGCCGATCTTCCATTGCGCTTGGTGGCCGCAGTGCTTGCGGGCTAGCTCGTAGAGCCGCCGCGCCATGGGCTTGCGTAGCCGGAAATAGTCTGGGTGGATGGACAGGATCTCATACGCCTGGATGGCGTTGTAAAGCCATTCGGAGAGAGTCACGTCAACGGCGATCATGCGCTCATCGCCTTGCGACTTCTCCACGATCCTGACGCGCTCAAGGATGCCGAAGTTATCTGTCACGCGCTGGCCGCCCGTCCTGATGTCTGTCTTGATGCGCGTGCCCGCCAGACGGTCAAATGACTCTTGCAAGCGGCGATAGTCGTCGCCGCCAACCCCTCGATTGGTAGTCACCAAGTAGTCGTAGACCGTGAAGCGCACAGTGCGGTTTTTCGCGTCATCGCGGCCACGGTTCAGTCCTTCGGTCATCTGTGATACCACATAGATCAACACGTCCTTGTCGTGCTGCGTGGCGCGGCCGAGCACGGACGGCATAACCCGCACGGACTTGTTACCGTCGCGGCTCGTCCATTCCCAAATACTCAAGTCTGGCTTGGTCGCCAGAGTGAAGATCGGCGCCTCCATGCTCGCGCCATCATCCTTCAAGGCGTAGTCGAACAGGTCGGCCAGGAAGAAATCGCGGTTCGGATGGCGAATCTTGACCAGCCCGCCCATTGCATGGTTATCGGTCGTCGGCGCGGCAG
>Ga0307375_10004186_pt1 | contig 13910 bp, 10 predicted proteins | sample TR1MG_FD_202531 | JGI IMG/M metagenome (GOLD analysis project Ga0307375, IMG submission 202531) | Soil microbial communities from Risofladan, Vaasa, Finland - TR-1 | ecosystem: Environmental > Terrestrial > Soil > Coastal area > Acid sulfate soil | place: Finland: Risofladan, Vaasa | collected...
ACCGGCATCACCTTCAAGGAACTCGGCGACGGCACCCGCTGGATGATCGCGAGCCATCTCGGCTGGGACATGAACCAGCGCATCCTCGGCACCATCCCCGCCAACTTCCAGGGCTACTTCCTCGACAACACCACCTGGGTCACCGACGCCCACTTCATGGCCATCCCCAAGGGTCTCGACAAGGATAGGCTCGCCGTCACCATCGAACTCATGAAATGGCTCCTCACTCCGGCCCAGCAGGCCGTCACCTACGACGACGGCTACTTCTATCCGGGTCCCGCCATCAAGGGTGTGCCCATCAGCATGGCCCCCGCCCACAGCCAGCAGGTGGTCACGGCCGCCATGCGACCCGCCTACGACAAGGCGATGAACGATCTTCCCAATACCCCACAGCTCGATTCCGCCGCCCTCGTAAAGGCGATGGACATGTGGGACGACCTCGTCGGAGCCAAGATCAAGAAATAAGGGCAGGTCCCTTTCACAGCCACCGGGCGGGTCCGCATCGCGCGGCCCGCCCGTTTTTCATACCACCAGAAAGGACGCGGACGGCCGCGAAGTGACGACGGGCCGCGACGAGGGAGCCTGATGAAGGACTTCAAGAAAATATCGGTGAGGCGCATGACCAAGCGCTTCGGCGACAAGACCGCAGTGCATGATTTCTCGCTCGAGTTCGGCAAGGGCGAATTCGTCACTTTCCTCGGCCCCTCGGGTTGCGGCAAGTCCACCGCCCTCAATTGCATCACCGGCCTCATACCGATCACGAGCGGCGAGATATGGATCGACGACGAGTGCATCGACGACTCCAAAAGCCAGGTACCGCCCGAAAAACGCGAGTTCGGCATGGTCTTCCAGAACTACGCGCTCTTCCCCCATCTGACGGTCGCCGAGAACGTGGCCTTCGGTCTCAAGCTCAGGAAGATCCGCGGCGCGGAATTGGCCAAGCGCGTGGACGACGCCCTCCGGCTCGTCCACCTCGAGGGCTATGCCTCGAAATTCCCGGCGCAGATGTCCGGCGGCGAGCAGCAGCGGGTCGCCATAGCGCGCTGCATCGTCCTCGAGCCCCGCCTCCTCCTCCTCGACGAGCCCCTCTCCAACCTCGACGCCAAGCTCCGCATCGAGTTGCGCTACGAGCTCAAGGCCCTCCACGAGCGGCTCAAGGTCACGACGATCTACGTCACCCACGACCAGACCGAGGCCCTCGCCCTATCCGACCGCATTGTCGTGCTGCGGGCCGGGAAGATCCAGCAGGTAGGCAGTCCGGAGCAGGTCTACGCCGATCCCGCCAACATCTTCGTGGCCGACTTCATGGGCTACCGGAACCGATGGCCCGCCAAGATCCAGTCGATCGAGGAAAGAAGCGATACCCTCGTCGTCCGCTTCGGCTCGGCCGGCGCGAGTCTCGAGGCCCATCTCTCCTATCCCGCCGCCGACCCGCGTCGCGCCGCCCTCCAGGCAGCCTTCGCCTCCGGCAGCCCCGTCATCACCGCCGTGCGCCCCGAGGACATCGGCATGGACGACAAGGCCGGCAACGGCATTCGCTGTCATGCGGACATCGTCGAGTACCAGGGCAACGCGAGCCAGGTGAGCGCGACGGGAGCGGATGGGATCCGCATCGACTTCCGTAGCTCGCCGAAGGTCTCCGAGGGAGAGGCACTTTCCATATTCGTAGCGCCCGGGAAGATACTCCTCTTCCCCGCCGACAACCTCGACCCGAAGCAGGGGGGCAGCCCATGAAGGGCGCCTCAAGGAGAGGCCTCGGGTTCCTTCTCGCTCCGGCCATCGTCTTCGTGATCCTTCTCTTCGTCTACCCCTTCGCCTACGGCCTCTTCCTGAGCCTCACGAAGGAGGACGGAAGTTTCACACTCTCCAACTACCTCAATTTCTTCGCGAGCGCCCGCGACTTCAGGACCATATGGGTGACGCTCCAAATATCGGTGCCGGTGACCTTCATCAACGTCGCCCTCGCGGTGCCCTTCGCCTACTACATGAGGCGCGGCCTCAAGGGCGAGAAGATCATCACCTTTTTCCTCATAATACCGATCACCCTCGGGACGGTCCTCGTCTCCGAGGGCATGCTCACCTTCATGGGCCCCAAGGGCTGGCTCAACCAGCTCCTCCTCTTCCTCCACATCGTCAAGGAACCCTTCCGCTTCACGCACAACTATCTGGGCGTCGTCATTTCGCTGGGCCTCCAGGGTTTCCCCTACGCCTTCCTCATGCTCCTCGGCTACGTCTCGGGCATCAACCCGGATCTCGAAAAGGCCAGCCAGATGCTCGGCGCCAACAAGCTCCAGACCTTCTGGAAGGTTCTCTTCCCCCTCATGGTGCCGGGGATAGCCATCGCCTTCAGTCTCAACTTCGTCATGGCCTTCTCGGTCTTCCCCTCGGCGGTCCTCCTCGGCGAGCCCTCGGGGCCGACGAGGGTCATTTCGATCGCGGCCTATCAGTGGGCCTTCGAGAAATTCAACTTCAACGCCGCCTCCGCGATCTCGATGATCATGGCGGCCATCGAGCTCCTCGTCATCTCGCTCATCCTCGTCTGGCGGGCGCGGATGTACAAGGGTGCCTCGATCGTCGGAAAGGGGTGATCGCCATGCGCAAGATCAAGCTTTCGACAGTGCTCTTCGTCGCCGCGATGGCGATCTACGTCTTCAACGTCCTCGGCATCCTCGGTACGGTCGTGCTCAACTCGACCTCGAAGGGCTGGTTCTCGGGCGTCTTCCCGACTCACTTCACGACGGAGTGGTACGCTTACGCCGCCAACGACCACGACATCCCCAACCTCCTCGCGGTCACCTTCACCGTCGTGCTGGCCGACGTCCTCATCGCCCTCCTCATCGCCTTTCCGGCCGCATACGCCCTCGCGCGGCACGAGTTCAGGGGCAAGGGCCTCCTCACCTCCCTCTTCCTCCTTCCGATGATCGTGCCCCCCATGGCCTATGGCATACCCCTCGCCATGCTCGCCTACAAGGTGCATGTCGCGGCCCGCGTGTCCGGCGTCATCCTCGTCAACCTCGTTCCGATCGTGCCCTTCATGATCCTCGTCCTCATGCCCTTCATCGAACAGGTGGGGAGCAACCTCGAGTCGGCGGCCAAGATGCTCGGGGCCAAACGTCTCACCATCTTCCGCCGCATCCTGATACCACTTACGATTCCGGGCATCCTCACGGCAGGCATACTCTCCCTCGTCAAGGCCATATCGATGTTCGAGCTCACCTACCTCGTCGCGGGAGGCAAGAGCCAAACCATCGTCGTCGCCCTCTACGCCGACGCCTACGCCGCGGGGGCGAGACCGCCCCAGGCCGTCGACGCCCTCGCCGTCATCTACTTCCTCATCGCCATGGTCTGCCTCGTGATCGCCCTCCGCTTCGTGAGTCCGACGCAGATGGTATTCAAGCTCAAGTGAGCGACGCTTCGCCGCGGCCCGGCGCGGGGACCGGGGACTACCTCGATCCCCGCGCCCTCGCGGCGGCCTGGCTCGCGCGTCTGCCCCGGTCGGAGACGGGCTACGCGGAAGCCTTCGATCCCTCCTGGCGCGAGATAGGCGAGGGGGAGCGCACGATGCTCTGCCAGTCCCGCCTCGCCTATGTCTTCGTCCACGCGGGCATCCTCGGAGTCGTCGGGGCGGCCGAGGCGGGCTCCGAGGCCATCGAGAGAATGGACAGGCATTTCTGGAACGAAGGCGCGAGGGGTTGGATTCGTTCCATCGGGACCGACGGCCGGCCGGCAGATACACGAATCGACAGTTACGATCAGGCCTTCGGCCTCCTCGCCCTCGCCTGGGCCTATCGAGCCACGAGGAAGGCCTCCCTGCGAGAAAAGGCCCTCGCGGCCCTCGCGGGCCTGGACGAGGCCTCGCGCGAGCTCAAGCTCGAAGGCTACCCCGAATGGCGACCCTCGGAGGGCGGCGGAGCCTGGCCCGATAGCCTGGTGCCCCGACGCCAAAATCCCCACATGCACCTCCTCGAGGCCTTTCTCGCCTGGACCGAGGCCGACCCCGCCGGTCCCTGGCTCGCCAAGGCCGAGGCCATGGTCGAGCTCGCCCATCGGCGCTTCATCGATCCCGGGGACGGCATCCTCGGCGAATTCTTCGACCAGGGCCTCTCGCCCCTTCCAGGAGCTCCGGGACGGCATCGCGAGCCGGGCCATCAATTCGAATGGGTTTGGCTCCTCAGGCGTTGGTGGGAAGCCAGCGGAGACGAAGGCGCCTTCGCCACCGCCTCGAGGCTCTATCGCTTCGCCTGCGACAATGGACGCGACCTCGACGGCCTCTCCTTCGATGTAGTCGACCCCGAGGGGAAGATAGTGGCCGACAGCAAGCTCCTCTGGCCGCAGACGGAGATGATCAAGGCCCATGCCGCATGGTACGAATGGGGCAGGGCCGACGCTGACCGGCTTGCCGCGCGAAGGGCCGCCCTCGAGGCCATCGACCGGATCCGCGATGACTACCTCCTCCCCGGCGAGGCGCTCTGGCATAGCCAGCTGGGGCGCGACCGTGCGCCCCTCCCGATGCCGACCCTCTCGCGCCTTCTCTACCATCTCTTCCTCTCCCTCGTGGAGGCCGAACGCGTCTTCGGCCCCCGCGGCGCCTGACTCAGCGCAGGAGCCGCGCCACCATGTCATCGGAGGGGATCACGGGCCTTCCGCCCGACACGATGGCCGTCACCACCCTCGCGCTCGAGGCGACATGGCCGTTCGACTTCTTCACGATGTCCTGGCGGAAGACCAGCCTGAGCCTTCCCTCGCGCTCCACGACGACGCTCACGGCGCATCCGTCGCCCGAGCGGAGCGACTCGCGGTAGTCGACTTCGATCCGGAAGACGATCGCGTCGAGGCCCTCTTCGTGCATCGCCACGAAGTCGACGCCGCGGGACCGGAGAAAGCTATGCCGCGCGTGTTCATAATAATGCAGATAATTAGCGTTGTTGACGATTCCCTGGGCGTCGAGCTCGCTGTCCCGAACCTCGATATCGATGAAGAAGGGCCGACCGGCCCTCGCGCCTTCGACCGCGGCGGCCCCCGCCTCCCCGGCGGACTCCTTCGCGCCACCCTCAGAGATCATATACTTCCCCGTACTTCACCACCTGCACCTCCTTCACCCCCTTCTCGCGGAGGAAGGCCGCCTGGTGGGCGATGGCCGCGGGTTCGCCGTGGACGAGGAAGATCTTCTTGAGCCGCGACAGGTCGAGGCCCGAAAGCCAGTCCCAGACCTCCGAATAATCCGCATGGGCTGAGAAAGCGTTGATCTCCTCGACCCGCGCGTTGACCCGGAATATGTCGCCATGGATGCGCACCTCCTTTTCGCGGTCCCTGATGCGGCGACCGAGGGTGTGCTCGGCCATGAAGCCGACGATGAGGATGGTGTTGTTGGGGTCGGAGATGGTGTGGATGAGGTGATGCTGGATACGCCCCGCCTCGCACATGCCATCCGCGGAGATGATGATGGCCGGTCCCTCGAGGTCGTTGAGGCGCTTGGAATCCTCGACGCTCTGGCTGAAATGGAGGCTGTTGAAGCCGAAGGGATTCTGATGGTGCTTGATGAAGGCCTCGTGGGTTTCGCGGCCGTAGCATTCGGGATGGATCTGGAAGATGGAGGTCGCGTTGATGGCCATGGGGGAATCGACGAAGATGGGGATCTCGGGAATCCGCTTGGCGTCGACCAGTACGTGGAAATAATAGACGAGCTCCTGCGTCCTTTCGATCGCGAAGGCAGGAATGACGATCTTGCCGCCGCGCTTGGCCGTTTCGTTGACGATGTCGGCCAGGCTGTCGAGGGCCGCGGTCTGGGACTCGTGGAGGCGATCGCCATAGGTCGATTCGATGACGAGATAATCGCAGGGAGGCACGGGCTCGGGATCGGCGATGATGGGCTTGCCCTTTCGACCGAGGTCGCCCGTGAAGCCGATGGTGATCTCGCGGCCCGATCGATCCCTGGCATGCATGTAGGCGATGGCGGAGCCGAGGATGTGCCCCGCGTCGAAGAGCTCGATCTTCATCCCGTCGCCGATGGGCATGGGCCGGTGATAGGACACGGTGACGAACTGCCCCTCCACGGCGACGACGTCGTCCTCGTCATAGAGGGGCTTCCATTCGAATTTCTGTCCCTTCTTCGCCGCCTGCTTGCCCAGGTACTCCGCGTCGCGGGCCTGGATGGCGGCCGAGTCCATCATCACGAGGCCCGCGAGGTCGCGGGTCGCCGGCGTCGCGTAAACGTTCCCCCTGTAGCCCCGTTTCGCGAGGAGGGGCAGCATGCCGCAATGATCGAAGTGCGCGTGGGTGAGTACCACCGAGGCTATGCTCTCGGGGTCCTTCACGAGGGCGCGGTTCTTCTTTTCCGCCTCCTCGCGCCTGCCCTGGAAGGCTCCGCAGTCGATCAGGCAACGCGAGCCGTCGACCGAAATGATGTGCTTGGAGCCCGTGACTTCGCCGGCCCCGCCCTCGGAATGCAATCGTATGCTCATGGAGGCAATCCTAATCGAGGGGAGGCCGGGACGCAAACCCGAAGGGTGGGTGGAGGCCCGACGCCAGCGATGGACAGGCTTCCCCTCCTGCTGTAGATTGGCGTGGCGGCCCTCGCACAACGTGCGGAGGCCCCCCCTCGGGCGGCGCCATGCCGATAAACGGCGCCATCACATTTCCCGCCAGGGCGCGATGCGCGATGCGATGGAGCGAAGATTTTATAAGCACACGATGAAAAACAGCCCACGAATGGGACCCTCCGCGAGGAGGGCTCCGAGACCACAGACGGGCAGCTCCCCGGCATGGATGGACAGACGGATTGGCGCTCTTGGCGCAAGAAAGGCGCTTAGAGAGAGTCAGTCGCGTTTCCGCCGAGTCATCGAGGACGCGGCGATGCCCATCATGATCCACGCCGACGACCGGAGCATAGAACTCGTCAATCGAGCCTGGAGCGATCTCACGGGCTACAGCGCCGAATGCCTTCGCAACACGGTAGACTGGGCCCGCCTGGCATATGGCGAGCACGCCCAAAAGTACCTCGACGAGGCCAAACGACTCTTCACTTTAGCGGGCAGGGACGAGCCTCAAGAGCGCAAGATAAGGACCAAGGACGGTAGGGTCCTCGTCTGGATGGTCAGCTCAGCCATCCTCGATCGGCGCAGGGAAGGGAAGAAAACGATCATCACGACCGCCGTGGACATCACCGAGCGAGTCGCCGCGGAGCGCGAGGTCTTGCGGCAACAGCGTCTTCTCGTCCAGTCCGAGAAAATGGCCGCCCTCGGCGTCCTCGTGGCAGGCGTGGCCCACGAGATCAACAATCCCAACCACGCGGTGCGGATGGGCGCCACCCTGATCTCACGCATATGGAATTCGCTCCTCCCCATCCTCGACGAGGCCTTGGCCGGCGAACATGACAGCCTCGTCGGGGGCATCGAATACGGCGAGCTGAGGAAGCGGATGCCATCGCTTCTCAAGAGCATGACCGAGGCTTCCGGCCATATCGACAGCATCGTCCGCAGCCTCACGGACTATTCGCGAGCCGACGAAGGCGAGGCCATGGAGGAGATCGATATCGGAAAGGTGGTCAAGGCCTCGGTGGATCTTCTGCGCGGATACATCGAGCGCCTCGCCCCCGGATTCCGCCTCGAGCTCGCCCCCTCCCTGCCGACCGTACGGGCCGGTTTTCACGGTCTCGAACAGGTGCTGGTCAACCTCATCCAGAACGCCTGTCAGGCCCTCGACGATCCGGCGAAGGAGATAGTCGTCAGCAGTTCCTTCGAGGAGGCGTCCGGGCGGGTGAGGCTCGTCGTTCGCGACGAGGGGAGGGGGATGAGCAGGGAAGTGCTCGAGCATATCCGCGATCCCTTCTTCACCACCAAGGGGGGCCGGGAGGGCCTTGGACTCGGCATCACCATTTCTGCCGAGATCGTGGAGAAATTCGGCGGCAGCCTCGAGTTCGACTCCGCGCCCGGCATGGGCACCAGCGCCATCCTCGAATTGCCCATGGCGTCCGGCGCAGGAGAATCGGTGGCATGAGCGAGAGACCCTACCCCGCCTTCCCGATCGCGATCGTCGACGACGAGGAATACACCCTGGTCTGCGTCGAGGATCTCCTCCGGGCGGAGGGGATCACCAATGTCCTTCCCGTCAGGGATCCGAAGGCCCTGCCCGCCCTCATCGAGGAGTCGTCCATCGGCCTCGTCCTCCTCGATCTGGCTTTGCCCGGCATGGATGGGAGGGAGCTGCTGGCCCTCATCCGCAGGGACCATCCCCAGGTCGCCGTGATCGTCATAACCGGCAACAGGGACATAGAACGCGCCGTCGAGTGCATGAGGCTTGGCGCCTCGGACTATCTGACCAAGCCCGTCGACGGGGCGAGGATGGTGATATCGCTCAGGCATCTCATCGAGATGCAGGAGCTTGTCAACGAGAACCTCGACATGCGCGATCGCCTTCTCTCCCCACGCCGGGAACGGTCCGCGGCCTTCGGTGCGATCACCACGGCCGGGCAGACCATGGGCCCCATCCTCGACTACGCCGAAATGATAGCACCCAGTTCGCATCCCGTGCTGATAACGGGCGAAACCGGTGTCGGCAAGGAGCTATTCGCCAAGGCCATCCACGATCAGAGCGGCCGCGAAGGGGACTTCGTAGCGGTGAACGTCGCGGGCCTCGACGACGCCTTCTTTTCCGACCTCCTGTTCGGCCACCGGGCGGGAGCCTACACCGGTTCGCAGGGCGGCCTCGAGGGCCTCATCGAACGCGCGAACAACGGCAGTCTCTTTCTCGACGAGATAGGCGACCTTTCCCACTCCTCGCAGGTCAAGCTGCTTCGCGTCATCGAGTCGGGGGAGTACTACCCCCTCGGATCGGACCTCCTCAAGCGGAGCAAGGCCAGGATCATCGTCGCCACGAATCGCGATCTCCGCAAGGCCCTCGAATCGGGAGAGTTCAGGAAGGATCTCTTTTTCCGCCTCAACGGCCACCGCCTCCACATCCCGCCCCTGCGGGAGAGGAAGGAAGACATACCCTTTCTCGTGGAGCGTTTTTTCGCCGAATCCGCCGTGGAGCTTTCGAAAAAGTTCCCGAGCCTCCCTCCCGAACTCTCCGGCCTCCTTCGTTCCCACGATTTCCCCGGGAACGTGCGCGAGCTCCGGGCGATGATCTTCGATGCGGTCAATTGCCACAAAGGAGGAGTGCTGTCCCTTCGAAGCTTCAAAGAAGCCATCGACGAAAAACGGAGGACGGCGGTCGCGACTCCGGCCGGCATGGCCTTCCCCTGCCCCCTGCCCACTCTCAAGGAGCTTTCCGGGCTCCTCTTTGACGAGGCGCTCAGGCGGGCGGATGGCAATCAGAGTCTGGCGGCCCGTCTCCTCGGCATCAGTCCCCAGGCCGTCAGCAAACGCCTCAAAGCCAAACAGACGAAGGCCGACAACCTGGGTTGATACCTCAACCTCCCTACGCCAGCGCAAGTCGCTTCGCCGCCATCAATAAGCTTGCATTGGCTCAAGACCTTCAACCCCGATTGCAGCCCCGCGCTTGTCGATGGGCCTCCTCCACGGTGCCGAAGGCTTTATCCTGCATGCACTTCCCCGGCTTTCTCAGCCTTGGCATGAAGATTGCTAAAAGGGTTGCGGGATTCGATCGGAACCTTGCCGAGACCTCGAAGCCGGCTGCAGGAGGATACGCATGAAAATAGGAATGAAGTTAATCATCGGATTTCTCGGAGTGGCGATCATCGCCTTTGGCGTGGGATTGTTCGGCGTCACCAGTCTTGCCCAGATATCCGCGCGTGGCATGCGGGCCTTCACCTATGATACGGCACCGCTCGGCAATCTTTCACGCATGACCGATTCGATGCTGAACGCCTTCATGGCCATGAAGGACATGGCCCAATTCAAGGGCGACCAGGGAAGCGCCGCGAGGAATTCGATAGCCGGGTTCAGGGCCACCTTCGACAAGAACGCGGCGATCTACAAGCAAAGCATAACGGATTCCGGGGATCAGCAGAATTTCGACAGCCTCATGGCCAAATGGAAGACCCTCAACGACCTGAGCGACAGGCTGGTCGTTTTCGACGCGGCGAACAAGGACTCCGAAGAACAGACCTTGATAGCTGCGGAGGGGGAGAAGGATGGCACGGCGGTGGAGGGAACGATCAGGGCCATGGTCGACGCCAACCTCGCGTCAGCGAAGACCCGCTCGGACAAGAACCTCGTCTTGGCCGCGGAAGCGAGACTCACCATGCTCCTGGTGCTGGGCCTCGAAACCATCGTCTCCATCCTCGTCGGACTCCTCCTCTCCCGCTCGATCACCAGACCCCTCGGCCAGGCCGTCGATCTGGCGGGAAGGATAGCGAAGGGCGATCTCCGGACGGATATCGACGAGAGGCACCAGACACGGAAGGACGAGGTGGGAGTCCTCGCCGGGGCCCTCACCGAAATGGTGACGAGCCTCAGGGACATCGTCATCTCCGTCACCACCTCGGCCGACAACGTGAGCATCGGCAGTCAGGGCATCAGTTCGACGGCCCAGCAGCTTTCGCAGGGAGCCACCGAGCAGGCCTCCTCGGCCGAGGAGGTCAGCGCCTCGGTGGAGGAGATGGCGGCCACGATCAAGCAGAACGCGGACAATTCCCAGGCCGCCGAGGGAATCGCCCGGAAAAGTTCGGGCGACGCCAAGAAGGGCGGCAATTCCGTCGTCGAGACGGTGAGCGCCATGAAGGACATCGCTGGACGGATCGGCATCATCGAGGAGATAGCGAGGCAGACCAACCTCCTCGCCCTCAACGCGGCCATCGAGGCCGCGCGCGCGGGCGAGGCGGGGAAGGGCTTCGCCGTCGTCGCCAGCGAGGTGCGAAAGCTCGCCGAACGCTCGCAGAGCGCCTCCAAAGATATCTCCGAGCTATCGGGTAAGAGCGTTTCGGTCGCCGAGGAGGCGGGTGCCCTCATACAGTCGGTCGTTCCCGACATCCAGAAGACCGCCGAAGTCGTACAGGAAATCTCCTCGGCAAGCAAGGAGCAAAGCACGGGCGTCGAGCAGATCGGCAAGGCCGTCGCCCAGCTCGATTCCGTGATTCAGCAGAACGCGGCGGCTTCGGAAGAACTTGCCTCTATGGCGGAAGAGCTCAACAGCCAGGCCACCCAGCTAGCCCGGACCCTGGCCTACTTCAAGCTGCCTTCCGAAATGAACGCCCATGAGGCCGGCTCGAGCGCCGGCACCACCTTGGCCCGGCATGAGGTGAGGGTCGCCCACGCCGCCAATGCCTCGGGCAGACTCGCCATCACCGCCTCCTCCGCGCAAGGAGGCTCAAAGGCCCATGGCGGCGAAAGGCCGGCGAGACAGCTGGCCAAGGCCGCCATCACTCCAGTCGGCAGCATTGCCGACTCGGATTTCGAATCATTCTGAAGGACCTCCGCAATGCAGTACCTGAGCTTTCGATTAAATGGCGTCAGGTACGCCGTGGATGTCACCATCGTCGAGACCGTCGTCGAGGACAATGAGACGACGGCGGTCCCGAGCCCCGTGGAATACATGAAGGGAGTGATGGATCTCCGCGACCAGGTGATACCCGTCATCAACCTGCGCAAGAAGTTCGGTCTGGAGGACAGCCTCGGCAAGCACCGGGCGAGCATCATCGTCGCCAGGGTCGATGGCGGAGGAGGGAAGACCCTGATGGTGGGAGCCCTCGTCGACGAGGTATCCGCCGTGGTGGATATCGATGAGACGAGCATCGAGGCTGCGCGATCCGAAGGAGCCGCGCTCTGGGAACGCTACGAGGGCCAGGCCTGCCGCCATGGTTTCGGTCCTGCCCTCAAATCCCGAAGCGCAGCACGAAGGAGCTGCCCGCCCCCGTGTCCAGCTCCAAGCTCCCTCTCAGCTCCTTCTCCACGAGGAGTCTGATGAGGGTCATGCCCATCGTCGACGAGCTTCCGGGCAGACGAGGATCGACGCCTATCCCGTCGTCGGAGACCAGGAGCCGCGCCTGGCCTTGGTCGACCTCGAGCGCGACTCTAATCGTGCCGCTGCGGCCGCCGGGAAAGGCGTACTTCGCGGCGTTCGTGAAAAGCTCGTTCACGATGAGGCCGAGGGCGATGGCGCGTTTGGTGTCCAGCATCAGGGTCCCGGTCTCGACGAGGAGACGAACCCGCGACTGCCCCGCGAAGAAGGCGGCGAAGATCGACCTCGCGAGGCCCTCGAGGTAGACCCCGAAATCGAGCGAATCGACGCTTTCCGCCAGGTAGAGCCTCTCGTAGATCGCCGACATCGAATTGATGCGCGAACGCGTATCGTCGAGAACGTCGATGGCCCTCTGCTCCCTCAGTTCGCCCATGGCGATGCTAAGGAGGCTCGAGACGATGCCGAGGCTGTTCTTCACCCGGTGTTGGAGCTCCTTCATCAGGACCTCCTTGTTCCGGACGAGCTGGTTGAGGGCCTCGTTCGCCCGGAGCTCCTCGGTGATGTCCCTGAAGATCACCGTCGCGCCGGAGTATTCCCCGGTCGACCTGCCCAGCGGCGCGGCGTTGACCCTGAGCCATCTCCACTGGCCGTCTCGGCGTCTGACCCGCAGCGTGTAGTCCGAGGATTCGCCCTGGGCCCGTTTCGCGTTCTCCGCCTCGATGATCGCCCTGCCCTCGTCGTCGAGGTAGCTCAGGAAACAAGTCCCGAGCAGCTCCCCCGGACCGACGCCGAGGACCCTCTCGCAGGAAGGATTGGCCATCCTGAAGACTTCCTTGTCGTCCACGTAACAGAAACCCACGCCGATCGAGTTGAGGAGGTCGGAGTAGCGTCTGTTCGCCTCCCGGAGTTCACCCTCCCGGCCTCGGGCCTCCGTGATGTCCACGATGTGCGAAATCAGGAAATTGGCGCCGTCGGCGTTCCGCACGAAGGCCGTGCTGACTTCCGTCCAGATGGCCCTGCCGTCCCGGTGGAGGTAGCGCTTCATGATGTGGCCGGTTCCGGAGCCCGCCGCGACGAGGCCGTCCAAGGACGCCTTGCTCATCGCGCGGTCGTCGGGGTGGGTGAGCTCCGCGAAATCCATCGCGTTTATCTCGGTCATCGAAAGCCCGAGCATGGCGCAGAAGGCGCGATTGACCATGCGGAGCTGGTTGTCGAGGGTGGTGAGGACGATGCCGATGGGCGAATTCTCGAAGGCAAGCCTGAATTTACGCTCGCTCTCGTCGCGGTCCCTCTCGAGACTCTTCAGCTCGCTGACGTCCTTCGTGATCGAAATCACGCAGGCCTCGCCCTCGACCTCGATGAGGCGTGCCGACATCAGCCCCGTGATGACAGCGCCGTCCTTGCGCCGGAATTCGGCCTCGAGATTCAGGACCTCCCCGCCTCGCCGAAGGCCTTGGACGAGCCGAGCCCTGTCCTCGGCGCGCGCCCAGACCCCGAGATCGCCGGGGAGGGAGGAGCGACCGAGAACATCGGCCTTGGCGTAGCCGGTCATGTTGGTGAAACCCTGATTGACGTCCACATAGACGCCGTCGGACAGGCGATTGATATTGATCGAATCGGGATTGAGGTAAAAGGCCTTGGCGAATTTCTCCTCGGACAGGGTGAGCCTTTCGTTCGCGCCGCGAAGCGAATCGAGACTCGCGTGGAGCTCCTTCGCGATCCTCTCGTGCTCCCCGCTCAGGGCAACGAGTCGCCTCTCCGCGTCGAGGAGTCCCCTTCCCAGTTCGCCCTCCACGAGAAGAAAGTCGCTCGAGCCCTGGTTCCGATCGACGACCGCCTCCACCTCCCCGAGTTCCGAGGCGAGCAGCACGCGATAGCCGGCATCCTGGAGCCGCGCCCTCGTGATCGCGGCGGCCTCAAGATCGGTCTCGACGAGGAGTATGCTCCTACGCTCATCCACCGGGCTTCCTCCCGAAACGAGCAGCTCGTCCTTACGGCGAGCGCCGAAGAGTCGACAGGGCCCCATGCCAGGGCATCGCTCAATCGGCGCA
>Ga0307375_10004187_pt1 | contig 13908 bp, 13 predicted proteins | sample TR1MG_FD_202531 | JGI IMG/M metagenome (GOLD analysis project Ga0307375, IMG submission 202531) | Soil microbial communities from Risofladan, Vaasa, Finland - TR-1 | ecosystem: Environmental > Terrestrial > Soil > Coastal area > Acid sulfate soil | place: Finland: Risofladan, Vaasa | collected...
TGTAGCGATCGAACATATCGTCGATTTCACGCAGCGGTTCCCATTTAATAAGTGCCATGATATTGCTCCTCAGTTATGCGGGACTCGTTTACCTTATTGGATAGCCCGCGTTCCATCCAGTAAGGATTTCATTTTTGAGCTCACGCATCATTCAGACGGCTTAAGGGCCGCCGAACCAATGTCGCCCAACTTTTTCACCGGCAACACAGAACACGAAAAAACAGTCACTTAACCACTTCACTGCAATCTATACCCGTTCATACGGCCACACAACCCGACCTGTGATTCCGAGCAACCAAACAACAGGGGAAAACGCCCGTGCTGCAGCAGAGCAACAACAATAGACGATACCCCCAAGCTACCCACCCCCCTTCCCCTGTGGCAGAATGCGCATAAAAGGAGCATTCATGACCCACACCGATAGCCACAACAGCACCTACCCCCTCAACATCAATGGGGTGCAGCGCCATCTCCCCCTCTTCAAAGTGCAGCCGGACCTGGCCATCGCCGTCCTCAACATCCTCGGCGATACGGAACTGACTGAGGCCGCGGCCCACGCGCTGAACGGGCGCATGGCGGAACTCTCTTACGATGTGATCGTCACCGCCGAGGCCAAGAGTATCCCCCTCGCCTACGCTCTGTCGGTGCATAGTGGGCGTCCCTATATCGTCCTGCGCAAGAACTACAAGTCCTACATGGGCGAGGCTTTGTCCACCGAAACCCTGTCCATCACTACGGGCAAGCCTCAGACCCTGTATCTGGATGCCAAAGATCGCGCGGTGATCAACGGTAAGCTGGTGGTGCTGGTGGATGACGTGGTGAGCACCGGCTCCACCCTGGCGGCCATGCGCGCCCTCATGGCAGAGGCTGAGGCGGAGATTGCCGCCGTCGCCGCCATCTGCACCGAAGGCGATGCGGCACAATGGTCTGAGGTGATCGCCCTGGCGCACCTGCCCATCTTTCCCCTCTCCGCGTAAGGACCGGCCCATGCCCACCGCACCTATTCATGTCCTGACGGCGCGCCAGCGCTGCGATCTGGAACTTTTACTGACCGGCGCTTTTGCTCCGCTGGAGGGTTACCTGGATGCAGCGGACTGGCAGTCCGTACTACAGGATATGCGTCTGAGTAATGGCGCGCTCTGGCCCATCCCCGTGGTGCTCGACGTCAGCGAGGCGCTCGGCCAATCTTTGGCGGCAGGAGACACTTTGCGCCTGGAGCGCAGTGATGGCACCCCCCTCGGCTCCGTTGCCGTCAGCGCCTGCTATCATCCAGATAAGTTGCTGGAAGCCGCGGCGGTTTATGGAACGACCGACCCCAGCCATCCGGGTGTGGCCGAGTTGCTGGCGCGCGGCCCTTACTACGTGGCGGGGCGCGTGTCGGCCTGGGATGCAGACACGCTGACCCGCGCCGCCGCCGTCGAATTTCCGCCCGAGTATCAGACCCCGGCCATGCTACAACAGCACTGGAGCGGGGCGCATCCGGTAGTCGCCTTTCAGACCCGCAACCCCCTGCATCACGCCCACATCGCCGTGACCCAGGCGGGACTGGAACAGGCCGGGGCAGGTGCGCGGCTACTGCTGCACCCGGCTATCGGCCCTACCAAGCCCGGCGATGTGGAGGCGTCCTACCGTATGCGCGTGTATCGTGCGGTGCTGAGCCATTATCCCCAGGCGACCGCCCTGCTCTCGCCCCTGCCCCTGGCCATGCGCATGGCCGGGCCACGGGAGGCACTGTGGCACGCACTGATTCGCCGTAATTATGGCGCCACCCATTTCATCATCGGCCGTGGTCATGCCGACCCGGGCGCAGCGGCGGGCGGTCTGTTCTACCCGGCCTTTGCGGCGCAAGAGCTTTTTGCCCGGCACGCCAGCGAGATGGGTATCACCGGTATTTTCCTGCCCGAGTATGCGTATTCCCAAACCCGGCGCCGTTATGTGCCGATGGAAGAGGCCAACGGCGAGGCCCTGGCGGGCATTTCCGGTACAGAATTGCGGCGACGACTGGCCAGCCGGGAGGACATCCCCGAATGGTTCTCCCCACCGGAGGTCATTCAGATATTGCGCCAGGCCTACCGCGGTGCAGACCGGCGCGGACTGGTCATCTGGTTTACCGGCCTGTCTGCCAGCGGCAAGAGTACCCTGGCCGGGATGCTGGCCCGCACTCTGGAGGCGGGTGACGAGCGCGCCGTGACCCTGCTGGATGGCGATGTGGTCCGGCGTTTTCTGTCCAAAGGACTGAGTTTCAGCCGCGCAGACCGCGACGAGAATATCCGCCGCATCGGTTTTGTCGCCAGTCTGGTGGCGCGCCATGGTGGCATTGCGGTGGTCGCTGCCATTTCGCCCTATCGTCAGGCCCGCGCCGATGCGCGTCGTCTGGTGGAAGAAGCCGGTGGTCTGTTTATCGAAGTCCACGTGGCCACCCCGCTGGAGGTCTGTGCCGAGCGCGATCCCAAAGGCCTTTATGCCAAGGCCATGCGCGGCGAAATCACCGGCTTTACGGGTGTGGACGACCCCTACGAAGTGCCGGAGCATGCGGAGTGTGTATTGGGCGCCAGCCTGCAAAAACCGCCGGTGGCGTTGGCGACACTGATGGGCGTGCTGCGCCAACTGGGTGCGGTGACCGCTAAGCCGACCGTAATCGCGGCGCGCAAAGAAGCATGAGCATGTTGCTGGCGCACACGACTTAAGGTTCAGCAGATGGACACCTTACAACTCGCCGCCGCCGCCCGGTGTCTGGACCGCCAGCTCGCGCAGCAGGCCATCCAGGGCATCAGCGATGCGCCGGGCGGGATTTATCTGCACACGGCCAAAGCACATCTTGCGCTGATTGTGCAGCGTGCCCCTCTGGGGCTCTGGCAAGACCCTGCATTCCATAAGTCGGATGCCTTAACCACCTGGAGCAGTCCACTCAATCAGCGTTTCGCGGGTTTTCGCATTCAGCGTATCAGCGTGCCCTGGGCGGATCGCATCGTGCGCATCGATTGCAGCCGCATCCATATCAGCAAGCGGGTGGACCAGATCAGCCTGATTGCCGAGTGCTTTGGCGGACGCGGCAATATCGCCCTGCTCGATGAGGCGCAACATATCCGCTGGGCTTGGCGCTGGGACAGCCTGGATGGCAAGGCCGCGCCACGCTTCCTGCCCGGCATTGCTTATGCACCACCGGAAGACAGCCAACCCTTTGCTCAGCCTTTACCGACTGCCGCCTGGCTGCGCCGCGTAGCGCCCCGTTATCGCCCGCAGCACACGGCGGATCAGGATGCCATGCAGGAGGCCTGGTCGCTACGCTCAGATCCCTGCGCGTCCTGGTGGCGGCAAGCAGTGGATGCAGACAACCCTGTCACCTACCCCCTACCCATATTCGACCTGGGGCCGATGCAGGAGATTCCAGCGCAGGAAGCACTGCACTTTGTGCAACCCACAGCCCATCCCCAACCTTCCGCCCAGGAACGCGCCCGCACTCAGCAATGGGAGCGCCTGCACCGCCGCATCCAAAAAATGCGCCAGGATATGACGCGCTGGGAGGACCCGGAGGTCTATCGCACCCAAGCCTTCGCCCTTTTTGCCCTGCCCGACGCGATGCCGTCCGCCACGCAGCTCAGTGCCCCGGACCACACCAGCGTCACCGGTGCAACACTCACTATTACCGTGACGCCGGGCAAGTCGTTGCACCGGCAGGCGCAGTGGTACATGCAGCAGGCACAACGCAGTCAGCGCGCGCAACGCGAAATCGCCACCCGCCTGCAAGAGATGGAACGGCTGCTGCAAGACCTTACGGAAGCGACGGGGGGCGAGCAGACCGGGCCGGCAACGGGATCATCAACCGCCGCAGGCCCGGCACCCGTAAGATCCGCGAATAACGGAAAACCGGATGTTAGCGACTTCAACCGCACGGCAATAGAGGGCTTTACGCTCCTCTGGGGGAAAAATGCAAAGGAAAATGACCGCCTGACCTTCCGCAGCGCCAAGCCTTGGGACCTGTGGTTTCACATTCAGGATTTAGGCGGCAGCCATGTGGTGTTGCGCCGGGAGAACAGTCAGACGCCCGTACCCGAATCGGTGCGCGTCGCCGCGGCACGCATTGCCCTGCAACAGAGTCAGTCCCGCGCCATCAGCGGGGAGGTGGACTGGACGGAAATCCGCCATGTCCACCGCAAGCCGAACGGCGGGCCGGGACAAGTGACCTATCGCCATTTTCAGAGCATCCGGGTACGGCGCGACGGCTAATATAATCATCTAAAATCCTTGATTAGTTTGACCGACTGTCTCCCGGAATTGCATCTTCGTCCAATGCTTGCAGAATGGGGCAACTATGGCGCTGGCGGGCATCCCCGCTTTTGCATTCCTCGATCAGGTTCGCCAGAACGGTCTCCAGACCTTGTAGTGACTTGATTTTTTCCTGAACTGAATGGAGCTTGACTTCGACGTGGTAGCGCATGGCGGCACACACTTCTGCATCGTCTGTACGTAACGCGAGCAATTCCCGCGTCTCCTGCAAAGTAAATCCCAGGGCTTGGGCATGCTTGATAAAGCGTATGCGCATCACCACTTCGGAGGCATACCGGCGCATCCCGATGGTGGGTTTTGCAGGCTGTTTAATGAGATTTTCGCGCTCGTAGAAACGTACGGTCTCCACATTAACACCGGCAGCCTTGGCCACCTGGCCGATGCTGAAACCAGATCCGTCTCTTTGCCTGTTCATATATGGCTCCCATTACTTTCGGCAACGGATACAACCGAAACCCGTTAGTGATTTCACTACGGCATCAAGTTGTGCCCGCTTTTGTACCACCCCGGCTGAGAAACTGGATCCGAAGGCGGTTTACCATCGTGGTTCCAATAATCCATTATCCCGCGCAGCAGGATAATTGCGAGACATCTTTGGTGAAGGTTTGGGCACAGAGTTTCAATCCCTCCACCATGGTCAGGTAGGGGAAAAGCTGATCGGCGAGATCCTGAATGCCGAGACCGCCACGTATGGCTAGTGCGGCTGCCTGGATGATTTCTCCGCCTTCTGCGGCGAGAATCTGCGCACCCAACAGTTTGCCGCTATGCTTGTCCGCGACCAGTTTGATGAATCCCCGTGTATCAAAGTTCGCCAGTGCACGGGGTACGTTATCGAGGGTCAGTGTGCGGCTGTCGGTGGTGAATTCATGCTGTGCCGCTGTCCGCTCGTCCAGCCCCACTGTAGCGACTTGAGGATCGGTAAATACGACGACAGGAAGCACCCGCAAATCCAGGCTGGCATCGCCGCCCAGCAGATTGATGGCCGCCCGGGTGCCGCCCGCCGCGGCGACGTAAACGAACTGAGGATGGGTCGTGCAATCACCGGCAGCATAAATGTGGGGCACACTGCTTTGCATGTGCGCATCCACCGAAATGGCCCCGGATTTGTTGGTGATTACCCCGATCTGCTCCAGCCCCAGATCCGCCGTATTGGGCGTGCGCCCGGTTGCCACCAGCAAGCGATCCGCGTGGATTGTCTCAGCGCCTATGCTGATCAAAAACCGGTCCTTCTCGTAATGCACCGACGTGGGAACGGTGTGCTTGAGCACGCGAATTCCCTCTTCCTGAAATACGGCCTCCAGCCCCGCACCCAGTGCCGGATCGTCTTTGGACAGGAGTGTGCTGCGCGCCAGCAGAGTGACTGCGCAGCCCAGTCTGCGAAAGGCCTGCGCCAGCTCCACCGCGACAACCGACCCCCCCAGAATGAGGAGATGACGCGGCAATTCGGGCGCTACCAAGGCTTCCGTTGACGTCCAGTAAGGTGTTTGCGCCAGACCCTCAATGTCCGGGCAGTGCGCATGGGCACCCGTCGCAATCAGAAAACGATCCGCCTGGATCCGTTGTTCCGATCCGTCGGCAGCGCGCACCACGAGGGTTGTGGCATCGGCAAAGCGGGCATGCCCCTGCACAAAGGTGATATCCGGATGCGTAGCCAGCACATGGGCATATTTGGCTTCACGCAATTCAGCCACACGATCCTGTTGTTGCTCGACCAGGGCGGCGCGATCCACGCTGGATACGCTATGACTTAAACCACGAAAAGGATGGGCACGCTGCCATTGGGCCATCTGCGCGGCACGGATCATGATCTTGGAAGGCACGCAGCCGACATTGACACAGGTGCCGCCCAACGTACCGGATTCAATCATGGTCACCCGTCCGCCCCCTTCCGTCACCCGGATGGCGGCAGCAAAGGCGCCTGATCCGGAACCGATAATGGCGACATGAAAGCCGGTAGCATCGGCATTTTTTGCCGCCATTGCCACCGGAGTGCTGGCATTTTCAGGCAGCGAAACACCGTAGCCCGCTTTGTTGATGGCGGCAGCAAGCACTTCCATGGATACCGGTTCGGAAACTTCGATCTGTGCCTGCTCTTTCGGAAAAGCCACCTGTGCCAATGCAACGCCCGGAACCGCGCGCAACGCATTTTCCACCATCTGAGCACAATGATTACAGGTCATGCCCGTAATGCCCAACATCATCGCTTTATTCATCTAAGCATCCTCAAAAATAGATGATCCAGAGATTATGGCTGTACTACCGAGGCGGGATAGCCGACCTGACGGAACACGTTCAAAAGGGTAGGAACCTTGACCGCCTTCGGGTCGTACTGCACCGTTACCGTCAGCGCCATATCCCGGATCTGAATTTTCTTCATACTGGGCATACGTTGCATGACTCATGATCGTAGACACCGTACTATAGTACGGTGTCAAGGCATTCTTTTGCGCCAATGCCTTCCGTAGCTGTTTATTCTCTACTTCACTCTGCCACGCTACGCACCCCAGGGGTGCCCGCAGGCTTCCCACCACGGACATTAGCCACCGCATAAAGCGCAGGCTGGAAGGTACCCATCGTCTTGACACTCCTGCCGATCCTGACTAAGGTTAGTACCAACCGATCGGTATGTAAGACTGACGGCAGGGAGGCAGCCATGGCACATGCGTTTTGGTCCTTGGAGAAACCATGCCGGCCCTGCAATTTTTAAGAATGTCCGACCGTCTGGTATGTAATAAAATGAGGAGGGACGCATGTCCGAATTAAAAATCCATCATTACAAGCAACCTGCCGGAGGTTGGGGCGCGTTGCGGGCTTCCATGCAGAGCCTGCAGCATCAGGGAATTCTGGCCGAAGGTACCGCCCTGCTCCTCAAATCCAATCAGGCGGAGGGTTTCGACTGCCCTGGTTGCGCCTGGCCGGACCCGGACGCCCACTCCACATTTGAGTTCTGTGAAAACGGCGTGAAAGCCGTGGCGGCGGAGGCCACCAGCAAGCGGGTGACCACCGACTTTTTCGCGCAACATACGGTCAGCTGGCTGGCTGAACATGACGATTATTACCTGGAAGAACTTGGTCGCCTGACCGAGCCGATGTTTTACGACGCCGCGACCGATCACTATGTGCCCATCAGCTGGGAGGCGGCTTTCCAACGTGTTGCCCAGCATCTGCAAGCGCTTAAATCGCCGCATGAGGCGATTTTCTACACCTCCGGGCGCACCTCCAACGAGGCGGCTTTCCTCTACCAGCTTTTCGCCCGGGAATTCGGCACCAACAACATGCCGGACTGCTCTAATATGTGCCACGAGCCCACCAGTCTGGGCATGCCCGAATCCATCGGTATCGGTAAAGGCACCGTCACCCTGGAAGACTTCGATCATGCCGATACCCTCCTGCTCTTCGGTCACAATCCGGGCACCAATCATCCGCGCATGCTGGGAACTTTGCGCGATGCCGCCAAACGCGGCTGCCGAATACTGGTTTTCAACCCGCTACGGGAGCGTGGTCTACAGCGCTTTGTAAATCCGCAGGATGCCAGAGAAATGCTCATCAACCACGGCACGGAAATCGCCACCCATTACTATCAACCGCGCATTGGCGGCGACTACGCCATCGCGCTGGGGATCGCCCGCTATGTGCTGGAACAGGGCACCCTGGATCAGGATTTTATCGACACCCACACCCAAGGCTTTGAATCCCTCAAGGAAATTGCCAGCAACACACCCTGGGCGGATATTGAGGTGGAAAGTGGCCTGACCCATGCCGAGTTCATGGAAATCGGCAAAATCTATGATGAAGGCAAGGCCGGCATAATCACCTGGGGCATGGGAATCACCCAGCACAAGCACGCGGTGGCGACCATCCAGATGTTGGTCAATGTGCTCTTGCTCAAAGGTAATATCGGCAAGGAGGGCGCCGGCGCCTGCCCGATTCGCGGCCACAGTAACGTCCAGGGGGATCGCACCATGGGTATTTGGGAACGTCCGGCACCGGATTTCCTGGATCGTCTCGCCAAGGAGTTCGATTTTGAACCGCCCCGCGAACATGGTTATGACGTGATCGGCAGCATCACCGCCCTGGAAGAGGGATGCGCCAAGGTCTTTTTTGGCATGGGCGGCAATTTTGCCAACGCCACACCCGACACGGCCCGTGTCCATAAAGCCCTGCGCGGGTGTGCGTTGACCGTGCATGTCACCACCAAGCTCAATCGCTCGCATATCGTCCATGGGAAGGAGGCAATCATCCTGCCCTGTCTGGGACGTACCGAAATTGATATTCAAAACGGTCAACCGCAAGGGGTGACGGTGGAAGATTCCATGAGCATGGTGCATATCTCCCAAGGTATGCGCGCTCCGGCTTCACCCCACCTGAAGTCCGAATCCGCCATCATCGCGGAGCTCGCCGAAGCGACGTTGCCCCAGAGCAAAACGCCATGGCGCGAGATGGTCGCAGACTATGACCGGATTCGCGACCGTATTTCCCGCGTTGTTCCAGGTTTTGAAGACTTCAACGACCGCGTCCACAAACCGCGTGGTTTTCATCTGGATCTGCCGCCGCGCTCCCGGCGCTGGACCACCGCATCCGGCAAAGCCAATTTCATCGCGCAGGCGCTGAAAGCCATCACTGAAGATCGCTTTCAGCCGCAGACGGCAGCGCGGATATTTAATCTCATGACCATCCGCAGCCACGACCAGTACAACACCACGATCTATGGCTTAGAAGACCGTTATCGTGGCGTTTCTGGCGCCCGCAACGTCTGCTTCATGCATGCCGCTGACATGGCGGAACTGGGATTCCAGCCGGACCGTCCGGTGGACATCACCTCGCACTGGCGGGATGGCGAGCGGGTCGCCCGGAATTTCGTCTTGGTGCCCTACGATATCCCGCGGGGCTGCGTGGCCGGATACTATCCCGAGCTTAACGTGCTGGTCCCCCTCTCCAGCCATGCGGACCGGGCCAACACCCCCACCTCCAAGTCCATTCAGGTGACTTTTGCAGCGGCGGGTCAGTGTGACTGAAACCACCCCTGAAGAAAGCGCGATGGAAAACCTGGTGATCACCCTGATGCAGGCACTATGTGCTGAGCAGGTGCTGTCGCTCGCGAAAACCGGCAAGCTTCTGGGCATCCGTCGCAGCCAACTGGAGCGACTCCTGTTGCTCCTCGGTCATACCGATAGTTGGGGCGGCATGGACTACGTGGCCCAGGCAGAACGGCGGGGGCGCCCCGTCATCATCCTCACTGAAAAAGGACGGGCGCTATGCGCACAGATGCAGGCCTCGGCGGAATAAGCTGGTCTCCGGCGACGGTGCTGGAAAGCCAGTGCGTGCCCTTGGTACACGAGGAAGCCATACTGCAGGAAGCTGCCATTTCGCTGGTGATCAACGGTGATCCCTACGCGGTGATGATGGCCACGCCAGATCATCTGGAGGACTTTTTTTGTGGCTTTCTATGGAGCGAAGGCGTACTGCGGTCCCTGGAGGAAATCATCGCCTGGGAATCGGTACATGTGGCCGAGGGTTGGGCACTGTATATTCAGCTCAGCTCGGCGGCAGCGGAACGCGTCGAACATAAGCGTCGCTGCGTGATCGGTGGGAGCGCTTGCGGACTCTGCGGGACACCCTGCTTCACCGGGCTGGTGCCTTTCCCGTCCCTGAAACGGGATCTAGTGACGACGGATACGGAGGCCATTCACGCGCTCCTTGCCACCATGCAGCAACAGCAGGATTTAAATCAGACCACCGGAACCGCACACGCCGCTGTTTTAGCTACGTCCCTTGGCATTCTGGTCCGCGAGGACATAGGACGCCACAATGCCGTCGACAAAAGTATTGGTGCTGCGTTGCAGCAGGGCATTGCCTATGGGCAGACCACACTGCTGGGCGTTTCTTCCCGACTCAGCTTCGAGATTGCCCTCAAGGCTCTGGGCTTTGGCATACCCGTTGTGGCGGCCATCTCTGGAGTCAGCAGCCTGGCCATTCAACTGGCCGAAAGCCATGGTCTGACCCTGATCGGTTATGCCCGGGACAGGCGTATGACGGTCTACGCCCACGGTGAAAGAATCCGCGGCTGTAGCGGGTCGATTCCCATGAATTGCTGATTTTACCCCTCATCACCATCCCTTACATACTGGAGATATACCCATGGATGTTCGTGCTGCCGTTGCTTATGGCGCCAATCAGCCCCTCGTTGTTGAAACCGTGCAACTCGAAGGACCACGCGCCGGCGAAGTGCTGGTGGAAATCAAGGCTACCGGCGTTTGCCATACCGACGCCTACACCCTCTCGGGCATGGACCCCGAAGGTCTGTTTCCCACCGTGCTGGGTCATGAAGGCGCGGGCGTGGTGGTAGAAGTCGGGCCGGGGGTGCGCTCCCTGAAGCCCGGCGATCATGTCATCCCCCTTTACACCCCAGAATGCCGGGAGTGTGAATACTGCCTGAGCGGCAAGACCAATCTCTGTCAGGCCATCCGCGATACCCAGGGGCGGGGTCTAATGCCCGACGGCACCAGTCGTTTCTCGGCCAATGGCAAGCCGCTGTACCACTACATGGGCACCAGCACCTTCGCCAATTACACTGTGTTGCCGGAAATCGCCCTGGCCAAAATCCGCGAGGACGCACCCTTCGATAAGGTTTGTTATATCGGCTGTGGCGTTACCACCGGTATCGGGGCAGTGCTTTATACGGCCAAGGTCCGTCCTGGTGACAAGGTTGTGGTTTTCGGCCTTGGCGGTATTGGCCTCAATGTGGTTCAGGGCGCACGCATGGCAGGGGCGGACATGATCGTCGGCGTGGACATCAACCCCGGCAAGCGCGATCTGGCCGAAAAATTCGGCATGACCCATTTCGTGAATCCCAAGGAGGTCGAAAGCGATCTGGTTCCCTATCTGGTCAACCTCACCAAGGGCGGCGCCGACTTCAGTTTCGAGTGCATCGGCAACACCACCCTAATGCGCCAGGCGCTGGAATGCTGCCACAAAGGCTGGGGCACCAGCATCATCATCGGTGTCGCCGGTTCCGGACAGGAAATCAGTACCCGCCCCTTCCAACTGGTGACCGGACGCAACTGGCGGGGTTCCGCCTTCGGCGGCGCCAAGGGCCGCACCGACGTGCCGAAAATCGTCGACTGGTACATGGAAGGCAAAATCCATATCGACGAGATGATCACCCATACCCTGCCATTGGAAGAGATCAACACCGCTTTCGATCTCATGCACGAGGGTAAGTCCATCCGCACCGTACTGACATTCTGAGGCAGCAGATCCCGCTTTGATCCGAGGATAAACGTAACTGCATCGGGATTTGCTCCGATACTGGGTGGGCATGGGGATGCATGACCGTGCTCGCCGTCCTTAAAAAAGGAACATCAATGACTACAGCCGCACTTAGCCCTTCCAATGGAAATGACCCACTGCTCAAAGTACCGAAAATCACCGCATATTTCTGGATGGCGAAACTCCTGACCACCGCCATGGGAGAAGCCACATCGGATTTTCTCGTTTTCCACACGAACCCCTATCTGGCCGTGGTAGGTTGTGGGTTATTGTTCCTGGCCGCTATCTGGCTACAGATGCGGAGTAATCAATATATCGCACACTATTACTGGTTTGCCGTAATCATGGTGAGTATCTTCGGCACTCAAATAGCGGACGTCACCCATGTCGTGCTGGGCGTTCCCTATGACATCTCGACATCCGTTTTTCTGGTTGCCTTGATCGGGATTCTGGTCACCTGGAAACGCAAAGAAAAAACCCTTTCCATTCACAGTGTGCATACACCTCGGCGAGAGGCATTCTATTGGGCGACCATCGTAGCCACCTTTGCCCTGGGCACCGCCGCAGGTGACATGACAGCATCGAGCCTGGATTTAGGCTACCTTGGATCGGGTTTACTATTTGTCCTCTTGTTCGGCATTCCCGTCGTCGCTTACTTCATGTTCGACCTTAACGAAATTGCCGCCTTCTGGATAGCCTATATCTTGACCAGGCCGCTGGGGGCTTCTTTCGCGGATTGGACAGACAAGCCGATACGGTTCGGTGGCCTTGGTCTTGGCACGGGTCCGGTGAGTATATCGCTGACGCTGGCCATTTTGATGCTGCTCAGCTTCCTGATAATTTCCAGAGTAGATGACCCCAACCGCGCCAAAAAATAGAGGTGCGCTGATAAGCTGCTCTCTGTTCAGCAAACGTACCGCACGGTGAAAGCGTCCTCGGTATCAGCCACCTCGGCGTAAGAGTGTTACATTGAACGCCTTACAGGGTCGATGAAAAGCTATAGCACATAACCATTAGCTCAGGCGACGCGCGAAAGCGACCCGCCTTTTTACGCGGCCGACGTGCATGCCTGAGCAAAACGCCAGGTAAATTGGGCACTTTTATAACGGAGTGACTATCTATTTCTCAAAGATACAACTTCTGAATGACCGCTATCAGTCTTTATGTATACCTCGTGATTATGTATAGCGTGCATGTCGCGCTGGCTGTAAGCCCTGTCAATGCTGGCCATTTGGTACGAACGGTGTCGCTATGCTATACATAAAACTGGGCGGCCCGGAGTAGTGTCACCACGACAGCGCTCCGCATGCGCTGCAGATCAACACCCCAACTACAGGTCTGATTCATGGCCACAATGCTGACCTGAGATCCTTGGATCACCATTAATTTACTGCTCGGAGAGGTGGTCGTCTGTGAATCATACCACTGTTTCCGAGCGAAAAACCTGATACCAATATTTGGCACCGCCGATGGTCAGTCATCTTACTGGCATTTCCAAAACAGCGTTTATTATGTAGAGTCCGCGAGTAGGTTTCGGACGTGCGACCCAGTTGTAGCAAGGCTCGCAACTTTACTGCTATACATAATCGCGAGGCATACATAACAGTCTCTTTCCGCCATTGAGAACGGCAAACCACGAATTCCGCGCCACTTGTGCTTCATTCATATACGAATAAGCGCCCCCAGCATTAATTTTCTTGAAACAACCCAATTGCCGCTCTATATTTGCTCCCAGGGATCGACTACTGGAACTTGGCATCGCTGTAAATCCACAATATTTCGCGTAGCCACTGTGAGATGGTGAACCAGCGCCGTGGCTGCCAGCAAGCTATCTATCGCTGGCAACTTCTCTCCGCGTTGTTCAGCGGCACCTGTTATACCTCCCCATGCACTGGCGATATGCTCGTTAACAGGAAGTATACGTCCGACGAAACGAGCTCGCAGATCAACGTCTATCCAATCCTGCAGCATTGCTCGCTTATCGCCGTCAACAAGTTTGGCAACGCCTTTTTGGAGCTCTCCCAGTGTGAGCACACTAAGAAACCCCACAGCCTCCCGTGCATCTACCCATGTTACGACCCGAGGATCAGGATGCTTTTTGACCAACTCTGACAGAACGCAGGTATCCAGGAGGTATCTCACATGCTGACGTCGCGCCCCACATCGTGATGATCTCGTTCGACTTCCAGATCGAGCCCTCGCAGTGGAGAGTCCGCGAAGAATTCGGATAACGTCTGGTTCGGCCGTGTCAACGTCCGAAACTGTTCTACGGAGAGCACTACAACTGCGGGCTCACCATGTAAGGTGATGGTTTGCGGACCATCGTTGCGGGCACGCTTCACGACATCGCTC
>Ga0307375_10004189_pt1 | contig 13904 bp, 10 predicted proteins | sample TR1MG_FD_202531 | JGI IMG/M metagenome (GOLD analysis project Ga0307375, IMG submission 202531) | Soil microbial communities from Risofladan, Vaasa, Finland - TR-1 | ecosystem: Environmental > Terrestrial > Soil > Coastal area > Acid sulfate soil | place: Finland: Risofladan, Vaasa | collected...
GAAACGGCTCCGCGCCGTGCGCGCAGGCCAATGCTTCTTCGCCAGCCGTGAGGCGATGATCGTCTTCGATGAAGCCGAAGACGTGTTCAGCGACGGCGGCCTGATGCGCGATAGCACGGCCAGGTCGCACAAGGCGTGGATGAACCGCCTGCTTGAGGGTAATGCTGTTCCGACACTGTGGTTGTCCAACCGGGTCGATGACATGGACCCTGCCTTCATCCGCCGCTTCGACATGGTGGTGGAAGTTCCTGTTCCGCCCAGAGCGCAACGCGAACGCATCGTCCGCGCGCTCTGTGCGGACGCGGTCGAAGACAGCGTCGTCCGGCGACTGGCGCAGGAGGAAAAGCTTGCGCCGGCCGTGGTGGCGCAAGCCAATGGCGTCATGCGCTGCCTGGGATCCAGCCTGCCGCAGGAGCAGGCAGGGAAAGTGTTGCTGCATCTGGTGGACAGCACGCTGGCGGCGCAGGGACACACGCGTGTGGGAGGCAAGGACGCACAACAGTTGCCTGATATCTACGACCCGGCGTTCATCAATGCGGATGTGGATTTGGCAGCCATCGCAGAGCGGCTCAAAAATTCGCGCTCAGCACGCCTGTGCCTGTACGGGCCACCCGGCACGGGCAAGACGGCCTACGGCCGCTGGCTGGCCGACCAGTTGGATATGCCCTTGCTGGTGAAGCGCGCCTCGGACCTGATGTCACCGTACGTTGGCGAGAACGAGCAGAATATCGCCGCGGCTTTTCGTACGGCCTCAAGCGATGGCGCGTTGCTCCTCATTGACGAAGTGGACAGTTTTCTGCGTGACCGAGAGGGTGCCGGCCGCGGTTGGGAAGCTACCCTCGTCAACGAGATGCTGACTCAGGTGGAAGCCTTCCAAGGCGTGTTCGTGGCATCGACCAATCTGATGGCTGTACTAGATCAGGCGGCGTTGCGCCGTTTCGATCTGAAAGTGAAGTTCGATTACCTGCAGGCCCGACAGGCTGGCGCCTTGCTGCGGCGATACGGCGAGCGATTGGGCTTCGCGTTGCCAGAGGATGTGGAGGGTCTCGCTGCGGCCCACTTGCAGCATGTCACGCCGGGCGATTTCGTTGCAGTTATGCGTCAGCAGCGGTTTCGTCCAGTGGCCAGCTTCAAGGGGTTCCTATCGGCCTTGCAAGCCGAAACGGTCCTGAAGGCAGTCTCCAGGCCTGGTATAGGTTTTTTGCATTGAGCTGCAATTGGGCCAAGTCTAGGCGCGGCAAGCGCTGTATTCTGGTTTTGCATTCCGTCGAGGCTTCGTTCATGGGGAAACAACTATCGAAATCCAAGTTGCTGGCCTATCGCCAGCGACCGCAGCGAATGTGGTTGTGAACAACAGTTGGTATTTCACATCACCATGGGACCCAGTGATGGTTCGGCGTGGCGATGCGCTCGGTTTTCGCGCGGGCGCGGACTACTTCGCAGACCTGCTCGCGCCCGGTTTGAGCAACGCGACCTACGATGCGAGGTGGATTTCGCTGATGTCATGGTGCCTCAAGTGGTCGCACGTCGTTTGGCGGAACGCGGGCGGTAGCGACTTGTCTAGACATGACGGGCAACGCGCGCGGTATGCGTGGCTTCGCCCTCTCGAGCTCCTCTGGATGGATCGCACACTCGAGTCCGGGCAGACCAGCGGCCAGCTCCGTGGGCGACGAAGCATTGAGCGGTGGCGCAAGGCTGAGCGGCAGCCTGCCCATTTTGCGATGAGCCCTGAACAGTTCCGCCGGTACCGACAGGTCGGTATTTACGGCGCGTACCGCGTGGTCCTGCGCACGGTGCCCGGACTCACGATGGGCGACGGCTGGACGCCTGCGGACACCGCGCTCCAGCTTGCGACCCTCGTCAACGAGAGCCTCCCCCGCGATGTACGGCTCATGCACGAGCACTTCGAGAGCGGCACGAAGTGGGGGCATTGGGTGGATAACGAGGCGCAGTACTGGGTGAGGCACGGTTGGCCCGCCGCATTGGCGAAGACTGGCAGCGGCCTGCTGCCCACCACCGACAACGCGCTGAGGAAGCCGCTGCCTGAAGGAGAACGACGCCTGCTCAAGCCGGTGCTCTTCAGCGCCGAGTCCACTCGACGCGTCACCGCCGAGGCCCTGGCCGGGGCGAAGGGAGCTTCGTCGCATGCCGCTCTCTGCGACATGCTCGCGAGCTCAAGCGCGATCTCGAAGAAGATCGAGCCAAGGTCGCTCGCGCCGCTTCCTGCGTTCACGCGCTTCGCCGACGCCTCGATGCACGCGATGCGAGGGGTGTGGACCGAGATCAATCACGATGACGTCAAGCAGGCGCCCGCCCTCGCCAAACTGGCCTGCGCGTCGGAGCTGCGCGCTAGGCTCGAGATGGTGCGAGAGACAGGGGCCGCGTGGCTGTGCGCGCCTGGCCGGAGCGTGTTCCCACACGATCACGTGCTCACTCGTCTGGCCGAGGCCACGCAGGCGGCGACGACACCGATCGACCAACTGCGAGCCCTCGCGCGCCATCACAACGAGTACGGCGGTGGCCGGCGCTGGTTCCGCGAGCAGGCCGGCAAGATGGTTCCGCTCGTGGCCGACACGGGCATCGCCGCGAGCAACTACCGCTTCCGACTGCGCCCGCTCAGTTGCCTCGCAGCCCAATGCGGTGTCGCCAAGATGAACGACGTACTCGACGCCATTGAACGAAACGAGCTCGAGGACACCGGTCGCCCCGAGCCCGATGACGAGGAAGGAGATGCGCTGTGACGGCTCCGAGCTGGAAAGATGTCCTTCCCTCACCCCCTCCTGGAGGTCGACTCCAAGAGGCGTGGATGACGAGCTTCGAGCAGCCCGACGCCGCCCTCCTCGTAGAGCACCTGCTCCCGTCGTTGCTCGGCGCGAACAACTCGCTCTCACAAGAGCTCCACGAGCGGAACCTCTTCTTCGGCGAGCTGGGCAGTGCGCTTGAGACGCTGCACGGTCGCCTCACTGTCATCTCATCGCCGCCACGCGGCGCGCGCGAGTACTCGCAATACCCGTGGTTGTGGCGCTACGTGAGCCACTTTAACGTCGGCTCCGAGGCGCGCGCCGTCCAGCACGCCAAGTTCTGGGCGTTCCACTGGAAGACCGACGACGAGGAGGCGCTCGAGCTGCACATCTCATCGACGAACCTCACGTCCTCGGCGTTCAAGAGCCAGTTGCAGGCGGGCTGGCAAGTGACGCTGCCGCTCGGAGAGCGGGCCTCCCAGAGCACGCGTCGAACGTGGGGGGAGCTAGTCCCGTTTCTTGAGGCGCTCGGCGCCTCCGCAGGAGCCGTCGCTACCATGCGACTCCAGCGGCTTGTCATGTTGCTCGGCCGCGCGGAGTGCCCGGTAGACGTCGCGTTCATCGCGAGCGTCCCGGGCCGGAGGAGCGCAGCTCGACAGCTTGCGAAGTTCGAGCCGTCAGAGATCCACGTGCTCACTCCGACTATCGGCGAGTGGAACGAGCGAACCCTCGCTGCGTGGAGCGCCGACGTCGGCGTCGCGCTGAAGAAGGTCCACCTCAAGTGGATTTCCGAAGGCCACCCATGGACTGCCACGTCGGGCTGGGCGCTGTCGAAGGCTGCCAGCCAGAACCTGCAGAGCAGCGGTGTGCACCTCGACTGCCTCCCCAAAGAGGCGCGCTTCACTGAGCAGCATCGCGACGGCGACCCGCGCTGGAGCCACGCGAAGCTGTACTTGCTCCGCAGTCGCCGGAGGTGGCTGCTGCTCATCACCTCAGCGAACTGGAGTGCCGCCGCATGGGGCGCCGGGCGGACCGCACCGCGGAACTTCGAGCTCGGCGTTGTCTTCGAGTCGGAGTGGAGGTATCTCGAAGTGCTTGGCGATCCATTCGACCCGCCTGAGACAGTCCCCTTCTGCGTTGATCGCGTCGTAGACGAGGAGCGCGTCTCCGCGATCGAGTGGGCAGAGGCGAGCTGGGACGGAAGGCGCATCGCACTTCGCGCACGCAGCACCGACAGCGTGGTGCCGATCGGCGTCGTCGTGACGTTCTCGGGAAGCACGGAGGAGAGCATCCCGTTCGTCAAAGGGGAGGCGTCGATGCCGTGGAACGACGCGGAGAGGACGCCGCTCGCCGCGCGCTTCACGCAGGGAACCGCGGTGCTGGAGGTCGATGTCCTCGATCTTCGCCCTCCTTTCGAGTTCGCCAAGACGCCGTTGCCCGAGGTGGATCCCGCAGTCGAGAAGGCGCTGCGCGAGGCCTTTCTTCTCCAGCGCTATGGCGGTCCGGTCGTCGATCCCGAGTCGATCCCCTGGCTGGGTGGCGAGCGCAGACCCACGGGGGTCACCGCGCCTGCCACCGACTACGCTGTTCAGGCTTGGATCGAGGCTCGCGCGGCATTCAATGTGGTCGACAAGTGGCGCGCCGCCCTCGGTGAGGCGGCTGCCGAAGCTCCGCGCCGCGAGCAAGTTTGCATGGACGGCGAGGAGCTTCGAGCCCTGTTCGCACGACGTGAGGGGCCTAGCGCACTCCTCGTGAGCGAGGAACTGGGCTGGCGACTCGACGAGGAAGCATGATGGACGACTTTCAGATTGACGCTCGGCGCTGGCGTTTCCTCGACAACCCCGCTCGATACATCAAACACGAAAGCGGCGGCCTACAGGTCGAGCCGCTCACGCGGCAGTTCAAGACCGCCAAGGAGATTCTCGCTCGACTCGCGAGTGGGCGCGGTGTGCTGTTGGCCGACGATGTTGGTCTCGGCAAGACGACCGTCGGCGCGCTTGTCGCATGGGTCGTCGCCTGCCAAAACAAGCGGGTTCGCATCTACGCGCCGAACGAAGTTCTGCGCCGACGCTGGGCTGAAGAACTCGAGCGCCACGTGCCGATGCTCAGGCAGCGTGGCGCGAGCTACGCCCGCATCAAGCAAGGCGACGTCGGCAAGCTCAACCCGGGGCGCATCCAGGTCACGACCCATCACGCGCTTGTGAAGAGCCACGCGAACAATATGCAGCGCACCGCATGCGACCTGATGATCATCGATGAGGCGCACCGCGCGAAGGGAGACGGCAGCGCGTTCAACGAGGCGCTCCGAAACATCGGCGACCGCGCGGAGCGGAAGCTGATTCTTACGGCTACGCCGTTGAGCATCCGCCTCGCCGAGTTGGAGCAGCTCCTCAGGTTTGTGGGCGCGACTAAGTTCAAGCGAGTGCGCCACTACGCGGGCGAACTCAGTCGAGTTTACTCCCTTGGAGACGGGCACGACGTCACCGCCGAGTCCACGCGGCTCGTGACAGCCGCGAAGGAAGCGATAAAGGAGCTGCGGCCGTACCTCATCCGCCACAGCATCGAGGACCTGTCGCCATCGGAGCTGAAGCACTTCGGCGCTGTCGCAATCGGGTGTTGGAATATCCCGACGGCACCGGCGACTAAGGAGGACCTTGGGCTGCTGCTGCGGATGGACCGGCTCCTCCAGCTCACGCCCGAGCGCAAGGGCGAACGGTGGAACGACCCACGCTTCCATATCGGCTGGCAGCACGTGGGCGTCGGGCTCGAACGCGCAGCAGAACGGGCCAGCGATTTCATCGCGCGTCGACACATCGATGCGGCGTCGAAGGCGCTGCGGGCGCGGCGCACGAAGCCCCACCCGAAGATCGCGGCGGTGACCGACGCGATCCGGCCGGTCCTCGATGCAGGGGAGAAGGTGCTCGTATTTTGCCACCACCGAGCGACCGCCAGTGAGCTGCTCGACGTGCTCGAGCGGGCGCTGAAGGCTACGACTGGCTCACGCGGCGAAGCGCCCTTGAACGTTTGGCAGGCCACTTGGAATGCACTCTCGCAGGATTGGTCGGAGCTTGGTCTGAAAGCCGACGAAAAACACTTCCACAAGAAAAAGCTTGAGAACGCGCGTCTGCTTCGACCCATCATCGATTGGCTCTGCTCGCCGGGCGTGCGGGCCCAGACCGCCAGCTGGCTCAGCCAGCCGGCGCTTACGGTCGAAGCGCTGGCAGACCAGCTCAAGACGACTCGACCGCGCAACGTGAAGTCGAGTGCGCCGACCGTTTTCGAGTCGGCGCGGACGCTGGCGGAGGTACTGCTCGACCAGCAGTCGACATCGACGCGCGCGATTCTGAAGAGCATCGCTGGGAGGACTCACACGTTCGGGGGTAAGACATCGCACTTCCCTGGGCGGCTCGATGACGGCTTCCGCGTGATGGGAGCGTGGCACCACGACGGACACAGCGACCCTCCGCGGACGCTCTACACGGGCAAGCCCGACATCGTCCTGGCGCTCTTCAACAGCCCCTTCGGGCCCGATGTGCTCGTCACCACCGACCGGCTCAGCGAGGGCGTCGACTTGCATCGCTGCTGCCGGCACCTCATCCACTACGAGCTCGATCCCAGCCCCGTCCGCACGCTCCAGCGCAACGGCCGTGTGCGTCGCGTGGGGTCGTGGGCGGCACTCACGGGCCAGCCGATCCAGTACGCCTACCCGACGTTCGGCGGCACCCGCGATGAGAAGGCCGTCGGCGTCATGAGGCAGCGCATCAACGCCTTCGGCCTTCTGCTTGGTGGCGTCCCGCGGCTCGATCACGATGCGGACGACGACCGTGGCCAGAGTTTTGCCGAGTCGGTGCTCGGTGTTGCGCGCAAGGAACTGGAGTCGCTGAATCGAGGGCTTTGCGTTATCGAGAATTGGCCAAGGCGAATCAGACGAGTTTGAGAAACGAATGCGTGGCTGTCGCTTGAAGCGACGCTGCATGTCGTAAGGCAGTGTCAACATAGCCTCCAACAGCCAACGGAGGTCCACATGGAAAACGCAACGCACGAAAACCGCTCGCTGAAACTGGTGGGTGGCAACGCTGACGAGAAGCATGTCGCGGCGCACAGGTACTGTGCGGAACTTGCCGCGAGCTTGCTGCGGTACTCCAGCGCCGCCGAGAAATTCCTGCGGCCTGGCATGCTGGCGCAGTGGAAGCCAGGTATGAAGAACCGCAGGACACCTGACTATGACATGCCGATGATCGTGGTGGATGTGCTGGAGCAGCCGGTCATCGATGGGAAGTTCGATTCGGGCTCGATCTATTATCGCGAGCGTCTGGACATCATCCTCGGATTCCTGGACGAGGACGACGAGTTCTGCATACTCCACTACGATTCGCGGCGCTTTGAACCTTATGTCGGGATCGGCGCGGAGTTGGGGCTGCATGCGGACACCGATGAAGTTGATCATGCGAACCAACCGGTCGTGATCAGCGCGCCAGCATCCTGATCAGCGTTGGTTCACGGGCAGGAATCGGTGGCGGATTCAACCGGTGGATGCAACACACTAAGAGCTGCCACGGCAGAAGGAGTGTTGCAGATGCACTACCGGAAGCGGATTTATTACTCGGAGACACAGAGGTCGTTGATGTGGGATCGCTGGCAGCGCGGCGAGCCGCTGCAGCAGATTGCCGACTTATTCGATCGGCACCATTCCGCTATCGCCGGGGTTTTGGCGCGGTCAGGAGGCATTCGTCCGCCCCCACGGCGTCGCTCATTACGGGCGTTGCGACCGGCCGAGCGAGAGGAGATATCGCGTGCTGTGGCGGCCGGAAAATCGATTCGTTCGATTGCTGCTGCACTGAACCGGGCGCCCTCGACCATCAGCCGCGAGCTGCAGCGCAACCAGGGTCGGCAACGCTACCGTGCCGCGCAAGCCGATCAGGCTGCCTGGGATCGGGCGCGGCGACCCAAGCCGTGTAAGCTGGCCTTGCATCGGGGCTTGGCGTCTCAGGTGGCCGCAAAGCTCCGCCGACAATGGTCACCCGAGCAAGTCGCCGGCTGGCTCAAGCGTATCTACCCGGAAGATGCGAGTCGTCAGGTGTCTCACGAGACAATCTATCGCACGCTGTACATCCAGTCGCGCGGCGCCTTGAAGAAGGAGTTGCTGGCCCACCTGCGGCGAACGCGGGCCATGCGTCGGTCACGCCACTACACCCAGAAGACGGAGAGCCGCGGCCGCATCAAAGACGCGATATCGATCAGCGAGCGGCCGGCCACGGCCGAGGATCGCGCGGTGCCAGGTCACTGGGAAGGCGATCTGGTGTTTGGCAACAAGGATAGCCAAATCGCCACGCTGGTCGAGCGGCAGACACGCTATGTGATGTTGGTGAAGGTTGCCAACAAGGACAGCACGACGGTGGTCAACGCACTGATCAAGAACGCCCGTCGCCTCCCTAAGCAACTGTACCGGTCACTGACGTGGGATCGCGGCAGCGAAATGGCCAAGCACCGAGACTTCACGCTCGCCACGGATATCCAAGTCTACTTCTGTGATCCGCACAAGCCCTGGCAACGTGGCTCGAATGAAAATACCAACCGGCTGCTGCGGCAGTACTTTCCCAAAGGGATGAATCTCTCGAACGTGTCGCAAGCCAAACTCGATGCGGTGGCTCGACAGTTGAATGAACGCCCCAGGAAAACACTAAGCTACGAAACGCCCGCCGAACGTTATCGGCAATGTGTTGCGTCGATCGGTTGAACCCGCCGTCAATTTCTGCCCTTCGCGGTGATAGTCATGAGCACCTGGCTCACTGGGAGATCCCCGGGCGCCTGCCGTCACGCCTCTAGATGCGTTCAGCGCGAAGCACGTAAGCCGCCAGCCATGGGCGCATAACGCATTACTTCATTACTTGGACTTCGTTGAAAAGGCCCGCCATATCAGCGTATCAAGCTCTGCGAGGTCCTTCGCTGGGTAGCCGGGATTCGCCGTAATGGCCCTGCGAAGATACTTAGCGAAGGCAAGGTACTTCGACCCCTCGGTTCCGCTGCGCGGCGGCTTAAAACCATTGGCAACTTTGAATTTAGCTATTGGGTTGTTCAGCACTGGATAAAGGTCGGGATACCGCAGGCAAAGCATCTCGGAGAGGAAAGCGCCGCGCACGGGTACACCTAGTTGAGCCAGCCGGTCGACCTCCTCAACGACAACGTCGTCCCGGTCGAAGTCCCGGGCTTCCAGGATGCGGACGAACGACCTGCAAAGCTCACGAAAATTACTGTTCTTGCCGAGGCGCTCCCATCCGCGTCCCTGCAGGCGGTTGTTGACCTCGTAGCCCCAGCGTTTCGGGAGCTCGTCGTAAAACGATGCGTTTGAAATGCGACCGTCGGCGCATCGCTTGAACAGTCCTTCGAGATCGGCCCGATGCAAGCGGTATGCCTCCATCTGCGCCCGCCGTACATGCAACAACGACTTTGAGGACAAAGCGGACGGCAACTTGGGCAGCGATGAACGCGACAGCTTGGACGCAGGCCTCGCTCGGCGCACTTGAGGCGTTGCCTCCTCGTATTCCGCCAACCACTCCTCGTCGATCTGCGCGGTCTTCGTCTCCAGTGTCGCAATCCAGTCCCTGACCCCGGCAAAGGCGGATGCACTCAGCTTGCTGTAGACGTTGATTTCGTGATTCGTCGAGAAGGCCGCCCGGGTCAGGTTCGACGACCCCACGAGCGCATGGTGGCTACCATCAGCCTCACGCCAGAACAGTGCCTTGGGGTGGAACCCGACGATGTCTTCGGCGGCGAGGAACCGATGTTTGAATCGCGCTGGCAGCCACTCCCTGACATCTTCGCAGGCTTTCTTCCGGGTAATCCCGAAGTCCCTGCCAATCACGACGCACAAGGTACGGCACTGGGCGTTCAACTGCGCTGGCGGCTCCCACAGTGTGAGATATGCGGAGACGATGTAAAGCTCGACGGCCTTATTGAAGGCATTGTCATAGTGCGTGGTCAGCGCAGTGGCTGACTTGTCCGGAAGAAAAATGAGATCCATACATATCCTTAATGCGGAGTTGAACTGCCCCAGGATTATGCGCGCTTCCTGCCAATTTCAACGGCAGAAATGGGTCGGCAAAAGATCTTCAGTCGGATGGCCAACTCACCTGCCGGATGTGGTCAGTTGTGGTGGCAATACGCATCAAGATGTTCTACTTGGTCTGCAGAAGAGGGGGCGGCCCAGCAGGAGACGGTTGCACTTGGTGGTACTAAGGGGACTGCTCCGGCACGTTTCGCTGAGGATACCGAGCCCGGTGAGGTTCACGGCTATCGTATTAATGGGGTGCCGCCGATCAGGTGAAGCTCAGCACGGAGACTTCGAAGCTACTTCGCTCCGGAAGCCATTCCAGCAAGTATTCCCCACCGATCAGGGGTCCCCACAGGTAGTACGCCTTGAACCGCTGGCTTCCAACGATCTGGGAAAAGCCACACTCGCCCACGTGAGGCGACGCCTTGTCGCCGCACTCCCAGGATCGGATGGAGGTGCCGCCAAGCCAACCCTCGGGGCTATGCAGGGGTGGATATTCCGTGATCCGTACACGGGAGGGGCGTAGGTGAATGTCCCGAGCTACGAGCCAGGCGATCAGTGAGATTGATACAAGCTCGTCCGAATGGGTCATGGCGCGTCTGTCTCGAAACTCAAGCGTGCATCAGAGGTTCTGGCCATGGAGCTTCAGCATGTTTCGCACCAACCGGCTGGGGGTCTGGTCGATGTGTTCGATGAGCTCTGGCATGTCAGGTTCGGGCGCGGTACGCCTTGGCCAATTCGACAACTTCTACTGCCATTTCCCGGCGCAGCGTCAGTGGTCGAAGCACTTCCACTGCGGTGCCGAAGCTGCGTAGCCACCAGCGCAGTTGGTCGGTATTGGCCACGGTAGCGTTGAGGCGTTGCTCTTCGCGGCCGCGAATAGGCGCGAGGGTCTGGTCTGGCGATAGCTTGCGTTCATCCAGGTAATCTGCCAGCCAGGGGGAGACGCGCAGTTCGAGATTGAGATCGCCGCCAAGTGGCAACTCAAAACGGCGTTCTTCCATGATGTAATGCCGCAGGTTGAAGCCGGCCAGCTTGATGGCGGGTTCGTCCAGCAGTGTGGCTGAAAGAATGCGGTGCAAGGCGAAGATGCGCGGCTCGGGATAGTCACGGGCGGTGGCCACCAGATAGTAGCTGCCGCCACGGCTAACCAGGCCCAGTGGATTGACCGGATAGCGTTTGGCGCGCTCCTGACCGGCGGCCCGATAGCTGATCTCAAGGCGCTTTTCCGCCAGCAGGGCCTCATGAACGGCTTCATGAACGCTTGCGGAAATGGCTGGCGGCATCAGCGGCTGGTTGTCTGGTACAGCAGCCACCTTGTCCGACCAACGTGCCAGCGCTGTCTGGGAGGTTTCATCCAGCGCCTTGCGCGCGGACTTGAACAGCGGCTCCAGCGCGACGAGGGCGCTGCGCGGCAAAAGCGACGCCAGATGGCGATAAGCCAGTTCCAGGGTCAGCGCGGTCGCCGGATTCAACGCGGGCAGGTGGGTAAGGTCGGCCTCGCGTGCCCAGCTCCATAACGCGGGGCGGCCCTCGCTGCTGGTCAGAGGAAACATGCCGGAAAGCTTGTTGAGATCCCGCTCGATGCTGCGCTTGTCGATCTCATGGCCGAGGCTCTGCAATCTGCGGTGCAAATCCGTCGCCGTGATGCCATTCGGGAGGCGGGGAATCTGCTTCAACATCTCCAGGTAACGCAGCGACGTATCGTTCATGTGGTTTCCAGGATCGGGCTTCCTTGGTCGTGGCTTGAAGCCATCATGTCATCCCATGCGACATATGGTGTCGTTTCGTGGAAGGCGTGACAACCTGGCCCTGAACGTGGCCGGTTGTCGCCCCCCAACTTTCCTTGGTCAGGCTTTGCTTCACCGTATCTAGCATGCCGCCCATGGCTTGCCGCATGCGCAGGCGGAAGCGGTTCGTGGAGGAAGTGGAATGAATCATCATGGAATCGTCCCAGGTGCCCTCGGCACACCATTGGCTCAGCAGTGTCTCCCGTAGGCGAACCTGCACCGGGAGCAATGGGCGGTGGCCGAGTCGCATGATCGCGATAGCGTCGTGCTGGCCATATTTCTCCAGGGTGCCTTGAGGGTTCTTCTGGAATTCGTCGAGCGTCGCGCCGAGCCGGGAAAGGTGCGCCTCGCGGAAGACCTGTTCGAGCGGGAAACCGTGAATCGTCTGCATGGCGAACTTGCTCTTGTAGAAGTGGGATGTGCCGGAATGGCATCCGGTACGAAACGGATCAGCGGCCAGCCAAAGCCTGTAGGAGGCGAACCATCGCGATCGTGTCTTGGCCGCAGTAACGGCGCAGCGCCGTGTCCAAGGTGGCGCGTCGGTCGACAGATGTCTCCGGATGGATGGCTTCGAGATAGGCCAGTTGAGCCTGGCCGCCGTCGGCGACATCGTCCAGCTCGCCGTAGTCGAGCTCAGGTGCAATGGTAGGCAATACCTTCTTGAGCGACCACGAGCCCAGCATGGCGGGGTGGTAGTAGTGCTTTTGCGTGATGGGCAACAGGTCCACCATGCGTTTGTTCAGGGCCATCAAGGCATCTGCCAGGTCCGGAAACCAGTCAGCCAGTTCCGTGACCCTCCCAGCCTCGAAACTCTTGTTGTAGACGAGGATGGGGCCACGTTTACCGAGCGAGCGCAGCAAGGACTCCGCAAAGTTCTGCGTCGGATCGTCGCCGCTCAAATCGAGGAAGGCGTGTTCGTTGAGGCTGCCATCGCGCTGTTCAATGTGGCATGACCATTGGAATGGGACTTGCTGGTAGGGGCGTGCGCCAGCCCAGCGCGGGATAGCGAAATTGATGGTTTCGAAATCGAGGTAGTAGCGAGGGTAGCTGAGCTCGTCGAGTTGTTCGGCAGCGGCCGGATCAAGAAAGGGGCGTCCGCTCACCGAGGCCTTGCGGATGCGCTGATGGATGGGGTTGGTCAACCTCTCGACGGGAACCTTCCGGAGATCCACGTAGCCTTCATCGAAAAGTGCACGGGTGAGTGCGGCGGATCGTTTGAGGATCGTGACGGGATACTTGGGCCCTTCGGGTTCCTGCGCCCGGCAATGCTCGAAGAAGGGGCAGTCGAAAGGCTTGGAGCACTGTTCGCCCGTCGTGATGGATGGTTCATTGCCACGAAGAATTTTCTGAAGCCTGCGTACCCATGTGGGTACTTGCTCCATGAGGTTGGTTGCTTCGGTTGTGATGTCTGCGGCCATCAGCAGGCCGTTGTAGTCGCCATTACCCTCGTAAACGAACGTAGAGTCGATATGCGCCAGATACACGCGGCGAAGCTTGATGCCTGCGTTCTGGATCACCCATGCCTGGATGGCGCAGTCGACAAGGTGGTAGTCCTTCACGGAGGTGGAAGACTTCACCTCAATCAGGTCGTAGCCGCCCGGAACGGGCTTCAGGACATCCGCGCGAACCAGGACATCCCTGTGCTCGAATGCTGCCTCGAACAATGTCTGGCGCGTGCCTTTGCGCTGCAGCGCTTCGGTTGTTTCGGCAAGGGCCTTGGATGTGTTGTCCGCATGGCCAATCAGCAAGCCGGGTCCGTAGAGCTCCCTGGCTAAGTTTCCGACATCGTTGCCGGCATCGAGAATCGCCTGGTTCCCTGGGGTGGTTTCCATCGCATCGCGCCGATACGTACCCAACCACAGGCGACGCTCGCACTGGAGGCCGGCGACGATGCGTGATTTCGAGAGACGGGTAATGGTGGGCGTGGGCATCGACGGGCCTGCGGCATGGTGGATGGACGAATACCATCCTACCCCGCGATTGCGACAAGTAGCGTCGCTTGCTTACGCGCGTGACTTTGGCGGTCCACCACAACGGTCCGACGTCGGATAGCTGGGTTCAATGTGCGCGAGCAGCGACTCCCACGGCACCACCTTGTCGATTCGCTCTGCGCTATGGCGGCAAACGTGAATCCGAAGAGGACGCACGCATGCCCAAAGTACGCGAGGCGTTCAACAGCCCGTTCTGGCCGTTCGCCCTGGCCTCCACCAATGTCGGTTAGGAAGGAATCCACTTTCACCGCTGGAGTCACTCCGTCGTGCACTGGAACACGCCGGCGAATCCGGTGAATTTCGAGATGCGTGAAGGGCGCGTCGATCGTTA
>Ga0307375_10004190_pt1 | contig 13903 bp, 14 predicted proteins | sample TR1MG_FD_202531 | JGI IMG/M metagenome (GOLD analysis project Ga0307375, IMG submission 202531) | Soil microbial communities from Risofladan, Vaasa, Finland - TR-1 | ecosystem: Environmental > Terrestrial > Soil > Coastal area > Acid sulfate soil | place: Finland: Risofladan, Vaasa | collected...
TTAATCCGTTGGTCGCCAGTTCGAACCTGGCACGGCCTACCAAGAATTCAAGCGGATTGTGCTGTAAAAGCCTGTTCGTTGTTATATGGGGCGTTAGCTCAGTTGGTAGAGCAGCTGACTCTTAATCCATCGCTCGGGCGCGCCCCGCTCATAGATAAACATTGCGTAAATCCCCCCTGGCGGGGACAATCAGTGTCCAATGTTTTTGGACACGATTTTATACGCAATTTTATATGCCGAAGCTCGCCTCCAGCCCAGAACTGAAATACATCGTCAAACTCGACAGCGGGTCCTACAGGCTGCGTATCCGCACTGCCACTGCCGGGACTATCACCCAGACATACAAAACGCTTGCCGAGGCTCAAGCGGGCCGGCAAATGCACCTGGACAACGCAGCGGGCCGGCTGGTCCCCGGCAGCACACTGCAGGAAGCCTGGGAGATATACGAAAAAAGCTCCAATTTCACCGTCAAATCAAAAAAAACGCAGCTTACCCGCACAAGCAGCATCAAGCCGGTACTAAAAAAACTCGGGCTCATGTCGATTCGGCACATCACCGGGCAGACGGTCCAAAACTACATCGCCGGGCAAGACATGAGCCTGTCGAACGACACACGCCGATTGCAGCTCGATGCCTTGTCTTCAACGCTACGCTACGCGAGGGTCCTAGGAGCCATCCCAAATAATCCATGCATCGGCATCAGCAGACCGCCGGGCGGACACAACACCAGAACCTGGACAGACGAAGAGCGCGGGCTACTACTGATGCTGGCAAGCTGCCCGGACTGGAGCTTACGAAAAATTGCACGCTTTCTACTGATAGTCCAAGCCCTGCGATGCCGGCCGGGGGAACTGGCCGCGGCACACTGGACCGACTGCAACCTAGGCGACCGCGAAATCCGCTTCAGGCAAACAAAAGACGGATACGACCGGACCATATCGTTCAGCCCGGAAACCGGGCAGTGGCTGGCAGACGTGGCGGCCGACGAGCTGGAAGAGTTTAGCGACAGCCCATTCATTTTTAGCTCACGCTCAAACCGCACCGGACCGCTACAGGGCATACCCGCACCCTTTAACTGGACATCCGCCGTGGGCAACGCGCGCAGGCGGCACGCCGCCTTGCCAACCGGGCTCACGGGACACACGGGTCGACATGACGGAATCACGGAAATGATAAAAAACAAGGCCACGCGCGGCTTGAGCAACGAGGCGATGATGCTAATCACGGGTCATCGCAGCCACGAAGCCTTTAGGCTCTACAATCACGCACCAGCCACCGCGTTCAGTGCAGAAGTAGACGCGAGCGAACCTGAGCGGGAGGAGGCGAGGATTAGAGGGATGGCCGAGTTTCTGGGCGTATCGGTCAAGGAGGTCAAAGAAAAGTTGGCGGCCAAGCAAAAGCGCCTAACAGCCGCCGCGAAATTAACGGGCCCGGCCCGTCTTACAGGCCCGCGTGAAGCAAAGAAAGGGGGCGCTGCGCGCCCTCGTAAATTAATGCAGGCCGCTAACCATGCTGGTAAAAGCACCCCAAGTGTGGCCGCTCCTAAAGGGGCTAAAAGCGGCCAACGTAAGAGCTAAAGAGGGAAACACGATAAAGCAGGGAAAACCATGCAAGCGGTAAAGCTACAGAATCAAGAAGAAAACCGATGAATGGCGAAATAGTCTAAAAACGGTCGTCAACACCGCCAAATGGAGGGAATGTCAACACGGAAGGAAACGCGGCGACCCGTCCATTTCAAGCCACGTGTGCCGCATCTGTTCCAGAAAAAAGAAAAAGCAGGTTAAAGGGAACGGCGGAAAACGGGCGTGAAAAGGAAAGAAGAATCGTTAGCAGACCATTGCCGTTGATTTTGGCGGCCTCTTCATGCCTGCGCACCGAGTGCCCCTTGTTTTGAGCGCAACAGGGCACTTGCCGGCGGTAGCCTACATCCTCGAGGTTTTGAGTGTGAATCCAGAAAACCAGCCGGCGAGCGTCCAAGCAATTATCGGCAGTAAAGGACAATTCATGGCCGGACCGCTGGTTGGCGGCTGCTGCTTTGGTGTCGGAGAGCCAGGGACGGCAATGACCTTGGCCGAGGCAGAGAAAGAAAGAGAGACCGCTAGGCTCTTTGCCAACTGGGCGGGGGCAGAGGTCTACTATGCTCGCCATGTTGACATCTTCGACGCCGCGCCAGCGCAGGACTAGCTAAAGGGCAGCATTATTGTGGTGCCGCCGCCCGCACCCGTGCGACCAAGCGCACCGGTCGCGCCGGTGATGACTCCCTCCTCCCCGGCTGCTCCAGCCTGGTACTACTGCGAGGCCTCGAAATCCTACTACCCCTACGTGTCCGTATGCAAGGAAGGCTGGCACACCGTTCCGGCTACACCGCCGGATGCAGGCGGCAGATAGTGTGCCGCGATGGTATGCCGTAAGTTCATGGACCATCAAGAGTTATATTCGAGCCATTAATGCTTATTGCTAAGACTTTCTTTGAATTAAGGTCGTATTCACATTCGACCCGCGAGCGTTCCATAGCACCATACATATTCTGAATCTTCACTTCATCGTCAACGATTCGAATGATTCCGGTTTTTACGAAATCATCACCACCATAGGAGTGCCCAAAGCGAACCAACCAGCTCCAATCAGGTGAGCCGTATTTCACATTGTCGTCAACTGCCACCGCGCACGCAACTTTCGCATCGAAAATTCCCCTGTAGTTGTTTATTACTGCCGCATTATCGGCGCAGTCTTTGTAGTCCTCCACGCAGAATCCTTTATATTGTTGTTCCAGGGCTGTGGTGAGGTCTTCGTTCGTTGGCGCACGAACTTCCGGTACAGATTCAGACCCAGACGACAGCCAGGTGGTAAGTCCGAACGCAACAATTAAAACCGCAACCACCAAGCCGAGCAGTGTCTTCCAAGTTCGGTTCTGTTTCCGGTTGATGGAAGTTCGAGGCCTGGCGCCGCACTTCGGACAGCTGGCGGCCTCGCTGCTAACTTCGTTGCCGCATTCGTGACATTTGATTAGGGCCATAGCGCAGCTACAAGTCTCAAAGGTGCAGCGTTAAGCATCGGCTAGCAACGTTGTAAGAAAAGGAAATTCCTTGCAGCACACGGCATCAATCTGTTCTCGAATGTGGTCATGCTCACTAGGGTTGTGTTTACCCAGGCAGAGATAGTAGTTTGCCCCTTCATGCCGCGCATAGACAAGCCATTCACCGGTTAGCTCTGCGGCACCAGCAAGCCGACTAAGGTTGCCCTGCACCACGTCATCAGCAAGAGCCTTGATATCTTCAATAGCAACATAGCGTTCCTCGCCGGCGCTCTGCGCTTCGCGTATGCGTTGTTCGAACAACGGTATTCCATACTTTCCGATGCCCTTCTGTACATTCATCGCTACTGCACGCCTTCCGGTCTCCATGTAGTGCTTATGCCATAGCCCTTTCAACGGCGGGTGTTTGTTCTGGATGGGTGGCTTTAGCCGACTTGGCTTTCCAATTCCTTCCAGAGCTCTTATCTCCTCTATGACCATTGCCGGGTTTAAACACCCGGACTTAAATCCACCGAATAGGGCAAGCACTAGAAGCATGCTGTATCGGCCGGGCGCTGCGGTCTTAAGGCCGATGACATTAGCGAAGTGATTTAACTCCGCGGTCATGTCCTCTCCGTTGGCCGCTGTCGCAATAAATTTCTTAGCCGTCATTTGCAAAACTAAGACACCACCGATTGGCCGCCGTCTGCGCACCAATAGTCACTGCCTCCACCCCAGTGTGGCAGGCATAAATTGCGGCCCTTTTTTCTACTTCGCTCTGGGATGACATGGATACGCCGTAACCATCGCCGCACCAACCGCTATCGGAAGTGTTTCTTTCAAAAGCCTGGGATACGTCCGCATTACCCGGACAAAAGCGAGAATCTCTTCTTCGAGGGTAATGTGGGGTGGTGGACACCAAGGGACCCGCGCTAACGTAGCCTTTGCGCCTGCCTCAAAGCCAGCCATAAACACCACGCACACGGGGTAATCATTGGTTTCGTGGGCACTAGTACATGCAAACAACAATTCCTTTGCGGTCATATCATGGGGCTCGACCGCTTTTGCAATACTGGTCGCCCCCAGTAGAATTGCGGTCGCTACTAGCATGCGTTTTAACATGTCAGCTCCTTATAAGCTTTGAGATATAGGAGGAACTGGATGCGAGATTACGATGCCACGGCTTTTCCTCCAGGCACCCACCGATAGAGCGTAGCCACCGACACACCCAGGTCCTCTGCGACCGCCCGGGGTAGGGCACCGCCGGCAAGTAGCTTGCGAGCAGCTTTCTTCTTAGACTCGGTCATTAGCGGTCGCCGGCCGCCCTTGCGGCCGCGTGCCCGGGCTGCATCGAGGCCCGCGCGGGTGCGCTCGCGAATCAAGTCGCGCTCCATCTGCGCGAACGCCGCGATGATGTGAAAGAACATCCGGCCTTGAGCGGTTGACGTGTCAATGGCCTCGGTCAGGCTCCGGAACTCCACTTGGCGCTGCTGCAGGTCTTCAACGAGCTCGATAAGCCCCTTCACCGTGCGCCCCAGGCGGTCGAGCTTCCACACAACCAGGGTGTCGCCTTCACGTGCGTGCTCTAGCGCCGCGGCGAGGCCCGGGCGGTCCTTGCCGACGCTGGAGGCCTTGTCGTCAAAAACGCGCTTGCAGCCGGTTTTTTTCAGCGCGTCGTGCTGCAGGCCGAGGTTCTGGTCCTCGGTCGAGACTCTGGCGTAGCCAATCAGCATGCCGTTTCCCCCTTGAAGTGGTACACGTTAGCTACTAACGGTTTCACCAATGTGGCATACCGTTCATACGAACTGTATTTTCTCACACGCCATCCCAGTATAGCCGGATGAGAATTTGATTTCGAGAAGGGATTTTGAGAACTGCCGCGCAGAGTGAAGTGGCCAACGGCCGGGGGAGGCCAGGGATGCCTCTCAGAAACGGACGTTTGCGAGAATCAATTCAGTCATTTAACCAACAAGACGGCGGCAACCGCCACAAAGGCCCAGCTGGAAGCGACCAATGTACTTCAATGCCGGTCGACATTGCAGTCGGCAATTGCGGTTATCCGACTTCCACAATTTCTTTGTAGTGGTGCGGCTGGGCGGCTTTCAATGCACGATGGGCGGAAATCGTCCGACCGGAGAACATTGAATGTCGAGGCGTCAATTCAAAATCTTCTGTGCAAGCGTCGCCCATCGTGATTTTATTTGTTAAGCAATTTGAGTGCCGTTTGGGCGAAAATACCGCTCTTGAGAGTACAATCCCCGTCGGTGTCTCCCCACCGCATACAAGCATCAACGTATGCTCTCCATTGGTCGGGGCAATCTCCAAGAAGTCGCAAGGCGGATTTACCACCATCGAGAGATGAATACTGGCTATTCTTGGCTTTGGACATCAAGCAATCTGTGAAAGCGCGGTTGACATTGACTGGAGGTTTGGAGGGGGTGGCACCTATTCCCCGCTGCGTGTTATCTACCGGTTGCGCCAAAGACACTGTCGAAACGACTGCAGCGATGATGAAGAGAACAATTCTGTGGCAAGGCATATTCGTTATTTGTGGACGCCTCTAAGGATTTCGCTGACACTTTCGTACCCTCGTTGCAGTAACACGTGGGCCTATGGATATGCAGCCTATGGCAAGGTCCTGCATTTGTCCATAGACCAGAGGTTAACCGACCGTGCATTTGGCCACAGAACCAAGGAGATTGAAATGATGAATGAAATTTCTGGACAGCAGCTTGTGTTCCGCGAACGGGTGCTTCTCGTACCTGACTCTCAGCGGCAAGCGGTGGAAGCTGTGCTTCGACGATGTGGCTGCGGAGGTGAGTGGTCGCGGGCTGTATCCCAGGTGGAGGAACGCAACGATTCTGGCGAGGGAAGTGGTGTGTCCGTATGGGCAATGTCCTTAGCAAGGAAAGAAGACGCGAAGAGGGTTCAGTCCGCACTGGATGCCATAGAGTAGGTTCATGCCTGCCGAGCAGTCGCTCAACTCATCATTCTACCGGACGTTGCGCATAAAGCCGCGCAAGGCCGGTGAATCCAAACATTAAACACGCCGCCGTAACAGGGAAACAGGGGGGCTAGGAAATGGCGAGAGCAACAAGACGGTGTCTTGCTTGTGGATACGCGGGCGAAATGAAGACGTGGCTCGAGCACTACAACTTTCCTCAGTTCCTGGCGATTATCGGTCTTCTCTTCTACCTCATCCCTGGACTAATTTTCATTGCTTGGGGTTGGGGCAAGTTCAAGTGCCCAAAGTGCGGCGCGCTGGCGAAGAACACACCAGACCTTGGCGCCGCAGCTCCGGTTAATCCAACACAGCAACAGACAAGGTCTATTAGTAATCGCATCGAGAAGCCATGCCCATGGTGTGCTGAGGCCATATTGGCGGCTGCAAAGGTTTGCAAACATTGTGGCCGTGATGTCGTATAGAACAGCGTCTCACCCTAGGCGGAACGGACGGGCCGCGAGCACTAAACCATGCAGGACCTCGTAAGTACTGGCCCGCCGTTCACCACGATGTTATTAGAATGCGCACGTGCATGCGTTTTTAGCACGCGGGGAGCATTATGAAATTGCAAATAGCGAAGTGGCGCCATGGGCTGGCTCTACGCATCCCTAACCGAACGTGCTAACCAGTTGAGGTTCATTCGGCACCTCCTTTCTTGTTCTGGATGAGCCCGGCCTTCTTGAGTGCGGCCTCGAATTCGATAGCGGCCTGGCGGACGTCGTTGGCGCGTCCCTTGAGCTGGGTGAGCTTGTTTTCCGCCGGCGCGCTCGTCTCGGACTTCTCGCGCAGCCAGCCTTCGGCCAGCTCCTGCCCCTGCTCGCGGAAAAGCTTGGCCTGGGCGATGACATCCCGCGCGGCGTCGCGCAGCACGCTCGCGGCGATGTCCAAAGGCTCCTGCGCCACGCAATTGCGGGCCTGGTGGAGCTCCGCCTCGACCTCGGCCCTTATCTCGGCTACGAGCTTCGGGTCGCGCTCCAGACGGTAGTTCTTGATGTCCTCGGCCAGGAACGCGTCGAGCTTGGCGAGTTCGGCGGCGGTGAGCGGTGCCGGCTTCGGGCCTTCCTTGGGTGTGTGGTAGGTCAGGGCCTTGGCCGCCTGGCCGGTCGGGGTAAAACGCGGCATGGCTGCCAGGTAGATGTCGCGTTGGTGCCCGGGCACGGGCACCTCGCGCACCGTGGTGGCCTTGACATATTCCGTGCGATAGACGAACAGCTGGCCGGGGCCGTGGACGGGCTTCCTGGACTTGCGGATGCGTATGGACATGTGATGCGCCTTATAGGACACGGCGAAGGTGCCGCTGATACCTATAGCAACTGTCCTTCGGACACTTAAGAGCTGTGCTTGTGGCACCAAACGACAACCCCTGCGACAGTAAAATGCTGTCGCAGTGATGACCTGCAGCTATCGCATAGGTAGCGATGGCACCTCGCAACTACCGTGGTGGTAGCGCGTGAGCGCGCCCAGGCACGCAAGGCTGTCGCAGGGTAGTGAAAGACTACCCATGCGGCCAGTAAAGGGTCGCCTACGGACACAACGAAACGGCCGCAACGCCCCGCGAAGCACCGAAAAACACTTGCTAAAACTGTCCGGCGATAGCAAAGAACTGTCCGGGGATACCGAAACGGTATGACCTCGGACAGGAAGGCACTATCCGCGGACAGCTGAACGCTATCGACTAGGCAGCAAGGCCGGGCCCAACCTTCGCCGGCACCGCCGCAGGAGCGACCGGGGCCGTGGCGAGCAGGTCTCCTATCGTCCGGGGCGCGTCGCCATAGACCTTGATACGCACCATCAGGGGAAGGTGGTTATGGATGACCTGATTGAGTGGCCGCAGGGCGCCGGCGGACTTGCCGTATTTCTTGGCGAGCTCCGTGTGCCGCCCTATCCACTGCTTGCGCACGTTGCCCCACACGCTGTCTGCGTGCCGGTGGAGCTCGATGACCTGGTTGCGCACCCCCGCCGCGAGTGGACGCCGGCGCTGCAGCGCCAGGTAGTGGCGCAGGCCGTAGGCCCTGCGCCCTGTCTCCTCATCGCCTTCATCGCCGTACTCGAGGTTCTTGGCGAACTGCTCAATCAGCGCACACGCCCCGTTGTAGACCTCCGGCTTCATTTTCCAGGTCCAGGTGCTCACGTTCTTGACGATTTTCTTGCCCTTGACCACTCGGGGGGACAGCTTGGTCGCATGAACCAGGACATAATCACCGCAGGTGATGTGGCTGTCAGTGCGCGTGGCGTCGCGGGCGGATTTGAAGTCGATGCTCGTAGAGTCGGCAAGACCTCCCTTGCCTTCGGTCGAGACCAGCCACCAGGCAACCATGTCGCCGTCCGGGAACGCAAGAAACCGGACGCTCGCCCGGCCGTTCTTCGTGTCGTAAGCTCGGCGGTTGTTGCCAGCCAAAATCGGGTACCGCTCCGCGAATTTCTGGGCGAGTCCGGCAAGCTTGGCGGGCGGCAGCAGGCCGCCAACCCAGAACCGATAGCCGTCGCGGCCGGCCAGAGTTTGTAGCAGCTGCAGGTGGCCGGTGAGGTTCTGGGCCACCTCCAGGGACAGCGGGTTGTGTATTCTTTTCATTGCGGGCGAGCTCCTGTTGGGCCGCTCGGAACACCCGGGCGCTCATGACGTGTAGCCACCGACGGTGCGTGTTTCAGTCATGCCTTACGCAGAGACACTGACGCCTGTTAAAAATATTGGAAACACCCCGGAAAGTCCGGCCAGGTGCCTACACTGGGTAAGGACTTTTAACCGGGAACCGACAATGTCGGAACCGGCCATGCTTCAAACGCACTAGGGTCAGGCGCGCCAACGCCAGCATCAACACGAATTTCACTTGTGTTTGTGCCGGGGCGCGTCAACGCCCTAGCACTTGTTCTACTGCTTCCGGATATCCCAACCTCGTAGGAAGCGGGGTTAGGACGAAACGCGTAGTGCCTTTGAAAAGAGGGCCCGCCACGTGTCCGGAAGGGGGTAGCGGAGTAATCCCAACAGGCAACTGTTGGAGTAATCCCGCTGCTCTACTTCCTCACCTCCCCGGGCGAGCCCGAGGAGCCGTGCGATTTGGAAACGGTTGCTGGGGGAAAGTCTGGGCACGCAGGTGTCCGGAGAACATCCCCAGTAAGGAATGCGGGTTGCCGGTATGGAACTGACGCGCTGTGAACCATGGACTTCATCATCCGTGGGGAGCACCTGTTATGCGGAAAAGTCGGTGGAAGTCCGACCCAGGGTGTGCTTTCTTTCCTCGCGGAAAGAGGCGCCACCTGTGCTACACACGATGGCTGCCGTACTTGGTGGAAAAGCCAAGAGTCGAGACGATGGAGCAAGTGCTCCAGGCGTTTCGGTCGCGCTGGCGGTGAAAGGGGGTTGCCCCTTAGCTGCTGGCCGAGTTGATAGCTTAACCGTGTCAAGCCCCAAACCGTGAGGTTAGGGCGATGTAGATTAAAGCGTGAGTTGCCTAGGGCCTTCAGTGCCTGGAGTTCTCGGAAGTGAGTAGGGTGAATTTGGTGCTTATCAGTAAGGGGCTGCTTACAGGCTTCGGGCCCCCGAAGACCACGTCAAAATGGCGCACCAAACCTGCTCGCAAGGGAGCGACGTTCTGCTTAGTTGTCGATTCGCATAAATAACAAATACGAAACATCCTGAAGTGAAACGCGGGGGTTTTCCTCCTCGCCTCGTCGCCTAACGAACGACTTGCCAGTGTATGGGTGTGAGATGCCGGCCGATGATGACGGAGGGGCCGCGAGCAATCGCGGAGCAGTCCCCTGATGGATTTTTTCCGTAGTCAGCCAGAGCTTTGTCCGAAAAGTATCTCGGAAGCAGTAGAAACACAAGTGAAATTCAGGCGCCATTGGCGTGGCGCCTGTTTTAGACGGTGGGGTGGGAGCACCCCGCGCACTACGTTCGTGTATCACACCGAGAAACTAACGCGAAGCAAGGGTTGGCGCCCTTGCGAGCTATCTTGGTCAACGCATCATCGTCGGCAGGTCTCGACGGTGGATGTGAAGTTGAGTTATACAGCGTCCAAGCGGATGCGAGAACCGGTCTTGCTGTTCCAGCCGGCTCCGTGTTGTTTATTCTTTATTCAGACCCCGCGCGCGAGCGCGTGCGGGGGTCTTTTTCAAGACCGAGCAACAAGGGGAAATCGGAAACAGGCGACAGGACACGTGCCCCTTCATTGGGGCATTTGTTCGTCCAAATTTCGCTCGCTATACGTTGTGGGGACCTGCCGCGCAAGCAACAGGCTTCCTCAACGGGGGGGCTCGTGCCTACCTCTATTCCGCCCCTCGCTTCGGCCTTCGGGGCGGGCTCTTTTTCGCGCACCACGCCACGCGCGCGCCTGTCGAACTTTCGCGTACTTACCCTGCGATTGGGGTGCGTCATGCTACAGATTATTGCGTTCTTGGTGATGACACTCGCCGCGGTGTCGTCGTGAATGGTCGGGGCCAGCATGACAAATCAAGGCCCTGCGCAGGGACAAGCTGCGCAAGGCCTCTGGCCACGGCACCCCTGGGAGAAATGCCGTGCGTTCCCCGTATAGGGATTGATTTTAACCAGACGGGGTGCGCGCGCCGGGGTCTGCGGCGCGCTCCGGGGGTCTGCAGCTACCCCTGCCTTGCCCGCGCGCCGTTCGCGTGCTGCAGGGCCTCCTACCGAGCCGCGATTTGTCCGCGGGACGACCGCACCCGTCATCGCAACAAGTCGATGAGCATGGAAGGTACCCTCTTGTAATCCTCTAATGCAGCTTGAGTATCTCAGTGCAAAGCGGCGTGGCGCAGGGACCACATACCCGTCTTCGTGTGCTAGCCATCCGTTCCCTGCCCGGCCAAGGTCAAAGCCGTCACCTTGGCGACCGGCGGGCCGGGAGGGAAAATTCAAAAACCACCCCAACCCCCAGTCCTTTTTTAACCCCAAAGTCAAAAGCTCTAGGGATACCCCACACCATATATACGGAGGAGCTTTCTCCGGTCTAGCCGATTGACCGGCGCGCCGCCTCGCCGTTGGCGTAGCCAAGCTCCGTTGCCACCTCTGCCCAAGTCCTACCTTGGGCCCTTAATAGCCGGCCTGCGTCGCGTTTCTGCTCGTGGCCGGCCAGGTAGGTAGCCCGGTCCACCGCACCGGCCTCACGCCGGCGCTTTGTGTCCCTCTCAGCGTCCCTGCGGCGGGCTTCGTCCACGCTGATGATTGTCTTGAGCTGGCGTTCCTCATCGGGGATGATTTCCATCAGGTCAATGATGGTGCTGTTGCGGACCCGATAGCGCGGGTCGTATTCCACTCCGTTCAACAACTTAACCTTCTTGCCGGCCGCCGCGTCCTTCGCCTTGGCATAAACGGTCGAGATGGACCCGCTTATCTGGTCCTTGGTCCAGTGCGGTGCGAATTCGCGGGCCAAGGCAAACACCTCAGCATAGAACTTCGGCACGACGACAGCGGACGCAAGAAAACTTGCCGAAAGCCACACGGCTGTATTGCGCTGGCCGTCGGGCATGCCCGCCGCGTAGCCGCGCAGCTTCATGAGTTTGCGCATGTCGCCCAGGCGGTCCCACGCGAGTATCGCTGGAATGAGTTTTTTCAGGCCGTTGGTGCTGCCGACAACCACGAATTGCGACTTGCGCGCCGCGCGTGCCGCACGCTCTACGGCCCACTCCGCCGCGCGTGCCGCGCGCATCTCGTCCAGTTGCACACGGGTAATGTCCAGCACCTCGAAGGCCATCGTCTCGAACGAATACACGGCCAGGCCACTAGGCGAGAGCACGGCTCCGCCGGCAGCTATGGTGTTCTTGAACAGGACACGCACGCGCTCCCCACTCTTCGTGTTGGTCGTTGCAATGAGGCGCAACACACGGGACGCGTCGCGCGCTGCTTGGTCAGCACCAAGTTCCGCCAGCTTGTCGCAGAGTTTGTTCTGGACCGCCTGCCAGCGAGGCAGCGCTTGCGCCGGCACGGGGTCGAGGAGAATCCACTTCACTTGAAGGCCGCGGCCGCTCCATACGATGAGGCTGGGCGGTGGCAAACGCAGGCGCTCGCAGGCCTTCAGCAGCAACTCGGCAAGGCCCTCGGGGGAGGCGTAGCGCAGCGACGGCACGTTGTAGGTGTCCAGGTCCACGAACAGCACGCCCATGCGCTCGAGGTTGATGAGGCGCCGGTTGGGTCTGTTGAACTCGCTCTGCGACAACCAGGCGTTCTTGGTCGGGTCGAGGTCCTGCAGCACCTCGGGCATGAGGTGTAGGGGGTGGCTGCGCTGTACTTTGGCGCGGCTGTCCGGCTTGGGCTGGGTGAGCACCGAGAACCACCCGAAGCGGGCGGGGTTGTGATACGCCAGGGCCTCGGCCTCGGCCGTTTCGTAAAGCGGTAGTGCGAGTTGCGCGTTCGACTGCATTGTGTTGCCCCTTCCTTAAGGGCGGCGCGCGTGCGATAAACAGGTTGCTACACTGTCTTAAGCAACACCTGTATTTCGCGCGCTCACCGCGCATGCGCCTCACGCGACCTCTGCCTCCAAGCTAAGAGTCCGTGGGGCGTAGTTCTTTTTGCGGCACGCCCGTGCCGCGCTTACTAACGTGTAGCGACGAGAGTTTTATTGCCCGGACAGGCCTAGGGCGGGGAGGGACGTGCGCTGTGAAAGAGCGCGGCGCCGTCGAAATGGTAGCCAGGTGGAGCTTGGAAACATGCTGCAGCTGGACGGGGCCGTGACATCGGCCAGGCGAAGAGACGCTGGTGCGGAAGGGATAAAACTTAGGCGCTATACGGAAATAGGCAATTACGTAACGAAAGGGGATTCAAAATGGGGCAACTCACAAACCGTCCGGTAGTGCTACGGCCGGAATATAAAAACGATGCGACCGCGCAGGCTGTCAAAAGGCTGTTGGACAGATGCGATATGCATCAGGGGGGAAGCACTTATCCGCTGAACCACTTCGTCTTATCCCTCTACAACGGCGAAATGTGGGCACCAAATATGCAGGCACTTTGCTACCGTATCGACAAGACGGATTTCGAAGATGTCCTCTCCGTGATGCGTGGTTACTCTAATGCGGGTAAAGAGCTACACGAGTACTTCGTCCAGGGAAATAGGCTGTTTGAAGACATCGCGGGCCGCGTTCGCCTGCGTGAGACCGGCTGGTTTTGCGGTGACTATGCCGTACTGCCGCTCGAATCGTATCTGGACGCCGTCATCGAACGCATCGCGCGTTACGACGGAAGAGCACGGGCGACCGAGTTGGTATTGCGCGCAAAAGCTGACGGGTTTTTCAACCGTCACGATATTTGCGAAGAGTCGCGTCGGCGCGGTTGCGTCGAAAAAGACGCTGAAGCCATTGTGGAACAGGACGAGCTAGACGCCCGCCGGCAGGCAAGGGCACGCAAATCCCTTCTCGGGGATGACCTATAGGCACGCTCGACCGGTTGCCGACAAATGTTGCCGTCGACGGCGCGACAGAGGTGATTTACGGGGCACGCTAGCGTGCCCCGTTTTGCATGGACATAGCAATTCCTGGTTGGCCCATTGCCGTGCCCCGTGAGGGCGCGTAATGGGGTGCTACAAGGCTTGCACGAGCGCAGGTAGGTAGAACCACCAAGGGAAGGGTGAGGATGGGTGCAGGGGTAGCGCAGCGATGGTGCAAAATTTACGTGTCTCAAAACTCGAAGCGGCACTACGACGAGCCCGAGTACGGGTATAATCCGAAGCAGCGGCGTGACCAATGGTTTTGGCCACGCCAGCGTTTTGGCCACGGCATGTCCAAAACGTAGAGTGCAAGTCATTGATTATAAATGGGGCGTTAGCTCAGTTGGTAGAGCAGCTGACTCTTAATCAGTTGGTCGTAGGTTCGACCCCTACACGCCCTACCACAAACACAAAGGGTTAGCTTCGGCTAGCCCTTTGTCATTGTGGCGGCTG
>Ga0307375_10004191_pt1 | contig 13901 bp, 14 predicted proteins | sample TR1MG_FD_202531 | JGI IMG/M metagenome (GOLD analysis project Ga0307375, IMG submission 202531) | Soil microbial communities from Risofladan, Vaasa, Finland - TR-1 | ecosystem: Environmental > Terrestrial > Soil > Coastal area > Acid sulfate soil | place: Finland: Risofladan, Vaasa | collected...
CCGCGACCCCAGCAGCCCGCCCATGCGGGGCGCCCGGGGAAACACCGCATAACCAGCTCAAACGCGATTCGCTACCGAACCGAAGAGTATGCCGCCCATGCAAATCACCGAACTTGCAGCCGCCCTGCCGATCCCGCTGTCACGCCCGCGATGTGGCGAGACCAACTGGCCGAGGCGGTGAATCATGGCTCCTACGTCGTTCAACGGCGGGTCCGCGCGGTGCCGGAGTTGTTTCCCTCTGCAGATCCAGGGGGCTTGACCGCCTGGACGGTCGCATGGGGGGTTTTCATGATGCGTCAGGGCTATGCCGGAACCTTTGTCCGGGCCGTTCCGTCCGGAGCGGGGGACGGCGTCGTAAACCTCGCCACGGGAGCGCTCGCCGGGTGCGCCTTCCACGCTCAGGCGTGAGCTGTCGACGCCCCGCCCCGCCCCGCCCCGGGCCGGGCGTGTCAGCCTACGTCTTCCAAATCAACCTTCTGTAAATGGGCAGCAGGGCTGCACCACGGGTGCAGCCCTGCTGCGGGAAGGGTTTCTCTCCACAACGAATCGAGGTTGTATGACCAGTCAGTTCGAGGATGAGCAGGGCCCGTTCTTCGCGGTCGTGAACGACGAAGGCCAGTATTCACTATGGCCCTCACCTGTCGACCTACCGGAGGGGTGGGCTGTAGCGTTCGGTGAAGGAAGTCGTGCCGCCTGCCTCGCGTTCATCGAGGAGAACTGGACGGACATGCGCCCGAAGGGCCTGATCAGGCAAATGGAAATGCGGTAAAGCGGAAGATCCCGACGGGAGGGTGCCGGGTGGTCACGGTGACCACGGTCTGGCTGACGAGCGGCTGTACTACCCGGTGCACGCGGTGCCGTATACCCCGGCCCGGCACTTCGCGAAGGGCAAGAGCGACCCGGCGTTCCGCACCAAGCAGGCCATCGGCGCGGACCTGGCGGTCCGGGCCAGGGCGGTAGTGTTCGCGTTCCGCGCGGTCGTGGCGGATAGCGCATACGTGGATCAGGACGGGTTCCGCGGCGAGCTCGCCGACGCCGGGCTGCCGTTCGTCATGGCGCTCAGGCCGCGCCGCGGCACCTGGGCTTACGGCGCCGATGCCCATACCCCGATGGATGCGGCCCGGGAGCTGCGCTGGGGCGGGCCGGATGATCCCGGCGGCTGGCACCCGGTACCCGGGCCTTCCGGGACGGGCACACCCAGGCCTGGTACGCGGCCGACGCGACGCTGGGCTGGTGGGGGCCGGACGGCGCCCGGCGGATGGTGGTGGCCACCGCCGACCCGGCCACCCTGCTGGACAAGGCCACCTGGTATCTCATCACGAACCTGCCCCCTTACCTTCTTCACTGAGCCCGGGCAACTACGGTCCGGGCCTGGGAAGTTCGGCGGGGCGGCATGGCTCATTGCCCCCTGCAGCAGTCATGGCCTGGGGGTGTTGCCACCGGCACGGCTGGTGCGTGAACCTCTGATGGGGACATGCGGCCTGATCGCTGATTCGTAAGGTGGATGACGGCGAGCGCACCGTCGACAGCCTTCCCGCGCTGTGACCTGGCAGGACAGGACAGAGAGGGAGGCGCAGGTGGCGTTACCCGGGCAGACGGATGTGCGGGTGGGACTGGATGTCGGCAAGCAGGAGCACTTAGCCGATGCCCTCGATGACCAGGGCGAGCGGCTGTTCTCCCGGGCGGTCGCCAATGACCAGGCGGACCTGGAGGCATTACTGGATCGTGCCGGGCGGCACGGCACGCCGGCGCCGGTGATCGCCCAGCCCGGCTCGATCGCCCAGCTCGCCCTCGCGGTCGCTGCGCGGCGGGGCACTCCGGTGGCCTACGTGCCGGGCCGGGTGATGCGCCGGGCCGTGGACCGTTACCCCAGCGAGGCCAAGACCGACCGCCGGGACGCCTACGTAATCGCCGATACCGGCTGGACCAGGTGCCGGCAGGTCCACTGACTGGACACCGGATCCGATGAGCTGCTGGCCTCGCTGCGGGTGCTCAACCCGTACGACATTGACCTGGCGGCTGACCAGCCGCCTGCGCGACGCGCTGGCTAGCATCGCCCGGCCCTGGAACGGGCGGTCGGCGACCGCCTGCACCAGGCCGGGATCCGCGACCTGCTCGGGAAGTACCCGACGCTGACCGCGCTGCGCACAGCCGGGCGGGCACGGATCGAGCGGGTGATCAAGAACCGCTCCCGCCCGTTCCCCTGGCAGCCCAGGCAGCGCACCTACTCGGCCGAAGGCAACGACCTCGGGGTGCCCGCCCGGGTGTTCCCGCAGTGGCTGCGCTGCACCGGCTGCGACCTGCTCGGCCTGGTGTCCCAGTTCGACTACGTCAATACCCACCCCTACCGCACCGACCTGGCCCGCTTCGAGCACGCGAAGTGCCCGGGCCGTGGCGGCTCCGGGAGGGCGGCGCGGACGGCGGTACCTGCCCGGTACCTGCTGGCCTGCGTAGGCGGCCACCTGGACGAGTTCCCGTACGAGCGGTGGATGCATCACGGCGGGACGTGCCCGGCGGCCGGGGTGGTGTTTCGGCGGCTGCGGATGATCGACCGGACCGTGGGCAAGGGCGCGTCGGCGATGATCCGCTGCGACTCCTGCCGCCAGCAGCGCCCGATGAACGAGGCACAGGGCCAGGCCGGGGCGGCGAAGCTGCCACCGTGCCGGGGCCGCCACCCGCACCTGGACGCGTTCGAGCCGGGCGGCTGCGGCGCCGTAAACATTCAGGCCCCTGGGTCTGGTGTTGCGGTAAGTGATCGCTGGTTACGTTTTGGCGGCGGGCGTGGTGTTGCCGTGGTGGCTGTGCGTGGTTCGGGGATGATTTCGGGCTGTGACCGATGCGCCGCCGCCGGAGGATCCGCGTGATGCGCTGATCGCCGAGCAGGCGGAGCGGATCGCGGCGCTGGAGGCGGTGGTCGCTGACCTGCGGGAGCAGTTGTCGTCGGCGGTTCGGGCGGGGTCGCGGAACAGCGGGAATTCCTCGATGCCGCCGTCGTCGGATGACTTGCCGGGCAGGAAGCCGCCGCGGAAGCAGCGGCGTGCCGCGGAGCGGGCGGAGGGCAAGAGGCGCGGGAAGCAGCCGGGCAGTCCGGGCGCGTCGATGGCGTGGGAGGTCCCGGACCGGACTGAGGATCACTTCCCGCAGGGTGCCTGCTCGTGCGGTCGTGATCTGGCAGAGGCCGCTGACCTGGGGGTTGCCCGGTCGTATCAGCAGGAGGAGATCCCGGTCGCGGCGGCGGAGCGGGTCCAGCACGACCTGCACGAGGTCCGCTGCTGCTGCGGCCGGCCGCATGTCCCGGCGCGTCCGGCTGGCGTGCCGGATTCCGCGCTGCCGGTCGGGCCGCGGCTGCGTGCCCTGGCTGTTTACCTGGTGGTCTTCCAGCATGTCCCGGTGGAGCGGTGCCGGCAGCTGATCGCCGACGTGACCGGCGCGCTCGTGTCGGACGGGTTCGCCCACTCGTGCCTGGCGAGGGCGGCGTCGCTGGCCGGCGAGGTGGTGGCGCTGATCCGCGCGCTGATCACCGCGTCCCCGGTCGCCGGGTTCGACGAGACCACGCTGCGGTCCGGGCCGGCCGGGGAGAAGAAGTACGTCCGCGGCGCGTTCACCGAGGAGTACTCCGCGTTCTGGCTCGGCACCCGCAGCCTGGACACCATGGAGGACGCCGGGATCCTGCCCGGGTTCGCCGGGGTCGCGGTTTCCGACCGCTACCAGAATTACTTCAGTCTCAGGTGGGAGCACATCGCCGGGAACCAGGCGTGCCTTTCTCATCTCTTGCGGGACTTCGAGGACTGCGCCGAGAGCTACCCCCGCGCGGTCTGGCCCGTGCAGGCGCAGCGGGCGCTGCGCGGCCTGATCCGCGCCTGGCACGCCGCCCGCGAGCAGGGACTTTCCCTCATCCCCGGCGCCGTGCGCGACCCGCTGGCGCATGAGTTCCGGCGCGCCGTCCTCGCCGGGCTGGCCAGCGTGCCGGGCGTCCCCGGCCCGAAGAATAGCGCGAAGCAGAAACCAGGCCGCGAGCTGCTCGAATTCTGCCGCGACCGCCGCAGCGACGTCCTGCTGTTCACCGAGGACACCAGCGTCTGGCCCACGAACAACATCTCAGAGCGCGGCGTCCGGCCCCTGAAAACCCAGCAGAAAATCTCCGGCCGCCTGGCCAGCGACGACGTCACCCGGGACCGCCTCGACATCCGCAGCTACATCGACACCGCCCGCAAGCACGGCAAGAACACCATGGACGTCCTGCACCAGCTCATGCTCGGCACCCCCTGGCGGCCTCCCGCACAGGCATTCTCCCCGTAACCCCCGATCGGGACCCGTGCCACCCATCACCACACGTGAATGGGCTGAATGTTTACGCGGCGCCGTGAGCAAACTGATGCTAATCGGGGCGTCCAACCTGTGGTTCCCTTCGACCCTGTCCATCGTCGTGATGCCGGAATCCCCGGAGGAGCGGGCCGGCGACCTCGCGGACCGGATCCGGCTCGGGCTTGAGGGCAAGCTCGGGAAGTACGCGGCGAACCTGGACATGGTCCGGGACCTCCTCGACGATAAGGTGGACGTGACGGGCCTGTCCGATGCTGAGCTGAGCGGCGCGGTCACGACTGCGATGGCGCCGCCGCCGTCGGCGGAGGAACAGGAAGCGCAGCTGAGGGACTGGAACCCGGTCGACTTGCTTGTCCCGGAATGGCGCTTTCTCCAGGCCGATCCCCTCGGGGACCGGCACGAGGACCCCGGCAGCGGGCTGACACTGTCGAAGCGGGAGCGCGGCCTCCGGCTGCGGGAGGAGATTACCCGGGTCCTGGCTGTGGAGCGGCTGCGCAAGGTGAACGCGCTGACGGGCTTTACCCGGATCGACGCGTTCGACCGGGCCGGCGACGCGGCCCTGCGCCTTGTGCCGCTGACCTGGGAGCCCTACCCGGCCTGGACGGTCGCGACCGAAGACCGGGGCGAGGGCATCTTCCTGGTGCCGGAGGCTGGGTTCCCTGCGCGGGCCGGCTCCTTGATGATCTTGTCTCACCGGCTGGCGAGGCGGTGCATGACGCGGTTGACGGGTCAGGATTTGAGTGCGTCAGGAAAGTGCGAAACGGCTTCCCGCATCTCCGGATAGGAATGTCGGTGGAGACTGTGGCGCGACGATGAGGTAAAGCCGCTGGCGGGAGGAGCGCACGGACGCTGTCCGTGGCTACCGGAGAATTTCACCCGCCCCGGCCCCCGGTCGCACGGACATATGACGGGCAGGCAAGATCATAGTAGCCGGCATTAGGCGCCGCATGTTCGACAAGAGGCACTCACCCGCGGCGGCAGAAGCGGGCGTGGGTGATAGCTCTCGGGTCCGGAGAGATCCAGCGCTTCTCCTGGGGCTGCTGCCCATATGTTATGGGCGCAATCGGGGGGTTCATCTGTCAGCCGGAGGTGGCGGGACCATGGCAATCGCTCACTACCTTGAGGGCATCGTGGCCTTTCTCGCTGCCGGGCTGGCGCTGCTGACCATTCGAGGCTGGGTGGTGACGCGCTACCGGCTCCGCCGCGGCGGCAGTGCCGTAGGCGAGGTCACCGGCACCAGGGTGCGATCAGGGCTCACCGGCCCGCCCGGGTACACGCACTGGAGCGCGCGTCACGCCATCGTTCACTACGTGGACCGCAACGGCCGGGCGCGCACCATGGAGGCGGCCCGGGACCTGCCGGTAGGTCATCAGGTCCCGCTGGCCTATAACCCCGCCCGCCCGCACCGCGCGGCCGAGCTGACCATGACCAGAGAACTGCGCGGAGCCGCGGTCTGCCTGGCCGTGGCCCTGGGACTGGCCTTAGCCATGCTGCTCACGTGACCGGCGGCCACCGGACTCCGCCGTTAGCCTCCGAGAACGCTCGCAGAGCGGCATGTGAGGACGCCGAGCCGGGTGCGAAGCGTCTCGGAGCTGTGTCAGAGATCGATGATCATGCCGTCATAGGCTGCGGGGAGTCCGGTGCCGGTGAGCCTGCTGAGCATCGCGGCGGACATGTGGGTCAGCACCACCCTCTGGGCATGGATCTCCCCAAGGTGCTCTCGCAGGGTCTGGTAGTCGAGGTGGTAGCGGATGGGCCGGTCAAATGTGTATGCCTCCACGGCGAACAGGTCAGCCTCGTCCGCTGCCTCGGCTAGCGCGGGCGTCCACTGGGTGTCTCCGGAGTAGGCGAACCTCCTGCCGCCGAGGTCTACGCGCAACGCGAGCGGCGGGGCGCCGCAGGTGTGCTCGACCTCACCATCCGCGCACTGTCGCCGCGCCCAATCGGGCGGGTGTCCCATCGGTCGCCAGTTCGGTTACCTCCACCGGGAAACGCCGGTCCGCCCGGCTGGAACCCGGGAACAGTATCTCCATCGCCGCCGTCAGGCGCGCCCGGGTCCCAGGCGGTCCAGTTACCAGCAGCGGCGTGGACCGGCGGGAGAACTGGCCGTCCAGGATGATGAAGGGCAGCCCGCCGAAATGATCACCATGCAGGTGAGTCACCGCTACCGCGTCCACTGTATTTGGGTCCAGGCCCTGAGCCTTGAGCGCTACCAGGCTGGTAACGCCACAGTCGACCAGCAGCACCTGCCCCTCCGCGGCCAGGTGAATGCACGTCTGCCAGCGCCCGCCGCTACCGAACGCGTCACCGCAGCCCACGAACTGGACCCTCATGACAGCATCCTGACCTATCCACTCCGAAGCCGTGGCGCCAGCGCACCCAAGGCGGCATGAGCGCGTGTTAGCTCGCCTGGCTCGCCGCAGGCCACACGATTTCGCCAGCGCGGTTCTCCGGGTCGATCAGCACCACTGCCTTGGCCGCCAGAGCCTTCGCCGAGTCAGTCCGCCGGGCGGCGAGGTAGCGCCGGAGGACATCTGCCGGGTCGGCACCGGGTTCGGCGAGAAGCGAGCGACCGAGAAGATCTACGCGTCTGCCCGAGTAATGCGGCGGATCACTGGGGTACCTGCCGAACTTCGAGGGACCGAAGTTCCGCGTCCCGCGCCAGCGAGCCGGGAAGGGCCAGTCGTCGTCCTGCGCATAGAAGGACCAGACGTCGAAGTCCTTGGCGCCGTTCCTTTCGTTCACGTAGTGCAAGGCGGCGCCCTGACACAGGGCCCGGCAAAGGAGGCGGCCGGCATACCTGCCGGATCCTTGTGGATTCCGGCTGAACAGTTCCGCCTCGGCGTCGGCGGCCAGCGCGGCGAGTCGAAGCAGGTCAGCTATTTCGATCCGCGCCAGCGACCGGTCCGAATCCTGCGGCATCCCGCCATACTGTCACAACGGGTGCCGACCACCTGAGGGCGCGACGAGCGCTCCGCGGCAGAGAGGATGATTGTGGTGCATATTAACGGCGTCTCAACGGGCTCCGGCAGGTCATTCGCTGCGCCGGTGGCCTGAGTATTGAATGCGGCCCGCCTGTATCTCGCCGTTGTCGATGGCGGCCTGCTCATCGTCTTCGGTCGTGCCGGCCAGGTCGGGGAAGAAATATGGGCCGTAGCTGACCGCTTCGGCGTCCAACCGGGCATCGAGTTCCCGCAGGATGTCCTGGCCGCTGTGCAAATTCTCGGCCTTCGCCCAGGACTGGCAGCAGGCGTCCCAGGGCATGCCCGACTCGCGCCACTGTCCGCACAGCTGCTGCGGCCAGCTGGCCTCGCCGCCGGCCTGGGGCAGCCGGGCGCAGCACCAGCGTGCGGTGGCCTCGTCGAACCGTTCCCGGGCCCATTCCACGATCACCAGCCGGCCTCCGGGCCGCAGCCCCGACCCCATCTGGTCCAGCACCTCGCCCAGGTCCGCGACATGGTGCAGGGACGTGCAGGCCACGAACGCATCCGCGGGTCCGGTCACGTCATATCGCTCGAACTCCACCTGGCGGTACCACGGCCCAGCCGGAGACCCGGGATCCACGCCGATCGCGTCATAGCCCGCCGAGACCAGCATAGGAATGAAGCCGCCCAGCGGTCCGCACCCGAGTTCGATCACGCGGGCTGGTGCGGCCGGCAACTGGCCGCGGACGAACGGCCACACCGCTGCCAGCCACCGCTCATCAGGCGTCATGCAGCCCAAGCCTACGCCGCGCTGCCCGTGCATCCTGACTCAAGACTGCGTACCGGACCTTCTCTGGGGGTTGTGAGGCCGCGAATGCGACATCTTGAGCGTTGCAGCAGGTCACGGCCTAGATCACCAAGGCGGGCTCAGCAACAGGTGTTGCACGGGACGACCCGTTGCGTGCTTTGTCCCGGTCAAATCAGCATCAAAGAGGAGCAACACACCCCAGGAGATGTGCCGCGAAACCTTTCCCGAATGGCTCCAGCCCGACGTCCTGCGACGGGGTTGCCGACCCCCAGAGAACTGCCGGGAAGCAACGCACCTACCGGAGAGCGGCAGATGAGGACGCGTTCGTAAAAGCTACGGGCGTTGGCGCTTGGCTGCATACCACGTCAGGAGTTGGTTCGCGAAATGGCCTGTTCCGCACCTGAGAGGATCGAGTCTGGAGTGGTTCGACTTCGCACCAGAGGTACTTGCTGATTGCAGCATGGCTGTCGCCGCGGGAGCTGTAATCATGGCGGGCGCCAATCCCCTCCCGGGAGGAGGCACCGTGCGTAACCGCCAGATTTCACCGTCGAGACCGTTCCGCCGATGTCAGCTCCGGCCGCCTTGCCAGCTTCCGTTGACATAGGTTCATTGCCGCATCGCGTCCGGCAGCACGTAGTAGTAGAGCACGCCGATCAGGATGAGGTAGCCGAGGATAACCAGTGTCCAGCCGAAGTTGTGCCGGATCACCTCGCCTTCGCGGCGTACGTAGCTGCTGGTCGAAACGCCCACGCTGGCGGTCTGCGGCGCCACCGGCTTGCCGACCTCAGCACCTACCGAGTTGAGCGACGGTAGCAGCAGCAAGGGCATTCGCAGCAGGCCGCCAACGGCGTACTGGAACCCGCCGAACAGCGCGTTGGTCGAGGTGTTGCTGCCCGAGAGCGCGACACCGATCCAGCCCAGGATCGGTGCCAGCAAGATGAACCAGGTGCCGACCCGGGAGAAGCCGTAGGCCAGCGTGCTTGCCATCCCGGAGTAGTTGAAGACCGTGGCGAGCCCGAACACGATCGGCGCGACTAGCAGCGCTCCCCACGTCTGCGAGAAGCTGCGCTTCAGCGCGGCCATGAACTGCGCCGCTCCCACCCTGAGCGCGGCCAGGATGACGAGCAAGGAGATCAGGATCCAAGTGCCGGCGATGGCGGGCGCGAACTTCCACACGACCGAGACCGTGTCATGCGGCGGCAGCGAGCTGATCGCATCGACCTCTGGCTTGACGAACGTATAGTCGCCGAGGTGCGACCATGGCCCAGTGCCGGCCACCACGACCACGATGAGGATGCCGAACGCCAGGAAGGCGGGGACTGCCGCACGTACCCCCGGCCGCTGCTGGCTGCCAGGCGCATCCGCCGGCCCGGTACCCGCCGACCGCGTTCCTGTTGCCCCGGCGCCCGTCGGCCCGGGGCCCACGGGCACAGCATCCGCGGCGAGCGGGACCCCCCCGTAGCCGAGGGTTTCGGCGGGCCGCCAGAACCGCAGCAACAGCAGCAGCGCACCGAACGAGACCAGAGCGCCGACGATGTCGGGCAGGTAGGGCCCGAGAAATTGCGAGGTGGGGAACTGGCCGAGCACATAGGACAAGGAGGCCACGATGGGCAGCGGCCAGATGCCCCGCAGGCCCCGGCGTCCGGTGACCAGGTAGATGAGGATCCACGGGGGAAGCAGGGCAAGCACGGCCACGATCCGCCCAACCGAGGCGGACAGGCTGAGCAGCGGCACGTTGGTGACAGTGGCCAGGGCGATGATCGGGGCGCCCAGGGCGCCGTAGGAGACCGGGGCGTTGTTGCCGATGGCGGCCACCCGGATGGCATCGATCTCCGCCACCCCCAGGCCGACCAGGATGGGCGCGATCACCGCCCACGGGTAACCGAACCCCACCAGGCCCTCCAGTAGCGCGCCCAGGGCCCACGCCATGAGGATCGCCTGTATACGGACATCGGCGGTGGCCTGGGTGACCAGCCAGTGCCGGAAGTGGGCGAAGGCGCCCGTCTCCACCAGGACGTTGTAGATCACCACCCCCCAGAACACGATCCAGTCGATGGACCAGATCCCGGTCCCCGCCCCGATCCCCCACGCCTGGAAAGTGGGGCCGGAGGGAGAACCCCAGATGGTGATCGCCATGGTGATGGTGACAACGGCACCAACGATCACCGCCAGCCACGCGGTCACCCGCATGACCGCCAGCAGGACCAGCAATAATGTGAGCGGGAGCAGCGCCACCAGGGTGCTGCCCAGGATCGAGTTCAGCGGATCGAGTTTCTGGGTGAAGTCCGTTGCGGCAAGAAACATGGAGGGCAACCTTTCCGCTCGCTGGTCTGTGAGATTCCAGTCCCCCCGCTCCGGGATAAAACGATCATTACCCATGTCCCGGACGCATTCAATAGGCCACCTGACGGCAGAGGTCACCGACCCCGGCCGTCACCATCGACCGGGCCCGCGCCGCACGCCGTCAAGTTCCCAGCCCGCGCCGCGTGACTACGACAGCTAAGCCGCCATTCAGGCGCAACACTGACAGGCGGCCCACCGCCAAGGTCCGGAGTGGCCACACACACCAACCCCCGCCTACGGCCGGTTTGAATACCCGCCCTCCGCAGCGCATCGCCGTTGGCGGCATCATCCCTGGCGTCACCCGCCACTCCGCCCGCACTGAAAGACTTCTCAGCCGAGCCGGAGCGATGTGGTCCTGGGGATTCGGCGGACGATCAAGGCGCCATGCGAATTTATGCGTTGGTTGGCATCCTTATGCAACGCAAGAGACGCACTACTTTCGGCAGAATCGGATGTTCGATGCGGCAGCGGCTCGGGATCAATGGGTGTCGTTGGCGTTGAGAGTCCAGGCTGGTGTCAGCGAAATCTCACGGGGTGGCCGTGGGCGAGAAGCCTCTTGGCGTCAGGACCTGGACGCTTCCGGCGTTCTGATTGTTGCAGCCCCGCTTGTATGCCTGGCGTCGTGGCAGGCGCGTGGGGTTGTGGCTGTTCATGTCGCCGCCTGCAGGTTCCAGGTCGTGTGGTAATTGCGCTCCGAGGATGGGCAGGCCGTGATATTCGGTGAAGTCCTCGTAGCCCTTGAGATTCAGGGTGGCGAGCGGCGCCTCGTAGGCGAGGCAGCAGGCCGCGATCTGCATGTCGTTGACCGGGCGGGGCCGGCCGCGCCGGGTGGCTGCTGCGGACAGGCGCCCCCAGATGGCGGCGACGGCCTCATCGCCGGGCAGGACAGGGATACCAGACAGCCAGGCGGCCAGTTCACCGCGGCGGTGGGCACCCCAGCGGCGGATCTCGGCCCACTTGGCCAGCTCACCGAATGTGATGAAGGTGATGAGCGGTTCGCGGCCGATCAGGCGCGTGGCCAGCGGCCCGGTTAGCTTCCGCCGGTGCAGTAACGAGGCGACGTCGGTGTCAAGGATGACTGGCCGCACGGCCGGGGTCAGGTGAGGTCGCGGTGGCGCTCGGCGTAGGTGAAGGCCAGGAACTCCTCGAGTTCCTTGTCGGACTCGAAGATGTCAGCGGCGAGGTCGTCGAGGGACTGGATAGGCCTGGTGTGCTTAGCCGCCAGCAGTTCAGCGGCCGATAGGCGCGGCCGGGCTGGCGTACCTGCCGAGCTGTCAGCGCCGGATGTGCTCACCGGGACCTCCCGCAGGGTGGAATCCATGGGCACCTTCCAGCATAAGCCGGCCATGGCATCTTCGCGTTGCGTCCCCATCTGCGGCTGGGCGGGGCTCGCCGGGGTGCCTCTTGGGAACTTGTCGTCCTGAAGCAGGGAGAATGCGGCGGGTTCACATTCGCCTGGGGATTGAGGAATGCCTGTTTAGCGCCGCGTTCCAGTCTCAGCTGCTCCCGCAGCAAGATCATATGACCGTCACCCTGCCGCCGGCCTGGCCGCGACCGGCCGGCACCCGGCATCACAGACCGGCCCGGAACGGAACATGCCGTCTCCTTTGCCCCCTGCCGGCCGCCGGGCACGGCCTGGGTCTCGCCGCCGCGCATTTCCCACCGCGCGGCAGGTCACGGCAGCAGTCTGCCCGTCGGAGGCTGCTGCCCGGCGACTCCGCCACCGGGTAGTGAACCCAGGGCATTGTGGATGGTAAGGAGAAGGTCTACGGTTCGATTCCGAAGGGGCTCCGCCGCAGGTCAGCAGGTCAGGGGCGGGATCGCGATCACCTCGGAGTAGCTTCAAGATCATTTGACCGCCATCTGACCGTCGTTCTGGACGTCGCTGTTGAACAGTCAGCCACCCGGATCGGCACCCGATGGCAGGCTGGACGAGCCGGGTTGCCGTGCTCGTTGAACATGCCACTGGACGTTTCAGGAAGTGCCCAGTCGACCATCCGCGGCTGACCGGCTGCCGATGACGCTCAGGTCGCTCAGGTGACCGGCGCGGTGGCGGCCGTGGTGCTGGGGCCAGCCAGAGGATGAGCCGGTAGGCGAGGTAGCCGAGGATGGCGGCGGCGGCGAGCCGGAGGAGATCCCGGCCGCGCTGAGCCGGGGGACCCCGAGTGCGCTGAAGGCTGCGATGCTTTCCGCCGTGCGGCGAGCGCGCCGGGCACTGACCCGGTGCGGCCGGCGGTCCGGGCGACGCGATCGGCGGCGGGCAGGTCGTGATCCTCGCGGAGCGCCCTGTTCATGATGGCGACGCTGGCCAGCGCCGGCCCGGCGCCTATGACTGCCATCCCGGCTACGCCCCGTCGTCGGCGAGTGCGCCGCAGACGGCCCGGCCGGACACGCGGGACTGATCAGACCACACCCAAGACGATCGTCGTGCGCCGGGGGCCAAGCGCGCCCTGGCGCAGGCGCAGCTGGCGACGTGGCCGCAGTCGCTGCGGCCGGATGGGTACTACGCCATCGGGGAGCGCATCCCAAGACCAGGACCACGGAGGCGAACGGCGAATGCCGCGCACGGGTGACGCCTGCCAGCTAATCGCCGGGGTCGGCCTCGGGTACGATCCCGGCCCGGCGCAGGATCTGCACGAGCCTGGTTGCGCCGAGCGTGTTGCCGTTCTCGTCCACCAGCTGATGCTCTTCCATCTGCGGGGCGTACAGGCCGAGGAGCCTGGCACTTTACGAGGGCTCCGGCCCTCTGGGCTGGGGGGGTGCCCAGTACGCCGCGGTTCCGGCGGGTCCGCCAGCGCTCAGCCAGCCGCCACGCCGTCGGCCGGAACTGCAGCTCCGCGCGCACCGCGGCCAGCAGGTCCTCCTGCACCACCTGCCAGCTGGCGTCCGCCCGCCCACTTCCTCAGCCTGCTCGATGCCTTCGATCGCCGCGGGCGGCATCTCGTGTATGACGCGCATCCCATTCAGGACCGCGACCAGCTCGGTAGTCCGCCGGTCCAGATCTGCATAGAGGTCCCAGACCCGTTGCGAGCCAAAGGCCCGGAGACGGGCGGCGAACTGCCTCTCCATGTCGCTGCCGAGGTCGGCCTCCTTCACCGCCGAGGGCTGCCCCTGCGGCAGGCGCGCCGCCTCTTCCGCCATCACCTCGCGGATATGCACGCCCTCCAGCAGTCGCAGGTACGTCTCCGTGCGGTGATCCCGGACATACTGCGCCCGGACCAGCATCCGCTGATTCCAGTTCGTCAGCAGCACGCCCGCCAGGCCCGCCTGGATCGCTACGCTCGCGAACCGATCAGACAGCGGTAGCCAGGATGCTGGATGGTCGTTATACTATCGATAAAGCCTCTGAATGAAAGTGTAACGATGTGCGCCGTACTCATCTTTACTCGCCGCAGACGATCGACGCGGTCAGGGTCCTGGGCCTGGAGGTGGCGCGCGCTCGGCGTGCCCGGCGCTGGACCGTGGCCGTGCTTGCTGAGCGGGCCGGCATCTCGGCTGTCACG
>Ga0307375_10004192_pt1 | contig 13900 bp, 10 predicted proteins | sample TR1MG_FD_202531 | JGI IMG/M metagenome (GOLD analysis project Ga0307375, IMG submission 202531) | Soil microbial communities from Risofladan, Vaasa, Finland - TR-1 | ecosystem: Environmental > Terrestrial > Soil > Coastal area > Acid sulfate soil | place: Finland: Risofladan, Vaasa | collected...
TGTTGTTGTTGTTGTTGTTGTTGTTGTTGTTGTTGTTGTTGTTGTTGTTGTTGTTGTTGTTGTTGTTGTTGTTGTTGTTGTTGTTGTTGTTGTTGTTGTTGTTGTTGCGCGTACGCAGAAGCGGCAGCAGCGGAGGCAGCGGCGGCGAGCGCTGAGAACTCGAAGTGTATGCTGAACTTTGGTCTCTGCTGTAGGTGTGTTGGCAGTGCCGCCATCCTCCTTGTGGCCTCTTCTGGAGGTAGTTCGTGTGGAATGAGTCGAGCCATGGCAGCTTCTATGAGGAGTGACTGTGGGACTACGGGATTCTGAGAGACGACCACGAATTGCTCGTACGTGAGCCATCTGAAACGTATGTAGCTCATGAGTTTGAGGATGTTGGCTTTCGACAATGTGTCCTTGTGCACATCGCAATAGGAGCACACGACCTCGTAGAGTGCGTATTCATCGGTGACAACCAGTGCGTCCTGAGACAACACCTTGACGAACATCGTGTAGCTCAGTTTGGCGACATTCGACGCCTTGATGTGACAAAAGTTGCGAGCCACATTGGAGATGGAACGTTTCAGAAGGTTTTGCGCCTTGTACTTGCTGGCTTCGAGCAGAAGTTCAACCGCATTCTCGCGCTGCAGAGATGCCTGAATATAGTCTTTGCACAGGGTCTGAAGCTTCGGCATTTGCAATCTCTCTGCCACGGCAGAGATCAGAACACAGTTTTGAGGCGTGAGGACAATGTGGCCAGTATACATGTAATGGAGGATGGTGGGGAGAATTTCGGTGCCATCGTTCCACGGGATCTTAACAGTGATGATTTCTTGATTCTTGGCGAGAGTTTTCGTAGAACATGGTGATACACCTCCCAATGTTGTTGTTGAGGAAGAGGGGTCAGATGCAACAGAAGAGGACGGAGAAGAAGCGCTTCCACCATCGTCTCGAAGTCCAATGACTGGATACCCATCTAATTCGGCGTTTTCTTGCGTGGTTGAGGCCGTTTCTGGAGCTTTGAAGGCATCGAAGAAGAACTGCGAGCTGTAGCCAAGGATGAGCTTGTGTGCCGGATATTCCGTGTTATCTGAACCATTCACCACAATACAGTCAATAAACTGCTTCCTTTCATAGTACTTGAGGAATCCTGAGGCAGAGTTCGCGAAGAAGTTCTCCTGAACATCGTCATCTTGGTCGAATCGAAAATCTGCGCGGATGAGGCCGTACAAGACGTCAGTACCATGTTTCGCTGACAAAAATAGATTAAACGCGCATATAGAACGGATGAATGTGTAGAAAGAGCACTGAAGGCGAGGTAACGTACGATCTGAGTCATCAGAGGAAGGATCACCTGAATCGCCACGACGATGACCACGGGGGCTCTTCATGAGAGTAGCTGAGACCCAAGAGTGCTCACTTTGAACATTGTCTTTGTCTCTCTTTGCTCGTACAGGGCGAGCGGGGCTTGAAGAAGCTGGAGGACGACTAGAACGCGCCGGAGAACTAGGCGAGGCTCTGGAAGAGCCTTTTCGCCTCCTTTCTTCGTTCACATCCTTTCTTTCAGCATCCATATCATGCAAAAGGTAAGGACATCCGAAAAATCCAACGATAATAGTCCACTAATGGTCGTAAGGGTTGCGAGGTGCGGTATGGCGGTTGGACCTCCCGTACCAGCCCAAATGGAAGTTGTACAGGGATGGGATCCAACCCACCCAAATTCAATCAGTGAACAAAAAAGCTGCAAAGGAATGCCCACTGAGTTTCAAGTGCCTCCTCGCACCCAAGGGTGTCATGGAATCACCCCCTCATTTACTCGATCTTACGTCGGCTCTCGGTGTTCCACAGTGAGTTTTTCAATTGATTCGTTGTCGTGAATCACTGTAGTACATTCAATGGCCGGGCATGTTGGGGAGCGAAGCGCTGGGGAGCGTGAAGGAGGGCGCCATCTTCGGCTCCTTGGATTACAATGGCGAGTATCGGATGATCGTTGGGCCAAATCTTCACAAATGCTAGCTTAAGTACGAAAATCGCTTTGAATGCATGAAAGAAGTCGAGAAGGGAGAGGATAGACCAGAGAAATTTCATGACGCTGTTCTCAGCTTGGATACTGCGAGTTGGCTGTAGTCTTCAAAGTTTGCGAGACTTATACCATCTTCGAACGAATTGTCGGGGAAATAGACCTCTCCTGTGCAATATATCGCAGTATGAAGCAGGATAGGAGTTAGAAACTGCGGAGGGGCGATAGTCTGGTGGAGAAGCTTGAAGTGGATCTAATAATGGCGCACCCCATTGTCCTTTGTTGGTAGATTGAGATGTCATGGTTTCCAAGGACTCGAGGAAGTGCAGTCGTGGTTGCGACCCAGAGTTTGATTGAGCAGCACAAAGCGCAATTCTACGCCTCAGTATAGTCTCCAATTGTGAATCATCAAGCTTCAAAAGCGATCTAAGATCAAGTTCTTGGTGTGGCGCAGTCATCGAAGTCGAGAGCCAGCAAGGGAGGTCATCTCAAGAACGACTGGCTCCCTCTTCAGTTCAGTCCTGACTCCCACCATGTCTACGTCCAAGAAACTCAAGTTGTACGCCTCAATCCCTGTCTATGAGCAGCTTCTCTCTGATATCGAGGTCCGACAGTTCATGAACGCACAGCTAACCCTGTTTTCGTTCTCAGTATGGTGGTTGGCGATCTTCGAGGCGCTCTACCTCAGATTCTGGACAAAGTTCGGCAATTGTCTGAAAAAGCTGGAGTATTCGATGCCTTGTTTTGCATAGGCCAGTTCTTTGGAGATGGAACTGAATTGGCGCCGTACATTGAGGGCAAACAAGTTGGTACGCATGCAATGCTCGTTTGCCTCCCTTCCTCTGCGTTGTACCTCTCCTGTTGCCCTTTCGTGACTGAAGCGCCTCATATAACTAATTGACATTCTATTCAAGTAACTATCCCTACCTTCTTCATTTTGAGGCCAGAAGAGGTGAAACACTTGCCTGCCACTCTCCCCCCATCTGGCGTGATCTGCGAGAATCTGACTTACCTGGGAGCCTGTGGCATGCGTGAAGCCTGTGGAATTCAAGTGGCTTTCTTCTCTGGATCGAAAGAAAGAGGCGTTTCAGGAGCAGATTACGATCTACAACAGCTGAATGCATTGATTTCCCGTTCTCGTGCGTCTTCCTATAGTGGTGTGGATATATTTCTCTCGAATCATTGGAGTCGTGGCGTACTGTCTAATTTGAAGGACATTTCGATCGTTGGAGTCGCTACGACAGACATGGAGACGTTTGGCATCGAAGCGGTGTCGACGCTCGCTGAGGCCCTGACCCCGCGCTACCACTTTGCCGCCTCGCCGAATCACGCAGCCTTTGAGCGCGCACCGTATTCAAATGAGATGGTGGGAAGACCCGCCACGCGTTTCATAGCTTTGAGTGAGGCGTTCAACGCGCGCAAAGCTAAGTTCATGTATGCCTTCAACATCGCCCCCATGTCTTCTCTACCTCCCCAAGAAGTGAATGCTACTCCCACAGGCACGACGCCTTCACCCTTTGCATTCATCAGATCGGAATTGGAGCGACAACAGGCGAACGCGAAGAAGAGAAAGTTTGACGATCTTGAAGCCGCTGATTCGAAGCAGAGCAGCCAAATGTTCTTCGATCCACGCCGAGCACAGAGAGGACAAGAGTATCACGAGAGACAACAGCAACAGCAGCAGCAATACCAGCAACATCTGGCTGGACAATCTCAACGACATCCCATGAACGCTCCACCACCTCCTCATCATCCTCATCATCCTCATCCCCCTCATCATCCTCCTCCTCCCGAAGATCATCAAAGACAGTACATGGAGAGAAGGCAATCTCACTATGATCGCATTCAAAGGGAGGGTGGAGATCAAGTGCCACGCCCCTCCTCGTCCCCCTCCTACCCTCGCGTTCCCAACAATAGACCTCGAACGGAGTACAGCAAACCTCGTTTCGACCGAAGTGACCCACGCATGCAACAGAAGATACACCCCCTGATGCAGAGGAATGGCTGTTGGTTCTGCCTGTCGAATCCGAGTGTGGAGGAGCACCTGGTCATTTCCATTGGAGAGCACTACTATTTGGCCCTCGCGAAGGGAGGTTTGACGCCTGAACACATGCTCATCGTCCCCATAGAACACGCCGCTACACTCGAACCCAAATCCCCTGAATCGCCTTCCTATGCAGAGTTGACGCGATTCATGAACGCCCTCATCAAGTGCTACCAAAAGAAGGGCATGGACGTCATCTTTTGGGAGCGGAAACTCGATACTTCACACTCGTCATCCGCAGCAGGCTCGGACAAGAACCACGCGGCACTTCAAGCACTCCCCTTGCCCTCTGCCTCCTTCAAGGCCATTCAATCTGGGTTTGACTCTCAATTGGAACACTTTGGACTGCTTTTCTTAGACCTAGACACACACCAACTCGTCTCTTCAGTCACAGGAACGACCGGATACCTTTTCGCGGACATCCCTACTTTCGCCTCCTCCTCTGGACCCTCAGATCCTTCTCAAGAGTCATCTTCTACATCTGATGACGCCAAACTACCTGTGATTGCAGCAAGGAAGAGAGTCGTCGCCGTTATCCCGGACAAGAAACGAGTCCCGCTCCAACTGCCAAGGAAGGTGATCGCGACCGCTCTCGAGCAGCCTCAACGAGAGGATTGGAAAGCTTGCGTTCTGAGTCGCGAAGAGGAGGAGCAGGCTTGCTCGAACGTGAAGGAGGACTTTGGGCCGTTCGACTTCACATTTCAATCGTAACCCTCCCAATTGCATTCGATCGACTTGAAGTGCCCCAGACATCTCGCCAATGTAAGTAAAATTCGTGTATAGACCCAATGCCACGCAATTCCTCGGATCATCTTACTGCAACTATCGGGTCCAATGGAGACGGTGCACCCACACTCTGGACGGGAGTTGACAGTCCTCACTTGGTAACTGCGGGCGTTAGTCTGCTCTTAATTGGTTGAACTCGGTCTTTTCCTTCACTTCACCTTATAATTGCCACTAGCCGAAGAGAGATAACGGCGTTGGACGCTCTTCTGTTGAACAACGATTTGCACCGCCTCCTCTAGACCACTGTTCAGAGTATCGAATGGCTGATTCCCATCACATGAATGCCCTCGCTCTTGAAGATAGCTTATTCCGCTCTTTGGAGAAGGCATTGTCCCAGGCGGTCCAACATGTCGACAAGGATCCTGCGAAACGAAAACCCTCGAAAAGGTCCGGTGGAATACCTCAAGAGCAGCTGGATATGCTGTTGGAAAGTGGTGATCAGGCTTATCTCAATGAAGAGTGGTCCGATGCGGTCAAGATTTACATGGATTTGCTGGAAAGTGGTGCAGATTTGCCGCCGTTCGTCGATGCCCGTATGGCGCTCTGCTACGCTAGTCTAGGAGAGTGGGAACCTGCTTTAGAGCACGCAATGAAGTCATACGAGAATAATCCGGCAGAATCTGCTGCGTACATAGCAATGGCGAAGTGTTGTGTGCTTTCCGTGTCGATGCCTGATTCGGGCCTCCGTTGGCTTCAACTGGCCTCCAAAGCGCTAAACATTCCCGATAGAGTATTCAAGGATACCAAAGCAGAGCTCGAGGAAGTATCGATTCTCAGTACGTGACATGCGTCTGCTAGCAATAGCGTCCCAATCTCTCGGAGTTTTACAACATATTTTACTCACTCATTCTGCCTTCTGTCACCGTTGAATACCCTGTGCTTCTCTCTTGTCTATAGATGAGCAAGAGGAACGCTACGCCTTGCCGTTCTTGCAACAGGTATGCTCTGCAGATCCCCCTCGATCAGCCTCGCTCGTCCGCCCTGTGTTGCACGATTTTAACCCCTCCAACCCTCGTTCTTTGCCTGGAATAGCCCAACGTGTTCGAAAGGGTCGCGATGAACCCCGAATTTACGAGCTTGGTGGACATGGAAGAGCTACAAGTGGCCCTGGAGACGGTAACCGCCGACCTGTCCCTCCTGAAAGAGTATGTGGACCCTCGCACCAGCTTCCCTTGTAATCCGATGCTCAGCGACCCTAACAGCGCCATAATCTCTGCAGAACCCGTGGTCGTAGCGTCAGTCTTTCTGCTCTGTTGAAGATCTTGTTCAATGATCCCGATGTGCTCCTGCCACGAACATACCCTCTAGAGGAGGTGGTACGTCCTTGAATCTTAATCGCAGAGATTGTACCCTTCGATATTCCGCCCAAAAACTGACCCATCTCAATGAAACTGCACTTGGATTCGATTCGGCGGTGAACAGGCGAAGCTCATCCAGAAGTCGCCCCTGCACCAGATCGGAGAGAGCCTATTTCAGAAGATTGCTGCATATCTTCCCCTCGTATGTACTACCACTACTACTCCTTCAAACTTGTAACGTTGCCTCACCCTTACAAGCCTTCTTCAATGGGTTCTCGCCAAGAGCTGACCATCTGAGTGTTCCCTGCTTCTCCTCCTCTTCCACACCCAAGTCCTCCATCGCCGCTTTGCAAGCCACTTCGCGACTTGGTCACTTATGGGGCAATCAACCAGAACTTTGGAAGGAGGTGTACTGTCGCATGTGGGAGCCGCTTCAGCAATCGACCTTGTACGTTCGCTGTCCTCCGTGTCCTCTCCAACCTTCTCTGTTCTCAATATTTTCTCCCCCTCCCCTCCTACCTCGTTGAAACTCGATTCCTAACATGATGAGATGCCACATTTGCAAATGCCAATCTTGGTTTGGGTGTGCACGTGCCGACTGTCATGATTTGATGACCCGTGCTGCAGTGGCGTTCCCCTGTTGCCCTACATGTGGAAATACAACTTCAAAACGCGACATGCTCTCCTTGCTTCAACGAGGGCCGTGTTCGAGACCATCATGCACCAGAGAGCAGATCCATCCGATATCGAAGCGATGAGGAGGCGCTCGCTTACGAATATCGCCCGCAAGTATCGCTCCTCTAGTGCCCCCTCTGCCGTCGGCACCATGTCCAATCAGTTCATTGAGGCGATCGACCTTCTCGCTACGAGTGCCACACCTCTGAACGCGCTCTACCTGTTCGACTCCCCGGCCTTCCTCACCGTCGCCGTCACCTCTCTCACCCGCGTTGGCTTCAATTCCTCCGTCTTGGAATGCCAGACTGCTCTGCTGGCCCTCATTTGCGGCGCGAATGCTGGAGGATCTCAAGTCATGAAGTCTCTGCTGTTGCTGGGCGTTAAAACCATCTGCTCGAATCTCCTCTTTGGACCCCTTCACGCCGAAGCCTGCGCTCTCTTGGCCCTCTTGAGACTTGGAGAAACGAATTTTGCCAAGCCTGTACTTCCAGTGATGCCGTCTAGCTTCTGGTGCGCAAACTTCCCTGAGGAGCGCCTCAACGCCGTGACCGAGAACCTGGACGGTATCTGGAGGCACTTCATGTTCTACGACAACCTCGATTTGAAATCTGTCATTGAATTGGGCGCCTCAAAGCTCTTCTTCGACCCGAAAGACACTGTGTTGCATGGCGATGGAAGCGATACGATTGGTACCTTCAACATTGTCGATGGCAGCTTCAACTTGCGTACTGGCGAAATCACATTTGTGAGGCAATACCGAGATGTGGCATTGGAGTTCGTGGGAATCGCACATCCGTTTGGTTTCGGAGGATCTTTCCAAACGGCGCCTGGACCCGACGATTTGGAGCCCCCCGTGCTGCTTGGTTACTGGATGAGCCACTACATGTACAAATCGATGACCGATGAAGAGTGGAAGGTGGCAGTGGCGGATATGAAGTCGAAGGCAGCGCGACGCAGCGCAGGCAAGCATCCGAAACCTTGGGCCGAGTCCCCCGGTCCGACGGGCATGATCTCGCAAGACTTGCGTCAACTTACTCGTGCCACCTTCTCCATCAGTCTCCCCTCGGCCAACCTTTCTGAAATTTATGGTGAATTGGAGAAGCTCCCTCAAATCAGCGAGGAGGAGCTTCGCAAGTATGCAGCACCGGCCCTCCTTCGCGGTCTTGGCGAGACAGACGAGAAGTTCCGATTGCGAGAAACGACGCACACAACGATGATGATCATGCTGTTCGAGAAGCGCACTGAATTTGGATTGCGGAAATGGGAAGAGGTAGAGCACGATTTGAAGGCTCTGGAGAGTGGAGACGTGTCCAGCGCAGCCATCCTGCACAAGTGGCACGATTACCTGTGTCTCTATACCTTTGACAACTACAACATTAGCAGCGGTGTGGATGGTCTCTGTCACTTCTTCAGGATGATCCTATCCATGGCGCAGGATATTAGAGCGAAGGGCGGCGATCCGGCCCTCGTTGGCGTTCCTCTCGACGAGTCCGAAGATTCTTCCAGCGGCGCTGGCGCACCATCTTCTTCCTTGGACACTGATCTTGACAAACTCCCCTCCCACTTTGGAACCGATTCGGACGTAGAATCCATACAGGCGGACGAGGAGGGAACCCTCATCTCAGACGATCATCAGCATCCTCATCATCATCGTCAACATGCGACCGCTGGTGGCATCAATATTCCGCACCTTCATCACGGAGAGCGCCTGCAACAACTTCCGCACCTTCACGAACAGGAATATAGCGAGGAAGAGGAGGAGGAAGAGGATGAGGAAGAAGAAGGAGCGGGAGAAGAGGATGCCGAGGAGGCGGATTCCGGAGAGCGCCGGGTCGCGAAGCAGAGGACGAAGCGCGCAAAGGGCGCTGGCATTTCGACCTCCACTGTCGTTGTAGCTGCTGGTGTCATCGCAGCGATCTCAGCTGGCGTGTTTGCTCTCACTCGCTATCTTGTTCGAACCAAGGGCAACAAACAGTAAACCTGTACACAACTGTATTCTCAGAAAGCGTGTTCATCATCCCCTCATTTTCAACCGGTTCTTCTGGCAGTACACAGTTTCCAAAACCATTGGCGCATTTGAAGTGAACATCCAGTCAATCTGATTGCAGTCTCAACTCTGTTATGTAAGGGCGCGCGCACGCGCTGCAAGACTTTCCACCTGCGCGGACCGGCTGTGACGGGCTGTCACACTCTTCACCGCTCGGCTTCTGCACACATCTTGCCCTCGACCGCACCCCTAAAATTGCATACCCTAGTACGTTCATGGAGACACCAAACCATTCGACTACGAAGCCTATCACTCGTCGTTTGCGCAAGAAGATTGAGGGCCTCAAGCAGGAGCTGATTTTGGCCAATCTCAAGATCAATGACCTCGAAAAGGAGAATCTCACGTTACGCACGATTTCGTCTGACTTAAAAGAACAGCTTTCGTCGCTGGCAATCAAACTGGAACTTCAGGAGCGCGGTAGCACACCCGCCATCCGATCCTCCTCGTTTCCCTTCTCCTCCAACTCGCTCTTGGCCCTTCCTCAACAGAATCACGACAAACTATCGTCTTCTCAGAGTATGGCTGGTTCTACTGATGAATCAACGCAAAATGGAGCTCATAATGCTGTCGACTTCTCAGTTCCTCCACTTTCTCCGGCTTCTTCCTCTGATTCGCCCTCCAGTAGCCCCAACAGTATCGATCTAGGTTCTGCCCCGCCTCTTGAATCATCTTCGCTTCCGTTTACCCCTCTGGTACCTGTATTGGAGCTCGAAACCTCGTCGTCTTCCTCAATGGCGCCATTTCCCTCTGTTTCCCCCTCTGGCGCTCGACCTTCCCTCCCCTCTTCTTATCCGAATCACGTAAACATGGCGTCTTCTCATTTGGAGGCTGAAAGACTGCGATCTCTCCTTGTTCGGCTGAGAAAAGGTGAAAAAGTCGAAGAGGACGATCTGGTTGTGTTGGCTACGCAATATTTCGACAGTAACCCGACTGTGCTCGACTATTTGGCCTCTCAGTCTTCCACCATCATTCCTACGGATCCTATCCAAACGAATACTTCATCAACTCGGTCCAATTCAGTCCCCATGAGAGGTTTTGTGCCTCTTCGCCTTGGCGACTGCAACCTCGTCGGCTTTCTCGAACCCTTCTCTCCCAGTTGCTTCTCTTGCCTCCACGCCTCCCCTTTTCCCTACTTCTCTGAACAAGCTTCCAAAATCCGCCTCTTGAACACCACTTCAGAGAACTTACACGTCACAGTGCACACTTTCGCCTCGAACGGATGTTTCCTCGGATTCACGCTCTCGCGCTCTTCTCTTAGGCCCAATGAAGACACCAGATTGTCACTTTCTCTCGTCGGCACGTCTAAATCTGAACAATTCGCACTCGCTTTCGCCGTATTGACCGTATATTCCATTTCCAATGCCTCGCCATCTGTTCGCGATTCCACGCCTTCTTCTTCCGCCTCTGGCCGCACTCAATACTTCTGCTTTGGCTCTTGCGTTCAATTAACGCCCCCATCACCCGAGGAGTCCGCATGGAAGGTCAGGTTGACCCGACTCATCGAGAACATGTCGTTCCCTCTTCTTTCCGCACCTACCTCGACAGTGTATGCAGCAAATCTTCTTGGTGCGCAGCTTACTTCTCGAATGTTCAAGAGACACGCCTCCCTCGGCGACTTGCTGGCATTTCAACGGCTCGTGGCCTTGGCCTCTTCTTTGCAACATCCAAACATCGCTTCCATCATTGGTGTCTCCGATAAGCGCCCATTTCGCATCATCTCTCAGAATTGGACATGCACTTTGACCACAGCCCTTGCTGCAACCTATGTGACCAAGATTGGAAGACTGTACTCCCGACAAGCCTCTTCTCCTCGCAGTATCAAGATGGTTGACGATCCGAACTCCCCTGTCCTTCATTTCTTGAGAAAGCATGGAAGAGAATCGATTTTGGCTGTGGATCCGGCAACCATGAAGGGAGTGCCCATTCTGGACGACCTCAAGTCGCGGCTCCTCATCGCTCTGGACGTTCTGGCTGGCATCTCTGCTCTGCATCTTTCCGGTAGGATTCATCGCGATTTGAGCACGGAATCGATTGGACTAGCGTCTCCGACGTACGCATTGCTGGTGGAACTCGCGAGCGTTGTGGAGAGTTCGGCAAACACATCGTCCACTCCTGTGCTTCATACTCACCGCTGGCTATCTCCCGAGATATCTTCGAATGGAGCTATCGCATCGTTCTCTTTTTCTATTGCTACTGACATATTCGCGTTTGGAGCCATCTTGCTGGATCTCATCGTCGGTGCCCCGGTCTCCATGGCACTCGCTGTACCCCAGGGTCCCAGTTTTGATACTGTCTTCTCGATTTGGATCGACGCTCTATCGAAAAGGAGCCCTATTCCATCTGAACCATCACCGAACCATGATGATGGAGAAACGCCCTACGACAATGACGAGACGACGCACTTCATGCGACTCTCAAACTTGGTTCACATGTGCTGTTTTCAGCGTCATGGAGTCAAGCCTTCCATCTCTACCATCGAACAGGAGATTTCCGCGGTTGTGGAGCTTCTTTAGACGCCAATCACGCAGACACAAACCCACTCTGGAGTTCCAGACATGTATTGCACGCTCAACAATGTACTGCCAAACATTGCATAGAGTCTTTCCAATTTCTCGGCATAGGTCTTCCTCAGACAAGGAGATGTCAGATGGGCTCGTTGTACCCAACCGAAGGCAACTCAAAGCCAGCAGTCCCCGCTCCATCGCACCCAGGCACACATCTATGAGGATTCCGTCATGCTAAACCGAAATACCAACGAACGCATCGTTTGCGTTTCGTGTACGTTCCTAATATGGTGAAATGTCGCCCTGGGGGCTCCGTAGATGGCACCTTTTGCTGACCAAACTCTGTTTCCCTCTTTCCTGCCTCCAGACAACGACGATCTCAATGGTTGGAAGTTCATTGAAAAGGAAATTCGCTCCCAAATCCTGAAACTTCCGGCGTTGAAGTTTTCCTCCAACTTGGGAACGCCAATCGCGTGCGAAATGACGAACCTCAAATTCCTGAACGAAAAGGTCCTTTCTGCCGAACAACTGCTTCCTACAACCGATGCAACGTTGAAAAAGGATAAACCTGGCTCCTCTTCATCTACTACTGCTATTGATCCATATGCTGCTGCCCACGAGAAGCCGTTCTTGCGACTGTTCATTTCGGTTGGCGAGGAGTACAAGTTGATCAAGCCTCGCGTTCAGGATTGGTTAAACACGATTGGTGAGCATGATGAGTGGTTGATCGTGCATATAGCAGGCAAGGAGTCTGGGTTCTTCTCGAGATCGATCGCCTCCACGCTCCGCGGCGACTTTGTCAAGACTAAGACAGAACGGTACGTTATTCAGACCTTTCTTACCTCAATTCATGTGCAACATTATCCTTTGCGTCATATTTGCTGCCTACAACTGGTGACAGCCCCAGTTGAAGGGTGTATTTTGAGACGTTTTCCCTGACCAAATCGTTTGGTTATTTCCGCCTTCAACTAGTGTCTGTTCCTACCGTATGTTCGATCCCGAGCCCACGACGAATCTGTTGGATGATGTGATGGCCAAGATCAGAGATGGCATCTCAAGGAGTGGCCAAAAGTTGATCACCGAGTACGCTAGCCGCATGAAGGCCTTGGAGCAGCATCGCAACCTTGCCACCTTCAACTTTCTGAGTTTCTTTGCGCTGAAGGAAGGTCTTGCATTGGTGTATGAGGCATTGAAGTCTCCGGCCGCAGCACTCGGCATCTACGACGAGTTGGAGCTGTTATTTGGGCAGCGCAAAAGTGAGACCTGGCGCGTCAATTTTGCTGGATTTGGTGGAACTTCTTTAGGAGATGATAGTGGCTCTCTGTTGGACGATACTAAGAAGCCATATCGAGCGTTACTCCTCTCTGGATCGTTGACCGAGTTTGACTTCCGTCAGTACCTCTTCTCTCGCCAAGCTCATCTCCTCTTCCTCCTCAACAACCCCTCGCAAGTGCTGTCACGTGGCATCAAGTTCATCACTGGATTCGAGGAGGCTCTCGCGAAGAACAAGTGCTCAAAGCTCTTCATTGACGTTTGGTGCTTTTCGGCCTACATGGACCTTGCTGAGGCCTGCAAAGCCGCTAGTCAATCTGCCATCAACGATCCTTCCATAACTTCCATCCTTGGAGATACATACTACAGTGCAGTCTCGAGATTGGACTCGCTCGGTTCAGCGTTCGAATTCCTACCAACTCAACAAACAAGCTTCATCGTTGGAACCTCACCTACCTCATCGAGTGCTACTGATGCTTCCACTATCAATGAGACTTCAGCTTCTGCATCAACTTCAACATCAGCTTCCGCTTCTTCTTCCGCCTCCTCCTCTGCTTCCACTTCAACTGCTGCCCCCTCTTCCTCTACAATGCCTGTTACATCCTCTTCTCCTGCAACTAAGACGACTATCAGTACCACTAACACAACAACAGCTGCTGCTGTTTCGGTCCCACCGGAGGGAGAAATTACTGCACCGTCTGCTGACGATTCTGCTGCTCAGTTCACATCGCCACTCAAGGGATTCGCAAGCGAGCTCGCCTCTCGTCGCCACATCACAGTCGGTACCTCCATCGTAGCCTCGCTGAATGGAGAAGTGGACGAGTCTTCTTCTGCGCTATTGAACCCGGATCTCAAGCCTCCCTCCTCTTCTCTGGATGATCTCAAGGACAGCAGTGAGACCAATGGAAGCAACGACAATGAAAATGGCAGCAGCAGCAATAACAACAGCATCAGTAGTTCTCTGCACGTATCGGCGGAAACCGCGGCCACTCTCATCGCTCCTTCGCCCTTCTCTCCCGCCGTCTTGCTCGATACCCCCCTCAATGGCGATTCTGGTGGTACACCCCAGGCTCTTCCTGCTGAAAATGAAATCCTCTTGCGAAGCAGTATCAGTGAGGCAACCACGTTCCCGGAAGTGACCACCACAGACACGACGATAATCACACCCGCACCCGTTGCCATTACCGAAGGCGAACCCTCTTCACTCCCGCCTCACACTTCTGAAACCGCAATTCCCTCCTCCTCTCAATCTGAGGCCGACACGACGATCTCTCA
>Ga0307375_10004195_pt1 | contig 13890 bp, 11 predicted proteins | sample TR1MG_FD_202531 | JGI IMG/M metagenome (GOLD analysis project Ga0307375, IMG submission 202531) | Soil microbial communities from Risofladan, Vaasa, Finland - TR-1 | ecosystem: Environmental > Terrestrial > Soil > Coastal area > Acid sulfate soil | place: Finland: Risofladan, Vaasa | collected...
CCGGTCTCACCCCGGTCTCACGCCGGTCTCACCCCGGTCTCACGCCGGTCTCACCCCGGTCTCAACCGGGTGCCAGCGGGGTCGACGAGCGGAAGCCGCTCCGCTAGCCGGAGACGAACGAGGCCCTCAGGGCGGTCATGTGGTGTTCGATGGCGCGGAATTGACTGACGCCATCGAGTCCCGCTTCGGCGAGGACCGCATCGCCCTGGCCGCTGCCGAGGTAGTGACCATTTCGATACGGATGCAGGCTCGCCTCGCGGCCAGCGTCCGAGCGCACCCACCGGTACATCGTGGACAGCGTGAAACCGGTGATCCCGATGGCCTCCATCGCGTGCGCCTCAGGGAATATCTCGTGTCGGCGATCCAATGGCAACGAATCGAAGAGTTCGGCGCTAGCCACGTAGTACACCCGGGCGTCGATGCCAGCCCGCTCCAGCAAGGGCAAGGTCTCGGTCACGAACACGTAGGTAACCGCACTCTCTTGGAGGACGACGGTCACGTCACCGGCTCCGAGGGGCTGCCTCAGAAGATAGACGCCCTCCGCCGCTGCCGCGGGGGCGGCCAGTCCGAGGGCCGAGCGGTCGAGGACCTTCATCTCGGGCCGTGTGACGAACGGCGCGATGAAAGCGCGACGCTGGGACAACGAGGTTGCCAGCAGCGGCCAGATCTCCTGTGGCTCCCAAGGAGTGAGCGTGACGGCGGTGCCAATCGGAAAATTCTCCTGGAGCAACTGCAGCGCTTGCGGATCTGCGTGGGTGGGCCCGTCCTCTCCGGTGGCGAGTCCGACGTGACCGCAGATCAGGATCAGGGGCAGGCACGGCTCGTCACCAATCGGCCGGGCCTCGGCGCCGATGACGTGCAACCGAGCGGCGATGTGGCCGAGCGGGGCCATGAAGGCTCCGTACGAAGACCCCACACCGATCGCGTGGCCGAAGGTGGACACACCGGATAACACGCCAGCGATGGCGTCTTCAGCGATGCCTCCGATCGACAACAGCCGTGAGTCGGGGTTGGTGGCGGCGTTCCAGAAACCGGGGGCGAAGTCCGCCCCGACGGTGGCTACGCTGGTCGATCCGAGCAGATCGGCCGACGCAGTGAGCAGCGAACCGTCAGACACCCTGTTGAGGAGCCGCAGCGACCGACCGAGCGTTTCGCGAAGCGTCGTCTTCGTCCCGGGCGTGAGTCGAAGCTCCTCCGGTGGCTCGAGGGCAGCGCGTGCTGCAAGTTCAAAGACCGCGCCGACGCGCGGGGCCGCCGGACGAGCCGTGCGCTCGCGCCGGTCGAGGCGGTCGCGCGCCGCCACGAGGCGAGCCGCCAGGTGTTGCACCGCTGGCGACTCCCGCTCCAGACGATGGCGCACGACTTGCAGCGCCGCCCAGAAACATTCCTCGCGCACCTGGTCGCCGTCGGGTCCACTGCAGCGGTGGTGAGTGGCGTCACAGGTCGGCAGAGAGACCGCGGATCCGACAATGAGTTCGCCCACGGCTACGTTGAAGCCATCGGAGCAGAGCTTGTGTCCGGCACCGTGCGACGCGCGGCCCTCCAGCCCGTACTGCCAGCCCTTGCGGGTGCGGTAGATGATGGCCGTGGGCTGGCCGTTGTCGAGACCTGATGCGTGACGCTGGGCGGCCACCACCTGCTGGAAGTCGTGTCCGTCAGCGACCTGGACGACATTCCAGTCGTGGAGGTGGAACAGTTCACCTGGATTCCACTGCACGTAGTCACCCGGCAGATCACCTTCACGACAAACGCGATCGCTGTCGATCGAAGACTGGTTGAAGTCGATATGCGCCACGACGTTGGACAGCGAGGCGGTGCCGGCAGCGGCCAACGCCTCACTGACTCGCCCCGGCGTGAGACCACCCTCACCCTCGGTGATATGCACCCTTGGGCAGTCGCGGCCGTACCGGTCGCGAGCTCCGATGGCCACTCCAATGGAACTCGTCATTCCGACGCCCGACGCGCCGGTGGCCAGACGCACAAATGGCGTGGCCGGGGTCGGGTGGCCGTCAAGGGACCGGGCCCGGTGAGCCGTGAACAAGGGCGTCGTCGTCGTGGGGTTGCGTCGAAAGCCGAGCAGGTCCTCCAGACGCAAACGCTGGTGAACGTCGCCAGCCAGCAACTCTGGCGCGCCGAGCCGAGCAATCTCATCGCGCAGTGCCCACATCGCGTACAGTCCCATCGCCTTGTGGCCGGCGGCGTAGGAGAACACATCAGCGTCGTCGCGGTTGGGGGCGGCGAGGTCGTAGTCGAGGCCGTCGAACAGCACTGCGGCCACGGCGCGGCCGGACGATATCGAGCCACCGGGGTGTCCCGACATCGGCACGTAGTTGTACAGAATCGCGCACAGTGAGCGGTAGAGCAGGTCAAGCGTCTCGAAGGCGGCGAGGTCGCCCCCATTCAGCGGACCACCCTCGAGTGGGGTCGTCTCCTCCGCCGACACCCAGACTCCACGCCTAGACATGGCGCTCGTCCCCGTCGAGATACGCCTTCAGATTGCCCAGCCCTTCGACGATCTGCGCCGTGTCGATGCCCGAGTACGCGAGGCGCACGAACTGCTGACTCTCGCCCGGCTGGGGGCGGCCAAAGTGTGTACGCGAGCACATCGATACGCCGGTCGCGCGGAGCACGTCCCGGCGGAAATCGTCGACATCAGTGAATCCCTTCTTTCTCATGGCTTCGGTGACATTGGGAAAGAGGTAGAAGGTGGTGGCGGGCTCGTAGCAGTGAACGCCGGGCATCTGCTTCAGAAGGCCCAGCGCCGTGTCGCGCCGTTCTCGCAGCACCGACAAGATGCGACGAGGTTCAGACTGGTCACCCGTCAACGCTTCAACGCCGCCATATTGCACGAAGTGATTGGTGCATGACTCGTCATTGACGTTCAGGGTGCTGATGACGTCGATGATGCTGCGGGGGCCGACCGCCGCCCCAAGGCGCCAACCGGTCATTGCGAACTTCTTCGAGAAGGTGTACAGGATCACAGTGCGCTCGGCCATGCCATCGATCGACGCGAACGAGTTGCTGCGACCTGAATATCGGACGTCGAAGTACGCCTCATCGGACAGGACCTTGAGATCGTGCCGCTCCACGAGTTCAGCGATTCGGGCTAACTCCTCGGGCGAGCACTCGGCTCCATGGGGATTTTGCAGATCGTTCAATATGAGCAAGCGAGTGCGCGGAGTAATGGCCGCCTCGAGCGCGTCGAGGTCGATTTCGAAGCCTCGCTGACCCTCGAGATAGCCGTAGGGAACCGCCACGCCACCGTGGAACTCGATCTGCGACTCGTAGATGGGAAAACCGGGATTCGGATAGAGCACCTCATCGCCCGGGTTCATCAGGGCGAGCAGGAACTTTCCGATGACGGGCTTGCCACCCGGCTCAACGGCGACGTTCTCCGCGGTGAAGTTGAGGCCGCGTGAGGCGTTGAGGTCGGCCGCCAGGGCCTCTCGCAACACCGGTATCCCCGCGTTGGGACAGTAGCCCGTCTTGCCGTCGCGAATCGCCTTGAACGACGCCTCAACGATGTTTATCGGCGTCGGAAAGTTCAAGTCACCGATATGAAATGGATAGACCCGATGGCCCTGCGCAGCGAAAGCGGCGGCCTCAGCCGACACCGCAAACGCGGTTTCGGTGCCCAGGCTGGCGACACGCGTGGCGAACGAGGCAGGCGGGCCCCCGGTCGCGTCGCGATCGCGCGCGACAAGCGCCGCTGTCGACGCCGAACTCTGATCGAGTGGTGGTTCGTGGATACGCATCCTGCCCTCCCAGTGTCGTTTCACCGAGCAACCTGGCGTACGCAGCCCCTTGGGACCGGGTTGTTCAGTCGAGCAATCTCAATGACGCCTCAGTATCTCACTGCCGCCGCCGTGGTGCCAAGGGAATGGCAACTACCGGCTAGGGGCGAAAGACCCTACACTCAGTCCGCCCCCGGATCGACCAAGTGCTCTGCACTACTCCCTCTCATCGCGCGGATCCCGTACGACTTCCTGGGCACCTCGGGTTCGACGATGTCTGATGCCACGGGTGGCTCTGCCGCCCTCACGGAGTCGCGTGTGAAGCACTCGACCACCTCTACGCATCCCATGACGCCGCAGACCGCCCGTGTCCGGTCCGGCGTGGCTCTGGCCAAAGCGGCGACCGGCCGGGCCATTGCGACGAATCGATGACACAGTCGGGCGACGAGCCTGTAGAACGTAGCTGTCGGCCGTTGCGTCGTGGCATTGAACTGACGGTGATCGGCCGAGCACTCGTGGTACAGAGGGGGGGACTATATCCAACGAGACGGGCGCCACGTCAATCATTTCCCCGGTGCACGCGCCGTCATGCGTGTCCAGCGCCGGGTCACCATCATCACACTTGTAGGTGCGCGACGATCGCTGGGTGCCCAGTGAAATTGGGACGCAGCGTGATGCGTCACTACCGCGACGCCCCCAATGAATTCGCCCAAGTGCTGTTCACTCGACTGCCACGCCGCTACAACCTGCTGGCGGAGGTGCTGTCGTTCGGCCAGGACCGTCGCTGGCGTTCGGCGATGGTCGATCGCATCGTCGGGTCCGAGCCGAAGCTAGTCCTTGACGTCGCCTGTGGCCCATGTGCGGTCACCCGACTGCTCGCCCGACGGACTTCGGCACGAATCGTGGGCCTCGACCTCAGTGAGCAAATGCTGCGCGAGGGCCAGTCCAAAGTCAACGCCGCGGGACTCACCGAACGCGTCTCGCTCGTCTTGGGACGTGGCGAGCAACTGCCGTTCGCCGACGCCACGTTTGATGCGCTGACCTTCACCTATCTGCTCCGGTACGTACAGGACCCCGCGGCGACCATGGTCGAATTGGCCCGAGTGGTGAAGCCCGGTGGCTCGATCGCGAGTCTCGAGTTCGCCGTTCCTTCATCGACCGGGTGGCGTCGGCTGTGGTGGCTGTATACCCGCGGCGTCTTGCCCGCCGCAGGATATGTCACCGGCGGTCGCGCCTGGTGGGACGTGGGACGATTTCTCGGTCCCAGTATCTCGATGCACTATCAGCGCTTTTCGACGCCGTGGACGGTCGACGCCTGGCAGCGGGCCGGGATCGAGCACGTCGAATGTCGCTCCATGAGTCTGGGCGGAGGCCTCGTCATGTCCGGCTACCGAAGAGGTTGAGCGTGGACGATGCCACATCGCCGCACGCCGGACCGATCGGATCCGCCTTCTACGCCCATCCGCGATTCCTGCACCAACGCCAATGGCGGGACTGGTGGACCGTCCTGCATCCGCCCTATACGATGCTGCACCTCTCGCTCGTGATCATCGGTGCATGTCTCGCCGGACCGGTCAATGCGGTCCACCTCGTTGCGACACTCGTCGCCTTCTTTCTGGCGCTGGGCCTCGGTGCTCACTCCCTCGATGAACTGAAGGGGCGGCCGCTGGGGACGAACATTCCCACCGCCCAACTCGTTGTCGCGGCCTCGCTGGGTCTCGGTGGTGCCGTCGCGCTCGGCGTCGCGGGGATGTTTCTGGTGAGCCCATTCCTCGCAGTCTTCATAGCGGTCGGCGCGCTCATCGCCGTGGCCTACAACCTTGAACTGTGGGGTGGTCGACTCCACACGAGACTGGTGCTCATCCTCGGCTGGGGTGGGTTCCCCGTCTTGACCGCCTACTTTGCCCAGCACGCGTCACTGAGCATCGCGTCGATATTCGCCGCGATGTTTGGTGTACTGATCACGCTCATCCAGCAGCAACTGTCGACACCCGCCCGCGAATTGCGACGGCGAACCTCCTCGGTCGACGGCCGAATCCTCCGGGCTGACGGAACCAGTACTTCGTTGGACAGAGACGTCATCCTGCTCCCCCTCGAAGGCGCCCTGAAGACCTTGTGCTGGTCGGGCGTCGCGATTGCGGCCGCTCTGCTGTGCGTCCGCTTCATCGCCTGAACAGACCTCAGGACTGGCGGTCATCGGGACAACCGGTCCGGTCTTCGGCGGACGCCGACTGTGACTCACATTCGTGACCGGCGGAGGCCTAGTGGATGAGCACTTTCAACGCGTCGTGCTTGGCGGCGTTGCCGAATACCTCATAGGCCTCGAGAATCTGATCGAAGGAGAACTCGTGAGTCACGAACTTCTCAGCGGGCAACTTGTGCTCGGCCACCAGTTTCAACAGCATGCCAAGGGTGTTGGTGTTGACCAGACCCATCGAGATGTCAATGTTCTTGATCCAGAGCTCGTTCAACGCGAGGTCAACCGACTTTCCGTGCACGCCAATGTTGGCGACACTTCCTCCCGGACGAACGATGAGCGTCGCCATGGTGAAGGTCTCGGGCACCCCAACGGCCTCGATCGCCACGTCCACGCCCTGACCGTCGGTCAAGGCGAGTACCTGTTCCTTCCAGTCCGCGTCTCCGGAATTTACCGTGTCGGTCGCACCGAAGTCCTTGGCCCTGGCCAATCGAGCCTTGTCGAGGTCGATCGCGACGACCTTGGATGGCCCGTAGAGTCGTGCCGTCATCACCGCGGACAGCCCCACGGGTCCCGAGCCGATCACCGCAACGACGTCGCCCGGGTTCACGTGTCCGTACTGCACGCCGATCTCGAATCCGGTCGGCAAAATGTCCGACAGCAGGATGCCCTCGGCGTCGGTCATTCCTTCGGGGACCCGGTAGACCGAATTCTCGGCGAACGGAACGCGGACATACTCCGCTTGGGTCCCGTCAATCATGTAGCCAAAGATCCATCCGATGCCCGCAATGCCTTCCGGGTCAAGACAGTGACTGTAGAGGCCCTGTCGACAGTTCGAACAGCGACCGCACGAACTGACGCACGACAGAATGACCCGGTCCCCCACCGCCAGTTGGGTCACCCCCGCACCGACTTCGGTGATCACTCCGATGCCTTCGTGGCCGAGAATCCGCCCCACCGCCACCTCGGGTACGTCGCCCTTCAGAATGTGGAGGTCGGTGCCGCAAATGGTGGTCGCGGCCATCTTGACGATCACGTCGGTGGAGTGCTCAATCTGAGGATCCGGCACCTCTTCCCAACTCTTCTGACCGGGGCCCTTGTAGACGAGTGCCTTCATGATGAACCTCCGAGAATCCTTCCGAGTGGCGCTCTGCCATGCGGGGTACCGACATCACACTGCTGGGGGCGATTCGATCGACATCCCTCAACCTAAGTTCGGTGCCAGGCGGTCAACAGGGGCCAAAGTCCCTTTGAGGGTGACCTGAGTACACGCCCACCCGAATCTCGAACGGCGCCGACCGCGCGGACGAACAACCACCACTCCAGGTCGCCGCGCCGTCGCCGACATCCTTCGACGGGCCCCGGGTGCATAGTTGTTACGTGACTTCGTTGCCGCTCGGTGCACTGGCGGGTGGCTCAGTCGGAAGGGACGGCTCGTCCATGGTCGAAGTGGTCAGCACGTCGAGCACCGCTTGGATCTGGGATCGGCCCCGCACTGAGGAGGAGCCCAAGGAGCCCACACGGAATACCCGATCCCGCCAGGTCGGCTTGGGAGTCCACGCGTGGGATCCGAAGAATGGCACGAGAAGGTCTTCCATCTTGTAGAGGCCTGGAGGCATCCCGGTGAGACGCTCGGCCGCGAACATTGCGCCGCTGCCGAATGCCTCTCGTGAAATTGATTCGTGACGCAAACGTATTGTCTGATTAGGCAGTCCGAAGAGGATCTCGTGGGCTCCGATGATGCCGCCTGCTCGTATCGACTTGATGTCCTGCTCGTCAACTCCTAGGGCGGTCGAAATGATCCTCGCAGTGCCCGAGACGCCGTTCTTGCCCTTGAAGTGCTCTTCGATGATCTCGATATCAGTGCCAGGTGCAATCCGGTGCAAGGTCTGCGCAGCCAAGATAAGGAAATTGACGCCGACGGTGATATTCGGTGACCAGAGCACCGCCGTGCGGCGGCTGAGCCGCTCGAGTTTGCGTTGTTTCACGATTGGATAATGAGAGATCGCGGAGACGATATTGGCGCCCCGATCGGCGGCAACGTCACCGTAGTAGTCGATCCCGTCCTCGGATGAGAAATCGATCACCACATCGACGGGCCATCGGTCCATTAACGCCCCGGCCGAGATTGCCGAGGCGGACAGAATTCGACCCGCTGACGTTGTCTCCAGGTCCAGGATTTCCGCTGCGGGTCGGTGATTTTGGGAAGTGCTCTTACGCAGCACCCATTCAAGTTCGACCAATGGATTCTTCATCAGCACTGCGGCGACCGACTTGCCAGTGTTGCCGAAGCCAACGAGTCCGACCTTCATAGCGGTGCCCCAATCCGTAGTTCGTTGGATGCTGCACTACTGGACTGACAGTACTGGGCACGCCGCCACCACCAATCGGCATTACCTCGAACTGTCTGTGAGGAGTCTGGGAATTGGTGGTGACGGCTTGGCGTTTCGCGTGCCTTGTGAACTATTTACCAACGGTGCCTCACTTTTGGACGTGGTCACTACCGCGTGTGTCCTGATTCGACTCACCGGTTCGCCTCGGCCGACGTGACGAGCACGGCACTTGCTCGCCGTCCGGATGACCAAATACCCCGGGCCCTACCCGGTTCGGCCCCGGGCCCCTCCTCTTTCGGGGCCTGTACCGGTGACGAACGGCTGGTCCACGGGCATCGCGGTGCAGAATCTGCTCCACCGAAGCGTTGCGAATCCCTTTCCTACGGCCCTGGTCCGGTGTAACACGGCCCTCATTGACCGGTCCCACTGCATGAGGAGACCGAACACACCTTGTTAGAAGTTGGTCAACGTGGGTGCCCGTAACCAGTGCGACCGGACTCCTTCTAACATCCGTCCGTTGTGTTCACTGCCGTAGAGACTCTGCTCATACGGTGAAGGACTCGTTGCAGATTGCGTACCTCATGATTACCGCGCAGTAGTCGTTGCCAGCGATTCACGTCGACCCTTTCGACTCCGATATCGAATCAACGAGTGACGCACCGTGCGAGTTGAGCACCTCACGAGCAGTGACGTTGTCGTGATGTTACGACGCTCCGAGGGTCCGCACGATCGTGACGCGACCGATACCGACTTGGGCATCAATCGACAGGTGCGGCGCTCGCGCCAATTGCACGGTGCTCAGACCGCGAGACGGCAACATGCTGAAGTTAATCACCTCGCGAGAACCGACGACGTAATTGGACGAGCCGATGCCCACGTGCGTCGTGACGTTCACCACCGCATTGGCCGGCACTACCACGCGAACACTCCCCACGGCGGTGGACGCGCTGATGCGGAATCCGCTCGCTGGGAAGTTCACCGCGCCGAGGTCGACCGTCGTAGCGCCGAATTGCGTTCTGTACTCGTGGCGCACGTCATTGATCGAGGTGGGCTGCCACACGTGCGCGCCGTTGCCTCCGGACATGGGCACCCCGGTGGAGGCGAGAAAACCTACGAACGTGCCAACGACGAGGATCAGGACGCTCAGGCCCGTGAGGAAAACGACGGCGAAGAGTCGACGGATCGTGAGCCGACGACCGGTCGTGCGCAGGGCCACGACCGCGAGGGCGACTAGGAAGACGAGCCACAGCAGCGCGAGGCTCGGTCCGGCGGTGCGCACGGGTCCGCCGACGATGAGCAGGGCCAGCATGATCAGGAATACGACAACACCCGCCAGCAGGCCGACGGTCAACCGGTGCGAGGTGGACACCGGTGGGTGGATCCGCTGGCCTTCCGAAATCTCCCCATCTTCGGAGCGAGGAACGAAGACCCACATCGCGAGATAGATTGCCGCACCGAGACCCCAGAAGAAGGTCAGCACCACGAAGAGCACCCGGAAGATATTGGCGTCGATGTCAAACCGATCGCCGAGACCGCCAGCGATGCCGGCCACTACCTTGTTATTTGAACTGCGGTGCAGCCGCCGGGGCGAAAGGGCGGCTTCATCACCGTTGGCCATGGGTTCAGGGGCAGTGGTCATGGCCACAATGTAGGGCCGAACGACAACGGGGACCATCAGGGAGAACCCTGAGATTGCCACTGTCGGTCAGGGTTTACCCCTAGTGCAAGTCCAACGGCTAGGTGTCAGGCTAGAGCAACGAACGATGAGGATCGGTGCCAACATGACCAGTACTCACTATCAGCGCCCAGCCCTCGGAGTACCCCAGCATCCACTTCGGCGCAACGTACCCGACGCCGTGCTCGGTGGCGTGTGCGTCGGACTCGCGTGTCGCTTGGGCGTTCGGGCGCAAACCATCCGACTGCTCTTCGCGCTGTCCTGTCTCCTGTTCGGGGTGGGAGTCGGTGGCTATCTGGTGCTCTGGCTCGCTCTGCGTCGCGATGGCGAGGACGAACCGATTGCCCGCCGACTCGAACACCGAGGTCCGGAAACGCGGATCGTCCTATGGAGCCTGGTGGTCGTCCTGGTCATCCTGCTCGCCCTGTCCAACATGGGCCTCCACCTTCTCGGACCATACGCATGGTCGGTCCTGCTGAGTGGCGTCGGCCTGGTGGCCGTCTGGCGTGGGGCCTCACCCGCGGAGCGGACCCATCTCGAGGGCGTGGTGCAAGCCGTGCCGGTGCTGGGTGCCGCATCGGCTCGGGGCTGGCGCGCGGTGGTGTGGCGCGTCGTGCCAGCCACGATCATGATCGTCGTGGGGTTACAGATACTCAGTCGAGTCGGCGGAATCTGGGGGGCAGCGGTTCCAGCACTGATCGGTGGACTCGTCCTCATCATCGGAATCTTGATCATGCTGGCCCCTTGGTGGCTCGAGAACGTCCGGGATCTTTCACGTGAACGCCGGGACCGTGTGCGCGCCGAGGAACGGGCCACGCTGGTCACCCACGTCCACGACTCGGTCCTGCAAACGCTGACCTTGATTGAACGTTCGGCCGGGGACCGTGCTGAGGTGATTCGCCTGGCCCGTGCCCAGGAGCGAGAGTTACGAGCCTGGCTGTTCGCGCCCGACCTCATCGGCGTTGTCACCCGAGCGGACGGGAGTTTCGCGGACCAACTCCACGTGCTGCAACACGACGTTGAGCGAGACTACGGTGTCCGCGTCGACCTGGTCGTCGTGGGCGACTGTCCCACTGACCAACGCGTGCGAGACCTGGTGGCCGCGGCGCGCGAGGCCGCGGTCAACGCAGCCAAGTGGTCAGGTGAAGAGCAGCTCAGCATCTACGGCGAAATCGAGCCGCATCAGATCTCGGTCTACGTCCGCGACACCGGCATCGGGTTTGATCCGGACGCACCAGCCGGTGATCGGCAGGGTCTCTCCTACTCAATCCGCGAGCGGGTAAATCGTCTCGGTGGGTCAAGCGAGGTACGGTCGACGCCCGGCGAAGGCACTGAGATCACCCTGTTAGTGCCCCGCGAGAGCACTCAGCCGTGACGCGTCCTCGCGTCTTCCTGGTTGACGACCACGAACTCATTCGGGCCGGGATCAACGCCGAGATCGCTGACGACGTGGATATCGTGGGCCAGGCCGACGAAGTCACCGCCGCCATCGAGATGATCATCGAGCGCCGCCCCGACGTCGTGCTGTTGGACGTCCACATGCCCGACGGTGGCGGCCTGCGAGTGCTCCGTGAAGTGCGCGCAACCTGCGGCGATGTTCGCTTCCTCGCCCTCTCGGTCTCCGACGCTGCGGAGGACGTCATCGCCGTGGTCCGAGCTGGGGCGAGCGGCTACGTGACCAAGAACATCTCGGGCTCCGATTTAGTCGAAGCCATTTGGCGGGTGAGGGCCGGCGATGCTGTGTTTTCGCCGCTCTTGGCGGGCTTCGTCCTCGAAGCGTTCGCAGGCGACCCGGTCCAGCGCGATGCGGACTCCAGTGGCGACCCGGATCTGGACCAGTTGACGACTCGGGAACGGCAGGTTCTCCGACTCATCGCCCGCGGTTACGCGTACAAGCAAGTCGCTGCAGAACTGGGTATCTCGTCCAAGACCGTGGAGACCCATGTTTCCTCAGTGCTGCGCAAACTTCAACTCTCGAACCGCTACCAACTCTCGAACTGGGCCAACGAGCGCAGACTGACTTAGGTTCGACGACGAACTATCTACTTGGGTGTCGTTAGGGGCTCGAAGCGCGCAAGGAAGAACCGCAGATCGTCGGGCTCGTAGGTGAAGCGGAGTCCGGTTATCTCCTCTCGTCGCTCGTACACCTCGACGACGGACTCGGCCACGACGTCCATGTGCGCCTGTGTGTACACGCGACGAGGAATCGTGAGTCGAACCAACTCCAACTTGGGTAGATGATTCTCGCCAGTGTGAGGGTCACGACCCGCCGAGACGACACCACGCTCCATCGAGCGCACGCCGGAATCGACGTAGAGCGCCGCCGCCAGCGCCTGGGCGGGAAAGAGTTCCTGGGGGACGTGGGCCAATATGCTCCTCGCGTCAAGGAAGATGCCGTGACCACCGATTGGCAGAACGATGGGAATCCCGGCGCCGACGAGTTTGTTGCCCAGGTACTCCACTTGACCGACGCGCGCACGGACATGCTCATCGGTCTCTACCATTTCGCGCATCCCTTGCGCCAAGGCTTCCATGTCACGCCCCGACATGCCGCCGTAGGTGTGTAGACCTTCAAAGGCGACCAACAGTCCCCGCGCGCGACGTGCCAGCTCGGCGTCGCGCAGGGCCAGGAAGCCACCGATGTTGACGAGGTTGTCCTTCTTCGAGGACACGGTCGCCCCGTCGGAGAGACTGCAGATCTCGAGCAGGATCTCCCTGACGCTCTTGTCGCCGTAGCCGGGCTCTCGTTGTTGGATGAACCAGGCGTTCTCCAGTGCTCTGGTGGCGTCCAACATCAGGTAGATGCCGTGTTCACGGCAGAGTTCGTACGTAGCGCGCAAGTTCTCCATGGACACGGGCTGCCCACCGGCGAGGTTTACGTTCGTCTCCACCGAGATATAGGGAATCCGATCCGCACCGAACTGTTCGATGACGGCGCGAAACTTGGCCAGGTCGACGTTGCCCTTGAACGGGTGCAAGCTGGCCGGGTCGTGCGCTTCGTCGATGATCACGTCGACGAAGACTCCCCCCGCGTGCTCTTGGTGGAAGCGGGTGGTCGTGAAATACATGTTGCCAGGAATGACGTCTCCGGGCTTGATGAGGATCTGACTGAGAATGTGTTCGGCGCCACGCCCCTGGTGCGTGGGAATCAATTCGGGGTAGCCGTAGACCTCGCGCATCGCCGCTTCGAGGTGGTAATACGACCGACTCCCCGCGTATGCCTCGTCGCCCATCATCAAGGCGCCCCACTGCCGGTCAGACATCGCGTTGGTTCCCGAGTCGGTCAACAAATCGATATAGACATCGTCGGCATGCAGGAGAAACGTGTTCCAACCCGCGTCCGCAATGGCTTGCTCCCGATGCTCGCGCGTCGTCATGAAGATCGGCTCGACCATCTTGATGCGATACGGCTCGGCCCAACTCCGACGGCGCGCGCCATTTGCATTGATTTCGCTCATGTGTCCCCCCGAGTAGGCCCTTGGGACGGTTGTCCCCTAGCCTCGGTTGAGGTCTTGACCCACTTGGTTCGGAGCCTAGACATGCCCGGGTCCAACGACCGGGTGACCTAAGTCCTTACTGGTCCGGCGGCTCATCTACTGACGTGAAGAGTTCGTCATAACGGCGACTCCGAGTCAATCGCCGCTTCAAAGGGTGCTCGCACTGGCGAGTTGCGACTGTCATAGGCTGCTATCGATTTCGGATGATGTGGCCTAGCCACTTGTCCAAACGCCATGGAGGTGACGATGCAGCCGGTAGTGGACATGGGGTGGCTCACCACCCATCGCGACGACGTGGTCCTCGTGGACATCCGCTGGTATCTGGACGGTCGATCGGGCCGAGACGCATACGACGCCGGACACGCACCCGGGGCTATTTTCATTGATCTTGACAAATGGCTGGCGGGTCCGGCCTCGCCCACGCGGGGACGTCACCCGTTGCCAGATCCCGCAG
>Ga0307375_10004198_pt1 | contig 13875 bp, 10 predicted proteins | sample TR1MG_FD_202531 | JGI IMG/M metagenome (GOLD analysis project Ga0307375, IMG submission 202531) | Soil microbial communities from Risofladan, Vaasa, Finland - TR-1 | ecosystem: Environmental > Terrestrial > Soil > Coastal area > Acid sulfate soil | place: Finland: Risofladan, Vaasa | collected...
CTTCAAAGTCCAGTACTTACCCGGAATCTCCTCCTGTATATGCGGCGGGCATAAGCGTGAAGGTAGGTCGCGACAGTAGTCGCGTTGCATTACCCGGGGAGGTCTGACCGTCTGCCAATGCGGCTATCCGCGTCGAGAGGCGGGGAGATGGACGGCCAGAAGTCAGCAGAGGCCATAGTAGCGTCAACGACCGGACGCGAAGGGCTGAATCCAGAAGAACGGCAAGTCAGCTGGACCTTCATGAGTACCAACGAACACAGACACGGGGGAGTCGCCCGATTACGGGGACGAGACCGGCGTGTGCGGAGGATAGGGACGGAATCCCGACAGCAGGCGCTTGGTGTAGCCTCCCGCTCTTTTTTCCAATCCCTTCCCGCCGTATTTTCATCTAAATTGTGAGAAAACATCGCGGGATTCCCGAGATGAGTGATCCGGAAAACAATTGGAGCCATCATCGATTCCCGAGATGCCGGGCGACGCACCGCCGATAAAGAAGGCCGGGAATCCCTGAGGGAGCCCCGGCCAGAGTGCCGCCGCCGCGTACGGCTGAACAGCGGATGCGGTTCACCCAGTCAGCGGCAACACAAGCTCGCTTTCCACGATCTCGGCCTTTGCCCTCCACGCCTTCTGGATCGCCGCCGAAGCGAGGGCGTTGAGCGAGCGCATGATGCCGTGCGAGGCGTTGTGGATCGCCCTGACCGCCGGGGGGCTGAAGAGATCCGCCCTTGCGCCGACGTGCTTCAGGCGTTCCTCGAGGTAGGACGCCGTCTCTTCGGGCAGGAGGGGTTTCATGACGACGGTCGTCGTGACGGAGTTGGCGAGGGACTCGAGGAAGCTGAGCCTGAGGCGCGACAAGAGTTTCTCCTGACCGCACAGGAGGATGCTCAAGCAGGTCTCCGGCAAACCCGGGGCGGTTCAGGCTTCGAAAATACGAGGGCAAGAAACGCCGAGTGCTTGGTCAGTACGACAAAGCCAGCGATACGAGCATCATAACTGAAGTGGCTGAAGTCGCCGAGGCCGACCATGAATAGGTTCTGCGAAAACTGCGGCAGCGCCACTCTCGGGAGTCGGCAATAGAAGAATGTAAATTATGATTACTAAAATACGACTATCATGATATCATGTTAAACATGTTTGACAAAACAAAGTTGCCTGCTTATATCCTACGTCCCACCTATATCGAGAGGGTAAGCCCCTTTATTGGGAAAGGCTTGATCAAGGTTTTGACCGGGCAGAGACGGGTTGGGAAGAGCTTTGTTCTCTACCAATTGATAGACGAAATGCTCAGTCGCGACCCCCGGACCGAGATCCTCTACATCAATAAAGAGCTCCACGAGTTTCGCGAGCTTCGCGACGGAGACGAACTTTATGAGTATGTCTCTGAACGCCTCAAAAGTGGCGTTCCCAACGCCCTCTTCATCGACGAGATCCAGGAGATTAAAGGCTTCGAGCACGCCCTGCGCAGCCTCTTGGCCGAAGGGCGCTGCGACATCTACTGCACGGGGAGCAATGCCGAGCTTCTGTCCGGCGAACTCGCCACCTTTCTCGCGGGCAGACATGTGGAGATTCAGATCCACCCCTTGAGCTACGGCGAATTTCTTCGCTTCCATGGCTTAACAGATTCGCGTGAAAGCTTCCTGAGGTACCTGCGCTTCGGGGGCTTGCCCTATCTCTCCGCGATCGGGCTCTCCGAGTCTACCGCCTTCGAATACCTCGACAATGTCCACGCCTCGATCCTGCTGCGCGACGTCGTCGCGCGCGAGAAGATCCGTAATGTGGATTTTCTCGAAACGCTGCTCGACTACATCGCGGACAATGTGGGCAACCTCTTTTCGGCCAACAACATCTCGAAGTACTTAAAGGCCCAGCATATCGCCATGCCCGTCCCCACTATCCTGAGCTACCTCGCGGCCTTGCAGAAAGCCTTTATCGTCCGCAAGGCCAGACGAGCGGACGTTAGGGGCCTGAAGATCTTCGAGGTCGGCGAGAAGTACTACTTCGAAGATTTGGGCCTGCGGAACGCGGCGCGGGGCCAGACGACTCCCCTCGAGCTAGGCAAGCTCGTGGAGAACGCCGTCTTCCTGCGCCTCGTGGAGCGGGGCTACAGCGTCAACGTCGGCTGGCTCGACGGTGCCGAGATCGACTTCGTGGCCGAGAAGGATGGCAGCCGGCTCTATGTCCAGGCGGCCTACCTCATCGCCGATGAAGCGACCGCCGCCCGGGAGTTCGGCAACCTGGAAAGGATCGATGACAATTACCCCAAGTACGTCGTCAGCATGGATGAGACGATCGGAAAGACCGACCGCAGGGGAATCAGGCAGATGAACCTGCGCGAGTTCCTCCTGGCCGATCTCGAGAATCGATAGGAGAGCTTATCATGGTCGAAAAAAGCAGGCCCAGCTTCGACTGTAGGTATTGGGTACGCTCCCAGCCGCGCTTCGCGGCCTTGCGGAGCCGTCTGGGTCCCTAATCGGCCGTTCGTCCTCCCGGCCGCTTTACAGGCGGCGCCGCCGCGACCTATCATCGCTCTTCACCACGACACTAGGAGGGAGAGTATGGGCGCTGTCGAGCAATGGCACTACGAAACCTTGGGCAAGGCTGCCTGCGAGGCTCTCAAGCGGAATGGGTTCGACGCTCGCTACGCGGCGAGCTCGGCCGAGGCTCTCGCGGCTATCGTCTCCTTCGTGTTGCCGGGCATGAGCGTGGGCTTCGGCGGTTCGATGACCCTGCGGGCCCTGGGTGCGCACGAGAAGGTCAGGGAGCTCGGGGCGGTCGTCCTCGACCACAACGCGCCGGCGCTGGATCAGGCGCGCAAGCTCGAGATACTGCGCGCCCAGCTGACCTGCGACCTCTTCCTGTCGGGTTCGAACGCGGTGACGCTCGAGGGCGACATAGTCAACGTGGACGGCAACGGCAACCGCGTCGCTGCCCTCACCTTCGGTCCCCGGAAGACCGTGGTCGTCGTCGGGGCGAACAAGATCGTGCGCGACCTCGACGAGGCCCTGGCTCGGATCGAGACCTACGCGGCGCCGATGAACAACCGGCGCCTCGACCGGCCCAATCCCTGCATCAAGGCGGGCACCTGCCAGGACTGCTCCGGCGAGACGCGGATCTGCCGCGTGTACCAGATCCTGCGCCGCCGGCCGAGCCTCTCGGACTTCACCGTCATCGTCGTGGGCGAGAACCTCGGCTTCTAGGGCCGGCAGCCTCCCGCCCTAGTTCAGGACGCTCGAGGAGTCGGCGCCGGCCGAGGCCGCGCCGTCCATGAGCCGTCCGTTCGGGTCGAGGTCGAGGACGGGGATGTCGTCGTAGCGGCCCGAATTGTTCCAGAAGGTCATACCCTGGTTGAGCGAGTCGCGCACGCCCGCTATCTCGAGCTTGACGTAGCCGGGATTGTAGTAGATCCGGTCGTAGCGCACGTTCATCCAGAAGGCCTGGACGTAAGGGCGCACGACGACCCGCTTGTGGGCTATGAAGTAGGTCCGCATCGAGCCGATCTGGTAGATGCGGTAGGGCCGCTCGATCGCGGGAGGCTGCGCCAGGAAGTCCTGCTCGAAGTGCGAAGGGTAGAACATGGGGCAGATGACGTCGACGTACTTGGAGAGGATCTCGACGTCCTGCCCCGTGCGAACGCCCGAGCGGTACCAGCCGTTGGCTCCGTAGACATCGATGCTGATCGGCGCCTTGATGTTCGCCCGCGCGTACCTGAGGAACGAGACGATCGCGCTCTCCTGATCCATGCCGGGATCCTTCCAGCGGTAGCTGGCGTCGCGCAGGTTCTGGCCGTCGGTCGGGAAGCGGATGTAGTCGAACTGCACTTCGTCGAAGCCGCGCGCGATGACCTCGTTCGCGATGGCGACGTTGTAGGCCCAGATGTCCTCGCAATACGGATCGACCCAGTACTCCTTCATGTCGGTCGTCTCGTAGCGGACCGGCGCGGGAGAAGGCAGGTCGGCGAGGTCGGGTCCCGTGCCGCCGGGTGCGGTCTCGGATTGCGCGGGCTCCACCTTTCTCGTGATCGTGCCGCGCCAGGGCTCGTTCGTCCGGGAGTCCCAGATGGCGTACTTGCAGCCGTCGTATTCGTAGGCGACTTCGTCCTTGAATACCGGAATGCGAGCGATGAGGTAGCGGCCCTTGGCCTTCCATTGCGAGACGAAGGATTCGATGTTGAGAGGATTGGAGACTTTGCCTATCCTGCGGATCGCGGGGTCTCTCGGCTCGAAGCGAAGGCGGCCGAAGTCGTCCTTCATATCGACGACCACGGCGTCGAGCCGCCGGTTATCCATGAACTTGTCGTACTTGGCCCTCGTCGCCGGGTTGACGACGAATCCCGTCTGAAGGTAGAGCCCTTGGCGGTTCTCGGCCTCGGCCCGGTAGGGCTTGCGGTTCCGGAAGTCGACGAGCCAGAGCTGCGACAGGTTCGAGCGTCTGTCGCCCTCTTTCCAGGACAGCGACAGGAGCTGCGCGTCCTTCTTGGCGCCCAGGGCGGCGCGCAGCACCGACATGGCCGCCGTATCCACCTCGGGCGTGGCCGATCCGGGAGCCAGGCGGCGCACGCCTCCGTCGGTCACGAAGCGCAGCGAACCGTCGGGCAGCTGATCCAGCGATTCGGCGCAGCCGAAGTCGGCGTTTTCCTTCCATGCCACCGTGAAGCCCTTCTGGGCCGGGTCCCATCGGTAGATGCGCGGCAGGAAGCTGTTGGAGGCCCACATGCCCGAGGAGGTGGGCAGCATGTCGGCGACTTCTTCGACGCTCGTCATGCCTCCGATGGACGCCAGCCCCTTGTCGAAAGCTGTCCAGGGGCCGCCCGAAAGGCGTTTGACGAAGACCCCCTTGATGGGGTGCGAGACCCATACGGCGCTCTCGCCGGTGCCGGGGTAGGGCGCCAAGGCGACGGCCGTGAGGCCGACCTCATAGGGCACGGGCGTGCCGAAACTCGTCCAGCTCTGCCCTTCGTCTTTCGAGATGTAGACGGAGTCTTTGGTGCAGGCGGCCAGGAGATGCGAGTCCGTGCGGTCCACGGCGAGGTCTTCGATGTTCTGCACCTCGGTCGTGAAACTTTTCTGGCCGTCGACGAAGTTCTTGTAGGTCTTGACCGGAATGCCGGCGGAGCGGTCCTCGAAGACTCCGAGATCGCTCGAGTACATGACCCCGCGCGAGGTGAGGAAGAGCCAGCCGTCGCTCAGGCGGAAAATCTTGCTGACTTCCCCGTCCAGCCAGATGGGGACGGCCGTTTGGCCGTTTTCGATGCGGTAGAGGCCCGTGTCGAAGCCGGCCAGGAAATCGGAAGGGACCGATCCGACGGAGGTCGCGGCCGGATCGCCGGGGGCGCCCTGGGCCTGGCTGGCGTCGGTGCCGACCGCCCAGCTCGCCCGCTGCGGAACAATGAGGACCGCCGCGAGCAGGGCGGCCGCGAAGAAGCGGATATTCATGTGATCTCCAAATGTTCGTGCAGGCAACATAGTATCGATTTGACGGATTTTTGATAAGACGACGACCGATGTCGGCGGCGCTCTCCGGACGTCCTGATGCCGACCTACAGGCCCCGGCCGCCTCCGAGGCGTTCGGAATCGGCAGCCTGGGCCTTCGCGAAGAGGCGCTTGAGCAGGCGCCAACCGAAAATGAGGAGGGGAATGACCAGGTAGCTCGCCGGCCCCCCGGCCATGAGGAGCGCGTCATAGAGGCCGTGGAGCAGCACCGCCCAGAAGAGCCCGCGCTTCCAGGCGCCCGCCCGACCTTCCTCGAGCTTGGCCATGCCCACGTAGTAGCCCATGACTCCCGAGAACACCGCATGTCCCGGCACCGCCGTGAAGGCGCGGACGAAGAGGATGCTCGGCACATCGTGTCCGTAGATGAAGTTTTCTATGAAGGCGAAGCCCAGGCTCACGCAGATCGCGTAGATGATGCCGTCGGTCCTCTCGTTGAACTCCGGCCGTATGAAAATGTAGCGCCGGACGAAATAGAGCTTGACCGATTCCTCGACGAGGCCGGCGATGACGAAAGCCTCGAAGAGGACCCCGAGCGCGCCCCCCGGCGGAGGGACGAGGGCTCCGATGCCGAACTCTATGCCGGCCGCCGGAATGACGGCCACGAATCCGTAAAGGACGCTTCTCAGAATGAGACCGATCGGCTCGGACCGGGCCTTGTCGAGGTGGTAGAAGTACCAAATCAGCACGACCGCGGGGAGGGCGGCCAGAGCCAGCGCGAGGAGAAGCGACGACATGGAGGCCACTATAGCTGAAGCGCCCCGATAACGGGAGGGGGCGCCCCCGCGGAGAGCCGCGAGAGGTTAAAGATTGCGGCCGTAGAGTCGGCTGGTCGCGCGAAGCTCGGCCGCGAGGCCGGGGCTGAAGGCCCCTTCAGCCAGGCGCCAGGTCCAGTTGCCCCCCGGCGTAGAGGGACGGTTCATGCGCGCTTCCGAGCCCAGGCCCAGGAGGTCCTGCATCGGAACGACCGCCCAGGCCGCGACCGACTTGAGCGCCTCTCGGACGAGGGCCCGTACGGGATCGGCGGGGGAGTAGCCCAGGTAGCGGAACAGGTAGTCGCGCTCGGCCGCCGAAGCCTGCGCGAGCCAGCCCGCCACCGTATCGTTGTCGTGGGTGCCGGTATAGACGACGCAGTGCTCGCCGTAATTGTGGGGGAGGAAGGCGTTGCCGGGATCGAAGGCCGCCGCGCTCTCGGCCTCGTCGAAGGCGAACTGGAGGATGCGCATTCCGGGCAGGCCCAGGCCGTCGCGCAGGGCCCGCACCTCGTCGGTGATGAAGCCCAGGTCCTCAGCCACGATCGCCAGATTCGGGCCGAGCCGGGCTTCGACCGCGGCGAAGAGCTCGGCGCCGGGAGCCGCGCGCCAACGGCCGCGGCGGGCGGTCTTTTCGTGCGCGGATACGGCCCAGTACGCCTGGAATCCGCGGAAGTGGTCGACGCGGACGGCATCGTAGCGGTCCAAGGCTGCCTTGAGCCGGTCAATCCACCAGGCGAAGCCTTCGCGACGGTGGGCTTCCCAATCGTACAGAGGATTGCCCCAGAGCTGCCCGTCGGCGCTGAAATAGTCGGGCGGAACCCCCGCCACTTCCAGCGGCCGGCCCCGCTCGTCCAGGGCGAAGAGCTCGGGGCGGGACCAGACCTCGGCGCTGTCCTGGGCTACGAAGATCGGAATGTCGCCGAGCACCGCGACGCCGAGGGCATTCGCGGCGGCCTTGAGGCCGCGCCACTCTTCGTCGAAGAAAAACTGCAGGACTTCGTAGCGCTTCGCCGCGGCGCCGAACCGGGCCCTCGCCTCCGCCAGCGCGTCCGGGCTGCGGCGGGCCAGAGCCTCGGGCCAGTAATTGTTCCATAAGGCGTCGCCGCGGCCCTCGTCCCGAGCCCGCCTGTCGTACTCGTCCTTGATCGCGCGAAACAGGGAATAGTCGGGCAGCCACGAGTCATGGGCGTTCCGAAAGGCGGCGAAGGCGGCTCTGCGCTCGGGCCCGGCCCCCTCCAAGAAGGCCGATGCCGCCCGATCGAGGAGGGGGCGTTTCCAGGCTATCACGGCGCCGTAGTCGACGGCCTCAGCCGGGAGGGCCGCCGCCGGCGCGAGGTCCCGGCGGTCGAGCAGGCCCTCGCGTTCGAGCGCTTCGGGGCTGATGAGCAGCTCATTTCCCGCGAAAGACGAGAACGGCGCGTAGGGCGAGTCGCCGTAGCCAGTGGGACCGAGGGGGAGGACCTGCCAAAGACGCTGACCCGCTTCGGCCAGGCGCTCGAGAAAGCCGCGGGCCGGGCTTCCGAAGTCTCCTATGCCGTAGGGTCCGGGCAATGAGCTGGGGTGGAGGAGTATTCCGGACGAACGAGTCATGCGCATGCGGCGCCTCCTGGAAGGGCTCAGAAGGCACTATAGCGTAGATAAACCGGTTTAGCAACTCCTCCGTAGTGTTACGAAGCTTGTGTACGCCACAAGGGATAGAAGGCCGCTCACGCCTAAACTACCGTAGGCTGGAGGAGCCTCGGACCATCCACAATTTTCAGGACACTATGCGGGAGACGCCCCGCTGCGGGGAAAAAAAGGCTCCCCGGTTCCTGATCGGAGCGGGGAGCCCTGCAAACTCGGTGCGTCGCGAGTCTATTCGACGATACGGATTCGCGGTTTGTCGTTCATGAGCACCTTGTCCTTCGTATACGCGAGGAGGACTTCGGCGTCGATGAAGCCGGTGTCGATGGCATCGGCGCCCGACTTGAGCGTGGTGTACTTGTCCCCGCCGGCGGCTATGAAGTCATTGACGCACACGGTGTAGGTGGCGGCGCTCTCGAGCGGGGCGTAGGAGCCGTCGCTCGTGAGCACGTGCACGTCGCTCACGCGGCTGCCCTTGGCGTTGTTCGGGTTCACGTCGAAGTGGATTCCCGAGACATAGGTGAGAGGATTCTGGGGGAAGGAATGACCGTAGTTGGCCAGGGCGAAGTCCACGGCATCTTCGAGGGTGGAGATCACCTGGGCGCCTGAGAGCTTCATGGTCACGAGGGTGTCGCCGAAGGGTATGATCTCGTAGACCTGAGCCACGGTGAGGGGGCCCTGGAGGACGTCGGTGCGCACGCCGCCCGCGTTCGTGATCGCTATCTGCGCGTCCGTCTTGAGGCGCATCGCATCGGCGATGATGGGGCCGGGACCGGTGTTGAGGCCGCGCGCAAGGTCCTCGCCGGCCTGGGTGGCCACTTCGTGCTGCAGCTGCCTGACCCCCGCGGCGTAGCCGGCCGCGAGCTTGGCCGCCCGCGGATCGGGAGCGGTGAGGGCTATTTCGGGATTCGCGGCGAGAGCCTTCTCGAGCCTGTCGAAGTCCTTCTCATAGAAGGCTTTCAGCTCTCCCGCTACGGGAGCGTAGGCCTTGCCGTCGAACTCGGAGATCTCGAGGCCGGAGGCGGCTTTGACGAACTGGACCCGCTTGAGCTCTCCGGCGGGGTTCGGAAGATCGTAGATGCGGAAAGACGTGTTCCCGACGACTGCCACGGGTTTCGCGGTCCAGGAGACTACGTGCCCGCGGCCGTCGAAGCGGAGTTCGATGTCGCCGAGGACCCTGGCCCAGGACCAGGCCTGGAGGACGAGGACCTTCGCTCCCGACTTGTCGGTGACCAGACTGGGGTAGGGGCCGCTGCCGTGGAGGCCGATGGAGTTCCAGTCGCCCAGCAGCGTGTGGGTATGGCCGCCGACGATGACGCTCAGGCCCGAGACCTTGGCGGCGAGGTCGAGGTCGGCCGGATAGCCGAGGTGCGAGAGGAGGATGATCTTGTACACGCCCTCGCGGTGCAGCAGGTCGATCGCCTTCTGCACGGGAGCTACCGGGTCGAGGAACTTGATCGTGGGTCCGGGGCTGGAGATCGAGGGGGTCTCGGTGGTCGTGGCGCCGATGAAGCCGATCTTCTGGCCGCCGATCACCTTGACGATGAAGGGGGGCGGGACGAGTCCCTTGAGCGCCGGCTCTCCGGAAAAGTCGATGTTGCAGGAGACGACCGGGAACCTGACTTTGGAGAGGAAGTGGTCCTTGAGCAGGGGAACGCCCTTGTCGAATTCGTGATTGCCGAGGGTCGCGGCGTCGAGGCCCACGAGGTTCCAGAAGGCGACATCGGCGTCGCCCTGGTACTTCGTGAAGTACAGGGTGCCCTGGAAGAAGTCGCCGGCGTGGACGACCACGCTGTTCCCGTCTTCGGCGCGCAGCTTGCCGATGGCGGCGGCCACCTCGGGGAAGCCGCCCATCTGCACGTAGACGGGTTTCTCGCCGAGGCCCGGTCCCAGGTCGAGGCTGAGTTTGACGGTGCTGGGATCGAAGTGGGAATGCGTGTCGTTGATATGGATGAGGTTGAGGCTGAAGTCCGGCGCCGCCTGGGCGCTCAGGTTGAAAGCGCCGAGCGCCAGCGCCAGGATCGCCAAGGCGACGCTGCCGAGTCTTTTCATCGAGGGAACCTCCTGAGGATATGAGTTCTGCTACTCGATGATTCTTGCCATCCCGGAGGGATTGTCAAGATAATTCAGCCGCCGCCGCCGCCACCACTGCTTGCCCATTCCCCGTGAGCCGCGCGAGGACGCTGCAAACTTACGAGAGGGCAGGTTATACTATCGTCATGGCAAACACGGCAGATGCGGATGGCGAGGCTCTTCTTCTCCGGGCCGCGGAGGCGATCGCCGGCAGCCGGCGGATGCTGGTCTTTACCGGGGCGGGCATATCCAAGGAAAGCGGCCTTCCGGTCTTCCGCGGCGAAGGCGGAGTCTGGGATCGCATGGACCCGGGCATTCTCGAGATCTCGCGCTTCGCGAGCGATCCGGAAGCAAGCTGGCGGGCCATCCGCGGGCTGTTCTACGAGGTTTCGACTCTGCCCGAGCCCAATGCCGCGCATCGCGTGCTCGCCAAGTGGGAGGCCGAGGGGCGGATCGCTTCGCTCGTCACCCAGAACATCGACGGACTGCACCGCGCTGCGGGCTCGAAACGCGTCGTCGAGTTTCACGGCAGCTTGGCGGGCCTCGTCTGCCGGAGATGCGGCCGCCGCATCCGGGCTTCGCCTTCGGAGATAGCCGCCGGAGTCGCCCTGAAGCTGCCGCCGCGCTGCGGCTCCTGGCCGCCCGACGCTCCGGTCCAGCGCGGATGCGGCGGGGTTCTCAAGCCCGACTTCGTGTTCTTCGGCGAGGGCATCCCCCCCGAAGCGTACGCCGCCGCCATGGCGGGCGCCGAGGCGGCCGACCTGTGCCTCATCGTCGGCTCGGCCGGCGTCGTCCATCCCGCCGCCGGACTGCCCGCCATCGTCAAAAACAACGGAGGGACGATCATCGAGATCGATCCCTCCGTCACCGAGTTCACGAAAAGCCTGGGCGGCATCCGCCTGGCCCTGGGAGCGGTCGAGGGCCTCTCAAGGCTCGACGCGCTGCTGCCTCGCCCCTAAGGCTCCGAACCTTGGGGAATCCCACCCGCCCGCAAGCTCGGGAATTTTTCGGCTATTTGGCGGCTGCCTTTCCGCGGGTCGAGATGCGGAAGGGCAGGTAGAGCAGGCATACACCGGTGGCGGCGGTCAGGAGCGGGATGAGGGCGAGCAGGCCCCACCAGCTGTGATAGACGATCCCGACGACCGCTACGATTATTCCCACTATGACGCGAATGACGCGATCGACGGTTCCTTCGTTCTGCTTCATGCGGTACCTCCCGAATGGCATCCATCAGTGACGTTATAACAAATTACGGGGTGGACGATTCGGCAGTCTGTGACGATCGTCACACACGGAGGCGAAGGCCCCGCGGATGAAGCGCAGCCTGCCGACACGGCATCGGATGACGCGGTATCTGACGACACGAGGGGCCGCCCGGGGAGTTGCAGTCCCGAGGCGGCCCCTCGCGGGAAGACGGGTTGCCCCGCCGATGAAGGCTACTGCTGCATCAGGTAGAACTCGACGCGGCGGTTCTTCCAGCGCTCGGCGAGATCACTGTCGGGAACGACCGGATCGAGGGCGCCGACGCCGGTGGTGAACAGGCGATCGGCCGCGATGCCGCGCTTGACCAGGGCTTCCTTGATCGCCACGGCCCGGGCCTTGGACAGCGGGATGAGCACGTACTTCTGCTCGGCCGCCCCCTTCACCTTGTTGTCCCAGTAGATCATGACCGCGTGGCCCTCGAGCCTGATCTTGTAGTCGGGGAAGCGGGAAAGCTTCGAGGCCAGAAGATCGAGGGTGGCGAGGTTGCGCGCCCTGCGGTCGGCCGGGACGTCCAGGTAGTCCGCCGTGAAGGGCTTGAAGACGATGCTCGACACGCGAATCTTGTAGCCGTCGGCTACCTTCTCGACGAGGATGTCGGTGGAAATGAGGGCCTTGACGGTGCCGACGTTGCCGAACCGATCTTGGATCTTGGCGACGACCGGGTAATCGGAGGCCGATTGGACGAGCTCGCCGTTCGAGCCCTTGCCGTCCCAGGCTATCGGCGCGGCGGGCCAGGTTCCGTTGAAGTTCATGAACTCGTTGCCGTCCGGATCGAGGATGTCGACCGCATAGCTGGCGAGCGGGGCGAACTTGGACGAACCGGTGAGCGTGATGGTCTCGGTGGCGTTCGGGTTGCTCGTCTGTCCGTCGGGGGCGAAGAGCTTGGTGGACAGGGCGATGCTGCCCGTCGGGGGCGTGATGTCGAGGACGAAGGGCGAGGAAGAGATGCGCGTGGGTGCGTAGGTCGAGCCGTAGTCGACGGTGAGGACGGCGGTGTAGTTCCCTTCCTGGGCCATGTTGCCGTCGGCGCCCTTGCCGTCCCAGCTGAGGCTGGCGGGAATGTTGCTCGCCGTGCCGCTGAAGCTTTTCGCGACGATGGAGTCGGAGTTGACCAGGTCGAGGCGCCAGTCGGAGACCGCGGACTTGTTGCCCACGGCGAGGGCGAAGCCGATGGTGTTCATCGACGCTACGACGCCCGAGGGGGCGAAGCCGGCCGCGGAGGGCGTAACGGTCGTGGCCTCGGGCGCGACGGGCAGACCCGATGCCGTGAACGTGCCGCTGAGCGTGCCGATGTTGCCGTATACGTCCTGGACCTTGGCGGTGGCGGTATAGGTGGCTCCGGAGACCATGTTGGCGCCTTCGACGGTCTTGCCGTCCCAGGCTGCGGTGTTCTTGGGCCAGTTGGCCTGGAAGATCGCGACCGAGGTGCCCTTGGGGTCGAGCACGCTCAGGGTCCAGGAGGCGATGTCGGCGTACTGCGACTTGGCCTGGACGGTGAAGGTTATCGGATTGGCGGGCCCGACCGTGGCGAGCGAGGCGGTGGAGGGATTGACCGTCACCGTGCCGGTGGGCGGCGAGGTGACGAGCCAGAAGTTGGGGCTCTTGACCTCGGCGGGCATGAAAGCCTTGCCGTAGTCGACGGCGAGGTCGGCGTAGTACTGACCCTGCGGTAGGACTTTGCCGGAGGGGTCTTTGCCGTCCCAGGTGACCGAATCGGGAACGTCGCTCGCTCCGCCGGAGAAGGTCTTGACGACGCTGCCGTCGGCGACGCTGACGATCGTCACCTTCCAGGCGGCGACGCTGGCCTTGGAGCCGACGCTGGTGAGGATGTCGAGGGTGTTCTTGACCGTCACGCTCGTCGGGGAGAAGCCCGGGCGACCGGCGCTGATGGTGCTGTTCCCGGCGCCCGGCATGTTGCCGATGGCGAAGCTGCCCTTGAAAGTGCCGGCGTTGCCGAACTCGTCCTTTATGGTGAGGGTGGCGGGATAGGTGACACCCTTCTGGACCATGGAGCCGGAGTCGGTCTTGCCGTCCCAGCCGGCCTGGGATTTGGGCCAGGCGGCCGAAAGCGTCTTGATCGCGGCGCCGGAGGGATCGGTTATGTCGATGCTCCAGCTGGCTACCTTGGCGAGGGCCGGCTGGACGGTGACGTTGACCGAAATCGGCTCCTTGACGCCTTCGGGCGCGTAGGTGAAGTACGCGGGATTGGGGCTGAAGCTTCCGCTCGGCGGATTGATGTCGAGGATGAAGCTCTTGGAGGCCGCCTGACCCGCGTTGAACGCATCGCCGTAATCGACGGAGAGCATGGCGGTGTAGGTGCCTTCGGGAGCCATCGCGCCCGAGTCGTTCTTGCCGTCCCAGGAGAAGGTGGTGGGCACGTCGGCCGCGGTGCCGGTGACCGTCTTGACGACGGTGTTCTGGTCGCCGATCTTGAGGGTCCAGGACTTGACCGCCTCGGGATTACCGACGGTAATCGCGAAGGAGATGGTCTTGAACTGGGCGTCGCCCGCGGGGGCCAGCCCGGCCGCGCTGGCGACGACCGTGCTTTCGGCCGCTTCCTTGCTGGTCACGGCGGGTTTCGTGGCGCAGCCGACGGCTGCAATCATTAACGCAAAAATAAGGAAATATGAGGAAAATTTTAGGGTCCGCATGCATGCCTCCCTGATCCTAGATAG
>Ga0307375_10004199_pt1 | contig 13874 bp, 11 predicted proteins | sample TR1MG_FD_202531 | JGI IMG/M metagenome (GOLD analysis project Ga0307375, IMG submission 202531) | Soil microbial communities from Risofladan, Vaasa, Finland - TR-1 | ecosystem: Environmental > Terrestrial > Soil > Coastal area > Acid sulfate soil | place: Finland: Risofladan, Vaasa | collected...
CCTTTGCTGCGGATCAGCTGTTCGCGACGCTCGATACCACCCTGCGCCGGATCGACCTGGATGTCGGGCAACCGATGGTGCTGGCCGATACGGTCGGATTCATTCGTCATTTGCCGCATGAGCTGGTGACGGCCTTCCGCTCCACCTTGGAGGAAACACTGGAGGCCGATCTGCTGATCCATGTCGTGGACGCCGGCAGTGATGAGCGGGACCGTCAGATGGTGGACGTGGAAAAAGTGTTGCACGAGATTGGTGCCGACACGTTGCCGCGCCTCACGGTCATGAACAAGATCGATCAGTTGGAGCACGGCATGCCGCGAGTCGACCGAAATGAGCAGGGCATGATCGAGCGGGTCTGGGTTTCCGCGAAAACCGGCGTGGGGCTGGATGAGCTGCGCCAGGCTCTGCGGTCGCGGCTGGCGCCTGCCAAGATCAACGTGCAGGTCTTTTTGCCCGTCGCTGCGGCTGGGATTCGCGCCCATCTGATCAATGACGGCATGATCGTCAGCGAAGCGTGGTCTGAGGACGAATTGAAGCCCGGCTGGCACCTTGACCTTTCCCTGACCGAAGGGAAATGGGCGCAATGGAAAAAGCATTTTCCCGAGCTTGCCGATTGTCAAATCGGTCCGCTTCAACCGGCGACGAAACCGGTTGTTTTGGCCGATAAGCTTGCGGCTGATGGACTCCATCACTAAACTTATACGTCGTTTTAGAAACTTATCCAATCGGTTCGACCGATTTTCCCGGAGTAGTGCACATGGCCTGGAATGAACCCGGTGGCGGCAAGGATAACGATCCTTGGTCCAACCCCCGCCGTAGCGGTAAGCCGCCCAATATCGACGATGCGCTCGAGCGTCTGCAGAAGAAATTTGGCGGGGCCATGGGCAATGCGGGTGGTGGTAAAGCCGTGGCCGGTATCGCCGTGCTCGCTTTTGCGGCCTGGATGTTGTCTGGAATCTACACGATTGATGCGGGGCAGCGCGGTATCGTGCTGCAGTTCGGCGAATATACCGATACCACCACTGCGGGGCCGCATTGGCACCTGCCATACCCGATTGCTACCGTCATCAAGGTGAATGTGGATGAGGTTCGCGATAAACAACTGAAGATGACCTCTCTGACAAACGATGAAAATATTGTCGAGGTCAAAATCAGCAGCCAGTTCGTGATCAGCGATCCGGTCAAGTATCTGTTCAATGTTCGCGATCCAGACACCACGCTTTCCGATGTCATGCAAAGTGCCATTCGGGAAGTGGTTGGGTCCAAGAAAATGGATTACATCCTGACGGATGGGCGGGGCGGAATCGCAGGTCTGGTGCAGGACCGGATGCAGGATTTGCTGAATATCTACGACACGGGGCTGAAGGTTCAATCGGTCAACCTCCAGGATATCCAGCCACCCGAAGCCGTGCAGCCTGCCTTTGAGGATGCCATTCGTGCGCGGGAAGACGAGCAGCGCTATATCAGTGAAGCGTCGGCCTATGCCAATCAGGTGGTACCGCGTGCCCGCGGTGATGCGGCACAAATCGCCGAACAGGCGCAAGGTTATCAATCCAAGGTGGTCAATGCAGCCCTGGGTGAGGCATCACGATTTAATCAGCTGTTGTCGTCCTATCTGTTGGCACCCGCGTTGACGCGTGAGCGTATGTACTTGGATACGGTTTCCGATGTTCTGAGCAAGAACCGGAATGTCGTCATTGACTCGGGTAAATCGAACAATGTGTTCTATCTGCCGCTCGGCAGTCAGGACTCAGGAAGCGGGAAGGTGCCCGCCAAGTCGGCACTTGCTGCCGATAACGCAATTCTGCCCCTGCCGTCCTTGCCATCGTCGGACGATAGTCAGGCAAAGCGGGACAGCGTGAACAACGATAACCGCAGCGGTCTGCGCACAAGGAGCGCGCCATGAATATCATTAACCGGGTGATCCTGCCCATTCTCGTGGTAGCGGTGTTTCTGCTCTCTACGGCAACATTCCAGGTCAAGCAGTACCAGACCGCACTGGAGTTTCGTTTGGGTGAAATTGTTCAGGCGGGTTTCGATCCCGGTCTGCATTTCAAGATTCCCTTTATCAACAGTGTCCGCCTGTTCGATAAGCGCGTTTTGACCGCGACCTCGCAGCCCGAGCGTTTTCTGACGAGTGAACAGAAAAACCTGATCGTGGATTACTACATCAAGTGGCGCATTGTGAATCCGGCCGATTTCTACCGCGCCACGCGCGGCGAAGAGCGCATTGCGAAGGACCGGATGGATCAGATCGTGCGCAATAGCATGAAGAGCCAGATATCCAGTCTGACCCTGAATGAAGTTGTCTCCGGAGATCGTGACCTGTTCATGCACCATGTGATCGATTCCACTAACAAGGATATCAAGGGCCTGGGTATCAAGATCTCGGATATCCGCATCATGCAGATCGAATTACCCAAAGAAGTGCGGAAGTCCGTGTATTCCCGGATGGAAAAAGAACGATTTGCGGTTGCTCAGTCCATCCGCTCCCGCGGTGAAGAACAGGCGAAAAAGATCACTGCCACCGCCGATCGTCAGCGTGAGGTCATTTTGGCCGAGGCCAATCGGCAGGCGGCCAAGATTCGGGGCGAAGGGGATGCCCAGGCTGCCAAGACCTATGCCGAGGCTTACGGCAAAGATCCGAGTTTCTTCGAGTTCTACCGAAGCCTGAGTGCCTATAAGAAGGCGTTCGGTCAGGGTGACAACACGTTTGTTCTGAATCCGGACAGTCAGTTCTTCCGATATTTTCGTGCGCCGGGTTTACCGGGTTCGACTGATTCGAGTCATGTGACCGGTTCGAACAAACCCTGACCCGCGCTGGGATCATCCATCTGGAGTCAGACGATTTTGGGGCATCTGTGGTTGCAAGTTATCGGGCTGGTGCTGATTATCGAGGCATTAATGCCGTTCATCAGCCCTCGAAGCTATCGCTCGATGGCGTTGAGGATGGCCGGCACCCCGGATAAGACGTTGCGGCTCGTAGCCCTGATCACATTGGGATTCGGCGTTGTGCTCTTGAGTCTGGCTCATTATTAATGCAGCAGGGCGGGTTATGCCCCGTCTTTTATTAGGATATTTTCATGTCGCACAAAACCTCGCGTTGGGCCTTGCCGGCCGGTATCGACGAGTTGTTACCCGAGCAGACCCGAAAGATTGAGCAGTTGCGTGCACTTCTCCTCAGTCGTTTCGACGTGGCTGGTTATGATCTGGTGATTCCGCCGCTGGTGGAGTTCGTTGATTCGCTGCTTGTGGGCGCGGGCGAAGCACTGACGCTGGACACGCTGAAGATGACCGACGGACTGACTGGTCGCCAGCTGGGATTGCGGGCGGATATGACGCCTCAGATCGCCCGCATCGATGCGCACAGTATGAAGTCGGAAGCCGAACGTCGCCTCTGCTACATCGGTACGGTGGTGCGTGCGCGCCCTGATGGGCTGGGCGGTAGTCGAACGCCCATGCAGACTGGGGCTGAGCTTTACGGCGTGGCCGAGGTCGAGGGTGATCTGGAAATCATCATGCTGATGTTGGATGTGCTCCAGGCCGCCGGATTGACACAGATGGTCCTCGACCTCGGGCATGTCGATCTGTTTCGCGAGCTGGCTGCTGGTGTCGGGTTGAGCGACTCTGATGAGGATATGTTGCGGGACGCCCTGCAGCGCAAGGCGGCCTCCGAGATGGATGAGTTGCTGTCTGGAATGAATTTGGCGCCAGAGTATCGTCAGGGCCTGCTGGCATTGTGCCGTCTCCACGGTGAATGGGCATCGACCCTGGTTGAGGCCGAAGTACTGTTGCGTCCTGTATTGACGGGCGCGATGAAACAAGCGCTGGAACGTCTGCGCACGATCGCTCAACTGATCGAGCAGCGCTTCCCGTCGGTGACTGTTCTGGTCGATCTTTCCGAGCTGCATGGTTATCACTATCAGACCGGCCTGGTTTTCGCAGCCTATGTGGAAGGTCTGGGGCGCGATATTGCGCGCGGGGGGCGTTACGATGATATCGGCCAGGCATTTGGACGAGCTCGCCCGGCGACCGGATTCTCGACCGACCTGCGGGATTTGTTGCGATTCTTCACACAGGATGAGCCTGCCGCGTGCGCAATCTATGCCCCCGCACGTTATGACAACGAAGCATTGATGAGCGAAGTCACCCGTCTGAGAGGGTTGGGACGGCGGGTCATCATGACGAATCGACCCTTGAGTGAATCCGAGGCCAGATTGGTTCCGGGCACTGAGGCAACACAGAATTTATGGCAGTTAATGGGTGATACCAATCATGGGTAAAAGTGTTGTTGTGCTCGGATCGCAATGGGGCGATGAGGGCAAGGGCAAGATTGTCGATTTGTTGACGGAATCCGTCCAGGCCGTGGTTCGCTTCCAGGGGGGGCATAACGCCGGCCACACATTGGTGATCGAGGGCAAGAAAACCGTCCTGCACCTCATCCCATCCGGCGTGCTGCGGGAAAATGTTCAGTGCCTGATTGGTAACGGGGTTGTGCTGTCACCCGATGCGCTCATCCACGAAATGTCCGAGCTGGAAGCGAAGGGTGTGCCTGCGCGTGAGCGACTGATGCTTTCGGAAGCCTGCCCGCTGATCCTTCCGTATCATGTCGCTCTGGATCAGGCTCGCGAGAAGGCACGGGGTGCGAGCAAAATCGGCACCACGGGGCGCGGCATCGGCCCGGCCTATGAAGACAAGGTGGCCCGACGTGCGATCCGCCTCGAGGATATTTTCCACCGTGAGCGGTTGGCGGCCAAGCTGGGTGAAGTACTGGATTTCCATAACTTTGTATTGCGGCATTATTTTCAGACAACCCCGATTGATTTCCAGGAAGTTCTGGACCGGGTCCTCGGTCAAGCCGAAATTCTGTCCCCGATGGTGGGTGATGTGCCCAGCCGGTTGATGGACCTGCGCCGTGCAGGTGCCAACCTCATGTTCGAGGGTGCGCAAGGTACGCTGCTGGATATTGATCACGGCACCTACCCCTATGTCACCTCGTCCAATACCACGGCCGGTGGCGCCAGCACCGGGACAGGGGTTGGCCCGTTGGCGTTCGATTACATCTTGGGGATTACCAAGGCATACACGACGCGCGTCGGTGGCGGCCCGTTCCCGACCGAGCTGGACGATGAGATCGGCACACACCTGGCGGTCAAGGGGCATGAAGTCGGTGCCACTACGGGCCGGGCCCGGCGTTGTGGTTGGTTCGATGCGGTCGCGTTGCGCCGCGCGGTCGAAATCAACAGTATTTCCGGTTTATGCCTGACCAAGCTGGATGTGCTTGATGGCATCGATAAGATCAGTATCTGTGTGGGATATGAGCTTGACGGGCATCCGCTGAGTGTGGCCCCGTTGAGCGCAGATACCTATGCGCGCTGCATTCCTGTCTATGAGGAGATGCCGGGCTGGCAGGTGTCGACCGTTGGGGTTCGTACGCTCGATGGGCTGCCGGAAAATGCTCGGCGCTATATCCGTCGCATCGAGGAATTATCCGGTGTGCCGGTGGATATCATCTCCACCGGACCCGATCGGGATGAAACGATCGTCTTGCGCGACCCCTATGATGCGTGAGGGATAAAAGCCATTTTTTGATTGGATATCCGCAAACTGAAACCGGATGATGCATGTGTGTCATCCGACTTTTCCGCGCAGGGATTCCCGACTCGTTTGATCTTTTTTTCAAGCAAAGCTTTATTTTTATAAAAACTTGCGTAAAATCACGCGCCTTGAATTTTGAAAAGGCGCGGTGAGCTTTTTTTTCGAACACCCCCTTAGAAACAGGATGAATTGCACATGGTATCGATCCGTTTAGCTCGCAGTGGTGCAAAAAAGCGCCCCTTTTATCATTTGGTAGTCACCGACAAGCGTCATGCACGTGATAGCGGGGCTTATATTGAGCGCGTTGGCTTTTTTAACCCGGTTGCTCGCGGCGCCGAAGTTCGTCTGCTGATCAATCTGGAGCGCTTGCAGCACTGGGTCGGTCAGGGCGCGCAACCAAGCGATCGTGTGGCTGCGCTGGTTCGTGAAAACAGCAAGCAGGCTGTGGCTGCTGTCTAAAATCACCGTGTCCAGCCCGGAAGATAGCCGTCTAAGCGGCCCGATCGACCCGATTGTGATCGGCGTCATCGGCCGAGCCTTTGGCATCAAGGGCTGGGTGTGGGTGTCGTCGCATACGCGTCCTGAGGACGGTATCCAGCGTTATAAGCGCTGGTATGTGGCGTCGGATACGCCGGGCACGCCGGGGCAGTGGATAAAGGTTACGACCTTTGCAAAGCAGAGCAAGGGCATTGTCGCCAAGCTGCAGGGTGTCGATGATCGAACCCATGCAGAGGCAATGACCGGTATGCATGTCATCGTGTCCGCCGCCGATCTGCCCAAGGCGGCCGAGGGTGAGTACTACTGGCGTGATCTGGTCGGTTGCCGGGTGGAGCATGTCAGTGGTCAGCCCTTCGGTGAAGTGCAGGAATTGATCGAGACGGGCGCGAATGATGTCCTGGTTGTTCAGGGTGATCGGGAGCGGTTGATTCCCTTCATCCCGGACCAGGTGCTGGTTTCCATCGATCTCGACAAGCGCCTGATTGTCGTGGACTGGGACCCGGACTTTTAGGTCGGTTGCGCATGCGCGTCACGGTAGTCACGCTTTTCCCGGAATTGGTGACGGCCGTTGGGGGCAGTGGCATCCCTCGGGTGGCCATCGAGTCCGGCGCCTTGCAGATGGATACGATTTCGCCCCGTGATTTTGCCGTGAATCGGCATCGCACGGTGGACGACCGGCCCTTCGGTGGCGGTCCCGGGATGCTGATGATCCCCGAGACCCTCGCTGCGGCAATCTCAGCCGCCAAGGCGCGTACAATCGGCGCTCGGGTGTTGTTGATGTCGCCGCAGGGAAGGCGCCTGGATCGCGCTGCTGTCCATGCCCTCGTGGATGAAACAGCACTGATCCTGGTATGCGGTCGGTATGAGGGAATCGATCAGCGTGTGATCGATTCCCTCGTCGACGAGCAGGTATCGATTGGCGATTATGTTCTGTCGGGGGGCGAACTTGGGGCAATGGTGGTGATCGATGCCATTGCCCGTCGTTTGCCGGGGGTGTTGGGGGATGCGGAGTCCGTGGTGCAGGACTCCTTCGAGGCACAGTTGCTCGATCACCCGCACTATACGCGCCCGGATGTGTGGCAAGGAATGACCGTACCTGGCGTGCTGCGGTCGGGAGATCACCAGGCCATTGAGGCCTGGCGAGCGCTTCAACGATTGTGTGTGACGGCAACTGCCCGACCGGATCTTTTTTATCAGCGTGGCCTCGATGAACGAGCGCGCGCATTACTGACCGCAGAATGGCTGCATTCTGCTGCAACGAACGTTTAGTAGGTGAGTTAAGTTATGAGCAATATCATTCAGCAGATCGAAACCGAGCAAATGACTCGTGAAGTCCCGGTGTTTGGTCCTGGCGATACCGTCGTCGTTCAGGTCAAAGTGAAGGAAGGTGACCGTGAGCGTCTTCAGGCCTTTGAGGGCGTGGTGATTGCCAAGCGTAACCGTGGCTTGAACTCCGCCTTTACCGTGCGCAAGATCTCCTACGGCCAAGGCCTGGAGCGTGTATTTCAGACCTACAGCCCGGCTATCGCTTCGATCGAAGTGAAGCGTCGCGGTGATGTTCGTCGCGCCAAGCTCTATTACCTGCGCGGCCTGACCGGTAAGAAAGCACGTATCCGCGAAAAACTCGCCTGATTCTCGCGCTCAGGGCAGGTGGCTTCTGCTACCCGCCGTACTCGAATTACGCCTAGTAATTTCGATGTGCTCTTGAAAAACACCCCTGTGTCCACACAACGCAGGGGTGTTTTTTGCTTTTACCCTTCCAGTCGGAGATGTGTGTTCTATGAGCCAGCCTGAAACCCATGGTTTTCAAACCGAAGTTAAAGAACTGCTGCAGCTGATGATCCATTCGCTGTACTCCAACCCCGAAATTTTCTTGCGGGAGTTGGTGTCCAATGCCTCGGATGCCTGCGACAAACTGAGATTCGAGGCCATTTCGGATGAGGCCATGTACGAGGGCGATGAGTCGCTCCGTATTCGTGTACTTTTCGATGAGCAGGCCAAAACGGTCACGATTACCGATAACGGTATCGGGATGAATCGCGATGAAGTGATCCAGAATGTGGGGACGATTGCTCGTTCCGGCACCAAGGCGTTCATGCAAAAGCTCAGTCAGGATCAGTCCAAGGATATGCAGCAGATCGGCCAGTTCGGGGTCGGGTTCTATTCGGCGTTTATCGTGGCAGAAGAAGTGGAGCTGACGACCCGCCGTGCGGGCACCGGGCATGAGCATGGCGTTCGCTGGACATCGCGCGGCGAGGGCGAGTACACGCTTGAAGCGGTGGATGTCGCAGAGCGCGGTACCACGATTGTGTTGCATCTGCGGGACGATCATCACGATTTCGCCAACGACTGGCGCCTGCGTTCCGTGATTCGCAAGTACTCGGATCACATCACCTTCCCTGTCGAGATGCTGAAAGTTGAGACCAAATCGGAAGACGAGGCGTCCGAAGACCAGACTGTCGATGTTCCTGAATGGGAGCGTGTCAATGATGCGCATGCGCTGTGGGCGCGGTCAAAATCCGAGATTTCCGACGAGGAATACACCGAGTTCTACAAGCATGTAGGCCACGATTGGGAGGCACCGCTTGCCTGGTCGCACAACAAGGTTGAAGGAAAGACCGAATACACTTCGCTGCTGTATCTGCCAGGGCGCGCGCCGTTCGATCTCTGGGATCGGGAATCGAAACAGGGCGTCAAGCTGTATGTGAAGCGCGTGTTCATCATGGACGACGCGGAAAAACTCATGCCGCGCTATCTGCGCTTCGTACGCGGGGTGATCGATTCCGCCGACCTGCCGTTGAACGTGTCACGTGAAATTCTGCAGTCCAACCGGATTCTGGACACGATTCGCCAGGGCTCGGTCAAGCGGGTACTCGGCATGCTGGAGCAGATGGCGTCCAACGAGTCCGAAAAATATGCCAAATTCTGGTCGACCTTCGGCCAGGTGCTGAAAGAAGGGGTGGGCGAGGACTTCGGCAACCGAGAGCAAATTGCCGGCTTGCTGCGATTTGCGTCAACCCATACCGGGAATGACGAGCAAACGGTCAGTCTCAACGCGGCGATCGAGCGGATGCAGGAAGGCCAGGACGAGATTTACTTCATCATCGCCGATTCCTACGCAGCAGCATTGGCCTCGCCCCATCTGGAAATTTTCCGCAAGAAGGGCATCGAAGTATTGTTGTTGTGGGATCGGATCGACGAGTGGTTGATGTCCCAGTTGACGGAATTCGCCGGCAAGAAGTTCAAGTCGGTGACCCGTGCTGAATTGTCCCTCGATGAAGAAGCAGACGAAGAAACGCCCGAAGCCAAGGAAACCCAGGATGCGCTTGTCGAGCGACTCAAGAAGGCATTGTCGGATCAGGTTGATGATGTGCGTGTATCCAAACGATTGGTGAACTCTCCGGCCTGTCTTGTGACGACCGAGGAGGAGATGAGCATGCACCTGCAGCGGCTGCTGAAAGAGGCGGGGCAGCAAGCGCCGGTGGTCAAGCCGATTCTTGAGATCAATCCCGCGCACAAGCTATTGCAGCGTGCGGCCGCCGAAGCGGATGACGGTCGTTTTGAAGATGTCGCGCGTGTGTTGCTGGGCCAGGCAACGCTGGCGGAAGGCGGACACCTGAGCGATGCAGCGGATTTCGTTACCCGGTTGAATCGTCTCCTGGCCTGATTTTCATCCGGATGTCTTGAGCGCGAACGCCGTTGCCGGGGTGATCCGGTGGCGGCGTTTTTGTTTGTAAATTGATGTGTGACATGTTTTACACAAGAATGCTGGTAATTTACTCGGGGATTTATTAGCTTGTGTTCCAAGCCTTATCATTAGCTGTGTATCGATCGTGTTTCGATATGATTAGGCTGAAGTTTTGATTGATTGACAAATTCAGGCATTCTTGTCCGAGGCTGTCCGTGCGATAATCCTTTAATAAATTTGTCATGAGGTTGTGTCTTGGTACACCAGCGAACGTTGAGAAATAGCATTCGTGCGACGGGCATCGGTCTGCATACCGGCGAGCAGGTGCGGCTCACGCTGCGCCCGGCCGCGCCGGATACGGGGATCATGTTTCACCGCGTTGACCTGGCTGAGCCGGTGGACATCAGCGGCCATGCCTTCAATGTGGGTGAGACACAATTGTCCACGACCCTCGTGAAAAAAGGCGCCCGGATATCCACGGTGGAGCATCTCATGTCGGCCTTGGCGGGCCTTGGGATTGATAACTGCCATGTCGAGATCGACGGGCCGGAAATGCCGATCATGGATGGCAGCGCCAGCCCGTTCGTGTTTCTGATCCAGTCTGCCGGCATTGAAGAGCAGGATGCACCCAAGCAGTTCATCCGCATTCTGAAGTCAGTTGAGGTTGTCGATGGCGACCGCTGGGTGCGCTTTGATCCGCACGACGGTTTCCGAGTGGCCATGTCGATCGATTTCAACCACCCCGCCCTGGCGGATTCCGCGCGTTTGGCCGAAATCGATTTCTCCTCCACCACCTTCGTCAAGGAAGTGGCGCGGGCGCGAACGTTTGGATTCATGCGTGATCTGGAAATGATGCGTCAGCGTAATCTGGCCCTGGGCGGCAGCGTGGACAATGCCATTGTGGTGGGCGACTCGCATATTCTCAACGAGGATGGTTTGCGCTACGGCGACGAGTTCGTCAAGCACAAGATCCTTGATGCCATCGGTGATCTGTATCTTCTGGGTTGCAGTGTCATCGGCGCGTTCACCGGCCACAAGTCGGGGCATTACCTGAATAACCAGTTGCTGCGGACATTGCTGGCCCAGGAAGATGCCTATGAGCGCATCACCTTTGAACGTGAAGAGTTGCCCCCTGTCACCTTTGCCCGTCCTGTGGCGCAAATGGCGAGTTGAGTCGCCCTAGTACTCGCAAAAGGCCCCGTTTCGGGGCCTTTTCATTATGCGATTCAAAGTAGCGCGGCTGATCGTCTTTTGGGTGGAAGGTTAATCCGTGGCGTCCGGTGTCGAAGATGATTGCTGCGGCGCCTTGAGCTGAACGTCTGCCAGTCGGCGTAATGCCTGCGCAAGCCCAGGGTCAGATTCTTCGTTGGCCATATTCAGGAGTGCATGACGGGTCTGTGTATCGGGTTCCTGGCCTGTCCGGCGAATTTTTGGTCGGGGGATATCCGTAGCGATACGGGTTTCGACTCCGAGAAGGACGGGGAGATTGCCCTGCTTGCTGGCGGCTGCATTGAGACGGGGTAGCCAGCTCCGGGCTTGAAAGCGCACCTGGGTGGCCAGCGCAGCGTGATCTACGCCCAGAACTAGAATGCCGTCTCGAAGGTTCAGCACACGCAACCGGCCGATCAGCTCACGAGGCAGGCTTTCTTGCAGAAACAGGTCGAACATCTTGATCAGTCCGGCGCGTTTGGCAATGGGTTTGAGTGCATCATACTGACCGGGTTTCATGTCTTGGGGTGGTCCGGGTTTGCGATAGAGGTCATTTCTTCGGGCATTGTAACGCTCTGGGCATATTCCTGGTTTATAAGAAAGTGATCGATATGTCTGTAGCAACCCGTGGATGGCGCGCTCGATCCGCCCTGGATTCAAACCCCGTTAATGGCTAATTCAGTTGTCTTCCCTACCAATTAGGCCGTATCTACCGTAACATTCCAACCGATTTGCTATCGGTGAGACAGGTAGTTCTGGGGGCTTTGGCCAGCCACGGTGGTCCACCTTACTTTATTCAAGCGGAAAGTTGTGTTCATGATCTCAAGAATCGTCCGGAAAATTTTTGGCACCCAAAATGATCGGGTCATCAAGCTGATGAGTCAAAGAGTGGCGGAAATAAACGCTCTGGAAGCTCAGATGCAGGCGTTGAATGATGAGGCGCTGCGTGCCAAAACCGATGAGTTTCATCAGCGCTGGCAACAGGGGGAGACCCTGGACAAACTTCTGCCCGAAGCCTTTGCCGTATGCCGGGAAATGAGCCATCGTGTGCTCGGCATGCGCCATTTCGATGTGCAGCTGATCGGCGGGATGGCTTTGCATCAAGGAAAGATTGCCGAGATGCGTACCGGCGAGGGGAAAACCCTGGTTGCGACGTTGGCGGTGTATCTGAATGCGCTGACCCGTCAGGGTGTTCATGTGGTGACGGTGAACGACTACCTGGCGCGCCGTGATGCCGAGTGGATGGGGCGGTTGTACACCGCTCTAGGACTGTCTGTTGGCATTGTGGTGCCAGAGATGGACCAGCGCAGCAAATACGACGCCTACCGGTGTGATGTGACCTATGCCACCAACAACGAATTGGGATTTGATTACCTGCGCGACAACATGGCCTTCAGCCCGGACAACGTGATGCAGCGCGAGCTTGTCTATGCCATCGTCGATGAGGTGGATTCGATCCTGATCGATGAAGCGCGTACGCCGCTGATCATTTCCGGGCCTGCTGCGGATTCCTCTGAAACCTATCAAAAAATCAACGGCCTGATGCCGGAACTGAAGCGCCAGGCCCGTGAAGAACCCAAGGACGACGAGCCGCCTTTGACGGACGACGAGCGGGGCGACTTCACCGTCGACGAGAAAAACAAGCAGGTGTTCCTCACAGAACAGGGGTTCGAGCGCGCGGAAAGCCTGTTGATCCAGATTGGTCTGCTCGACGAAGGCGACTCGCTGTACGACGCGCACAACATCATGCTGCTCAGTCACCTGAATTCTGCGTTGCGTGCCCATGCCATCTACCGTCGGAATGTCGAATACATCGTCCGGGACAACGAAATCATCATCGTTGACGAGTTCACCGGGCGCACCTTGGCCGGCAGACGCTGGTCCGAGGGCCTGCATCAGGCCGTCGAAGCCAAGGAAGGCGTGCCGATTCAGGCGGAAAATCAGACGCTCGCCTCAATCACATTCCAGAATTATTTCCGCCTGTACAAGAAATTGTCGGGCATGACGGGGACGGCCGATACCGAAGCGCGCGAACTGGCCGAAATCTATCATCTGGAAGTGGTGATGATCCCGACCAATCGGCTGGTACAGCGGACCGATCATGGGGATCTGGTCTTCCTGACCCAGGCCGAAAAATATGAGGCGATCGCGAAGGATGTTCTGGCTGCGCGTGAACGTAATCAACCGACTCTGGTTGGTACGGCATCCATTGAGTCATCGGAAGTCATTTCCGCCGCACTGACCAAAAACGGCATTGAGCATAATGTGCTCAATGCCAAGCACCACGAACGTGAAGCGGAAATTATCGCGGAAGCCGGCCGGCCGGGCGCGGTCACGATTGCCACGAACATGGCCGGTCGCGGCACCGATATCGTGCTGGGGGGGAATCCCGAGCAAGAGTTGCTCGATCTGGGCGCAGAAGTCACCGATGCTGAAAAACAACGGGTAAAGGACGCATGGCAGGCCCGACACGATGCGGCCATTGCGGCGGGCGGGCTACATGTCGTGGGAACCGAACGTCACGAATCACGTCGCGTGGATAACCAGCTGCGCGGCCGTTCGGGGCGTCAGGGTGACCCTGGCTCGACGCGCTTCTTCCTGTCGCTGGAAGACAATCTCATGCGGGTATTCGCCTCCGATCGCGTGGCGGGTTTGATGAAGAAACTCGGGATGCAGGCCGGCGAGGCGATCGAGCACCCCTGGGTCACGAAGGCGATCGAAAATGCACAACGCAAGGTCGAAGGGCATAACTTCGATCAGCGGAAACATCTGCTGGATTACGACAATGTGGCGAATGAGCAGCGCAAGGTCATTTACGATCAGCGACGTGCCGTCATGGCGGCCATCGACACGGCGGCCATCATCGTACCCATGCGGCGCG
>Ga0307375_10004200_pt1 | contig 13874 bp, 24 predicted proteins | sample TR1MG_FD_202531 | JGI IMG/M metagenome (GOLD analysis project Ga0307375, IMG submission 202531) | Soil microbial communities from Risofladan, Vaasa, Finland - TR-1 | ecosystem: Environmental > Terrestrial > Soil > Coastal area > Acid sulfate soil | place: Finland: Risofladan, Vaasa | collected...
CGCCGATCCTGGTTATCACGAAATCGAAGTCCCGGAAGCCGCTATCGGGGAGGTAGGGAGAGAGTTGGTCATACAGACGCTTACTCATAACGGAGAATGTTAGGAACGCGGGTTCGCCGTTTACCTCCGTTACCTGGAGTACCAGGCTACGCACCGGCTTCTCTTTGTGCAGGTCCTTATCCCATATCATCTTGTCGACATAATAGTGGTCGGTGAAGTGTACGCGGGTCGGCGTGTCTCGCGGAATTTCAAGATAATTCATTAGCATGGGGGTCCTCCTGCTCCGTTTAGTAGACGGGGATCTCGGGGGGATGCAGTAGCCGGCCGATAAGCTCTTTTGTGGGCGTTCCAGCTTCGAGCATAGTCGCCTCGAGCTGATTGACCGTGTGATAGTGCGGGGTCGCTCCCGGAGTCATTCTAAACTCGACGATATAGCCGATTTCGGGGTCGCGCCACAGCCGAAACGTGGCGTCCCGGAGCTCGTCGATAGTCACGACGGGCGACATAATCATTAAACTAATTCCGAGCCCTGACATGAGAGACGATAGATTCATAGTGCCGAGCATGGTTGCAGCTCGCGCCGGTCCCGCTACGCCGACCCGGATCCGCTTACCTTGTACGGTTCGCCATTCACAGCCCATCTATGGTCCTCACTCCTAAAGCCTCCTGGGTAGATAGCAGCTCCGCCCGTTTCCTCTTATAGTCTCCCGTTTGGTAGTACGGGAGTTCTTTTTGTAGATAATTGTCGATCTCCGGAGTGCTATACTCGACAATCTCGACTCCCATCCTCCGGGCGACGGCGAGCATATTCTCCTGGCTGTAGGGGATAACCAGGACCAGGCGGCGCGGCCAGTTAAACCACTGTTCCATTTCCGGGGTATCAAGGAATAGAGCCTCATAGAATGGCAGCTTTGCTATCCCGTCGACCCATCGGACGATCTTTGCTTCGATCAATATGAGGTTCGGTTTATCCCACACTATAGCGTCCACGTTCGGCCGCATCTTGATACCGATACGGAGCGCCGTCTGGAGCCCAAACTCTGCTATGAGCTGCGGAGCCGGGAGCCCGAGCGGGACGTTAGTCTGCTTCTGATGGTGCGGATAGCGCTCCTGGAGGTATCGGGCTATCAGTAAGCGCTCGCGGTGTTCTGCCATTCTTTACCCTCTCATGCATTAGTTTCCATTCCTGGGCATACCAGGGGAATACTCTCATCCGTACTGTGTTCTGGAATGATCCTCTTGGTCCACGTGGAGGGAAGCCATTAGCTCGAGCCCATTCGAAGAACTCGCGTGGCAACATCATCCCCACAAAACTTACCCCCCATTGACAAAAGTAGCACAATATGTCTATTATGTCAATAGAGCGCGGGACCCTGAGTAGGGTTTAAACTGCGCTCTGTCTATTCAGGGTCCCGTCTCAAACATGGGAGGTAAGAAAATGGCTCTAACAGTGAAGGATCTCACAACGTCCTCGACTAAGTGGTCCGAACGCGCGTCCGGCGCAGCCGACGAGTACGCGAAAAATGCGTCGGCGGCACAGGACGAATGGGGGCGGAAGACCCAGGCGGCCGAGGCAAACTACCGCGCCGGGATCTCCGCCGGCAACATAGGGACACGGTTTGCGCGCGGTGTAGCGAAAGCACTCGCCGCCGGCAAATACGCTCGTAAGATCGACGCCGTAGGCGGGACCAGATTCAGCACCGGCGTCCAGGGAGCGAGCGCTGACTGGAGTACCGGCTTTGCTCCGTACCATACGGCTCTCCAGGGGATCAGCTTACCGGCAAGGCGGCCACGCGGTGACGCGGCCAACATACAGAGAGTCGCGGCGATCGCTTCCACGCTGCACGCTCGCCGGCTCGCCATGCTTGGATCCTGAGGGGGATAATACCCGCAACATAACTAATTAGGAGGCGACTAAAATGAGTGAAATTTGGGAGAATAGACCATACCTAGTCAATAATGCCTTCGTCGCGGCTGCCGGTATGGCGGTGTTCGATCTCCCGACTCGCGGCAAGCTGAGCGCGATACAGTTCGAGGTTGAGTGGACAAACCTTTTGGCCGGAGAGAATACCCTGAATGTGCTCGATCTAGTGAGAAATATCGAGATCATTCACCGGGGATCGGAGATTATCAAGGCTCTGAGCGGGATCCAACACGCCGGAGTCGCCTGGCGTCGAGGCCATAACAAGCCCGACGGCTTCTTTTCCGGACACGCAGGATCGAATCAGATCGGGGTAATCACAATCCCCTTTGGCCGTTACCCCTATGACCGGGAGTACGGGCTGACGCTGGATAGCCTGGTCAACCCGCAAATCCGGTTTACATGGAATAGCGCCTATATGGCGTCCGGGGATGGGGCCGGGGGGTTCATCGCAGCGCCGTTCGGTATCTGGTCTATCCGGCTGCTTTACGCTCCGGACGTTATCAGCTTCCGAGGCTACATTAAGACCTCAGTGATCGACCGGTGGCCGGCGGTGGCCGGGGCAACCAACTTTACGGAAATGCCGAAAAACTACAAGTGGCCCAGGATCTACTTGTACCAGGAGGTCCGGTTCCGCAACCAGATATTCAACGTTGCCAGGGTCGAGGTACAGGCGGATAACCGGGCATGGGTCCCTGTTACGCTGGATGCCTTTGCGATGGAGCGCCTTGATACTGCGGAGTTCGGGCAGCCGCGAATCGTCCGGTTTGTGACCAACAATAACGCGATCGCTCCGCTCGTAATCGACAGTATCTTCGATCGGTGTTGGGACTCCTGGACACAGAGCAACCAGACCGTAGCCATGATGGGGCGGCTGCAACAAGGTCAAATGGATATGCAAATGGACTTTGTGAACACCGCCGCGACCGACGCCTGTAAGATATGGGAAACAGGGCCCGGCTTCGGGAAGATGTACTGCATCCCGTTCTGTCCGCCGAACCAGGAGGAACACATTGACGACATGAGCCTGGATTCGACGAAGTACGGGCGGATCACAACGGAGATTCAAATGATGCCCGCCGCGTTGGCGGGTAGCCCGTACGAACTGATCCTGGAAGAGCTTATCCCGGGGTAGTAACTGAACGCGGCGGGGTATGCCGGTAGTTTGGAGTTTCTATCGGCATACCCCGCATAGAATAACGAGGACCCCTATGGTTGAGAAATACGGCGAAGTGGCGGCGCGGCCTGACATCGGGTACAAAATCGTCCCGGCGGAGGAAATGGCCGGCTATACCTATTTACCTAATAGCCTCTGCGTGAGCAGGGACGCCCTTGTTTGGTGCGGCTATTCCATTGAGAACGATGGTAATAATAGCGTAGTCCACTTCCATGAGGGGAGAAACGCCCTTGCGCCTGTAATTGTTGCCGTTGCGACTCTAGCTAATATCTCCATTCCTCATTGCTTCCCTCATGGCGTCGAGCTGGACAATGGCCTGTTTATTCTATTCGACGACCATACTACTTCCGTAACCGTCTTCTGGAGGCCACGACGAGAGCGTGAGGCCGGCTAGAATAGAGGCCGGCCGTGTTCTACAGCCAATCACTCACCATCCCGGCGAACACTCCGGAGTCTGCCGCTATTGAGCTCCACTATCCGATCGCTCACGGCGTGATCCATCACGTCGAGATCGAGTTCGAGAAGTGGTGCGCTAACCTGCTTCACATTCAGATCCTCCGCTTCCGTCAGATGATCTTCCCCTCAACCCCGGCTGCTTCCTTCGCCGCAGACGGCGAGACTATCGCCTGGAATGACTACTTTGAGGTATTCGAGGACCCCTATACCCTGACTATCGTCGGTTGGAATGATGATGATTTCTTTGAGTGGACGGCGCGGGTCCGCGTCGGCATTATCCCCAGGACCATAGCCGAGCACGTCTACGGTAAGCTGACAACGGTCGACCGCAAGCAGCTTTACAAGGCGTTTAATCTACCGCCTCCGGGGGGTTGAATGGCACACGGAATTAAACCATACGGCCGGACTCAGGCAATAGATACAATCTTCGCTGTGCAGGATATGGGGGAGCTTGCGGCGCGTCTAAACTCGATAAACACCTTTAGTCGTAGCGGTCAAGAGATTTGGCACGACGACTTTGAGAGTGGGATTGAAAAGTGGTTTATCGGAGGGGCGGGGCTCTTGTCTGCTGTAGTCTGGACGAGCGAACACGCTAGAAACGGCGGCTTTTCCGCCCTACTCACTGGAGGGTCAACGTCGCCCTGGACCGCTACACTGGGGCGCTATATGCCATATCCAGTCTTGAGCCGCTTCGGTTTCGAGTTCTCGGTAAGTATACGCCAGGCTATGACCTATTTTACTTTTGGCTTCGCCCTTTTCGATGGGGTAAATGCTAATAGTTTCGAGATCCGGTTTGATCCAACAGCTAACACCTGGGAGCGCCGAACTGGTATGGCCGCTTGGGTCCAGTTTTTAATCTTCGATATGCCCGTAGGCTACGGGACGCTGTTTGACACGGTTAAGCTATTTGTTGACGGTACTACCATGCAGTATGTCGGCATGATGATAAACGATGCCTATTTCCCGATGTTAGGGCAGCTACCCTGGACACTCCTTAGTGGGTTGGGACCATATATTCACCTTTGGTTTGGGGTGACGAGCCGCCCTGGTAATAACGACCAGGCGGCCGTTGACGACGTAATAATCACTCAAAACGAGCCTTGATATGGCAGAAGAAGAAGGCGCAGGAATCGAGATTTGGGCTTATGAGCCGGTATCGGACACCTGGGTTGAGGTTGAGGTAAACGCCGCCGGCGAGCTGGTTATTGTGGCAGCATAGAGCGAGGGCTGGTTACTATGGGAGCTGGTAAAAAGGTATGGGGCTATCATCCGGCGGGCAATGTATGGTTGCCGCTTACCTGTAACGGTGCAGGGCAACTTATAGTCGATATGACTAACGTCGACCTGGGCGACCTGGGCGATGTAAACGTCGTGGGGGTTGTCAACCTGGACGTGCTCCAGTGGAACGCCGCCGCCGGCGAGTGGCAAGTGGTAGCGCCTGGGGCTATGGCCGGGGCGATCAATTTGGGCGACCTGGCCGACGTAGACACAGTTGGGGCGATCAATTTTGATGTGATACGGTGGAACAACGTCGCCGGCGAGTGGCAAGTATCTAATATAGCGATCGCTCTCAATGGCCTTTTAACCGTTCGCGGGGATATTATAAGGCGCGGCGCGGCGTTTGCGGAGCGGTACGCCCTGGGAGCTGTAGGGCAACGCCTGGAGGCCGGCGCTCTGGATCCCGCCTGGGCGTGGCCTGACAGCTTACAAAACGTGGGCGGCGACATCTTAACGTCTACCGCAGCCGGCATAGTGACCACGCCGAGGCAAGCGGGAGCCGGCGCTTATCTCAGCGCTAACCAGCTCACCGCCGGTCCGAATATCCCTACTCAGATCAAGCTGGACACGGCGATCTTTGACGTCCAGGGCGAGCTCAATCTCAACCAGGTAGTCAGCGCCGCAACAGCAGGAACGGGCGGAGTGGCCCTTTTCGACGCGACAAATCCCTTTGTACTTGGCGATGTGGGTAAAAGCGTCTGGAATGACGCGATCGGGGGGTCGACCACTATTGCCGCCTTTGTCGCTGCTAACCAGGTTACACTCACGGTGGGGATCGGGCTCGTTGCCGGCAGCGCGTACACCTTTGGTTATGCTAGATATACGGTGACGGTAGCCGGTTTGTATCTCATTGTCGGGGGCGTGATTATCTGGTGGGTGGACGTGACGGCCGGACAAAGCTACTGGTCGAGGATTTACAGGAACGGAGTACCGGTCGGCGGCATGATCGACCAAGCCGCGATAAATGGCATCGGTTGCGGGAGCGCTACTGTTATGCTCTATAATATGAACGTCGGCGATTATATCCAGCTCTGGACCGTACACACCGACGCGATGGGGACCAGGGCAAGGGGCGGGATCGACAGCACATATTTGCACGTTGCCAAGATAGCCTGATTGAAGGGAGCTCCGGAATGAAAGTACAAGTCACCGAAAAGGGGGTTATCGCAATTATCACGCTGGCCTCATGCACCGCGCTCATAGCTACGGGGCATAACGGCGTGGTATCCTATACCATGCTCGCGGTAGTCGTGGGCTACTTCGGGATCGAAATATGGCCGATCCCGCAAATAACTAGGCGCAAAGGGGTGAAATGATGGCGGACGCATATACAGTCGAAAGTATAGAGGAACGGAAGCGGATCAATGAGGCCGGGCGGATCGAGCGATTCTACGTCCTGACGGCCAAGACAACGGGCGGGACCCGGTTCACTGTCGATCTGTCCGAGGACGAGGCGGACGTTAAGAAAGCGAAGGGGATCGTCACAGAGAGGGCGAAGCGTATCGACTCCCTGAGAGGGATGTAACTTGCTCAAGAGCGTCTTAATATGGGGGATTGGTCCGACTGAGGCTGATTACGGCGAGGCTATCGCCTATCGTATTTGGGCTCAGAATATAGGCGACGAAGCCGGCTATATAGTCGTATTGATACGGCTCCAGGAGGACCCAGGGCAAACGCCGGCCGTGGGAGAATGGGCATGGCTGGAGCCGGGGATCGGCCATTACTGGGATCTCTCCCTGATAATGCCGGGGCATGACGACGAGGTTTGGGCGGAGAGCTACCATTGGGATCCTGCCGCCCAGGAGCATAGAATAGACGACGACGAGCTCATAGCCCACGTTGCCTTAACAGGAGCTGACGTTGAGGAAAAGCCGGATCCCAAAATCGTCTCATTCACCATTGGCGACCAGGTAGTCGCCGGCGCGCAGGTGAGGGCTATAGCAGGGATCCGCAACGAAGGGACAGGGCGGGGCTGGTGCCGGCCGTTGCTTTGGTGGAGGTTGGGAGGGGTTGATTACGAAGCAGCTCCCGCTAATGTGGAGCTCGACCCTGGCGACAGCCGCATTTTCGATATTTACTTCACTATGCCCGACGCTACTATTCAGGTTATGGCCGTTGCCCAGTGGTGGGATTTCGATGCCATTATATGGTGGGCGTCCGACGAAAAGGGGCCGTTTACCGTCCAGGTAGTCGAGGATCCCTGGCCTGTCCTGGCGCTCCCCTCAACGGTTGTAAACTTCCTGAGCTCCTTAAACTGGCCGACAGGCGACTGGGTTTCCATTGGGGTACTGGGGATAGCGTTGCCGCCCTGGGATATTATGATCGGGGATTGGGTGTTGAAAGGGCTGCAATACCCGATAGATTGGCTCAACTGGACGATCCAGAAAGCAAAATGGATATGGGGCATAGCGGATACTGCCTGGGAAACTGCGACCGAGGCATGGAATAACGCCGACTCCGCTCTCGAGGGACTTTTAGCTGTGCCGGCCGCCTTTGTGAGCGCGTTTTGGGGAGCGCTTTGGCCGGACGCCTGGGACTTAGTGCAAGACTCGATCGGCGGGGTTTATAGCTGGGCTATGACTCAGCTTGGCGATATAGGGGATCGTATCGACGCCCTGGAGGGTATAGAGCTATCGTTTGACGGGATCCTGGCGTTTGTGGCGGAGCACCTGGGGGAGATCGAGCCGTTCAAGACGCTATTCGATACGTTCAACGCGGTATATCAGTTCATGGCCGACGTAGGCGACGAGGCGTGGGCGTTCTTTTCTAACCCGGCGGATTGGATCTTCGGCAAGATCGACGACTGGTTAAACGAGGAAGGGGCATAGTATGAGCAGATTGCAGCGCTTTATGTCTAGTATTCTGTTCTTTTGGCTCAATCTAAAGACGCCGGACGGGAAATTTGTCGGGACGTCTATCCGCGACTGGGTAGTCGACGGCTACGCCCGGATGGTAACAAAGGTCCTGGAGAACCTGGAGTCTGAATATATGCCGGACGTCCAGGGCATAATCGACAACGCGGAGGCGACCGGCAAGCTCCCGGCGGAGCTACAGCCGCTCTTGGATACGTTGAAGGGCGGCACGAAACCGATCGGGGCGATGCTCGGCCAGTCTATGAGCAGCGCCGCCGTCGGCGGGATCATATCGTCGACGATAGGCCCCTGGCTGCTGCTCATGCAATATGAGGTACAGAAGGGAGCTAGACAATACCGCTTCGATCCCATGATCGCCACGCTGCTCAAGTACCGCTACCCTGGGACGGATCCCGGCGGCGCGGCGGTCCAGGCGCTCGCACATAACGACTTCGAGGACGCGGGATGGACCTTTGAGCGCGAGAATCTGCTATTTGACGCCGCCCAGATGTTGCTCCAGGCCGACGAGCTCACGCGCTGGACTCTCCGCTTCCAGCTCGCGGAGGGAGCGCAGCCGTTTCCTACCGGCGACTATATCAAGGGTATGTATAAACTGGGCTACAAGCCGGACCAGGCAAAGCAGTTCTTTGAGATGTCTCTGCACTATCCGACTCCCGACGAGCTGGTGCGCTGGCAAGCGCGGGAGGTATTCGAGCCCGATATGATCGCCCGGTACGGCCTGGATGCGGAGGGCGGGGCTGTCCAGAGGGACGCCTTTTATCGTGCCGGCATGACCGACGAGCAGATAAACAACTATTGGCGCGCACACTGGGAGCACGCGAGCTGGACCCAAGTCACCGATATGCTGCACAGGGGGTTACTCACTACTACCGGCGCAGCTCCTGATATTCCGACCACTCCGGAGGCGTGGCGAGCTCGGGACGCTCAAGGGGAGGCCGCGCTTTACGACTACTATAAACTGGTCGAGATCCCGCCATTCTGGAGGGACTTGTTGACCCGGATCTCATTCGTGCCGCTAACCCGAGTCGACATTCGCCGGATGCACAAACTGGGGGTGCTGGACGTCGACGCGCTGTATTCCGCTTACCGAACACACGGATATAATGATGCTAACGCGCAGCTAATGACCGACTGGACGGTCAAGTACAACCAGGGGACGGCGACGGCTGCGGACCGGGATCTGACAAAAGCCGACATTCTCCGGATGTACCGTGACAGACTGTTGTCACAAGTTGACGCTCACGATATGCTGATCGAGCTCGGCTACGGGGAGGACGAGGCCGGCTATTTACTCGACCTTTACGCCCAGTCAACGGCGACCAAAACAAAGGATCTAACAGTCGCCCAGGTCAAGAGCCTGTACCAGCTCGGGATCCGGACTAAAGCCCAGGTGACGCCGTTCCTGGAAAAGTTCGGATATGACAAAGACGAGATCATGGCATTATATGATCTGTGGGATTGGGAAAAGCCGGCGTCGACCCGGATCCCGACCCGGACGGACTTTGACAAGTTCATAGCCGCCGAGATTATCGACCTGGGCGACTGGAGCGAAGGGTACGCGGCTCTAGGCTACGATATGAAATACCAGGAGTGGTACTTCGCGCTCCTGGTATCGAAGGGGTTAGAATACTGATCGAAGCTGCGGCGCGCTGAGATCAAAATCTGAGCGATTTTTGGTGTAACATGGTGCAAGACTACCCGGAATATGCCGAGGATTATGAGCACTTCGACCCTGGAGTCACTGAGGAAGAACTGGAGGCGGAGCTCCGGGAGGAATTAGAGGCGGATTAAATGATCGGCCGGATCTATAAGTGGGTATGGACCCGAGTCGGCGGTATGCCGTGGACCTATATCATCCGGGGCAGATCCCGCCTGGGAGCTCTTGTCGGCTCCGGGCTCCTGTTTATCGGGGTTGCGAGCTTGAGGCTCCCTAAACCGCTAATTCTAATCACCGGGACCCTGATCGGTTTCATTCTCGGCCATTTGTACTGGTAACTCCGCACCGGCTGTATTATCAATCCGCTCCGGCGGATTCACGGTTACACCAGGCGGCAAAACGCCTGGTGTTTTCCTTGCCGGTGACGCCTTTTGTCGACCCTGTTGACCGGATATCGGCGGGGATCCGCGCCGATTATAGCTCCCTGCAGGAAAACCCGAGACTGTCGACCCTGTTGACACAGTATGTTATAATTACACAGTCGACAGAATCAAGGAGGGCGGTATGTTTATAACAGGGGATATACTCAGAGAAAAAGGGGCTTGCGTGGGCCAGGCCGAGATCTTCGAAAAGGAATGGCCGGACGGCGCGGAGGTAAACGAGGCCAACGCGCAAAGGGCAGTAGAGTTAAGCCTTGACTTAAACTGGTTCGCTGCTGAGTTTCTGTCTCCGCCGGCCTGGAAGGTTTACTACGAGGCGATAGCGCCGGCCTCGAAGGTTTACGACGAGGCGAGAGCGACGGCCTGGAAGGTTTACGACAAGGCGATAGCGCCGGCCTGGAAGGTTTACGACAAGGCGAGAGCGCCGGCCTCGAAGGTTTACGACGAGGCGATAGCGCCGGCCTGGAAGGTTTACGACGAGGCGATAGCGCCGGCCTGGAAGGTTTACGACAAGGCGAGAGCGACGGCCTGGAAGGTTTACTACAAGGCGAGAGCGACGGCCTTAGTTAAAGCGGAGAAAATATACGACCAGAGGGAGAGATGATGGCACAGGTTCGTGTCTCAAAGTCGACCTTCGAGCGCCTGGTCCTGTTGAAAAGGGGGATGGACACTTTCGACGATGTGATCCAGCGCCTACTCAGGCCGGCGGAGGACTATCAACGGATCCTGGAGGATTTCAAGAAGTCAACCCAGGGCAAGGGGGATTGAATGAATACATACGAGATATGCTTCGTCCAGGAGAACTTGATCGACACGGTGAGGGAGGGAAGCCCTCAAGCCGCGCTGATTAAGTCTATGCGGAAGCTCGACGATCTCGCTATGAGGCCACAAAGGGGCGACCACTTCCAGCTACAACTCAGCGAAAAGCTGACTATCACGATCCTGCGGACGGCATGAGGGGCGGGAATGAATAGCAATAAATACCACGTCGAGGAACTGGAGGGCGTCGCTTGCCATCGTTGGATATGGGAGCAGGTCAATAAGGCTCGATATAACGCCAGGGCTGACCGTTTGGGGATGGTCAAGCTCTGTTATGCCGGCGATCGGGACGACATACTCATAATGAGCCGGCGCGACTTCGAGCGCTGGTTTGGGGATCTACCAACAGGAGGCACACAATGAGCTTTCAAACACACTTGGGGGATTGTAAAGCTATACTTACCTGTATGTTAGACAAAGCGCCGCGTGACGGCGCGGGAGATTACGTCAAGCCGTTCAGTGTGTGGATCCGGAAACTCCGCGAGGATATTCGAAAAGCCGAGGAATGGGAGAAGTCAACGGCGGAGCAGACCAGAGACAAAGAGGACGGCGCGGAATGAAACGCTACCGGATAATGAACCGAGTGACCGGCGAGTGGTGGAACGGCGAAGCTCCGAGCTATAGGTTAGCTTGTGAGAAAGCTGGTTGGCCTGTGGCCGATTGCTGGATCCGGGTCCATACTCCTGTTGTCGCAGATCCGACCGCCGAATCCGGGCATAGTTACGAAGGTTGGAAAAATGTCTCATAACCCCTGGACGATACTTGGCTGGATCCTCCTGGCATTAGTAGCGGCGTGGCTCACGTTCATATTCGGGTTTATCATCGTCGCCCTGATCCGGTGCAACTTAACATAAGTAAAAGATATCTTTTTGGCAGAGGGGGAGAATGGCCGACCGGGTGAAGTGCACCAAGTGCGGGATACGGAAGCGTAGATCGCAGTTTTACGCCCATCCGAGCAAGCGGAACGGGCTCCAGAGCTCATGTATACAATGCAGCCGGCAGGCGTACAGGGAGCGCCGCGCTCCCATTCGTCTCCCGGCCAATCTGGAGCCGGAACCTCAAAGCGCATTGTCCAGGGGATCCGGCAAGGGCAACCCGAGCCGCGCCTGGTTAGACACGCTCCCCTTTTGGCCGGCGGACCTGGATCTGAGGGACCCGAGGAAACTAAAACTAGAGGAGGTATAGACAATGGATCTGCAAATTGCGAAGCTGGTCGCGTTCGCGATCTACACGGAGGCCGATACCGGTATAATGGGAGTCTCGCCGCTCGTGCTGATAAACAAATGGATTTTACTCGACCTCTGTCAGAATGTCGAGGGGATCGAGATGGAGCTACCGATCGACCTACACTGGAAGTGGGAGAACTACTGCTCTATCTGGGGGGATGAAATAAAGGAAGCACCAAAGAGCCCGGAGGACAATAAGGTTGAGATCACAGAAAAGGGAGAGCTCGCCCTGAGCCCGTCGAAGGGAGCTGCCTTGCCGCACACCATAACCTTGACCGAAAAGGGGGAGGCTGCAGCTCAAGCCGCCGAGCTGGAGATCAAGGCCGAAGCGGAGGCCGCACAGCAACCAATAGACAAGCCGCCGGCGGCAAAAAGAGGATCCAAAAAAGGTCGATAACATGGCATTTTACTATATATGGTATTTTGGGCATGGCGGACTAACTATATATAGTATTGACAAAAAGGCTGTGACGCGCTACCGTTGCCTCATCCTGGGATACGTTAGACCGGCCGCAAGGCCGGGACCTTAAAGCGCTCGCTGCGAGGTCCTGTGTCACAGCCTTTTTGTGCCAATTTTTTAGAATGAGGTCGCTCTATGCCCACAGGCAAAGCTCCCGCGAAACCAGCGTCACCAGATAGCGCGCCCACAGCCGCAGCCGCGCTCGATTCTCTCTCTCTGTCTAACACTTACCCTTGTTCTTTTTGCACAGAGGTATGTACTACAGAGGGGTGGCTGGCGTATCACATGAAGAAAGTACATAACCAACAGTTAAAGACAGAGGTTGCCGCGAGCGCGCGGGAAAAGCCACAGAGCCGGATCAGGCCGGGGGATGCCGTCAAGCTGCAATCCCTGGTCCATTGTCCGAACTGCGGAAAAGGGACGATGGTTTACTATACGACTCAATGGATGCCGGCAACGTTGAAATGTGAGGGCTGTAACCGGATTATGCCCTTCGCGTCCTGGAGGCTGGTTTACTTTTCGACGTTGCCGACCAGGGAGCAAAACGAAAAGATAGAGGCCGAGATCGTGGCACAATTAAAAGGGGGATAAAACAGCTATGACACAGATTAAGAATATACCACTTGACCAGGTGGTCATTCCCGAGGTTAGAATAACCGCAGTATACGACGAGGAACTGGAAAAGCTATTGCACGACAGTATTGACGCGACCGGGCAAATTGTGCCGATCGTTGTCGTCGAGCATGAGGGTTTCTATTATGTGGCTGACGGCAAACACAGGGTCGACGAGGCCAGGATTAAGGGAGAGAAAACGATCCGCGCGGTTGTCCGTCCCGGAGCTCCGGAGGACGTCCTGTTGCTCAACCTGGTTACTAACCGGCTCCGGGGCAAAACAAAGGCGAGCGAAATGGTGATGGTCATTCGGTCCCTCTGGACTGAACACGGGCTCGACTCGGATCAGATCAGGGACCGCACCGGGATCTCGAGGGATCACATAGAGCGCTTGATGAAGATTTCGGAGGCCGCCGGGGAGGTCCGGGAGGCTCTGGACGAGGAAAAGATCGGAGCCGGCGTCGCCTATGAAATAAGCCGTCTCCCGGTTCAGGAGCAACAGCTCCAGGTGCTCAACTTCGCGTTGCTAGGGAAACCATCAGTACCGGCGATCAAGCGCCTGGTCGACGATACGTTGAGGTTCATGGCCGAGCCGGGGGATATACCGCCTCCGCCGCCTCCGCCGCCGCCGCCTCCTCCGCCTACTTGCTCTATATGTAAAGGGGAGTTTGGGCTGGAGGACCTGAAACCGGCCTTGCTTTGCCCACAGTGTCATAATGCCGCGTTCCAGGTGCGGCGGCCGCCGCCGGCCAAAGCTACCAGCAAGGATAAACGGAAACACAAGCCTAAAACCTAAATGACATTGTTATGTAGAGTCCTCGCGGACGCTTGACTTATGTCAAGCCAAAACAGCCAGCCTGAATACCGCGAGGGCTTTACTATTATGTAAACCTGTTATTATGAGTGAACGAGAGGGGGTTGTCGAAATTGAAGCTAGGGGGATAGCCTAAAGTTT
>Ga0307375_10004201_pt1 | contig 13874 bp, 11 predicted proteins | sample TR1MG_FD_202531 | JGI IMG/M metagenome (GOLD analysis project Ga0307375, IMG submission 202531) | Soil microbial communities from Risofladan, Vaasa, Finland - TR-1 | ecosystem: Environmental > Terrestrial > Soil > Coastal area > Acid sulfate soil | place: Finland: Risofladan, Vaasa | collected...
CTCCTCGCGGCGGCCGTCGCCGCGGTCCTGGTCGCTGCTGGTCCGCGAGCGGGAACCCTGGCCCTCGACGGGAGCCTGGCCGCAACGGGGGCGGGGGCCGGGACGTTCTCCCCGGACGCCGCGCTCGCGGCCGGGCAGGGCCTGGTCGTCGACGTGGCCGGGGCTGTGGTCCATCCGGGCATCTACCACCTCCCGGCCGGGTCTCGGGTGGCCGACGCGATCACCGCGGCCGGGGGGTTCGGGCCGCGGGTTGATGCGCTCGCGGCGCAGGCGCTGAACCTCGCCGCACCGCTCAAGGACGGCGTCCAGGTACGCGTGCCGTCGCGCGAGGACGCGACCGCTCGCGGGACGGGATCCCCGGGCCCGGGCGGTGGCGGGTCGGGAAGTGGCGGCGGAGCGGGCGGTCCGGTGGACCTCAACACGGCCACCGCGGCGGAGCTCGACACGCTGCCGGGAATCGGCCCGGTGACGGCCGCCAAGATCATCGCGAGCCGGGAGGGGCAGACGTTCTCCGCGGTTGCCGAGCTGCAGACGCGGAAGCTCGTCGGGGCGGCCACCTTCGCGAAGCTGGCGGGCCTCGTGACGGTCGGCGGGCGGTGACACGGACGACGGCCCTCGCGCTGGGAGCAATCGCGGCCGCGCTGCTGGCCACGGACGCCCGCCTCATCGTCCTGGTCCCGGTGGCCGCCGGCCTCGCCGCGGTGGCCGCGGTCGGCCTCTGGCTGCTGGACCGGCAGACCACGGCCCGGACCGCCGCGGCGATGGGAATGGGAATCGCCGTCGTGCTGGCCCGGGTGGCCCTGGGAGGGGACCTGCCCGCGGCCCCGGGCGGGCCGGCCGGACTGCCGGTCGGTGACGGCCCCTGGGCGGTCCGCGTCGTGTCCACCGCTGCGCCACTCGATGGCTCGCAGCGGTTCGTCGGCGGCCTCGACGAGGGCGCCGGATTGCGGATCGACATCACGGCTCCCCGCTACCCGCCGGTGCGCGTCGGAGATCTCGTCGAGGCCCGGGGGTCGCTCCGCGCACCGCCCGAGGGGCCTTACGGCACCTACCTTGAGCGGATCGGCGTGGCGGCGACGCTTGTCACGCGCTCGCTCGAGCCGCTGGCCGCCCAGGCCGATGCGGACCGGGTCGTGCAGGGCATCCGGGCGGAGGCGGGAGATGCCCTGGCGCGCGCACTCCCCGAGCCCGCCGCCGGCCTTGCGGCCGGAATCCTGATCGGGCTGCGGGAACGCGTCGATCGCCAGCTGGCGGCGGACTTCACCACCACCGGCCTGTCGCATGTCGTGGCCATCTCCGGCTGGAACATCGCCCTGGTCGCGGGGCTCGTGGCGGCACTCCTGGGTACGTGGCCGCGGCGCCGGCGGGCCGTGGCGACCGTCGCGGCGATCGCGGTCTACACGGTCCTCGCGGGCGCCTCGCCGTCGGTGCTGCGGGCGGCGGTGATGGCGGGTGTCGCCCTGCTGGCGCGCGAGACCGGCCGCCCGGGCACGGCTTCGCGGGCCCTGGCGTGGGCCGTGGTGCTCCTTCTGGTGGTGGGCCCCGCGACCGTCACCGACGCTGGGTTCCAGCTGTCAGCGGCTGCAACCGCCGGACTCCTCGCGTGGGGAACACCGCTCGCGGCCCGCCTCCGGGCGCGACTGCCGCTCCTGCCGGGATTCATCGTCGAGGGCCTGGCGGTCTCGCTCGCAGCCCAGGCGGCGACCCTCCCGATCGTCCTGCTGTCGTTCGGCCGGCTCGCCCCGCTGTCGCCGGTTCTCAACCTCGTGGTGGTGCCGCTCGTGCCGCTGGCGATGGCAACCGGGACGCTCGCGATGGTCGGCGGCCTCCTTGCAGGTGCCGGCGCCCCGGCGCTCGTCGCCACGCTGCTCGGCCTGCCGGGCGCCCTGGTCATCGGCCTGATGGTCGCGATCGTGCAGACGGCCGCGGATCTCCCGTTCGCGGGCGTGACCCTCGCGCCGCCGGCCGGCGGCGCGCTCGGCGGGGTGGCCGCGGCCCTGCTCGTCGTCGCCGCCGGCCGGCGGCGCATCGCCGGAATCCTCGGGCGGTGGCTGCCCGGGGTGCGCAGGTCGCCCGGCTCGCCGAGACGACCGAGACCCGGAGCAGGCGGCCCGGCCGCGGCGCGGCCGGGCCGCACCGGCCGGCCTCCGCTGCGATCGGATCGTGCCATCCGGGCCCTTGCGACCACCCTGGCGCTCGTTGTCGCCACGGCGGCCGTGGCGGCGGCGGCACGGCCGGACGGCCGCGTCCACGTCGTGGTGCTCGACGTCGGCCAGGGCGACGCGATCCTCGTCGAGACGCCGGGGGGAGGGCGACTGCTCGTGGACGGCGGCCCGGACCCCGATCGGCTCCTCGTGGCCCTGGATGCGCGGATCCCGCCGTGGGACCGCCGGATCGACCTCGTCATCGTCACGCACCCCCACGAGGACCACGTGGGCGGCCTCCCGCTGCTGGTCGAGCGCTACCGGGTCGGGCGACTCCTGGAGCCGGGGATGACGGGTCCCGGCCCCGGCTACGCGGCGCTCCAGGTCGAGCTGGCACGGCGGGGCCTGCGAAGCGAGCTTCTCTCGGCGGGGGACCGGTTCGCCCTCGACGACGTCTCGTTTCGCGTGCTCTGGCCGGACCGGACGGCGGTCCCGCGCGCTCCGCCCGACACCGGGACGGGCATCAACAACGTCTCGATCGTCCTGCTCGGCACGTACGGCGGGCAGCGGTTCCTCCTCGCCGGCGACGCGGAGGAGGGCATCGACCCGATCCTGGTCGCGCGCGGGCTCCCCCACGTCGACCTGCTCAAGGTGGCCCATCACGGCAGCCGGACCGCGACGTCGGACGCGCTGCTCGGGGCGGCCAGCCCGGCCGTGGCGCTGATCTCCGTCGGGGCGAAGAACACGTTCGGCCACCCCGCGCCCGCGACGCTCGCCCGGCTGGCGGCCCACGGCGTCGCGACGTACCGCACGGACCTGTCGGGGACCCTTGACGTGGCGCTGGACGGGCGCCTGCTCAGCGTCCGCACCGGGCCCGGCGGCGCGCCGGCGGCCGTCCGGACGACCGCCGAGGGTCAGGAAGCCCGACCGTCCGCCGTGGCGGCGTCCCCGGGTGGACCCCCAGCACCGGGCCCCGGCGAGACCGGCAGCGTGGTCCCGTATGATCGAGCTGATGTCCGTTCCCGGGCGCGTCGACGCCGCCACCCTGCTCCTGTCGCTCCGGCCGCCGGCGTGGCATCTCCGCCACGTCCGGGCGGTCGCCGAGGTTGCGGCCTGGCTCGCCTTCCGCGCGGTCGCGGCCGGGCATCCCGTGAACCGCGCGGTCGTGGAGGCCGCGGCCCTCCTGCATGACGTCGACAAGGTCCTCCCGGCCGACGATCCGGTCCGGGCGCTTCGCCACGGGGCGGGCACCGCGGCATGGCTGACGGCGCGCGGGCACGGGGAGCTTGCAGCGGCGGCTGCCGGGCACCCGGTCACGCGCCTCGCCGCAGCAGACACGGACGCGTGGCTCGACCGGGCATCCCCCGAGGAGATCCTCGTGGCCTACGCCGACAAGCGGGCCGGCCAGCGCCTCGTGTCGATGGCGGGCCGGTTCGCCGACTGGAAGCGCCGCTACCCGGAAAGCGCAGGCTGGCACGGGTGGAGCGGCGCCCAGGCAGCCGACGTTCTGCGTCGCGCCGAGCGCGTGGAGGCGATGGCATGTGCCCTCGCCGGTGTCCCGCCCGATGCGGTTCGCCGGCTCCCCTGGACCGCTCGTGCGTTCGCTGCGGCACGGGCGGCGGAATGAGCCCCGCGGAGCGCGCGCCGCTCGGCTACTTCTGGGGCGACGACGGGTATGGCCTGGAAGCCGCCGCAGCAGCCCTGGGTCGCGACGCGGCGGCCGGCGGCCCGCCCCTCGCGTCGTGGCGCATGTCCGGCGCGACGACCCGAGTCGCCGAGATCGCCGAGCGGGTCGCGACCGCCACGCTGTTCGGCGGCGGGGCGCTCGTCGTGGTCGAGGATCCGTCGCCGCTCCTGCGCGCACGGGCGGACCGGGAGGCGCTGACCGCAACGCTCGGCGCGGTTGCGCCGGGCAACGCGCTCGTCTTCCTGGAGCCGAGCGACGGGTCCGGGCGTCGCGCGAAGAGCCTCGAGGAGCTGGCGTCGGCCGTGGCGGCCATGGGCGGCCAGGTTCGCCAGCTGGTGGCGCCGAAGGAGGGCGCGATGGCGCGCTGGATCGCCGAGCGGGCCGCGGAACGGCGGGTCGCCATCGAGCCCGCCGCGGCCGAGCTGCTGGCCCGGCGGGTCGGGGGGTTCGTCCGCGAGGGTGACGTCGACCGGCGCCGGCAGGGCCAGCTTGCCGTCAGCGAGCTCGAGAAGCTGGCCCTCTACCGGCTCGATTCCCCGATCCGACGCGAGGACGTGGAGGCGCTCGTCGCGGACGCGATCCCGGGCTCCACCTGGGCGCTGCTCGATGCCGTCGGATCGCGGCGCACCCGCGACGCGGCGGAGCTGCTGGATCGAGTCCTGGACGCCTCGCCCGAGCCGCTCGTGCTCAGCGTCCTCCACCGGCGCGTCCGCGACCTGATCTCGGTCCTCGACGCGCAGCTCCGCGGCGAGTCGGTCCAGGAGGCGGCGCGGGTGATGAAGATGAAGGAGTACCCCGCCCGCAAGCTCTGGGAGCAGGCGCGCGGCTGGCGCCCGGACGAGCTCGACGCCGCGCTCGACGGCCTGCTGGACCTGGACGCGATGCTCAAGGGCGAGGCCGGGGCCGATGCGCGCCGCCGGCGCCTCGCATTCCTGCTCTGGATCGCGGAGCGCGTCGCCCGCTGAGGGAGCCGGTTCCCCGGGCACGCCTGCCCGGTGCGCACGCGCGGCGTCAGTCCGCGCTGGACCAGACCTGCTCCTGGAGGACGAGGTCGCTCTCGATCGCGAAGACGCAGCGTCCATCGCCGAGATCGAGCAGCTCGATCAGCTCAGGATCGATATAGAGCTGGTGGCAATCCTCGCAGAGCGCGCCGGGGATCCCGAAGCAGAGTCGCTCGGTGCGATCAGGCAGCCTGAACGTCGCGTCGAACCGCGACGTCACGAGGCGGCGAGTGCACTCGGGGCAGCGGTCGTGCAGGCTGGCCATTGGATGATCGAACCTCGGGACCTGGCGGCAGAGCGCATGTGCGGCTGCCTTCCCGGCCATTCTGCGATCGCCGGATCGCCACCGACATGGCCCGCAGGTACCGTCCCCGGGGGTACCTCGTCTGCACTCGCGCGGGTACCCACGGGGGATGGCCGCCCCCGTCACTGGACGGAGATGACCGTCCTGGCGTCCGCCCAGAGCTTTTCGAGGGCGTAGAACTCGCGCTCAGGTGGCGCGAACACGTGGACGATCACGGCACCCGCATCGATGAGGACCCAGTGCGAGGCCGGCTCGCCCTCGCGGCCGATGATCGGCAGGCCCTCATGCTTCAGGCCCTCGACGACCGCGTCCGCGATCGCGTCGAGCTGGCGTTCGGAGCCGCCGGAGCAGATCACGAGGTAGTCCGCGACGGTGGTGAACGGCGCGATCTCGAGGAGCACGATGTCGGCGGCCTTCTTGTCCTCGACCAGCTCCACCACGCGACGGGCCACCTCGAGCGGCGGGCGCTCGCTCGCCGGCGGCGGCGTCGTGCGCGCGGGCAGGCCGGGGCGGTGCGTTGCAGGCCCAGGCGCCCTGGCGGGCGCCTGGGCCTCCGGGTCGGCGTCGTTCTGGAGCGTGATGTCGGGATCGCGGGGTTCGGTGGCCATCGGCCTCCTCAGGGTTCGGGTGACGCCGGGGCGGCGGTGGGCTGGTAGAGAGCGTACTCCCGGATCGCCGCCGCGACCGCGTCGGGGACCAGGTAGCGGATGGATCGGCCGGCCGCCACTCGGGCCCGGATCAGGCTGCCCGAGATCGCCAGGCGCGGGCCCGGCATGAAGACCGCTCTGTCGCCCTGCCCGGGAAAATCAGTGGCGAAGCGCGCCGCGGCCGCGGCCAGATCCTCGGCATCCCCGGCCCGCGGCACAACCGCCAGGCGAGCCAGCGACAGGACCCCCTCCGGGTCGCGCCACGTGGGCAGGCCGGCAAGCGCCTCCGTGGAGAGGATGAACCAGAGGTCGGGATCGCGCCCGCCGGCGCGCTCCGCGTCCGCGATCGCGGCCAGGGTCTCGGCGGTATAGGTCGGGCCCGGCCGGTCGATCTCGATGCGGCTCGCGGCGAACCCCGGGTTGTCGGCGATGGCGGCTTCCACGAGCGCCAGCCGGACGGGGCCGGGCGTCACGCCAGTGCCGGCCTTCTGCCACGGATCGCCGGCCGGCACGAACACGACACGGGCGAGACGGAGCGCCTCGCGGACCTCCTCCGCGAGCGCCAGGTGCCCGAGGTGCACGGGGTCGAACGTCCCGCCCATGATCCCGACGCGGCCGACGGGCGCGATCACCCTGCGCCGCGCTCCCAGGCGTCCGGCCCCCACTCGAACTCGAGTGGGCCGATCCGGACGACGTCGCCGGGCTGGATGCCGGCCTTGCGGAGCGCGGGGTCGATCCCCAGGCGGTCAAGCGCGCGCTGGAAGCGCTCGGCCGACTCCTCGACGTCGAAGTTGGTCTGGGCGGCGATCCGCTCGATCCGCTTGCCGCGGACGCGGTGCGCCTCGCCCTCCCGTTCCATCGTGAACCCGTCGCCCGCTGCATCGAGGCGGTGGACGACCACGCCGAACGGCTCGGGAACGTCGGCCGGGCCGTCCATGTCGGGCAGCAGCTCGCCGATGACGGCCCGCAGGCGGCCGAGGCCGTCGCCCGTGTCGGCACTCACCGCGACGACGTTCAGGCCCTCGCTGCGGCGGGCGGCCTCGAACGCCGGCCACGCCTCGCGGGCGGTCTCCAGGTCCATCTTGTTGAAGACCACCACGAGTGGCTTCTCGAGGAGTCGCGGATCGTGGAGGCGGAGTTCCTCGCGGATCACGTCGTGGTCCCAGCCGGGATCTCGGGCCGCGCCGTCCACCACGTGGACCAGGACACGGGTGCGCTCCACGTGGCGCAGGAACGCATGGCCCAGGCCCGCGCCCGACGACGCGCCCTCGATGAGGCCGGGCACGTCCGCGATGGTGGGGCGCCGATCTGCCGCGTCTCCAAGGTCCATGACGCCCAGGTTGGGCTCGAGGGTCGTGAACGGATAGGCCGCGATCTTCGGGCGCGCCGCGGTGAGGGCGCCGAGGAGCGTCGACTTGCCCGCGTTGGGAAGGCCAACCAGGCCCACCTCGGCGATCAGTCGAAGCTCGAGGCGCAGCTCGCGCTCCTCGCCCGGCTCGCCCTTCTGGGCGTGCTGCGGGGCGCGATGGGTGGAGGTCGCAAAGTGGACGTTCCCCAGGCCACCGCGGCCGCCGCGCGCGATCGTGACCTCCTGCCCGGTCGCGACCAGGTCGGCGAGAAGGGCGCCCGTTGCCTCGTCGAGGACGCCCGTGCCGGGCGGCACGCTGATCACGAGGTCGCCGCCGGATCTCCCGTGCCGCTTCGCGCCCAGGCCGCGTCCACCGGGCTCCGCGCGGAAGTGGTGCGTGAACCGGAAGTCGCGGAGCGTCGTCAGGCCCGGGTCGACCCGCAGCAGGATGGAACCGCCCCGGCCACCATCGCCGCCGTCCGGGCCGCCCATCGGGACGTGCGCCTCGCGGCGAAACGTGGCGGCACCGTCGCCGCCGTCGCCGGCGCGAACCCAGATCGTTACGCGGTCAAGGAACATGGCTGCCGATTGTCGCACGCGTCGCGGCCGGAGCCGGCGACGGGCGTCAGAAGTAGGCCAGCGGGTTGACCCGGACGCCGCCGTCCCAGATCGGGCCGATCCAGACTTCGAAGTGGCAGTGCGGGCCGGTGGCGTTGCCGGTCGCACCGACACGCCCGATGAACTCGCTGCGCCCGACCGAGGTCCCGGCGGCGACCGCGACCGACGACATGTGGTTGTAGGTCGTGTAGAGCCCGCTGCCGTGCGAGATCCAGACCTGGTAGCCGCCGCCGTTGTCGCGCCAGCCGGCGAACGTCACCACGCCGCCCGCCGCTGCGACGATCGGCGATCCCCAGGCATCCGCGATGTCGATGGCCGGATGTCCGTAGTGGAAGTACTGGCTGATGAACCCTCCCGGGACCGGCCAGGCGAACTTGCCGCCGCTGTAATCGTTGAGCGGAGCGACCGTCGCCACGCCGGACGAGGTTCGGCTCGTAGCGCGGCTGATCGTGGGCGCCACGGGCTTCGGCGTCGGGATCCCGGCGCCGTGGGCGCCGGGCAGGATCAGGACCTGGCCGATGACCAGCGTCGTGTCGGTCAGCTGGTTCGTGGCGACGATCTCCTTGGGATCGAGGCCGTGGGCCGCGGCCACCGAGGCAAGGGTGTCGTTCGGGCCGACGGTGACGACGAGGCCGTCCACCGGCGGGATCACGAGCTTCTGGCCGACCTTGAGCTGGTCCTTGGCCGTGAGCTTGTTGGCCCACCAGATCGTCATCATCGAGACGCCCGTCCTGCTTGCGATGCCGGTCAGGGTGTCGCCCGAATGGACGGTGTAGGTTCGCAGCTGGGTCCGGCCGTCCACCACCGTCGTGTCGACGACGACCGGCTTGAGGAGCGTGCCGTCCTCAAGGAACTGGCCGGCTACGACCACGCCTGCGACTGCTCCTGTCCCGGTGCTCGCGACGCCCGGGTCCACGGCCGTCGCGGGATCCGAGGCGACGCCCGTCAGGCCCGGGTCGACGCCCGCGCCGTTGACGCTGCCAGTCCCGCCAGTCGGTCCGCTGCCGTCGTTCGCGCCGGAGGGCGTGTCGATGGGTCCCACCTGGCCATCGTTCGGGCCGCCGGCGCCACCGACGACGAGGCGTGGCGCGGCGCCGATCGACGAGGTGGCGCCGGTTGCCGAGCCGACCAGGCCGGGCGCGGCCGTCAGCGAGGCAACGAGGAGGAAGACCGCGACGAGGATCGGGACCGCGCGCTCCGGCGAGGCGAGGCGCAGGAGCTGCAGGAGGCGGACGAGCCGGGAGCTGGGGGGCCGGGCCTGCAGGCGGTCAGGCGAGGATGCTGCGCCACCAGGAACTGCAGCCGCGGAGCGGCGCAGCGCGGTGCGGAGCGCCGTGTCGGCGCGGCGGGCGAGCCCGAGGCCGAGTCGACGATGATTCTGTTCCCGGGATTCCGGGTCGGTCGTGTCGCGGCGCAGCCGCGCGATCGCGCGGCGCACGGCGACCGTTGCCTTCAGCAATACGGTCTCCTGATCGACGGGCGGCGGCACGTGTTGGCGGGCGGGATGTCCCGCACGGCACTGCCGTCCGTGGTCGCGGTATGGAGCTTGGGGTTCTCCAGTGCGCGCGGCTGACCCGTCTCCCCCCCGGACCGGGTATTGACCTGACGGGCGGAACCCTAGCAGACGCGCCGCAAGGCTGCAACGTTACCGGCACCGCCGCGCAATGCGGGACAGCAGCCGACGCGGTCGACGGCTACGCGCTGGCTTCGGCGCCTCGCTGGAGGGTCGTGAGGAACTGGGCGTTCGTGTCGGTCTTCGCCAGTCGGTTCAGCAGGAGCTCGATCCCCTCGTTCGTGCCCACCGCGGAGAGCATCCGGCGCATCGTCCAGACCATCCGCAGGGTGGACTCCTCGAGGAGCAGCTCCTCGCGGCGGGTCCCGGAGCGCTGCACGTCGATGGCGGGGAAGATGCGCTTCTCGGCGAGCTTGCGGTCCAGGATCAGCTCCGAGTTGCCGGTCCCCTTGAACTCCTCGTAGATGACGTCGTCCATCCGGGATCCCGTGTCGACCAGGCAGGTGCCGATGATGGTGAGCGAACCGCCTTCCTCGATCTTCCGCGCGGCGCCGAAGAAGCGCTTCGGCGGATAGAGGGCGATCGGGTCGATGCCGCCGGAGAGCGTGCGCCCGGACGGAGGCAGCGCCAGGTTGTAGGCCCGGGCAAGGCGGGTGATGGAATCCAGCAGGATGACGACGTCCCGGCCCGTCTCCACCTGGCGCTTGGCGATCTCGAGCGCCATCTCCGCCACGTGCGTGTGGTTCTCCGTCGGCTCGTCGAAGGTGGACGAGATGACCTCGCCCTTGACGGAGCGCCGCATGTCGGTGACCTCCTCCGGTCGCTCGCCGATGAGCGCGACCATGAGGAGGACCTCGGGATAGTTCTCGCTGATCCCGTTGGCGATGTTCTTGAGCAACATCGTCTTGCCGGCCTTCGGCGGGCTGACGATAAGGGCGCGCTGCCCCTTGCCGATCGGGTTGACGAGGTTCACGAGGCGCTGGGAGAGGTTCTTCGGGTCCGACTCGAGGTTGAGCAGGTCGATCGGGTGAATCGGGGTGAGGTCGCCGAAGTGCGGGCGGCGGCGGGCGGTGTCCGGGTCGACGCCGTTGACCGTGTCGACGCGGAGCAGGCCCCAGTACTTCTCGCCCTCGCGCGGGGCCCGCACCGTGCCGTTGACGCGGTCGCCGATGCGCAACCCGAAGCGGCGGACCTGGCTGGAGCTGACGTACACGTCCTCGGGCCCTGGCATCAGGCCGTGGCGGCGGAGGAAGCCGTAGCCCTCGTCGACGATGTCGAGGATGCCCGTGCCGTAGTCCTGGCCGAGGCGTTCCGACTGGCGCTGGAGGATCCGGTCCACCAGGTCGTCGCGGCGGTCCGCGGCGACGGTCTCGACGTCGAACTCCGCGGCCGTGGCGCGGAGCTCAGCCGGGCTCATCTCGCGGAGCTCGGCCGCGCCGATCTCGGGGCTGTCGGCGGTGCCGTTCAGCTCCTCGTAGTCCGGCATGCCGGCGGGGCGCTGGCCCTGCGGGCGCCGTCGCGGACGGCGGTTCCGGATGCGCGGATCGGGAGTGTTGGAGGGCATGGGAGGAAGGTCACCTGAAACGTGCGGCCGCAGACCGCGACCGGGGGACTGCGCACCGGCGCGGAATCAAGCCGCGGCGGACGGTGCGTGTGGGACCTGTCGAGCATACGCGCGACGGCACGTCCCCGTCAATCGCGATCCGCGACGCCTGCCGGCGGGTCGCATCAGCCCTTGGCGGCGGCCTCCGCGCGGGCCTTCGCCCAGTCCGCCTTGAACTGCACGATCCCACTGTCGGTGAGCGGATGGTGGACCATCTGGCGCAGCACCTTGAACGGGACGGTCGCGACGTGGGCACCGGCGAGCGCCGCGTCGGTCACGTGGCGGGGATGCCGGATGGATGCCGCGAGGACCTCGCTGTCCAGCTCGTGGAGGTTGACGATGTCCGCCAGCTCACGGATGACGATCATCCCCTCTTCGTTGATGTCGTCGAGGCGCCCCACGAACGGCGAGAGGAGGCTTGCCCCGGCCTTGGCCGCAAGGAGGCCCTGGTTGGCCGAGAAGATCAGCGTGCAGTTCGTCCGGATCCCCTCCTCGGCGAAACGGCTGATGGCCTCAAGGCCATTCTCGCTCATCGCCACCTTCACCACGATGTTGGGGGCGAGCTTCGCGAAGTGGCGGCCCTCGGCCAGCATCTCCTCCACGTCGTCCGCGATCACCTCGGCGCTGACCGGCCCGGAGGTCAGCTTGCAGATCTCGCGCAGCACGTCGTCGTACGAGCCGCCGACGCGCGCGTACAGGCTGGGGTTCGTGGTCACGCCGTCGATCACGCCCCAGCGGACGGCGGTCCGGATCTCGTCGATGTCGGCGGTGTCGAGGAAGAGCTTCATGCGGGCCTCCGGGCTGGTCAGGTTCGTGGATTGTGGAAGGAGCCCCCGCGATCATCGGCCAGCGGTGGGTCAGTGCGCCTCGGCTCCCGAGACCGAGTCCGTCAAGTCAGAGTCCTCCGCCCCACCCGCGCCGACCACGGGGACAGCGGCGCGCCGGGCGCGGAGGACCGGCTCACGGCCGTCGCGCAGGGCGACGGCCGTGGCGACGAAGCCGTCGAAGAGCGGGTGCGGCCGTTCGGGCCGGCTCTTGAACTCCGGGTGGAACTGGCTGGCGACGAACCACGGGTGGTCGCGCAGCTCCACGATCTCGACGAGCCTTCCATCCGGCGACTGGCCCGAGAGGACCATCCCGGCGCCCTCGAGGAGCCCTCGATAGCGGTTGTTCACCTCGAACCGGTGGCGGTGACGCTCGTACACGACCTCGTCGCCGTAGACCTGGTGGGCCTTCGAGCCGGGCGTCAGCCGAGCCGGGTAGAGCCCGAGGCGCATGGTCCCGCCCTTCTCCTCGAGATCCCGCTGGTCCGGCATGAAGTCGATCACCGGGTGGGCGGTGAACATGTCGAACTCGGTGGAGTTCACGTCGTCCGAGCCCGTCGCGGCGCGCGCGAACTCGATGACCGCGCACTGCAAACCGAGGCAGAGGCCGAGATACGGGACCAGGTGTTCGCGCGCATACCGGGCAGCGAGGACCTTGCCCTCGATCCCGCGGTGGCCGAAGCCGCCGGGCACGAGGATCGCGGCGGCGCCGGCGAGCGCCTCGTCGACGTTCGCGGCGGACAGCGCCTCGGAGTTGACCCAGCGGACCTTCACGTCCACGCCGTTCGCCCAGCCCGCGTGCTTGAGCGACTCGGTCACCGAGAGGTAGGCATCCGGGAGCTCGATGTACTTCCCGACGAGGGCGACTTCCAGCTCGGGCTTCGGGCGCTTGATCAGCTCCACCAGCCGGCGCCAGCGCTCCAGGTCGGGCGGCGCGGCCGAGTCCGCCAGGCCGAGGTCGCGCACGAGGATGTCGCCGAGGCCGGACGCCTCGAACAGGAGCGGCACCTCGTAGATCGTGTCCGCAGTGACGGCCGGGATCACCGCGTCGACGGCGACGTCCGTGAAGAGCGCGATCTTCTCGCGGATCTCCTCGGCGACCGGGTGGTCAGCCCGCAGGACGATCACGTCGGGCTGGATCCCGATCCCGCGGAGCTCCTTGACCGAGTGCTGGGTGGGCTTCGTCTTCGGCTCGCCGGTCGCGGCGAGGACCGGGAGGAGCGTGACGTGGACGTAGAGCACGTGCTGCCGGCCCACGTCCTTGCGGATCTGGCGGATCGCCTCGAGGAACGGGAGGCTCTCGATGTCGCCGACCGTCCCGCCGACCTCGACGACGACGACGTCCGCCCCGCCGTCACGCGAGACGCGCAGGATCCGCTCCTTGATCTCGTTCGTGATGTGCGGGATCACCTGGACCGTGCCGCCCAGGTAGTCGCCGCGGCGCTCCTTGGCGATGACCGCCTGGTAGATCCGTCCCGTGGTCACATTCGAGAGCTGCGAAAGGTTCTCGTCGATGAACCGCTCGTAGTGGCCCAGGTCCAGGTCGGTCTCCGCGCCGTCGTCGGTGACGAACACCTCGCCATGCTGGTAGGGCGACATCGTCCCCGGGTCGACGTTGATGTACGGGTCGAGCTTGAGGACGGAGACGGAGATCCCGCGCGCCTTGAGGAGGCGACCGATGCTGGCGGCGGTGATGCCCTTCCCGAGGGAGGAGGTGACCCCTCCAGTCACAAAGACATACTTCGCCATGGGTCGAGATCCTCCGGGGTTTTTACGATGCTACCGGAAAGCGGGCCGGGACGCCAGCGGCCGATTGCACAGGGCAGGGAGCGAGCCATGGAATTCTGCGACGTCGTCATGAAGCGGCGGGCCGGGGTGATGCCCGTTGGCCGCCCGCTGCCTGACGTCCGCTCGCCCTCGCTCAAGCGCGGCTGGGTCCCGTTCGAGGAGTTCGCCCGGTTCGACGGCTGGAGCTGATCTCCGCGATCGATCCGGCGTCGCCCGGAGACGTCAGTCGCTCACCCGGTCGTGGAGCGTCGGTACGGGGACCGTCCGCCCCTCGCCCCAGGCCTCCGGGCCGCAGATGAAGCCGGGCACCTCGGGCCGGTGGGCCGCCCGCCACGCGGACAGGTCCGCGTGCGTCGCCGGGAGGCGACCGTCGCGGAGCGCGGCCACGAGCCAGGCC
>Ga0307375_10004202_pt1 | contig 13870 bp, 14 predicted proteins | sample TR1MG_FD_202531 | JGI IMG/M metagenome (GOLD analysis project Ga0307375, IMG submission 202531) | Soil microbial communities from Risofladan, Vaasa, Finland - TR-1 | ecosystem: Environmental > Terrestrial > Soil > Coastal area > Acid sulfate soil | place: Finland: Risofladan, Vaasa | collected...
GCGCACGAGTTCGCCATACCATGCCACCGTGGTAAAGGTGGAGCTGAAGACGAAGTTGTCGCCCGAGGTCACATTCGGGTTGCTGGTGGTCGCCGCGGCCGACGAGCCGGTGCGCGCGCTCACGCCTGCGAGGGCGTTGCTGAGCCCCTGTTGGAGCGTGGCCGGGTTGGTGGCGCTGAAGTAGGCGCCGTGTCCGTTCACCGCGGCATGCCACAGGTCGTCGATGGTGGTCTGCTCGTTGCTGACGGGGACCGGCCAGTTGCACGCGCCGCCCGTCTGCCAGCTGCAGACGCCGCCCGAGGGGTTGGCCCCCGTGCCGTTTGCGACATCGAAGTAATCGCCGATCGTGTCGGTCGGGTAGGTGGGCGAGAACTGCATGAAGCCGGAGGCGCCCAGCGCCTGGGTGAAGGTGGTCATGTGCTGCCAGGAGGCGGAATCGGCCGTCGGTCCCGAGCCCGAGGTCGGAACGTCATTGGTGCACACGTCCAGGCCGGTGGAACCGGTGCAGTTGCCGAGCGCCGCGGTGCGCAGGTCGGTGTTGTAATAGTATGCCGCGACGTCGGCGAGCGTGTTCTTGGTGCCGCCGCTGGACGTGGAGGTGATGGTGGGCGTGCCGACGACGGTGCTGGTGGACAAGGTGGTGGTGACGGGCGCCCCGTTGTTCGCCGTGCTGGCGCTTCCGGCCACGGCGGGGGTTGAGCCTGCGCTCGGCAGTGGCGGGGCGGTGCAGGTGCTGCTGCTGGTCGTGGTCCAGGTGGATGTCCCGGTGGGCGCGCCGGTGTCGCTGGTGTAGCTGGCGCTGGTGCTCACGTTGGTGACGACCGGGCCACTGGTGCTGGTGGTGGGCGGGGCGGGGACGCCGTTGGTGGTGACCACCGTGGTATTGGTCGTGAGGGCGCTACTGTCGATGCTCGTGGTGCTGCCGATCTGGGTCTGGTTGTAGGTTTGGGTCGTGGTGGTGACGGTATTCCCGCTGACGCTGGGCGGCTTGCACACATAGACTTGGTTTCCCGAAACCGAGGTGCAGCCGGTCGTGCCGGTGGTCGTCTTGTTGTCGTAGACGCACCAGGTCTGGCCGCTGCTGTCTGTCGTGCAGGGGGTGCCGGTTGCCTGCCAGCTTTTTGACCAGTTGCAGGCGTAGGCGCCGCCCGCGCCGATGCTGCTGCTGCAATTCGAGGAATGTTTGGGGGTGCTCGAATCCGCCATGCACCACGTCCCCCCCCACCAAGGGCTCACGCAGCCCGAGGGCGTACTGCCCGCCGTGCTGCAGGACGCGCCTATCGTCGTCGTGGTCATGGTCCAGGGCGTCGTCGTTGTGACCGGCTGCACTGTTTGCGTCTGCGTCGTCGTGACTGAGGGCGTGATGGTGGTGACGATGGCCGATCCGCTGTCGTTGAACGGCCGCGGCAGCATCCCGTCCTGGTTGCCGATGGCCGTGCTGCCGTCGATCTGGGTGGGGGTAGCGTCTTCGTTCCAGTAGCCGTCGGTCGACAGTATGGTGAAGTTCTGCTGGCAGGAATACTGCATCGGGTCGTCGGTTACGGGGACGCCGTTGTACGAACTGCCGTCGTATTGGCCGGCATAGAGCCGGCCGATGCTCGCCAGCGCGATCCGCAGCGGGGTCGAGTTGTTCGGCTTGGCGAGGAACAATTTCTTGTACCAGGCCAGCTTGTTGGTCGGGTTAAACTGCGACTGCGCCGGGTTGATGAAAGCGTCGCCCTGATTGTTGTTGATGGTCGCATAGCCTACCTGGTAGTTTGTGCCGATATTCTGGAAGGCGAGGCTGGTCCCGGTTTTCATCATCTGCATGCGGGTCTGGTAGTAGGCGTACCAGTTGGCGTAATTCGTCATCTCCTCGGCATAGGTGCAGGTGCTGCCGACGCAGTCGCTGCGCGTGCTTGCCTTGGTCGTCCGGCCAGGATAGGGGTAGCTGTTGTTGCCGGCAACGATGTCCGTGTAGATGTTCGAACCTGGAATGCCGCCGCTGAACGCCGATGCGCTCATGGTCATGCTGCCGCTCTTGCTAATGACCGGTGTCGCCGTGATCGCACCGGACCCGGTGGGCGCGGTGATGGTGAGTTTGTTGTTGCTGCTGTTGAAGCTGGCGCTGTAGCCGGCTACGGTACAGTTTCCGCTGATGCCCGCGCTGCAGGCGTTGATGTTCGTCGCCATATCCGAGCCAATGGTGTCGATGGTGCTCGAACTGGAAGTGGCCACAGACATGATCTGTTGCGCTCCCGCGCCCGTGTCCACGGTGATGCCGCTCACCGAGGTGTTCGATGAATTGCTCAGCGTGACGGTGGCGGTTGCCGACTTCGGATAACGCGCATATGTGTATTTGGTTGGGGCCGAACTTGAGTCGATCCGGACGGCCTGGCAAGTGGTCAACGCGTTGCTGGTACACCAGCGCAGCGTCGCCGGGTAGGGATAGGCGCTGCTCGGCGACGACTGCGCGACGCAGTTTTTGAGGTGCACGTCGGAGCAATATTCCCCCGCGACGAAGACATAGAAAGAGGCATTGTCGACCAGGTCGCTGGTGCTGGTGGACTGCACGTTGTAGCCGTCGACGGGCACGCTCGTCCAGTCGCTGCTGTTGGCCGCGGTCATGCTGGGGTATGTAGTGGTGTCGATCGTGCCGTCGGCTTTGTAGTAGACGGGCGGGTTGTAGGTGATTGCCGGGTTGTAAGCGACGCCGTTGAACGTGTTGTTCGTGAACAACCACGGCTGACCGGAGTAAGGGCTAGAACCTGCCCAGTCCGGCAGGTAATTCCAGTCCATGCTGCCGGAATCATCGAGCAACAGCATCAGGTTAGGGGGTACCGACGAGCTGGAGGAGGTGACCAGCGGCGAGCTGGCGAGATCCGTCAGCCCGGCATGCGCGCTGGCGCTGGCGAAAAGCAAAACAAGCGTGCGTATAGCGGTTTTGAGCAATCTGTGCTTCATGGCGGGCTCCCGATGCGGGTGGCGTTAGAGCGCTACGATCGTCTGGACATAACTCACGGTATTGCGCGGTCCGGCAACGCGCGAGGTAACGCGGTAATAGATCTGGCTGCTGTAGTGCAGGGGGACGCTGCCGGAGGTTTTGCTGCTGCTGGTCGCGATACCCGTCAGCGCCGGCACGACGGCGCAGCCGGTGCCGGGGCTTGCAGGATCGCCCACCGCATTGCACAGGCGCTGGATGGCGTAAGAAACGGCATTGCCGGCGGCGTCCGGGGCCAGGGACACTACCTGGCCGCCAGGCACCAACACGGTATTCCAGTAATTGTCCCAGCTCTGGCCCGGAGCCGGCGTCGGTTGAAAATTGGCGGCGTAGCCTTGGGCGAAAACGCTTTGTTGCAGCGTCGCGCCGTTATTGTTCTGTAGCCAGGTCACCGCGGCTGCAGTGCCGAAATCGGATGAGTTCGTCGCCGCCTGCTGATAGGCGAGGTTGCCGGCGATGATGTTGGTGGTGTCGACCGAGCGCACCAGCGCGATCCCCGCCAGGGTCATCGCCACGAGCACGATCAGCGCCATCATCAGCACCACGCCCGCTTGTCGCCGCCGCGGGGCGGCGCGGAAGGGCGGCGCGGCTTGTCGTCTGGTCAACATCCTGTGGGTACTCCTTGCCACGCGAGGTTACGCAGCGGCACCACGGTCTGGATTACTGCGTAGCGGTAATTCTGCCAGGTGGCGTTGCTGCTCAAGTCGATGGGGTCGGCTGACCATCCTATGCTGTCGCCGACGATAGGCGGGTTGGGCGGGGTGTGGGCTGTGCTCCCGCCCCAGGTGGGCGCGATGATGGTGACGGCGGTCTTTTCGAAGCTGGCGTTGCGTGCCACCACGGCGAGGCGCACGGCGGAAATCCGCTCGAACGCGCATTGGTAGGTCGGACCCGGCACGCCCGGGGCCATCGGCGGCGAGGGCTGCGCCGTCCCTTGCGCATAGGCCGGGATCGAGGAGGGACCCCAGGGAGTGGTTTGATCGTACCAGTCCACGATGCCATCCATGGTCGTGACGAGGGGTGTCAGTCCCAGCATGGTGTCCCTTCCGTACTGCGCATTGAGGCTGACGATGTTGTTCGATATCGGCACCCAAATCGTCGTGTTGGCGTTATTGGCGGCGTTGCCGCAATCGTTCAGCATGTAGTCGCAAACCGTCAGATTGCCGTTGCGGATGGCGTAAGCGTGGATTTTCGGCGCCTTGCCAAGGTTGAACACCAGGCCGTTGGCCATGCCCGCCACGCCTGTGGCCACGCTCACGTTCGGAGCGACGATGCCGGTGACAGTGTCGAGGGTCAGGTTGCAGGGCGTGGCGCGGTTCTGCGGGGTGGCGATTACCTGGTCGTTGCTATTGAACGAGGTCGGCGTCGCCATTGCGTAAGTATTCAGGGCCGGCTGTGCGGTGATGGCGTCGCCTTGCGGCGAGCCGTTGCTGTTGCCGTAGACCACCAGCAGCGTGTCGGTGTTGGCATCCTGTCCGGTGATGCCGGCGTCGTTAATGGTCACCGGCGCCAGCGCGTCCAGGGTCGCGCCGTTGGGCAGTTGCAGGCTGCAGCCGACCAGGTTCATGTCGCTGACGCCGTATCCGGCCTGGCGCAGATCGCGCTGCAGCCCGAACAGCGCGATCGTCCCGTTGCTGGTCGCGTCGCCGCCGCCGGTGGTGGTGCGTTTCTGGCTCTCCGACAGGCTGAACACCTGCATCATGATGATTAGGCCGAGCATGCCGATGACCATGCCGACCATGATTTCCACCAGGGTAAAACCGGCGGCGGTGCGGCGCGGAGGACGGGAAAACGGGATCGGGAACAATTCGGCCTCCTACTGGATCTGCGCAACGACGGTGTAGCTGTGCGGCGCGGTTCCGGCCGGTTCGCTGGGCTGTAGCCAGCGCATCACGATGGTCACGTTACTGGTCGCCGGGTCCACGCTGACCGTGGGCGGGTTGGTGATCGACCCGGGCAGCGTTGCCTGTACTTCGGAATACCAGCTGGTATAGGTGGCGCCATCGGTGCCGCCACCGCCCTGAAAATTGGCCTGCAGGTTCGCGGGTATCCGGTCGCTTACCCACATTTCGCCGAGCAGTTCGTTCGCCAGCAGGTTCGCATCGGAACGGTAACGGGCATCGGCGGAGTTCCTGATAGCCGAGGCCTGCATGCCGACGATGGCGAGGATGCCCATGGAGAAAATCAGGATGGCGATGAAGGCTTCCAGCAGCATCGAGCCAGCCTCGCCGCTCAAGCCCTGCCATGCCTTGCCTGAGCCGGGAACTGCGGGGATGCGCGGGAGCGCCTGCGACCTCCGTCGCCGGGCATGCACGGTCACGCTGAGCGCAGGCATATTCATCTTAGCATCCCATGGGATCAGTGCTCGGAAACACCGGATCACACATGCGCACCTGTCCGGCCGGGGACACTTCCACCTGCAGGCAGCGCATCGGCCCCCCGTCGACCGCGCAGGAGCCGCCGATGGGGTTGCTGATGGCGATATTGATGTTGCCGGCCGGAACCGGTGTCAAGCGTCCCAGGCCGTTGAACACGATGAGCGACTGGCTTGCATCCACCAATGCGTTGATCGTGCCTTGGGCGCCGGCGCGTACCTGGATGATGCCGGGCGCCGGCGGATTTGGGTCCCCTGGATCCGCGCTGGGATTGCCGCATGCGCCCGTGGGGTCGTATAGACCCAGATTAATTACCCAGTTGGTCCCGGAGGTTGAAAGCGCGCAGTTGCTGTCCAGGGTGGTGGTGAGCTGGAAGCGGACATCGGTGTTGCGCCGCACCGCCTCCCCACGCGTCAGCATGAGTCCGTCCTGGATCGATTCGGCTGTGGTGCGAATCCGGCTGTTCTGAATCCAGGTGCCGAAGCTGGGGGCGGCGAGCGCGAACAGCAGCGCGACGATCGCGATGCCCACCATGAGCTCGATCAGGCTCATGCCCTGCTCGGCATGCTTCAGTGCTAGTCGCACACGCCCCCCGTTTTGGTGACCCAGCAGCCGCTCGGCGTTGCAAGAATCCAGGCCGACGGGGCGGGGGCGACAATGGAAGTCGTTTGATTATTGCCTTGGTCCACGGTATAGGTAAAACCCGCCATCGAGCCCGTGCCGACCGCCTGCAGCGTATAGCTGGTCGTGGTCGGCGCCGTCGCGCAGGAAAATACGAAATACTTGCTGCTGGCGGTGTCGGTATTGCACGCCGGCGCGCCTACATAGGTGTGGTTGTCCATGAACCATTGCTCCATCTGCACCCGCTTGGCGGCAAGATTCGACGTGGCATTAGGTATCTTTCCCCTGGTCACGTAAGAGGTGTAGGAAGGCAGCGCAATCGCGCTAAGAACGGCGATCACGACCAGGACGACCATCAGTTCGATCAGCGTGAATCCGCGTTGGGTTCTCATGGACAGCCTCTCCCGTATATAAAGTGTGGTGCAAATGCGCGGCACCGAAATTCAGCCCAGTCATGATGGCTTGTTGCTGGAATAATAGGCTGATGGCAATCCTGGTAAAGTTTTGGCGACATACGGTTATTTATCCGGCATGAACGGTCGATTTTCTTCCGCGCTTCCGTCGGCAGTCTCGCGTTTGCGGCGCTTGGCATCATGGACGGCCGAGCCGGATCAGGTGGCCTTGCGGTTGTGGGCGGCGCTGGCGCTCTCCTGTTTGCTGCATGCCGTGGTGTTGTTCCTGCCTTATCTCGGCGAACCCGCCAGGGAAACGAGGTTCGCCCTGAAAGGCAGGCAGAAACTCCCGCCGGTCATCAATGCGACGCTGGCGATGAGGGGAGAACATGTATTCTCCGCTGCGAACGTATCCCCCAGCCTCGACAGCGTTGCCGATTTGTCGGCGCCGCAACGCCCGGCCGCCGACGGGCAGCCGGCCTCGCACCATAGCGCGGAAGGCGTCGGCTTGCTCCCGCTTCCGGCGCCCGCGTACTACCCCACGGATCAACTCAGCAAACGGCCGCAGCCGCTCGTCGTCGCCGACCTGGATGCCTCTGAAATCCGCCCCATCGTCGCCTCGGGAAAAATAGTGCTGAAGCTTTGGATCAACGAATTCGGCGTGGTCGCCGACGTCGCGGTCGAAAAATCCGATTTGCCGACGATCTTTGCACGAACCGCGGTCAAGGCGTTCAAGGCTATGCGCTTCACCCCCGGAGAACGCAACGGACAGCCGGTGGGCACGGTGATGCGCGTCGAGGTGACTTACGCCGACGGCCGCCAATTCTGAGTGTGATGGACTGCGTGCAGAAATGGAGGGAAACCCCGGCAGGCGGCCGCGGGATTCTATATATTAGACAAAGTCCAGATTTCAATATATCATGCGAGCATGAGTTTGAAACCAAGCACCCGCGAAAGCGCAGCTAAATTGCTGCGCGCGAGCGGTATCACGCCGACGCACCAGCGCATCGAGATTGCGCAGGTTCTGTTCGAGAAGCGCTGGCATCCCTCGGCCGACCAGATAATGGCTGCGGTCAACGTGGGCTACCCCGAGACCTCCAAGGCTACGGTCTACAACACGCTCAAGCTGTTTCTCGAGAAAGGTCTGGTGCGCGCACTGATCGTCGACCCAAGCAAGGTGTTCTACGATTCCAACACCAGCGTCCACCACCATTTCTACGATGTCGTGTCGGGCGAGGTCACCGACATTTGTGCCGAAGACCTGCGCATCGACGGGCTACCGCCCTTGCCCGCGGGTATGGTCACCGCCGGCATCGACATCATTGTGCGCACCCGTCCCGGGCTTTGAATTGCCGCGGCAAGAAGCCGCGGGCGCATCCACCGATCGCCGGTTTTGCCTAGGGTTGCCGCGCTTGCCTTGTTTGCGTGCGCGCTCACGCCTATAATCGCAGCCTTCCGCTGATTCTCCTGTTCGCATCGTCGTTGTAGCTCAGCCGGGTTAGCTCAGTTGGTAGAGCAGCGCATTCGTAATGCGAAGGTCGGAGGTTCGACTCCTCTACCCGGCACCATAAAATCATCCGAAGTAGTCCAATAAAGGCCATAAATCCAATAGCAATAAAGGGTTACGGCCTTTTTCTTTGCCGAAGCCGTCCGGGGTAGTCCGTTGACATCCGGGGTAAGTTAGGGGTAGATTTGTGGGGTAATGATTTCCGCAAAGGGGTAACTCCATGCCGCTGACCGATACCGCAGTACGCAATGCCAAGCCTGGCGCGAAACCCGCGAAGATATTTGATGAGCGCGGCTTATTCCTGATAGTTACCCCGGCGGGGGGTAAGTGGTGGCGCTTCCGCTACAGCTTCGACCGCAAGGAAAAGCTGCTCGCGCTTGGCACCTATCCTGATGTGTCGCTTGCCAGCGCACGGCAAAAGCGCGACGAAGCGCGGACGTTGCTTGCAAGTGGCACCGACCCAAGCGAACAACGCAAGGCCGCGAAGGCGCAACGGGCCGGGCTGACGGCAAACACGTTTGAGGTGATCGGGCGCGAGTGGTATGCCAAGGTTGCCGCAGGAATGGCAGAGAGCACAAAGACTGATCTACTTCGCCGTCTCGAAACGTACATCTTCCCGGAAATCGGCGACAAGCCAATTGCGAACCTTGTTGCGGCTGATTTACTTCGGGTAATTAAGCTGATCGAAAAGCGCGGCGCTTTAGACGTTGCAAGGCGAGCGCACAACATCATGGGCCGCATCTTCCGTTACGCAGTTGGGCACGGCATCGCACCGCGCGACCCATCGCGGGACATTGAACTAGGCGACATCCTTCCACCGGCTGACGTACAGCACCATGCGTCGGTGACCAATCCCAAGGCCGTAGGAGGGCTGTTACGAGCGATTGACGGCTTTACCGGGGCCTACGCTACCAGGTGCGCGTTGCGCCTTGCTGCGCTGGTATTCGTGCGTCCTGGCGAGCTTCGACATGCCGAGTGGACAGAGTTTGACTTCGACAAGGCAGAGTGGCGGATACCGGCGAGCAAGATGAAGATGAAAGAGCAGCACATTGTGCCCCTGTCTGCTCAGGCCGTTGACATCCTGCGCGAGCTTCAACCGTTGACCGGCGGCGGGCGCTACGTTTTCCCGAGCGAGCGCGGCGGCGCGAGGCCGATGAGCGAAAACACCGTCAACGCGGCGCTGCGCCGAATGGGATACCCAAAGGAAGAAATGACGGGGCACGGATTCCGCAGCATGGCATCAACGCTGCTGCATGAGCTTGGCTTGCCTCATGCCGTGATCGAGCGCCAGCTAGCGCACGGCGAGCGCAACAAGGTATCTGCTGCATACAACTTCGCGGAACACCTGCCAGAGCGGCGCAAGCTGATGCAGCAATGGGCGGACTATCTCGACAAGCTCAAGACGGGCGCAGAGGTAATACCGTTACACGGGCACGCGGCCTGATTGCTCGCGGGCGCCACTCAAAGAGGGTGCGCCAAGAACATAACTAGACTGGTGGAGAAATATCTATGAACATCATTCTGTGGATTGGATTCTTCATAATCGTTGCTGCAGCGACTCTCTATCTGACTCTCTATCTGGTTAGTCGATGGAACGAAGCAAAGTTAAAGCGAGACGTGTGGGAGTCCACTCGCCCCGCGGCGGGGTTCATAAAGAATGCGAAGAAATCATCTGCTTTTCCTTATCTGTTTAAGTGAGGGGCTAACTCCGTGTGCTAACCGACTTCGCCACACCTAGCCCGATGGGGCGAAGACCGGGAACCCTTGTCCGACTGGCGCGGCATCCTCAATCAAGGGCGATGCGTGAAGGGGCGCGATATGGCCAAACACTAAGCAAAGGGGCATATAAATGATACGAAGACTCGCCGTAGTTTTCTGGTGGGTAGGGGCAATAGCTCTGGTATTGGCCGTGTCGATTGCCGCTCATCATCAGATTAAAGTGAGTGAATGCAAACCGCTTCTTGCCAACGCGACCGAATTGGAAAAGCAGGAACAACACGCTGCAACTGAGAAAGCTATCGCGGAGGCAGTGGCGCAGGGATACGACAAAGACATGATCACAGCATTCGAGAAGGGGGCCAAACCGATTCCTTGGGAGCAAGCTCCTATGACGCCGGTGGAGGTATGCAAACGTATAAGCGAGAACGCAGGAGCGAACGTGGAGATCGCGCTTACTGTTTTTTCCCTGCTTGCATTGATTGTTGCTTATATTTTAGGCGGATCGTTTTTCACACTACCCAAGGCACGCTAACGCGATAGAAGAAACGCCGCGCCTAGCTCGACGGTGCGAAAACCGGATTCCCTTGTCCGGCCGGCGCGTAACGCGTAAAGCAAACCGCGCCGGACGGGCTTGCATTCCATGGCGCGGTGCTTATATACTTCATATATGAAGGGCGAGGCCGCAAGTGGCGGCTACCCCAACACGTCCCTCCTGAAATAGGACGGACAGCAGGTCGTAGGCGCTGTTTCACGTCGAAATTAGACGCCAACGGAAAAGAATGGTCGCAGTCAGTCATTGGCTGCAATTATATTTTTCGGTTGGCGTTTTTCTTTTTTTGATAACGCCGGCCGAGTTCTGAATAGGAAGAACTCGTATGAGCGTAGTTAAACCCCCCCTTCGTGAATCAGGCTTTTTGCGTCTCGCGCAAATCCTTGGCAATCCCAACGCCAATCCTCCAATCGTCCCCATCGTTCCAGTCGGAAAGAGTAGTTGGTGGGCCGGCGTTAAATCAGGCAAGTATCCACCAGCCTACAAGTTAGGGCCGAAAACGACGGTATGGAAGGTTGAGGACATCCGCACCCTCCTCGATCAGATTGGTTGTGCCGAATGAACACCGCCAACATCAAAGGCTTTATTGTCGCGCTGGCGCTTTGGGGATTAGTGCCGGTCAAGCTCGCCGAGTGGATCATCAGGCGCAGAGGGCTGTGCCATGAATGACCTGTATAGCGCAATGACTGCAGCTTGTCGCAATCTTGGCGTATTCCCCCCGGGTGCGCTGCCTGATATTGACAAGTGGGAACCGGCCGACATAGACGGCGATAAACACGGCAAGGGCGATGCCCGCATCAAGCTATTCCCTGATGGCGAGGGCGGCATTGTCCACAATTGGAAATCCGGCGAGCAACAAGTATTTTTCGCCGACGCCGTAAAGACGCTAAAACCGGAACAGCGGGCCGCTCGTTATCAAGCCATAGAAGCGGCACGAATGCGCGCCGAGGCTGAGCTAGAAACTGAGCGCAAACAAGCGGCGAGCAAAGCAGCGGCGATCTGGCAGTCCGCGAAACCCGCGCCGGTAGATCATCAATACCTTGTCGCCAAGGGCATCAAGGCGCACGGCGCACGATTGCACAATGGCGCGCTGGTGATTTCCATGTGCGACGGCGGCGAGATTCATTCCCTGCAATTCATCGCGCCGGATGGTGAAAAGCGGTTCTTGACCGGCGGCCGCGTGACGGGGTGCTACTACGGCATCGGCACCACGAAGGGCGCGGCCGCGTTATGTATTGCCGAAGGCTTTGCAACCGGCGCAACGATTCACGAAGCAACCGGCTACCCGGTGGCGGTGGCATTCAACGCCGGCAACCTTGAAGCGGTGGCGCGGGCGATGCGCGCGAAGCTGCCCGAACTTCGCCTGATCCTGTGTGCCGACGATGATGCGGCAACCGAAGGCAATCCGGGACTGACAAAGGCGACTGAGGCGGTGCACGCCGTCGGCGGACTGCTGGCAATCCCCGACTTCGGCACTGACCGACCTGAGGGCGCGACCGACTTCAACGACATGGCGGCGCAGTGCGGCAGGGAGGCGGTAAAGCTGGCGATAGAGGGTGCAAGCGCACCGGCAAGGGATAAGCCTACCTCCGGCGCCGCAGGTGCGGCTGGCGGCGATCCTGAAAGCCATATCGCCTATCGGCGCGTGTCAGAGATTCAGGCGAAGCCGATCCGCTGGCTTTGGCAAGGACGCATAGCGCGCGGCAAAGTCTCAATGCTCGCCGGCAATCCCGGCCTGGGTAAGTCTCAAGTCATGGTGAGCATGGCGGCCGTGGTCTCGACCGGCGGCGCCTGGCCGGTAGATCGGACGAACTGCGAGCGCGGCAACGTCATTTTTCTCTCGGCCGAGGATGATCCGGCGGACACCATCCGGCCACGGCTTGAGGCGGCAGGCGCAGACCTGCAGCGGGTATTCGTCCTTGATGCGGTAGTGGAAAGCTACCGAGCGGATGGCGGCAAGGTGGTGCGCGCCTTCAATCTCACAAAAGACATGGAAAGGCTAGGCGCGCTGCTCGCCGAAATCGGCGACGTGGCGCTAATTGTTATTGATCCAATTACCGCGTACTTGGGCGAGGCAGACTCGCACAAGAATGCAGAGATTCGGGCGCTACTCTCGCCATTGTCCGACTTGGCTGCGAAGCACGGGACGGCGGTAGTGTGCGTTTCGCACCTGAACAAGAGCGGCGGCGGCGAAGCCTTGATGCGCGTTACTGGCAGTATGGCGTTTGTGGCGGCGGCGCGAGCGGCTTTTATTGTGGCGAAGGATCAAGAGGACGACGGCCGCCGGCTTTTCCTACCGCTGAAAAACAACATCGGCAACGATCAAACCGGCCTGGCGTTCGCCTTGCAATCGGCGCGAGTGATAAGCCCGGCGGGATCAATCGAGACTTCCCGCGTGCTGTGGGAATCAGAGGCCGTGGCCGTGACCGCCGATGAGGTAATGGCGCCGCAAGGCGATCCCGAGCAACGCAGCGCAACCGATGACGCAAGGCAATTCCTAGCCGAACTGTTGGCGGCCGGACCTGTCCGGGCCGGGCAGATCAAGAAGGATGCGGACGGGGCCGGGTTGAACTGGCGCACCGTGCAGCGGGCGGCTGATCGTCTTGGCGTGCAACGCCGCAAGGAAGGAATGACCGGCGGCTGGCTTTGGAATCTTGCGCCGAAGATGACAAACAACAACGAAGGCGACACACAGGTAACGGTGACATCTTCGGGGGATGTTGTCGCCTTCGGGGGCGAATCCGGCACCGTCGAGGTGGAGATATGACTCCGGCGGCGATCATCAAACAGGCTTCGGCGGACGGGGTGAATCTCGCGCTATCCCCGGCTGGCACGATCAAGGCAACCGGCGAAGGCGCTGCGGTAAATCGCTGGATTCCCATACTTCGGGAACACAAGCCTGAAATTGTGGCGGCACTGCAGGAGGCGGCGAACGCACCCGATGTGTTCGATTTCAATCCGCCCGGCGACCCCGCCAACGATGACGAGGCGCTACAGGAGCGCGCGGGGAATATGACGTGCAAGGCGATCGACGACTTGCGCGAGTTCTTCGTCGAACGCGCCGGCATTTTCGAATTCGAGGCGAAACTCCCCCAGCGCGAGGCCGAACGCGAGGCCGGCAAGGCGGCCTACCTGCTCGCGCGCACCCGAGGCTATAGCTGGATCGTGCTGCGAGCCGCTCTACCGCCAGCGCTCGCCAGGGACCTGCCAAGCGGACCCGGAGCCGTGTACGGCACCCCGCCTTGGGGTCTACCGCGCTGGACGTTGACACCGGCGGGACAGCCAGTGCAGCAAGGCGCTTTCCGTATCGAGCCGCTGCAGTGAGCGCTCCACGGCCGCCGGCAAAGCCTACGCCACCGGCCAAATGCGCGCGCCGGCCACCGTTGCGGAAATTGCCGCATTGGAGCTTGCCAGGCGCGGGAGACGCCAGATAGTATGTTTCTACTTCGCTTTTATTAACAGGCAAATATGGCTGCAAGAAAAAGGAAAATCCTGCTTACTAACGAGTGGAAGAGCAGGATCAGCGTCGCCAGCATGATGCGGCGGCTATTGGATCATTTCGAGGGTAAGGTCGAGCTTACGCGCACTCAGATCAGCGCGGCCAAAATCGTGCTGGCTAAGCTAGTTCCGGACTTGAGTAAATCTGAACTCACCGGAGCTGACGGCGAGCCGCTTTTCGGTCAACCCGGCCGCGAGGAACTGATCGACCGAGCCATTGCGAGGATG
>Ga0307375_10004204_pt1 | contig 13869 bp, 12 predicted proteins | sample TR1MG_FD_202531 | JGI IMG/M metagenome (GOLD analysis project Ga0307375, IMG submission 202531) | Soil microbial communities from Risofladan, Vaasa, Finland - TR-1 | ecosystem: Environmental > Terrestrial > Soil > Coastal area > Acid sulfate soil | place: Finland: Risofladan, Vaasa | collected...
CGGCGTTGAGGCTGAATACCGCGCCCCGGTCCGCGGGCCTCACCGCCTCGGCCAACCACGCGCCCTCGGCGGGCGCGAACGGTCCCGCCGACCCCGCCTGCCCACGGCCGAAGCCGCCGATGAGCGTCGCAGCCAGGATCGCAACCGGGTTCGCCGTGAACACCAGGATCAGGCTGACCATCACCAGAGTCGCCTGGTAGCCCAGCAGGAAGCTGCGCCTGCCCCAGCGGTCCGTCGTCACGCCGACCAGCAGGCTGAGCAACCCGGCGCCCAGGCCGCCCAGGCCGAGCAGCGCGCCGATATGTTCGGCGCTCCAGCCCAGGCGGTCGAGGTACAGGGCGAAGCCGACCAGGAGCGCGCCCTGGCTGATGCTGCGCAGAAAGCGCGCTGCCAGCAATCTGCGCGTTGCGGGATGGAACGGTGTGTGACTGCGGTGTGGGCCAAACAAGGTGACGAAGACCGGTAAGCGGGAACACTGCCATTGTGGAATAAAGACGGCGCTTTCAGGAGGAATTCGTGCGACCCGGTACCGGCGCCAATCGCCGTCCGTCCGGACCAGCCGGTTCCATGCGATCACCACATACAGGCCGCGCAGGCTGCCCAGGAATGCGTCCGCGACGTCGTGGCTCGACGGGCAGCAACGAGTCGAAAGTTCGCGTGCTGCGGGTCGAATAGCTCCCGTTCAGGATGATTCGCCGTCGAGCGCCAGCGTACTGATGTATTGCCGCCCGAATCAGTCAGTCAGTCGAACTGCGGCTCCGACTGACGTCCGGACCACCGCGCAAAGTAGTTTTTGACTGCACACTTCTCGGCCGATGCTGCCGGTGGACTCTCATCCAATTACGTCCGCAATGTGTTCGGCACGCGACATTGGTCGAATTTGGGAAGATGGACGTTTGCGTTGGGTGGCCCTACAAAAGCCCATCTCGTCGCATGTGCTCGCGGAGGGACTTGTTGTTTCGCTCAGCCAGCCAATCCCGGCAAAGGAGGACGATCTCAAACTGGCGCTGAAGATGCCTTGCCGTCACCCGGCTTGGAGAGTGGTCCTTCAAGTAACGGCCGGGGTGGATCAGATTCCGAACCATACGGCTGACCTCGGCGTAATCCCCGATTTTGGCCTTTCTGACATTCCAATCGTCGTTGATGTGTAGGCCGCTGGGTAGCCAACCCGCTGCCTTAGCGACCTTCAGCAACTGACCAAGGTCCCAGTCGACCAAGGGAATGGGCTTGCCGTTTCGGGTCGGGACAACATTGGTTGCCTCCACCTCGTTTGCATAGCCGTTGACCATGAGCATCAGCAATGCCTCCAACGCAGAACCAAGCATCACGCTTCCGGCCAGATGCGCCTTCGACTTCTCACAACGTAGCGCTTCCTTCCAATAGAACCACGACAGCCGAAGCAGTTCATGCTCCTGCAATTCAGTGAGGAGAATGAAGCTCATTGTCCCAAGTCGCCACAAAGCGGACGGTGGGCTTTCAAAGTGACGGCGTGATACGTCATCCAGTCGAGTTCAAATAGAATGTGGCTATCAACATTATCAGGGGAGCACCTCGTACACGCGTAGCAACTCTTCCCTACCTCTCACCTGCACCTGTCCAAGGTCATTCGTGTCAACTTTCATTGAAAGTTGTCTGAGCGTGGACTCCGAAATGATAATGTGGCTGTCAAACCGCTTGTTGAGCCCCTCGATCCTTGACGCTGCATTAACCGCGTCCCCGATAACGGTGTAATCAAAACGCTGCTGAGACCCGAAATTGCCGACGGTGGCAACGCCAAGGTTTATTCCAATCCCGATATCGAGGACCGGATATCCCTCCTTAGTCCACTTCTCTTGAAGTACCTTTAGTCGTTTGACCATGTTTATGGCGGTCTTGACTGCGCGGTCCGCCTGATCCGGTTGATCAATCGGCGCGCCCCAAAATGCCATGATCGCGTCGCCGATAAATTTGTCTACTACACCCTCACTTGCAATGACCTCGTCGGTCATTTCGTCGAAATACTCCTGAAGCAGATGCGTTAACTGCTGTGGCGGAAGCCTTTCAGTTAGGCTGGTAAAGGATCGGATATCGCTGAATAGGATCGTCACTTCGCGGCGCTGCCCACCGAGTTTGACCCTATTCGGGTCCTTCAGGATCGCGTCCATGACCTGAGGCGAGAGATAATTCTGGAACGCCCTTCGCAAGTCACGTTTAGCCGTTTCCGAACTGCTCCAGTAACGCAACAACGCACCGAACGCGATGATCCAGGAAAGGACGGCAAGGCCAGCGAAAAAGCGTAGCTCGTGATTGAGCACAGTTTGTTCTTTAGTGAGGTCCTTCCATACAATTACGACGCCCACATGTCTGTGTTCTGGCGAAACAATGTCCTGTTGCAGAGGAAGAATTAGTGTGTTTTTCTTGAGGAATCCAACCTTCATAGTAACGGCAGGCAGATTCGTCTTTAGCGGGACATACCCGGCCGCAAAAGTCACAGTATTTGAGTCATCGACTATTGCGTAATCGATAAAATTATCCAGTAGGTTGACAGTTACGCGGATAGCTCCATTGACTGAGTGGAAATAGACTGCGTTCTTGACAAGCGTTGCGGCGGGGGACGAAACCTCGCTATCGCTGCTCAGCGCGAGCAGCACATAGCCACCTCGCATCTTCTTTATGAGTAAGGTCCACATGTCTCCAGCAGGCGACTGGTACGACCGTGGCGTAGAAAAATCGCCTGGGGGAGGGATGACTTCGGAGATGATTCCTCCGGGAATCCGATTCGACTTATCTGCAGAGTACACTTGTTCCAGAAAGCCGTCGCTCGAAAGGACAATATAATTCGCGGCTGAGAAAGACGCCTTATCAATCAGCGAGGGAACGATCTTTCCATTGGTAGCGACACCCAATACCGTTTGTACTGCATCCTCGGCGTCCTTTTGCAATTGCTGCTGCGCTGAAGCGTAAATCTCGTTCTTGGTATAGAAATACTGCCCGACGGCAGTGAGGATAAAGAAGAGCGCAAGTCCAAATGCAATCCGCGCAATTGCCTTTAAATTTTGGCCTACTTTGATCACACTGTCCCAACCCGTTTACAACGCCGTCAGCCACAGTAAATTGGTGTTATTTATGATGCGGCTTTCCTAACCTTAGTCGGCTTCTAAAATGTGCAGGAACCTGCATCTGCATTGATCTAGCGCCGTAAATCGAGCGTATAGTTGCCGCCCTCGTCAAAGTAAGGCGAAGCCGCTAGCCCAGCTGCGTTTGCAAGATGCGTGAGGATCGGCTTTATTACCCGGGCAGTTGCGCGATCGTCAGGGGGAACTGCCTCGAAAACGATCAGCCCGAAGGGAAGCCGCTCTTGATTAAGTTGACCGCACGGAATGTCTTCAGCAAAGGCGTCCCCCTTGAAATTTTGTAAGAGACTGACCCCTTCCATGTTCGCGAGGCTAACCAAGACGGCAAAGGGCGGCGCTACGCCGAAGTGGCTCACGGCTTGGATGTAATCCGTGACATACCGAATGACGAGAGCCTGGAGGTGGGGCAGCGCTACCCACCGTGTACTCTGGCCGGTGGCGAGTGAAGAGATTACCGCCTCAATTGTGCCCGTTCGTTCGATCTTGACGTAGGCTCGCTGCGGCTCGCCAAGGCCCCGCGCATTTGATCCGATCAGCACGCCGTCATAGCCGATCTGAACTTCTTGTACGCTTCCTTTCATCGGCGGAAAAAGTTCGGGGTGACGTGCTAGCTCGTCAAACGCCGCCGCGGGTGTGCCTTCCACGACGGCGTAGGGCACTATGTGAAGGACAAGCATGCCGCCGCCAAGCACAGGGCTCGGCCCCTGCCCATTTGCAATGCGATCTGTCTGCTCGACGTGAAATGCCATGGCCGTCTGCCTCAACCAGCGCAGATCGACGGGTGGCGCCGCAGGAGAAATGGGTGCCGCCGGCGATGCAGCGGCCCTCGTACTCTGGTTCGCATCCCGCCGAATTGCTCGTAGCAGCTCGCTTACGACGTGTTCGATTCCTTTGTCCGTCGTGGCGGCAAGTCGTCCTGCAAGCATCGGCGATTGCGCGCGAATGGCCGCCTCATCGACCCGGTGCCAAACCGGCAGGATGACCTTGACGCCAGCCGCCTCGCGAGCCGCTAAGCCATCCAGTTCGGCTTGCGGCCAGTGCTTTTGAAGAAAGTTGGGGCTAATGATGGCGATGCCGAAACGCGATCCGGCAAGCCCTCGTTCAATGGATTGGCGCAGGCTATCGCCAACGGTCAGCTCGAAGCGATCAAGCCAAACGCGGAGTCCCTCGGCCTCCAGGCGCTCGGCAAGCGGCAAAGCCACGTCCGCCTTATCTTCACTGGCATGACTAATGAAAACGTCCCACTCCATAACACTCTCTCCCTGTGCCGGCGCCGAACTGCTCGCGCTTTGCCGTCTTTCCCAGGCCAGCAAAGCATCATACCCGCGCGCACTGATTCTGCCGGCGTAGGCGAGGCTAAACGTCTCAAGCCAGCCCTTCTCGGCAAGGTAGCGAAAAGCGCGCTCGGCGTCGCCCTGACTTAGGCCAAGCTGGGCCGCGAGATCGTGCGCCAGAGCGGGCTCGCCCGAATGCTCATCGTGCCGCTTGAACGCCCTTAGCAGCGCGAAGGCGAGTGTGTCAATCGTGGGCAGGGGCGAAGAAGGTATCAGGGATTATCCTTCGCATGAGGACCGTGCTCTTTCCCTTGAGGCGCGAAGGCACCGCGTCGGATCGCCGTCCAGGGCCAGAGAAGCGAAATGTTCATGCTCTACGTGGAGTGCTCCTTCGCCTTGATTCTATACCGCCAACGGTATGAAATGGCGAACTATGCCACCAGCGGCCTGTGGATGGCGTAGGTCGTACGGGCGGTAGTCGAGGTAATAATCATGCTGTCGGCGTTACGAAGGATGCCCTTCCACTCTTTGATGTGGTCAATGGCAGCTTTCCGGCGCATTCCTGACGCCCAAGCCAGGGTAACCAAGTGTCGGCAAAGGCCGAGAAGTGTGCGGTCAAGAAAGTTGCGCCGGGGTCGGCACGTCGCCACACCGGCCGCTTGAGTCACTCAAAGCCAACGTCGGTAATGTGGCCTTGACCGTACCTTTAATGAAATTCACCGCTAAATATCAGCACCGCACTTGTGGCAACGAGGATTCCCGGCACAATTCCGGCCATCCCATCTTCAAGGTGGTCTTTCCGTTAGCGCGGACTAATCGATGGAAGATATTCAGAGGGTAGATTGCCTGGAAACATCTGGTGAAACTGTAGGTTGACGCTGACCGCTAGGTGCGACTAGGCGCTAATTAGTGCGGAGGTTGGTCCAGATAGATTGAACTTGGCTAGCTTGCAGCATGCGCAAGCTTGCGCTTGGTCTTGCGCAGATACGAAACGATCTGCACCAGGACCAGTAATGCGCTCGCGCCGACGAACGCGGCGCTAATCGGGTGCTGAATAAAAACCAGCATATTGCCGCCCGACATTAGTACCGCACGACGAAAGTTCTCCTCCACCATCGGTCCCAGTACAAAGCCCAGGAGAATCGGCGCCATCGGGAATCTCAACGCTGCGAATACCGCACCGAACACGCCGAAAGCGAGTACCTCAGCGATCTGGAAGAGGCTGTTGTCGGTAGTGAACACGCCGACCGCTATGAAGAACAGTGCCGATGGGAATAAGTAGCGATAGGGCACCTGCAGCACTTTCAGCCAAATGCCGATCAGCGGCACGTTGAGAAGCAGCAGTAGCACATTGCCTACCCAGAAACTCGCTATCAGCCCCCAGAACAGATCCGGGTGCTCGGTGATAAGTTGGGGGCCGGGGGCGATGCCCTGAATCATCAACCCGCCCAGGATCAGCGCCATGATCGGGTCGCCCGGGATACCGAGGCACATGGTCGGGATGAAGTCGACCTGCGTCTTCGAGTGCGATGCTGCCTCTGGGGAGACCACGCCTTCTATCGCACCGTGACCGAAGCGCTCCGGCGTCTTTGAGACCTTGCGTTCGAGCGCATACGCGAGAAAAGTCGTAATGATGGGACCGGTACCGGGCATTGCACCGAACGCCGTGCCGACAAGCGTGCCGCGCAACATTGGCAGGAACGATTGCTTCAGTTCCGCCCAATTAGGCAGCATCTCACGCACACGCACCCGGGCGCCATGTGTAACGTACGTCGTTCGGTTGACGTTAAGCAGGAAGTCGGCCACGGCGAACAGGCCCAGCGCCAGGGCAATCAGGCCAACGCCATCCTGCAAATGGGGCACCCCGAATGTAAAGCGGACGACCCCGCTATCGACATCGGTTCCCACTGCACCGCACAGCATGCCGAGCAGGGCCATTGCCACGCCCTTGAGCGGCGAGCCGCGCGACATGGTTGAACCTGCGAGCAGACCCAGCAGCATGACCGAGAAAATCTCCGGCGGACCGAATTTGAAGGCGACCGCAACCAGCAGCGGAGAGCAGAAAATCATTACCATGATGCCAAAGGAGGCTGCGAAGAACGAAGCCAGCATGGCGAGGCCGAGGGTTTTGCCGCCTTTTCCCTGCTTGGTAAGGGGATACCCGTCGAGGCAGGCCACGGCATGCGGCGGATGGGAGGGCAGGTTGAGCAAGATCGCGCTTATCGCGCCGCCGTACATAGAACCGTAGAAAATGCCGGCCAGCATCAGAATCGCCGGCACCGGATGCATCGCGAAGGTCAACGGCAGCAGAATCGACATTGCGGATAATGGCCCCATGCCGGGGAGCACGCCGATCATGTTGCCGACGAGCACGCCAAACAGCGACCACATCAGATTGTGTGGCTCGAACGCGACGCCGAATCCGTACGATAGGCCGTGCAACGACTGTTCGAACATTGCTCACCCCCACTGAAACAGGCCGATCTGCAATCGCAGTGCCCACCAGAAAACGACCACCGCGATTGCGACCATGCCGGCGGCGAGCCAAAACGCCTGCTTCAGCGAATTGCTCCGGTCGCCCAGTGCTGAGATGAAGACGATGGCAAACGTGGCTGGCACCAGACCGCCATATTCGCCGAGCACCATGAAGGCAAGATTGCCACCGATGATGCCTCCCCAAGCGCGCCAGTCGAACGCCGGGTGCGCACCGGCTTCGCTGGCGGCCGGATCTGCGCTCAGTGCGATTGCGAGTCCGACCACGGCGAGAATCGCACCCACCGCCGTCGGAAAGAAGCCCGGGCCCATGCGCGCGAGTGTACCGAGTCGGTAGTGTGTTCCCTGATACACGGTGGCGAGCCCGATCAGGATCATCAGCGCGCCCCCGTAGTAATCCTTGTTGCGGCTCAATAGAGAACGCATTACTTTCCTCCTCGAAAGGTGTCGGTCTTTCTAACGGCGTCCACGCCTCTCTTATATGATAAACCGTGCAATTGCGGTGCAGTCAGCATTGACTGTCATCACGCAAAATGGGCGGAAATGCTTCCCAGAGGTCCATAATCTACATGCACGGTGTCTCCGTCCTTCACTGCCACTGGGCGGGTGAAGGATCCAGCGAGCACAAAGTGCCCCGCCTCAAGGGCGACGCCGAAAGCCGCCAGTTTGTTCGCCAGCCAGACGATGCCCATGGCGGGATGTCCGAGCACCGCGGCGGCTACGCCCGACTCCTCGACCACGCCATTCTTTGCCATGATCGCCGCAACCCAGCGTAAATCGACATCCAGTGGCCGCACGGTGCGCCCGCCGACGATGACGCCGCCCGTAGCTGCATTGTCGGCGATGTTGTCCTGGATCTTGCGCGGATATTTCGAGCGGCCGTCGATCAACTCCAGCGCAGGTGTTACGTACTCGGTCGCGCGCATTACGTCGAAAATCGTCACGCCCGGCCCTTTCAACTGACTGCCGAGGATGAAAGCGAGCTCCACTTCAACGCGTGGCACTATGAAGCGACGAGCCTGTAGCGTCTCGCCGTCGGAGTAGAACATGTCATCGAGCAGTACGCCATAGTCCGGCTCGTTCACACCGGAGGCCGCCTGCATCGCCTTTGATGTAAGGCCGATCTTATGACCGACAACGCGGCGTCCCGCTGCCAGTTTAGCTGCGATTACTTCGCCTTGTACGGCATATGCATCCTCAATGGTGATGTTGGGGTAAGTCGCGGTCAGTTGCACCACCGGCTTTGCGGTGCGCTCTGCCTGAAGCAGAGTTTTCGCGGCCTCGCTGCGCTCTGATTTGCTTAACATACGCCCTATTTCTCGTCAGTGACGGTGTTGGAAAGCGTACCTACACCAGACACTTCGACTTCGACCGTGTCGCCGGGCTTGAGGAAGCGCGGTGGGTTAAAGCGCACGCCCGCCCCAATCGGAGTCCCAGTGGAAATCACGTCGCCGGCCTTGAGCGTGGTCCAGATCGAGATGTAGCTTAGGAGATAGCGGAACGGAAACATTAGGTTTGCAGTGGTATCGTTCTGCCGTAGTTCGCCGTTCACGCGCGTCGTCACTCGCAGCTTGTCGTAGTCCTTGAACTCGTCGGCGGTGACCATCCACGGCCCGATGGCACCGCTTGCCTCGAAATTCTTGCCTTGCGTCACATTAAATTTGCCGTGCTTGGTCCAGTCACGGATCGTGCCCTCATTGACGCAGGTGATCCCAGCAATATGGCTTTCGGCATCCTTCTCTGCGATGCGCCGTCCGGGCTTGCCAATAATGATCGCAATCTCTCCTTCGTAGTCAAGCTGCGGCGATTCCGGCGGAAGCATGAGGTTGCCGCGGTGCCCTACGAAAGAGCCGGGGAAACGTGGAAATAGACTCGGCCACTTGGGCAGATCGGAGCCGTCCTTGTACTCGGCGTTGCGGTTGCCATAATTGACGCCGACGCAGAGAATTTTCTCCGGGAACGGAATCGGCGTGAGGAATTTCACTTCGGCCAGTGCAAGATCTGCTTTGCCGTTGGCCACTATGTCTGCGGCGCGGCCGACGAGGTTTTCTTCGAGCAGGGCGCGCAGTGTGACGACCTCCGCACCCAGCCTTCCCGTCAAATCGATCACGCCATCGCCAACGGCTGCGCCGAAACGCTGCTTGCCGGCGAGTTCATAGGAAAGGAACTTCATTGGGGGAAGCCAAAGAGGTTAGCCGGATTGTCCACGAGGATCTTCCTTAAGGTCACCTGATCCGGTGCAATGCGGTAAAGCAACTCAAGGAGGTCGGCCTCGTTCGGCGGTTGCTTCTTCGACACCGGGTGAGGCCAGTCGCTCGCCCACACTACGCGATTAGGGGCAGCCTCTATGAGTGCGCGGGCGAGTGGAATCAAATCGTCCCAGGGCGGACCGGTTCTTGAAAGCTTCTCCGACAGCGAAAGCATGACCCAGAAGTTGCCGCGACGCAGCAATTCGATAAGCTTCACCCGATTTGGATCCGCCGCGCCAGCGGCTGGATCGGCGCGCCCCATGTGATCGATCAGGACAGGGATATCCAGCTTCTCGAACATTGCTGCGTTGCCGGCAATACCCTCGGGTTCCGGTTGAATCTTTGCATACCAGCCGAGCTCCTTTACGCGTCGCACGGCGCGTGCAAACTCTTCCGCTGAGAATCCGAGTCCCAAACCCTGCCGGGTGAACCGCGCGCCGCGCACGCCCGCTTGGTGCAGCTTTGCCACGTAAGCGTCATCGCGCTCGTTAAGCACCACGGCATTCGCACACGCTTTGTAGTTCGGTCCGAGTGCAGCTAGGCCATCGAGCGTGGCCGAGTGATCCGCGCCGTAGGTGGTCGGTTGCACGATGACGCCGCGCTCGATGCCGAGCGTCTTGTGCATCTTCAGCGCCGCCTCCCAGGTAGCTGAGGGCATTAAGTAGGCGGCGCCTGGCCGCGGCGGATATTTCTCGCTCGGCCCGAGGACGTGAAACTGACTGTCGCAGCTCTTGGGTGGCGGCGGCGTATGTGGCTTGCGCGGATTCGGATCGAACGGATAGTAATCAGGCATCACTGTCTCCTCTGCACCTGTTTGGAAATGGGGAGAACATCTCCCCTGACGCTCCCCCTAATTGGGAGGCAGCTTCGGCAATTCTGATGCCGCTGCTTAGCCAATCAACGCAACAAAACTGCACTCGATGAGCTTGCCGCCATCGAGGTCGCCGTTCATGGTGTGGCGCGCTGGGCGCGAATGCGGGTCCGGAAACATCTCCAGCCAAGGAACGTTCAGCGCCGCGCGCTGAGTCCGATCGGCCATCCAAACTGTCACTTTAATGATGTCCGCGGTACTTCCGCCAGCGGCTTCGACAATGCGGCGGACGTGGGCGAACATCAGTACAGACTGCTCTTCCAGTGTCGCGCCGTACTTGCCAGTTGCCGGATCGGAGCCTTGGATACTCCCGGAATAGAGAGTCCCGCCGCTCAGGCAAGCCGCGGGGATCGGATTCTTATGGCTGAATCCCTGGACATAGATGCTCTTACGCGCTGTCATATTTTGCTCTCAGTTCGCGTTGATCTTGGCCTTGATGATCACCGGCGTCCATTTGTCGTATACCTTCTTTAGGTACGCACCAAACGCCTCCGGCGAGCTGGAGCGGGCTTCCGCGCCGATGCCGCCGAATTTCTCGATAACATTCTTGTCCAGCAGCACCTTCGCCACAGCCGCGTGCAAACGCGTAATGACATCCATGGGTGTACCCTTGGGCGCAACGATGCCCGTGAAGGTTGCCGCGTCGATGGCCGGATACCCCTCTTCGGCGAAGGTCGGTACGTTAGGCAGCGAGGCAATTCGCTTTGCGGATGTCACTGCGAGTGGACGCGTCTTACCCTCCTTGATATACGGCGTGGCCACCGAAATCTGGTCGAAATCGAATTGGACCTGTCCGGATATGAGGGCGAGCGTCGCAGGCGCATTTCCCTTGTAATGAACCGTAGTCCAGCTTGCACCGGTAATGGTCTGCAGCAACTCGCTTACCAGGTGGTTGGTGGTGCCGGCCCCGGGCGAGGACATGAGGAGTTTTCCTGGTTCCTTCTTTGCCAAGTCGATGAATTCCTTGACTGTTTTCGCCGGAACTGAGGGATGGACCTGCAGCACCAGCGAGGTAAACGACACCGAACTGACTGGGACGAAATCCTTGTTCCAGAGGTACGGCGTACGCTTGAAGATCACTGGGCTGAACAGGAGCGGCCCGTTAGCCGTAAAGAAGAACGTATAGCCGTCTGGTGCCGACTTGGCTACGAATTCGCCGGCAATCATCCCGCCTGCCCCCGGCTTGTTTTCGATGATGAAGGGCTGGCCCAGTATCTTCTCCAAGCCCGGCGCGACAAGGCGAGCCGCCGTGTCGACATTGCCGCCCGGGGGATAGGGCACTACCAGTGTGACCGGCCTGTCCGGCCATTTTTGCGCCGCAGCCGGGCCAGCGATGGCCAACGAAACCGCAAAAAGTAGAATTCCGAGAAATGTCTTCATGTCCTTCCTCCATTGGTTTTAGCGCGGCAAACCAGCCATCCGCGGGCTATGTGCTAACGTATTTTGAATCCCGGCGAGCGCAGAGTACATTCGCCGCATGTGAACAACTCTAAAGAACACACTTCCTGTCAGCAATCGAAAATGCGCCGTTTATTCCATATTATGGACATCCATACCTAGTCAATATTCGCGCTTTCCGCTACATTTTGTATACGGCTTGGGGCTGGCGGGTGATTTCGACGTCATCTATTCACGCCTTCTGGATAAAGGACAATTCATGATTTACGAGATGAGAACTTATGATCTCAAGCCGCACTCGGTCGCGGAAGTAGAAAGGCGCTTTGGCGATGCCTACGAGCATCGCAAGAAATATTCCCCGCTCGCAGCGTTCTGGCATACCGAGATCGGCCCGCTTAACCAAGTCATTCACGTGTGGCCGTACAGGGACCTTGAAGAGCGCGGACGCATCCGCGCCGAAGCCGCCAAGGACCGCAATTGGCCGCCGAAGATCAGGGAGTTCATCGTGGGCCAGCATTCGGACATCATGATTCCGCTGTCATTCTCGCCCGAACTCAAGGCGGGCAAAATGGGCACTTACTTTGAAATGCGTATCTATACGTATGCACCAGGCGAGCAGCCGAAAGTCGAGAAGCTGTACGAAAAAACGCTTCCCGTACGCATCAAATTTAGTCCGCTGTGTGCGGCTTGGTTCTCCGAGCTTGGCGGCCTCAATCATTTTGTGCATATCTGGCCGTATAAATCTATCGACGAGCGCAGCGAAGCGCGCATGCGAGCAAAGGCGACCGGAATGTGGCCGCCCTCTGTCGTTGCAAAGAAAGAAGGGCTACCGCTCAACGAACTCGTGAAACAGGAAAACAAGATCCTGATGCCTTCCACCTTCTCACCGCTCCAATAGCGCGGCGAAACGGACGTCTGTGGCTATTCAGTGCAGTGTCGAAATTCGCTACCACTACGGGGCGCAGCTCCCTCGGACCGGGCACTCTAAGGAACGCACCTACCTTCGGAAACGCCAAATGCGCGGCTTGCTCCAGATCGCGGACATTCACGCCCAGGAACGGCCGGCATTCCAGACGTTCGCAATATGGATGGAACAGCGTATTTGCTTTACCCTTGCCACGAGTGTGTATGCTCAATACTTTGGGGTCATCTAAGTGCGCAAGCAATCGCTTTTTCGACATCTGGCCGCATAAGAACGGAGAACGGAATGGACATCGCCGCAAACACCCTTGGCCCCGAGGCCATGTACAAGTTGCTGACCGGGATTGTCGTGCCGCGCCCGATCGCCTGGGTAACCACCCTCTGCCTTAACGGGGGCGTGAACCTCGCTCCCTTCAGCGCATTTGCCTTTGTTTCGACCAAACCGCCCATGGTTGGGATCAATGTCGGCCGCAAGGCTGGCGTAATGAAGGATACCGGGAACAACATCCATGCGACCTGCGAGTTCGTGGTCAACATTGCCGACGAAACCATGATCGAACCGGTCCACCTGTCCGCGATAGAGTACGCACCGGAGGTCAGCGAAGCCGACCTGCTCGGACTTGCCGTCCTACCCTGCACAAACATCCGCACGCCGCGCCTCGCGCAGGCACCAATCAGCATGGAGTGCCGACTCCACCGGGCAATCGCGTTCGGCGAGACTGGCTCCGAATTCATGGTTGGCGAAATCGTCGCCTTTCACATCCGCGACGACTTGTACGTAAACGGCAAAATTGATACCGCGAAGCTGCGTCCGATCTGTCGCATTGGCGGGCCCAACTATGCCAAGCTCGGCGAGATCATCTCGATGAAACCAATTTCGCAAACTGCCAAGACCGTAGTCGCCCAAGAATAGATCACAATGCGCAAGAAGGCCGGCAGGCCGATGCCCGCCAAAATCGCCGGTGCTCAAAGCATCCGGCGCGCCGTAACCATCTTGCGCCTTCTGGCGGTTGGCCAGGAGCATGGTGTGCGACTTACCGATATTGTGGAGGAGTCGGGCTTAAACCGACCGACCGTGCACCGCATTCTGCGTGTATTGACGGACGAAGACGCGGTCGAGCAGGATGCCGAGTCGCGCCGCTATTTGATTGGGCAAGAGGTATCCCTGCTCGGCCTCGCGCGCAGCGCTCGCTTTCCGATCCGCGCCGTTGCCGATCCCTATTTGCAGAACATATGCGAGCATGCCGGCGATACCGTATTCCTCACCATCCGCAACGGTTTCGATTCCATCTGTGTCGATCGGAAGACCGGTAGCTACCCGGTCAAAGTGCTCTCGATTGAAGTCGGCGCCCGCCGCCCGCTCGGCGTCGGTGTCGGCGGACTCGCCCTGCTCGCGTTCCTGGCCGAAGACGAAGCGGCCGAAATTAGCAAATCCAACGAGCAACGATTAGCCCGGCACAAGCTCACGCTGACTAAGCTGATGGAGCGCGTGCGGCAAGCGCGCAATAGGGGCTATGCCTACACTGAGATCGGCGTAGTTCCAGGAACGC